>Ga0187857_10001450_pt1 | contig 24308 bp, 28 predicted proteins | sample June2016WEW_8_10_FD_132984 | JGI IMG/M metagenome (GOLD analysis project Ga0187857, IMG submission 132984) | Peatland microbial communities from SPRUCE experiment site at the Marcell Experimental Forest, Minnesota, USA - June2016WEW_8_100 | ecosystem: Environmental > Terrestrial > Soil >... | reverse complement strand
TTTGGGTTGGACTTGGCCGCGTCCAGCCTGTGGGACGGGGACAGGAAGGTCTACGATTACTCCCGGAAGGGCAGGAAGCTGAACACGGCCGAGCAGATCGATTATGTCCTGGACCTCATTCGTGACCACTCCCTCTTCTACGTGGAAGATCCGCTTGACGAAGAGGACTTCGATGGCTTCATGGAGCTGACGGCCAAGGCGAAGGGCACGTGGATAGTCGGCGACGACATCTTCGTGACTCAGCTGCCGCGGCTGCGAAGGGGGATCTCCATCAGGGCCGCCAACGGCGTCATTATGAAGGTCAACCAGGTGGGGCCTCTCTACGACGCCATGATGTTCGCCCAGGAGGCCCATGCCAGCGGCTATCTCGTCACTGCTTCACACAGGAGCGGAGACACTTGGGAACCTCATCTGGCGCAAATAGCCATCGGCGCGGGGGCCCAGCTACTCAAGTGCGGCATCCTCGGGGGAGAAAGGATGAGCAAGCTGGCGGAACTCATCAGGCTCGCCGAGCAGCATCCGAGCCTCAGCCTTGCCCGATTCTGATCCCTCAATGTTCCGGGAGCCCGAGCAAGTGGTCTGGCCTGTGACAGCGCATCTTGCAAGCGGCCCATGTCTGGCCAACTTGAGTGGGAGTTCCGCATCAAGCGACCTCTCTTCATGGTGGGTCTGCAACTATGAGGTCAGGCATAAATATGGAGCACGTCGACGCTATTTCGATTCCAGTTGACGGTCGATATCGTCGTCAGGAAGGAACCCAGCTACAACGTAATAGCGAAGGCACATGTTGGCCCGTATTCGGGGGACGACATGCTACGGGATGAGTTCGACGCTCTCATGAAATGGGCAAGGAAGAATGGGGCGAAGACGGGAAAATGGTTCTTTTACGAGCTGGACGATCTCGATACCCCGGACGAGATTCGAAAGTGGGAGGCATGCATAGAGGTGAAGGCGATGCCGAAGGTCAAGCTCCCGCGGGACATCGTGTCCAAGGAACTCCCTGCGCAGCTCGTCGCCAGCGTAACATTCGATCCTGACAAGGTATCCCCTCGCCTTGTCTACCACGGAGTCGAAGGATGGCTCAAGTGGAGGACGAAGTTTAGGGAGTTCGAAGAAGCAGGTCCCACCAGGGAGGTGTACCTAGGTGATCCTTGGACAAACAAGAAAGCATGGGCCAAGGTCGACATCCAGGTCCCCGTGCGCAAGATCAAACCTGCAAAGCTCTAAAGCTGATATTGCCAACCGTCCAACGCTGCCGTGGAGGACGTCTTCGTCTATCCCTGCATCATGTTGAGCCTCTAGGGGCACCCCTTGGGACTCAGGAAGGCCCCTTCACTCCGCAACTGCACCGGAGGTTGAAGCAGACGAGATAGCAGGCCATGTCAGACGCAGAATCTGCTGACGGGTCGGCGGCAATCCAAGTCTGCCCTTCATGCACTGGGGTGCTAAGGTCGATGGCCGGATCGGCGGTGATCCTAGTGCTGGTTAACGTATTCATCAAGAGCTGGGATCTCTGGGCAGCCATCGTCGCCCTGCTGGTCCCATGGACAGCCTTGACGGTCATGCAGGTCTTCTACCTCTCGACGGCGATCAGGCGGGCTCCCAGCCAGCAGGGCAGCGAAAGCTGGGGCACTCAGGGGCAGCAGGAAGGTTCATTCGAGGGCGGGTGGCTTCGTAAGCCGCGTCGTTCATTTGCGGCCCTCCGGCAGAGCAAATGTTAAATTTCTTATCATAGATGCTAGTGGACATCGAAAGGAAAGCCAGTGTCTCCATCTTGGGCAACCAATCTCTTGTCAAGGTCGTCGTCGTCGCCCCGAAGAGCGACGCAGAAAAGGTCTTCAGAGAGATGGCCCGCTTCAACTCATTCAGTGTCGTTGAGGACGACGCCTACAGGCAACGTTACGAGCTGGCGGAAGAGATCAAGAAGCTCAGGGATCAGCTGGGCATCCTAGCCGGCTCACTTCTCCTCAAGGAGGAGCCAGGCGTCATCGAGGTACTCACAAAGGGGTATCACATCAAGAAGGAAAAGTTCGAAGCGGATGGCTGGGAAGACTACGTCGCCAAGGTCAAAGCGGAGGCCGACCCCATATTGGCGGCCGCCAGCCAGCTCAACGAAGATATCAGTGCAGTGCGCCGGCGGATAGAGGAGCTGGAGTCCCAGAGAAGCATTCTCGAGTTCGTATCGACCTTTCACGGAGATGTGGGGGCCGTTTCCAGGATTAGTCGCTTCTACGCCCAGATTGCCATAGCCAAGACGAGCGACATCAAGGAGCTGACCAAGAGCTTGCCCATGACCTCCTTCTTCAGCCAGGTCGTCAGCAAGAGGGATTCCGTCATCTTGGTCTTCGGGGAGAAGGGAGACGGCCAACGAATCGAGCGGGTCCTGAAGTCTTTTGAGACAAGGCCGATAAGCCTGCCTCGTGAACTCTCTCAGGACCCGATCAAGGCCTACCAAGCCACGCTCAAGGAGATCGATTCTCTTCAAAAGAGGAGGGTAGAGCTGGAGGGAGAGTTTGAGAGGTTCAAGGAGGAAAAAGGCGAACGAATCCTCTATCTTAAGGAGGCCAGCCAGATAGCATGCGGCGTCCTGTCCCACGCTTCGTCCAACCCGTTTTCGCGTTTCATCAAGATTGAGGGTTACATTCCCAGCAGCAGGGTCGAGGAGTTCCGGAGCTCCCTCAAGGGATACATGGTGATAGTGGAGGAAACCGCCCACAAGGGACCGGCAGAAGGCAAGGCGATCCCTACTCTCATGAAGAACCCGAAGCCGGTGGACTCCTTCGAAGCCGTGACGCTCACCCAGGGTTCGCCCAGCTACACAGAGATCGATCCCACCTTCATTATTTCGCTCGTCTTCCCCATATTCTACGGCATTATGTTCGCCGACGCGGGCCAGGGCATCTTGATGCTACTGTTGGGGCTCACGCTGTGGTTTAGGGGCACGGGCTCAATCAAGAAATGGGGCTTCGCCATCACCACCTTCGGCGCCGCGGCCACCGTCGTGGGGCTCCTGGTGGGAGAGGTCTTCGGATTCGAGCTGCACGAGGTTCCCGGCATCGGCCCGCTCCTCTCTCATATCGTGATCGAGAAGCTCCGAGACCCCGTGACGGGGATGCCCACCACCCAGATCATCCTTGGCCTCATGGTCTTCTCCATCATCGTCGGGATATTCCACATCTCCGCCGGCCTCATCCTGGACATAGCGAAATCCTGCAGGAGAGGAGAGAAGGTGGAGATGGTCATAATGAAGATCCCCACTCTCATCTTTTACATTTCCGGCGTGATGTTCGCACTCGCTTTCGTCGGAGGCGGATACAGCTTCGGAGGCTTGTCGTCATCTAGCGCCACTCCGCTCATCGGCATCCCTGTCAAGGTCACGACGTCGATAGCTATCCCCCTGATCCTCCTCATGATCGTCCTCATCGCCTTCGGCAGGGCGGCTGCATCCCTCGCTGGGAAGCTCCATTCAGAGGAGTCCCTGGGCATAATGATAATAGAGGGGATCGTGGAAGTGCTACTCAAGATTGTCGAGTTCCTCGCTAACTCTGTGAGCTACGCACGGCTGGGGATACTGTTGATCGTCCATACAATCTTGATGGGCGTCGTGAACATGGCCTGGACCAGCCTGGGCGTGGCAGGCCTCCCCATCCTGATATTCGGCAACATCGGCGTAATGATGCTGGAAGGGCTGATCGTCTACATACAGGACCTGAGGCTCCATCTCTACGAATGGTTCACGAAGTTCTATGAAGGCGACGGTACACCTTTCAAGAATCTCCTCCCCTACGCCCGTAGGGTAGAAGTCGTCTGGAAACCCTAGGATATAATCAGCTTCGCTATTATGGCCGACGGCTGCAGCCCCACTTCGAGGCCGAAGGCTATAGATGAAAGATTCCGAACTTCGACCTCCATGGCCTTCAATGCGCCAAGGAGTACGGGCTCCGACATGGGCGCCGTCGAAAAGGAGCGCCTTGCGGTGTCCAACGTCTTCCTATAAAACGCGTCCTCCACGCCACTGATCAGCGCCTCAGGCGAGGAAGCACTGGGCACCAGCTTCCTGTAAATGGTATGAGACAGGGCGGCCGCCGCCTGCATAAGGTTGGCCGACAGCATCTCCTCCATGGTATCGGCATCGATGAAGAAGGCAGGCGTGACAAGGAACTCCCTCGCTTTGGCCGCCGGTATGTCGAGCCACTTGCTCCTGAGGATGGCCAAGATGTCAAAGGAATCCACGTCGGCCGCCACAATGGACCTCACGACGGCGTTCTGCTTCCCGTAGAGGCGACGAAGCCTCCCTTTCTTGGGGGCCAAAGCCTCCGCCAGCTTCCCCATGGTATACCTGTCGATGTAAAGGTCGAAGGTGCTGACGTCCTTGGTCTGGCGAAACGTCGCCAGGGCCTGGACCAGGAAGGGCTTGACCTCATAACCGTCCAGGAGGGCGATCACCTGATCCAGGGTGGATGCGGACAGGATCCTGACGATGAGGTCCCGACGTCCTGCCAGCTCCTCCGCCCTGAGGACTATCGTGTCGCTGAGGTCTTCGTAGGACAGGCCCATCGCCTTCCCTTTCACGGCCACCTTGAGGTTCCAGGAGAGGTTCCTTTCGAAGTAAGCCTCAAGGATGCTCGGCCTCCGGTAATACTTCAGGAGCTCGAAGTTGAAGACCGAAAGGCTCGACCTGAGCATCGATTCCAGCCTCCTCGCGGAGATGCCGCCCGCCGGACTGGTCAGCTGGTCTCCATATGCGGTCGTCTTGAGCTTGGAAGCCATCTCGTCGATGCTCCGGGAATTCGCCAGCTCCTCCAGGAAGGCCTTGGATAGGAGCGAGCCCTCCGACGCGTAGGCTTTCACGAACGGGAATACGTCCATCTGCTTGAGCGCGGCCGACAAGATACTACGCCTCGCTCATCAGGATCTGAAGAACCAGCGTCCTGACGGCGGCCCTGCTCTCGTTCGCTTTGGCTTCGAAGGCAGCCTTCTCCGCTTGCCCGTGCCGGACTATTTCGGCGGCCTCCTTCTCGGCGGACTTCTTAGTAGTCTCTATGAGGTCGGATTTCTCCTCTTCGACTTCCCTCAACGTGGAGTTGTATGCTGCCTCCCCGCTCTCCTGCGCCAGCCTCATGAGCTCCAGCTTCCTGGCTTCGACCTTCTTCTTGAGATCGTCCAGAGAGGCCTCCAGGGAGGTCAAGTTCTTGAGCGCGGCTTCAACGGGGGACGCCTCCGACAATACGCTTCTCTCAGCCGATACATTGCGAGGATATATAAATCCATAGCCGACGCCAGTCTCCCTCGTTGCGTCGACGGCAACCCAAGAACGTCTCCCTTCAGGAGCCGAGCTGTTGGCAAGCCGCTGGGAGGAGACTTTCCGTCGCGGCAGGGGATCGGCGTCCTGTCGCGTTTTGGGATGACGTACATCTGATTAGAAGAGCTATTCATACGAGGCTTGTACGAAGGTGCCCCCCGCGCGGATTTCATTAGCTCGTCGTCAGAGGGTCGACAGGAGCGTTTTAGTACACATTCGTACTGTAGTAATGTACGAGTCAGTACGAACCTGGGGAAGAGGCTCCCGGACGACATCGTAAGGGAAGCGATGAGGCCTAGGATGGAGGAAGGCCTCTCGTACAGGGAAATAGCGGCAATCCTGCGCATGCCTCCCAGCTCATTGGAACCCTATCTCAACGATGTACCAAAGGGCGTGAGGAAGGGGCCGGCGGTCATCGAAGTTCCTGTCTCAGGTGCAGGGCAACTAGTCTTGCATTCCCGGAGAATCTGTTCGTCTGCCTGGGTGTCCCTTTGATGATCGAAGTCGGGCCGTTTCCTCTGTGAACCTTCCGAGCTGTCGCTATGGATTCACTGCAGCGGGCCCGGGAGGATTCGGACCCCCGATCTCCGGCTCCGAAGGCTTCCGCATCAGGTGATTCAGCGTCCTAATCCAAGCTAGACGACGGGCCCGCGGGCTTTCTACTTCGTCATGGGCTTAAAAAGAAATACCTTCGTCCTCAGACCTACGGCCGCTTCTCGATGGAGGTGTAAGGCCTGTACATCTCGCCTACATATTCGGCCCTCGGCCGAATGATCTTATTGTCCTGATACTGCTCCAGTATATGCGCAAGCCAGCCTGCGGAGCGGCCGACCGAGAAGAAGAGCGGGTCCATGTAGGACTGGTATCCCAGCAGGTGCAGTATGGAACCCGTGTAGAGGTCCAGGTTGGAATAGAGACCCTTCTCCTTCTTCATGACCTTCTCCAGCTCGTCTATGATGTCGAGATACGTCGTGTTCCCCTTCCTCTTGGATATGTCTTGGAGGAAGGTGCGCATTATGGCAGCTCTCGGGTCCTGCAGCCGGTAAACGCGATGGCCGAAGCCCATGATTTTCTTCTTGTCAGCGAGCCTGCTCAGCACATACTGCTCCGCCCTTCCGGGCTCGGCTATCTCCTCAAGCATATCAAAGGCCTGCTGGTTCGCTCCTCCGTGAAGAGGGCCCTTGAGGGCGCAGATGGCGCCAACGAACGAAGAGTAAACGTCCGACAACGTCGAGGCGGCCACCCTGCCGGCAAAGGTTGAGGCGTTGAGCTCGTGGTCGGCGTGGAGGATCAGCAGCGCATCCAAAACCCTAGCGTCCTGCGGTTCCGGCTCAGTGCCATAGCTCGAGTAGAGGAACGTCGCTGCCAGCGACAGGTCCTTTCGCAGCGGGACGAACCATTCACCCTGTTTTTGCCTGTAGACGGCCGAAATCAGGTTGGGCATCTTAGCTATGATTGACATGCTCTGCTTTAGAGGGTCGTTGGGAGCAATGTCGTAAAGGGAGAGCGCCGATACAGCCGTGCGCAGCATGTCCATCGCGTTCCGCTCGGCGGGGAAGCCTCCGATTATGGTTAGCACTTGGTTGGGAACGGGGCATCTGTTCTGGAGCTCCTGCCTGAAGCGGTCCAACTCTACCCTCTTCGGCAGGTTCCCGTAGAGGAGGAGGTAGGCCACCTCTTCGTAAGTGGACTTCTGGACGAGCTCCCCTACGTCGTAGCCCCGATACAGCAGGGTACCCTTGATGGCGTCGATGTAACAGATCCTGCTTTCGTTGGTGACGACGTCTTCCAGTCCCCTATGGATGGCTGCGTCGGACAAATCACCAGAACTGTACGGCAGGCGCCTTAATAATATTGCTTGGTTATCACTTTTATATAGAAGCTTAAGGCGATATCAACCATTATTACTCCCGACCAGGCTCGCGAACTGTCATTTTTTCAAATGGTGGGTGCTCGATACCGCGATCAGTCACATAAGCGGTAACCAGCTCTGCCGGCGTCGCGTCGAACGCAGGGTTGAGCACCTTCACGCCTCTCGGCGCAATACGCCTCCCTCTTATCATGGTGACCTCTCTGGAGTCCCGCTCCTCTATTTTCACTTGGTCGGCCCTGCTCGTCAGGTCGAAGGTGGACCTCGGGAACGCTGAGTAGAATGGAACATAGTGCCGCTTGGCTAGGACGGCCACCTGATAGGTGCCGATCTTGTTGTACACCGTTCCGTCGGCGAGCACCCTGTCCGCCCCCAGAAACACCTCGTCCACTAGGCCCTTGGACATGGTCGAACCCACCATGGTGTCGCAGATCAGAGTAACGTCGATGTGGTCCTCCATGAGCTCAAAGGTCGTCAGCCGTGCCCCCTGCAGGGCCGGCCTGGTCTCTGTCGCGAACACCTTTACATTCTTCCCCTGCGCCACAGCCGTCCTGACCGGCGCCAGCGCCGTGCCTAGACCCACCGTCGCCAAGGCGCCCGCGTTGCAGTGCGTCAAAATGGTGTCGCCGTCCTTGATGAGCGAAGCACCGTTCTCCCCGATCCGCGTGCTCATCTCCTTCTCTTCCTCCATAATGCGGATGGCTTCCTCCAGCGCCCTAGCCTTCATGCCTTTCACTGTCGAGACCCTCCCTGCGGCCCTGGAGACCCGTTGCGCCGCCCAGGCTAGGTTAACGGCCGTAGGCCTGGCCAGAGAAATGGAATCTGCGATCTCTACCAACTTGCGCCTAAACGTCGCCGAATCGGCTTCTCGCGACCGGCCGGCTTCCAGCGCGACGCCGAAGGCGGCCACGACTCCAATCAGCGGAGCTCCTCTCACGACCATAGACTTTATGAAATCATGCGCGTCCTTCGCGTCCTTGACCTGGCGCCAGACCTTTCTCGACGGGAGAAGGCGCTGGTCCAGTACGCTGAGCGAGTTGTCTTCCCACAGGATGGGCTTCAAGGTTCAGTATGAAGGGACGTCGCGAGGTCTTAAACGCTTTCTTGCGAAGTCCAAAAAGAGTTAAAAAGAACCGATTTTCTAGCTTATCTCAGTCGGTGAGTATTCACAGTGTTTGCTCCATCAGCAGGATATGACAGAGCTCTTACAATATTCTCGCCCGATGGCCGCCTGTATCAGGTCGAATATGCCATCGAGACGGTGAGGCGGGGGACTCTCGCAATCGGCATCAAGTGTGACGAGGGGGTCGTGCTCTGCGCTGAGGAACGCGTCAGGAAACTTCAGAATGGCGAGCTGAGCCAGAAACTCTTCCAGGTGGACGACCATATCGGAATCGCTGCCGCCGGTTACGTCCCCGACGCCCGGGTCATGGTGGACCAGGCGAGGTCTCAGGCCCAGAACAATAGGCTGATATACGACGAGCCGATCGATGTCGAAGCCATCGCGCACCATCTGGGTGACGCGGCGCAGCAGTTCACGCAGTACGCTGGCGTGAGGCCATTCGGCGTCTCACTGATCGTGGCCGGGGTGGACAAGAACGGGCCCTCAATCTTCGTCACGGACCCCAGCGGCACCTATCTGGGATACGACGCCGTAGCTATCGGCGGTGGCGGCGACCAGGTCAACGAACTCCTCGAGCAAAAGTACTCCCGCGGAATGTCCTTGGACGCGGCTTGCCTCCTTGCTGTCGAAAGCATCGGCAAGAGCGTCGAGGACAAGACAGAACCAAAACATATCAAGATGGCCGTCGTCGATGCGAAGTCGAAGATGATGAGGAAGCTGACGGAAGAGGAGATAGACTCCTACGTCGCAAAGGTGTCGAAGCCCAGCGGACCCAATGACACCCCCAAGTAGACCCTCATTTCAAGCTTGTCTCACTCGACGAAGAAGAAATATATCTTTATATTACCCATGACTCATCGCCTAGTGAAGGAGAGAATTGGCGGATAAGCTGACCACCGTCCGCTTTGTGGTGGGAGGCGACAGGTTCGAGATACTTGTCGATCCTGACGCGGCGCTGAACTACAAGCTGGGCAAGAGGGTGGACCTGAGCCAGATCCTGGCCTCCGACGAAATATACACCGATTCGAACAAGGGCCAGAAGGCTTCGGAGGAGAAGCTGATGAAATGCTTTAGGACTTCTAACTTCGAACAGGTGGCCCAGGCGATCCTTCAGAAGGGCGACATCCAGCTCACCACTGACCAGAGACGGAAGATGGTCGATGAAAAGCGGAAGCAGATCGTTAGCTTCATCTCCAAGAACTACGTCGACCCGAAGACGAACCTGCCTCATCCCCCGTTGAGGATAGAGCAGGCTCTGCAACAGGTCCGCGTCGTGATCGATCCGAATAAAGATGCCGAAGAGCAGGCTAAGAAGGTCATTGACGAGCTTAGAGCCATCCTGCCCCTTAAGACGGGGAACATTAGGCTGAAGGTACAGGTTGACGCGGCTCACGCACCTCAGACGATGGGTACCCTGAAGAGCTTCGGCGAGATACTGAAGGAGGAATGGCGCAGCGACGGTGGCCTCAACGCGGTCATAGAGATACCGATAGCCGCCCAGAGAAGCCTCCTCGACAGGCTCGGATCCGCGACAAAGGGAACGGCCCAAGTCTCTCCCGTGGAGTAATAGAAACCAAATTGAGCAAAGTCGAAAGAAAGTATGTAGTCCCAGGCGACGTCATCGCCGAAGGGGACTTCGTTCCGGTTAGCAACGCCTACTCGATAGGGAACAAGATCTATGCGATGCGCGTCGGTCTTTGCGAGCTCGATGGAAACAAGGTGAAGGTGATCCCGCTTTCGGGACCTTACGTCCCCAAGCCCGACGACGTCGTAGTCGGAGTCGTTAAGGACGTCTCGGCATTCGCATGGACCGTCGACATCAACTCGTTCTTCCCGGCTTTTCTGCCGGCGTCTGGCGTCTACGGCCGAAGGTTTAACGCCGAGAAAGACGACCTGAGAAGCAAGTTCGACGTCGGCGAAATCATTATCGCCGTCGTCGCCGCCTTCGACAGGTCCAAGGACCCCATGCTTTCGGTCTCCGGACCGAGGTTGGGGTTGGCTCCTCCCGGCATTATCATCAAGATTGAGCCCGTTAAGGTCCCCAGGCTCATCGGGAGGAGGGGAAGCATGAGCAAGATGATCGAAGACGCTTCGGGCTGCAAACTCATTATCGGACAGAACGGCTACATAATCGTGACAGGCTCCCCTGAAGGGTGTGCCCTTGCTTCCGACGCCATTCACATGGTGGAGGACTTCGCACACACGTCGGGGCTGACCGAGAAGATCGAAAGGTTTCTCGCTGAAAGGCTGGGCCTCACGGGAGAGCCCCCGGCGGGCCCGGGGCAAGCCCACGAGCCCGCTGCCGCACCTGCCGACGCTGCAGGGGCACTTGGGAAGGATAGCGATCAATTGGAGGAGAAAAGAGAATGAACCTGATAGACGAGAACGGGCTGAGAATCGACGGACGGAAGCTGGACGACCTCAGGCCCGTCAAGATCGAAGTCGGCGTGTTGAAGAACGCCGACGGGTCCGCGTACATAGAGTGGGGGAAGAACAAGATTTTCGCCGCTGTGCGCGGCCCCAAGGAATGTCACCCTAAGCACATCGCGATGGCCGACAGGGCCGTCCTGAAATGCAGGTATCACATGACGCCGTTCTCCGTCCCCGACAGGAAGGCTCCGCAGCCCTCCAGGCGTGAGATCGAGCTGTCCAAGGTCATCAGGGAGGCACTTACACCTGCCCTGATACTCGAGGAGTACCCGCGCACCGCCATCGAGATCTACATCGAAGTGCTGACTTCGGATGGTGGCTCCAGGGCCGCCAGCATCACCGCAGCGGCCGCCGCCCTCGCCGACGCCGGCATCACGATGAGGGACCTCGTGGTGTCCGTGGCCGCTGGCAAGGCCCAGGACCATCTGATTCTGGATCTCTGTGACGAAGAGGACAAGGAAGGCCAGGTGGACCTTCCGGTCGCCTACATGCCCAACATGGACCAGGTGACGCTGCTCCAGATGGACGGCTTCCTGACCCGGGAGGAGTTCGAGAAGGCCTTCAACATGGCGAAGGAGGCGTGTAAGGCCGTGTATAAGATTCAGAGGGAGGCCGTCATCAGCCGTTACTTCGGGGATTCCATCCCGAAGAACAAGGAGGCCTAGGAGATGTCTACATCATACAGGAAGGCTCTGTTCGTGGACAACCTGCGCCGTGATCAGATCCTCGAGCAGTATTCGCAGGGAAGGAGATCCGACGGACGGGGCTTCAGCGACTACCGCACGCTAAACATCCAGGTGGGCACGATGATCAAGGCCAACGGGTCAGCCACGGTGGACCTGGGTGACACCAGGGTTGTAGCCGGAGTCAAGGTGGCAGTAGGGACACCGTTCCCCGACACGCCCGACGAAGGCCTCCTGATGGTGGGAGCGGAGGTGCTCCCCATCGCGTCGGCGTTCGCCGAGCCGGGCCCGCCGGATGAGGACTCGATTGAGCTGGCTCGTGTCGTGGACCGCGGCGTCCGCGAGTCGCACATGGTCGACATGCACGAGATGGTGATAGAGGAGGGGAAGAAGGTCTACTCGGTTTTCGTCGACGTCGCGATCGTTAACGTGGACGGCAACCTTCTCGATGCCACTTCCTATGCCGTCGTTTCGGCCCTGGCTAGCGCCAAGTACAAGAAGATGACGCTTAAGGAAGACCAGGTTGTCGAGCTTGAGGAGATGGCATCGCTACCAGTACAGACCATCCCCGTCTCTATAACGACGTCGAAGGTCGCCGACTTCCTGCTCATAGACCCGACGGTGGAAGAAGAGGCCATCCAGGAGGCGCGGATAACGTTCGCCATCGCCGACGGCCAGGTCTGTGCCGCCCAGAAGGGCGGCCAGGGCAGCTTCTCTCCACAGCAAATCTTAAAGGCGCTGGATGGGGCACTGTTGAAGTCCAAGGAGATAGAGGCAAGGATCAGGGAGGTAGTGGGTAGTGCCAAAGAAGGATCGGGCCCTTAGAGGCCTGGGGCAGAAGTACGGGGCGACCGTCAGAAAGAGGTACAGCCGAGTACACAGGCTGCTCAAGGCAAAGAGGAATTGTCCCAGCTGTGGCTCCTTGAAGTTCCGCCGCTCTGCCGCCGGAGTGTGGGTATGCGGGAAGTGCGGGTTCAAGGCCGCCGGCGGCGCATATTCCTTTGAATAGAGCCCGTGTGGAGATCGAAGTGGAGGTCAACGGGGCCGAGGCGAAGGCGCTTCTAGAAGCCCTCCGTCCCGAGTCTCGGCACGGCAACGCTCTCTTCCAAATTTCGGTCGCAGAGAAGGGGCTCGTCTTGAAGGTCACTGGAAGGTCGATCAGCGACGCCCGGGCCTTCACGAATTCGATTCTAAGACTTTTAAAGGCAGCCATGGAGAGCATTCAGGCGGTAGATCAAAGTGGGCGCTGAACTCCCTCCATGGCTCAAGGAGCAGCTGGCTCGGTATGACCAGCTGCAGCAGAACCTTCAGGCGGTCGTAAACCAGAAGCAGCTTCTGGAGGCGGAGAAGTCCGAAGCCGACCGAGCCACCGAAGAGCTCAAGAAGGCAGCTTCCGACGCAGTGGTATACAAGAACGCTGGATCGGTGCTGGTTAGGGCCAACAAGGACGATCTCTTGAAGGAGCTGGAGGAGAAGACGGACCTCACCAACACTAGGATCTTGGTGCTAGCAAAGCAAGAGGAGCGGATACGCTCCAACCTGCAAGAAGTGCAGAACAAGGTCAACGAAGCTTTAAAGAGCAAGCAAGAGACCCCTGCAAACTGAACGTTGAAGGTTTCTCCCGACAGGAACCCGCTTAGGCGGCTAGCGGAAGCGCGAAGGGTCCTCGTCGTGGCCCACAGGAACGCCGACGTGGACGCCGTGGCATCGGCGGTGGCTATAAAGCGCCTTGCGGCCGCATCCGGTCCGAGCAAGCACGTCACCCTCGTGGCGCCCGAGGGCGTGACCCTGCAGTCGAAGAAGGTCCTGGGGGTCCTAAAGGCCAACTTCCTTGAAGAGATACCCAGCCATCGTTACGACCTGGTGATCATCACCGACACCGGTCACTCTTCTCTGCTGAGCGCCCAGACCGACATGATTGAGTCGATAGATTCCTACAAGGTCCTGATAGACCATCACCCCCCCGACGAAAGCATGAGGAGAATCGTGGACTCGGCAGTGATCGACACACACGCATCTTCAGCCAGCGAAGTCGTCTTCCAACTTGCCGAGAGCGCCTCCATCAAGGTGAGCAGGGAAACGGCGAAGGCCCTCCTCCTTGGCATCATGGCGGATTCTCAGTTCCTTACTATAGCCTCCAACCGGACCATCTCCTCCGTGGACCGCCTCTGCGCCCTTGGGGCAGACGTGGAGAAAGCTAGAAGCGTCCTTCGCATCCGAAGGGACGCCTCCGAATCTATAGCCAGGATCAAGGCCTCCAAGAGGGCCGCCTACTACAGGGCAGGCGAATGGATTGTGGCGGTCACGACGGTGGGCTCCTTCCAGGCCTCCGTGGCACGTGCCCTGATCGACGTGGGGGCCGACCTCGCCATGGCCCTGGGCGAGGTGGGGGAGGAAACGAGGGCGAGCCTCCGAGCTACGCAGATATTCAAGGAGAAGTCGGGCCTCCACCTCGGCACAGACATATGCAAGGCCTTCTCCGAGCGCCTCGGCGGTGCCGGAGGCGGGCACCCGACGGCGGCCTCCATGAACGTCCCCGCGAAGCCCGACGTCGTCACGAAGATGTTCAAGGAGACGCTCGAGGGCAAGCTGGGCCTTCCCCTGAAAGAGCTGAGCTGACCTCCCACAACAGTTTAATAAGCTACTCAAAGCCTTTCACCTTTCGCCAAGGTGTTGGGCGACGGCCGACGAGATTCTGAAATTCGAAGACTTCTCGTTCAAATACGCGGGCATGGACGTCCCCACCCTCCAGAACGTCTCATTGTCGATCCGGAAGGGGGAGATCGCGGTGCTAGCTGGGGCTAGCGGCAGCGGCAAGACCACCTTACTCCGCTGCACCAACGGACTGATCCCGCACATCTACCCTGGGGAATACGCCGGAAGGGTGGTGGTCGACGGCCTCGTCGCCCAGGAGACTCCGACATATGAGCTGGCGAAGAAGATAGGCTTCCTCTTTCAGAACCCTGAGAACCAGATCTTCATGTTCACCGTGGAGCGCGACATAGCTTTCGGCCTAGAGAACCTCGGAGTGGAGCGCCCAGAGATGGTTAGGAGGGTCGACGAATCACTCCGCCTCCTCAACATAGAGGATCTGCGCAACCGCTCGCCCAGCGAGCTCTCAGATGGCCAGAAGCAGAGGGTGGCCATCGCCGGCGCGCTGGCCATGGGGCCCGAGCTGCTCATCTTGGACGAGCCCACTTCGCTCCTTGACCCCAGGACGGCAAACGACGTCGTCGCCCTGGTGAAGGAACTGAACGCCAAGCTGGGCCTGAGCGTCCTCCTGGTGGAGCACAGGCTGGAGCTGGTGGCTCCCGTCGCAGATCTGCTCATCGTCCTTTCAGGAGGGAAGGTCTGGAAGCAAGGTCCTCCAGCGGAAGTGCTGTCATCCGAGGGGATAGACGAAATCGGGTTCTCTCCGCCCACGGTCGTGGAGCTCCAACGGCGGCTCCGCTCGCTCGGGCGCTGGCCTGGGAAGATCGACCTGAGCGTGGACGCCTTCTATTCGGAGGCGAGGAAGATCTGGCGATAATCGAGCTCAGGAACGTAAGGTTCAAGCAGCCCAACGGCGTAGTCGCCCTGGACGACGTAAGCCTGGACATCGACACGGGAGAGGTCCTGGCCATCGTAGGAGGGAACGGCGCCGGGAAGACGACGCTGCTGAAGCACCTGAACGGCCTCCTCAAGCCGAACTCAGGCTCTGTCAAGGTCTTCGGCGAGGAGACTAAGAAACGTAGCATCGCCGAACTGTCGCGGAAGATTGGCCTGGTCTTCCAGAACTCCGACCACCAGCTCTTCTCGGAAACGGCCGAGGCTGAGGTGCTCTTCGGACTCAGGAACTTCGGCTTCTCCGAGGAGGACGCGGTCCGGCGCGCCGGCGAGGTCTTCAGCTACTTCGGGATGGACTCGCTGAAGCAGAGGGTCCCCCTCACCCTCAGCGGTGGTGAGAAGAAGCGTCTCTGCATCGCCGCCGTCATGGCCTGGAATCCAGATGTGCTTGTGCTGGACGAGCCCACCGTCGGCCAGGACTTCCCCAGCAAGAATCGCATCTTCGGCACCATCAGGCAGCTGGTGAAGGATGGAAAGACCGTAATTGTGGTCTCCCATGACCTTGAGTTCCTGTGGCCCCTCGGCGCCAGGACGGTCGTGATGATGGGAGGGAAGGTCGTCGCCGACGGGGACGCGCAGGAGGTCTTCTCCGACTCCCCTCTCCTTGAAAGGGCGGGCCTCAGGCAGCCCCAGCTCGTCACGATTTCGAAGCTGTTCGGAAGGACCCCCGCCTTCAGGGACGTCGCCGAGGCAGCCGGTTGGCTGTCGGAGAGGTGAAGCCCTTGGCCCGCGTCTTGGCTGATGGTCTCAGGTTCAGGCACCAGGATACCATCATACACAAGCTCGACCCCCGAATCAAGCTGCTGATTTCAATCGCGCTCTTCTCCATCGCCCTCCTGAGCTCCAACCCCCTAGAGCTGGTCGTGACATTCGCCTCCATATTCATCCCTGCGGCTCTGGCCAGGTCACTGAAGAGGCTGGGGAAGGTGATGACCGTCTCCCTTACCTTCGCCGCGTTCATCTTCATCGTCAACCTGGTGGAAGGCCTGTCGTTGGTCCGGAACGCGACGCTGACGTTTAGGTTCATGGCCATAGTTGCGGCCACCTCCCTCTTCTTCGTGACCACCTCCCCCGACGAACTGGAGTACGTAATGAGGTGGTTCAGGCTTCCAAGGGACTTCGTTTTCGCCTTTGTCACAGCGGTCAGGTTCGTCCCAGTGCTCATGCTCGATCTGACCCAGATAATCGACGCCCAGAAATCGAGGGGGCTGGAGCTGGACAGGGGAGGGCCGGTAAAGCGGCTCCGCAACCTCATCCCTGTGCTTGTCCCCCTGATCGTCAACGCCCTGGTGCGAAGCGGTGAGCTGGCGGAGGCCATGGAGTCCCGGGGCTATGGCGCCGTCAAGAAGCCCACCTCACTATACGCGCTGCGGCTGGCCTCCCGCGACTACGTCGCCCTGCTGGTCGCAGTGTCCCTGTGGGCGGGCATACTTCTGTCCTTCAGGACGGTGATATAGTGGTGGGCGACATCAGGATCGCGCTTGATACTTGGGTGAACCTGCCCAGGCTAGGGAAGGAGGCCTTCAAGGAGCTGATGAAGGCCGGGGTGGAATACACGACAGGGAAGGGCTTCTTCATCCAGTCAGGCATCGACCTACAGTCGGCCAAACGGGTCATATCCGCTGCCGTGGGCGGGAACGTCTACTTCCTCTTCAGGTGTTATGTATGCGGAAGCGAAGCGTCGTGCGGCGACTGCTCCTACAGGGACATCTGTTCGGTGGAAAACGTCGGAGGGAAATGCGTCTGCCTGAAGTGTTCCCAGGACGCGTTGGACTCGTATCGGAGGAAGTGGGAGTCTTCTCTACGAAGGCCCTAGCAGCGCCTTCAGGTGAGGGAGGATTTCGAGGGCTATCTCCATGCCCAGCTCGCAGCCGTCAGGTGACCCCGGGAGGCAGAAGACGGCTACGCCGTCGACGGTCCCGGCCAGCGCCCTGCTGAGGACGGAAGCGGCCCCTACCTTCTCGCTGCTCCTCTGACGGAAGAGCTCGCCGAAACCGGGAAGCTCCTTCTTCAGCATGGGCTCCACCGCCTCCGGGGTGACGTCCGCCGAGGAAGCGCCCGTCCCGCCGATAAAGATTAGCGCGTCGACAAGAGTGGTTGCCAGGCCTTCCGTGAAGGCCATGCGTATGTCGGTTATGTCGTCGCCTACGAGCCTTCTGAAGGTCACGCGGAACCCGTGCTCCCCGACCATGGCGCAGGCCCTGTCACCGGATTCGTCCTCGATGTCTCTCCCGTCCTTTGCGGCTGCGGTACGGGAAGAGCTGACGGTTATGATTCCCAGCCGCAGGTCCTTCCTGTCGCGCCGGTAGTCCTCCGACAAGGGGCTCATGCCTTCTTCACCTTGCGCACGACGTGGATGTCCTGGATCGCCGTGGACGGATACTGACCCTGCGCATCCTTCTCGTACTTCTTGGTGACGTCCCACACGTTTAGGAGGCCCATGGCGACCGCCGTAAGGGCCTCCATCTCGACGCCCGTCTTCGCCTGGGCGATGACGTGGCTGGTGACCCTGACGCCTTCTTCTTCGACGCCGACGAGCACCTCCACCGACTCGATGGGGATCGGATGGCACAGCATGAGGATGTCGGAGGTGCGCTTGGCGGCGGTGATCGCTCCAATCTTCGCAATCTCTTCCGCGTCCCCCTTCTCCAGGCCCTTCTCTCTAATGACCTTCAAGGTTCGGCTGTTGAGCTTGATGAAACCTTCGGCGACGGCCTCCCTCCGGATCACGGGCTTGGAAGACACATCTACCATCCTAGCCACTGGGATTCACATCCTCCGATATCCCCAGCACAGGTTAAAACGCTATCGTTGTCAAACTAGAGCTAGCCCGAAAAGTGGTAGTTCGACTTAGAGCCAGTTATATGTTATTACCACTCAAACGGACGCTAGTTAGCTAGGACCCCTCCGGAACCACATCTGGCAGTCGTACTTGGTCGAGAATACATATCGTCACTAGGGGTGTCCGCTAGCCTAGGCCAAGCGGTCACGACAGTTTTGGAAATCTATTGCTACTGGAAAAGAAATCAATATCATGACCTGACCGACGATGACGACCATCACTTGGTCATCTCTATTTTATTGAAAACAATAGGTTAACCGAACGAGGGCGAGTCGACAGTCTCCCAAGCGCAGGGGCGTCACCGAGATATGGGCATGACTCAAGCAACCAAATGCCTGCTGGATGACTGGGAGGGGCTGGGAAGGCCCAAACTCGTCGGCTCCGGGCCCATCTTTCGGAACTCGCCCTGTTGACTTGAGGGAATCGTAAGTGGTCGTGCTACTGCCGCGACGGAGACGCAGGACGCTCTTCCCGAACTGGACTCCGGTGACGCCCAAGAAGTACGGCCGACCCGATGAAGACCACGAACACGCCTATCAGTACCGTGAAGAATGCCAGACTTGGCGGAAGCCCGGTTGTCGCATTACTTGGCGATATCACCGACACCATTCCGGAGAAGTAGTTGGCGACGTAGAGATAACCGTTGGCGGGGTCGAAGGCAACCCCATACGGCCCGGAGCCTACCGTCACGTTGCCCACCACGGCGTTCGCAGCACCGTTGATGACCGTCACGGCACCCGTCGAGACGTTCATAGCCCCGAATTGCGTGATGTAGAGGTATCCGTTGGAGGGATCAATGGCTACTCCGTACGGAGACCCGCCCACAGCTATGGTGCCCACCATAAAGTCCGTGGCCCCATCTATGACTGATACCGTGCCTGAGCCCAAGTTGGCGACGTAGAGATAACCGTTGGCGGGGTCGTAGGCAACCCCATAAGGCCCAGCGCCCACCGATATGTTGCCCACCACCTCATTACTGGTCCCGTTGATGACCGACGTCGTGTTTGAACCCTCGTTTGTGACGTAGAGGAATCCGTTGAGCGGGTCGTAGGCTGCCATTGAGGGCTCGATGCCTACCGTCACCGTGCTCACCACAGAGTTGTTGGCCCCGTCGATGACCGACACGGTGCCGGCCGCCACGTTGCTTGAACCCAGGTTGACTACGTAGAGGTACCCGTTGGAGGAATCGAAGGCTATCCCGTTCGGAAATGTGCCTGCTCCAACGCTCCCCACCACGGCGTTCGTAGCATCGCTGACCACGGACACGTTGCCTGCCACGAAGTCAGTGACATAGAGGTAACCGTTGGATGAGTCGTAGGCTATCCCTTTCATCGCATCGCTCACCGATATGTTGCCCACGACGGTGTTCGTAAGCCCGTTGATTGCGGACACCTCTCCTGTAACCAAGTTGGCGACGTAGAGATAACCGTTGGACGAGTCGTAAGCAAAGAAAGTCGGCTCGCCGCCCACCGTTATGGTGCCCACCACCGTCCCCGCTCCCTCCGTCGATGCGGGATGCGACGCACCTGAGCCGGCGGCGACCATGAGAGCGACAAAGACGACTAGCGCTGCCACTTTCTGGTTCATCTATGCTATGGCCGGGGTTCGGTCACCATGATCGGAGTGATAAGGTTTCGCTTAATAGAAGCGGCAGGCGGGCGATTGTATCGTAGATGGTCTTCACTGCAGGTTCAAGATATGGGCTTGGACCTGCGAATGGGCCGTAGCTATGAATAGCCCGATCCCTGGGCTTCGGCCATCCTCCTCCAGTCCGCGAAGAACCTCTTCAACAGAATTACGTAGGGGTTCTTCTCCTCGAGCGCGAAGATGCGGATCCTGCCGTATCTCTTCTCACGCACGAGGTGCTGCTCGCAGAGGACGCTCAGATGCTTCTGCACCGACGAGTGCTCCAGCCCCGACCGCTTGACCACCCGTGAGATGTTCATCTCCTCCTCGTCGATGAGCAGGAGGAGCACCTTGACCCGGCCCGCCGCGCCAAGGATTTCCTCTATTCGTAGGGGTTCCAGGTCAGCTCACTCCTCCCCCGAGCATATCCTCATCACTTCCATGGGGGACATATTCAGGCCGATCAGCGTCGTCCTCCCCCTCCTTCCCTTGCCGGACTGCGACGCGACGAAGAAGCCCCTGGCCTTGAGGTTCTGGATGGACATCCAGACCATCGTATGCCGGCGTGGCTGGAGGTTCATGGAGGAGCAGATGGAGCCGTATTCGCTCTCCAACTCCCCCGTCGACACGAACGCCCTGTCGGCGGGCCTCAGGAGGTGGGCCGCGGCCAGCAGGATGATGCGCTCATGGCGGCTAAGGTAGCTCAGCTCTTCCAGGCTGACCTGCGGCGGAAGGCTATTCCTCGCCTCCTGCACGTCGGCGGCCCTCACCCTCTCCGCGCCGTTATAGTCGGCCATCTTAGCCGACCTGTAAAGCAACTCTAGTGCATAGCGGGCGTCCCCCGAATCGCCTGCGGCGCCAGCAATGAGACTGGCGGTGTCTTCGTCCAGCACCCCTGGGCTGAGGGCCTCCTCGCTCCTGCTCCGGATGATGGAAAGGAGCTGGTCAGCCGTATACGGGGAGAGTTTCACGACAGCCTTCTGCAGGGAGCTCCTGGTGCTGGCGTCCATCTCCCAGAAGAACCGCAGGTCTTTCGAAACCATCAGAAGGGAGAGGACGGGGGAGCTCATCGTTTCGTTTATCCTGACCAGCGTATACAGGAAGGCGGCGCCGCTGGCCGACACGAGGCTGTCTACTTCGTCCAAGACCAGGAGCAGCCTCGCCTTCATCTGCAGGAGCTCGTCCGTCAGGAAGCGCAGCGTCTCCTGCACCTCGTAGCCGCGCTTGGGGAAGGTGAGGCCCAGGGATTCCACCATCCTGTTCAGCACTGATGAGGGCCCTCTGTCAATGCGGCAGTTCACCGTCACGGCCTTCACGATCATGCCACCCCTCCTGCCTTCCTCCTCCAGCGTGGCGCAGAGCTTGCGAGCCAGCATCGTCTTGCCCGTGCCCACCGGCCCCAACAAGAAGGAGGTGGCCGGCGTGGAGACGGAAGACAGGACAGAGGAGTACGTCCTCCTTAGCTGCTCGAGCTCGCCCTCTCGGTGGGGGATATTCCCGGGAAGGTAGTCAGGGAGGAGCTTATACTCGTCCTTGAAGACGGAGAGGCCCATCTGTCATGAGAGTACAGTTTTACTGGTTATAACATTTATCATCGTTTGCAGTGGATTATCTATGCGGGGTGCTCTGAAAGTGTTATCGCTTTCAGGAGGCCAAAATCTTCGAAAGTCGAGGTAGGCGCCTTCCACTAGAGCGCTGCAATGGGGTTAAGGAGATTCTGGTCGTCGCCGGTGGGCGCCTGAGCTCGCTTGTAGTAGCCTGCCCTGAGGGTCTTGCCGGTCCGCCTCTCCCACTCCTCGATGGAGATGGAGTACTTCTTCTGAATCGCGTCTCTGTACCATTCGGGCAAGACGTTGAAGCTACAGAAAGGTATGATCCGATTGTCGGGCGTGAGGTAGTGGACGTCGCAGCGGCGCACCCTCTCCTCGTCATGGTTATACTTGTCCATGAAGTGCATCATCCCGACGAAGAGAGAGCGTCGGTGGAACGCGCCCAGCGAGGAGTAATCGTGCTTGACGATGGCGTTGTAGAGTATGTCTCCCAGCTTCATGCCCTCAGGCGCCTTCTCGGAATCCACGAACTTCCTCAGCTTCAGGAGGAGCTTGGCGCCTGAGAGGACCTTCGACCGACCCTGCTCCAGGGCCACGCCCTCAGACTCGAGGAACTCGAGGAAGCCTGGGATGTCGATGAACCTTGTCAGGGGGACCATCTTGCCGTTCTTCTCGAAGAGGTAGGTCGCGGCGCCGCAGGCGAAGTGCGTCGTTAGCTCGTACAGCGGCAGCCCCACCCAGGCCTCGACGAACGTCGAGAATGCCATGGACGCGGGGACGGGGAACCAGTCATCCCTCTCGATGTCTCCCTCCGTCTGTTCTTCCACCCTCTTGATGACGTCAGGTATGGTGATCCTGAACTTGTCCCGGTCGCCCTTGGAAACGCGCCCGACCAGCGACACCGGTTGGAAGTTCACCGACCGAACGACATCTATGTTCTTGAATCCAAAGCGTATCATGTCTCCCACCTCATGGTCGTTGACTGTCCTGATCACGGTGGGGACAAGGACTAGGCCCAGATTTGCGGCCCTGGCGTTCTTCAGGACGGATGGGATCTCCCAGTAGTTCTTGGGGTTGGTCTTGGGAGTGACGCCGTCGAAGCTCAGATATACGGTGTTGACGCCTGCATCGTGTACTCTCTTGGCGAGGGTCGGGTCCCTGGCTAGGTTGATGCCGTCGGTGTTGAGCTGCACGTGCTGGACGCCCTCCTCCTTGGCGATCTTGATGATCTCCACCAGGTCCTCCCTCAGCGTCGGTTCCCCTCCCGTCAGTTGCAGGGCGGCACCTGAAATCGGCTTTTCGGCCTTCATCTTCCTGACCATCTTCCTTATCTGTTCCAGCGAAGGCTCATAGATGTAGCCGGCCTTCTCAGCGTAGAAGAAGCAGTACCAGCAGCTCAGGTCGCAACGGTTCGTCACAACTATGTTGGCCAGCGCGGTGTGGCTCAGGTGATTGGAGCAGAGGCCGCACCCCGTGGGACAGTTTACCGCCGCGGCGATGATGTCCGGGTTCTCTATGCCCCTTCCGTCCTTGGCGTACTTCGAAAACTTGACGTACATGCCGTAGTCACCGAAGTAGAGATCCTCAAAGTATCCGTGCTCGGGACAGGTCTTGGATATGTAGACCTTCTCATCCCTGGCGAAGATGTCCGCAGAGATGGTCCGGTTGCACTCGGGGCAGATGCTCTTCGTCTTGCTCATCAGGTGCTTCGATCTTTCTACAGCCTCCATCTCCATCCCCAATTAACCTCCGTCAGTGGTGGTTTTCGGTAATGCTTAAGAACTTTTCAACTTAGTCACCGTTGAGAACGCTAATAAGTTCCTCCTTCGTCCCGCGAATGCTGCCAGCCGAATCAGACGCAGTGTTGCCGGAATCTCCGCTGGGCTCCCCTGAGGGGTGCTCATGCAAGTCTGCCCCTTTGAAGTGATGCAAGCCAGTTTCGCGCCCAAGTTCGTGGCATTGGTCGGAAGATACCAGGCCAGAGGTGAAGGTTGGCTCAGAACTCAAGATCTGCGTTAAGTATTGAGCGAATTTCTCTCAATACGGTTCCATTGGCGGGAGCGGTGGGACCTTTTCCCTCCTAAAAGGGCGGGTACAATTGCGGGGGAGGGGGAAAGCATCCATTGTTGCTGAAGAAGAAAACGATTTCATCAAGGCGACACTACGAAGTGCAGAATGACCATCTGCCCCCATTCGTCACCTGCTGCGACGGTATAGATTCCTGGGTCAAATAAGCCGAAAGTGGAATTGAGTGAATAGCTGTTCCTGTAGTATCCATCGGCAGAGTAGTAGTATCCAACACGACTTTCGTATGGCTGAAAGGGGAAGTATGTTGACCATGCTCCAGGAATGAACGGGCATCCAAGGTACACAGGGGCCGCAAGTTGGAGGCCGTACGGCCCTGGTCCGTTCTGTATGACCGATATGTTAGTCTCGGTATAGTATCCCTCGAATACCTGAGCGTTGACGAACGAATTACAGCTACCTATGTTTCCCCAGCCTATGAACCAGGTTTCTGCCCAGTCATCGGCTGCAGTCAGGTTGTTTGGAGTTGAAAGATCGTTCTGCTCGTAGGCTGTGATATTGACTGTCTGTCCGCGGTAGAGTTGGGTTGATTTAAGCACGAGGACGAATGTCAAACCTGAACTGACGTTGGTTGCAGAAGCGGAATCGGGGAGGCCGATGTAGACGACAGAGGTCGAAGGATGTTGGGAGTTCAGTCCCCCTATCTCCAACTGCTGGTAGACAGCGACGGAAGCCAGGAGGATGACCAATGCGACCAGGCCAGCGAAGACCGCCCTGCTGACGACGACCCTGTTCCTACCGCGTGCCTCCTCCGCGATGCGAGCCGTTACTGTTTGCGTTGATACGATTCTCAGGGCTTCTCTTCCGTCGTCCGATAAGCAATACAGACCATCTGGGGTCGTCATCACCAACCCGTCCAGCTTCCCGAGATGGAACTGAAGGTGACCGCCGCTGTCAATTCCGACTCTCCTCCTGAGGTCAGCGAAGCCCAGTGGCCCTTCCTGCAGGGCATGAAGTATCTTGATTCTGAGCGGGTGGCCTAGGGCTTCGAAAAGCTCAGCCCTGGACGCGTCAAAGTCGGAAGCGTCCCCACCCTCTGCCATAGCCAGGAGTAGTAGTGGCGCCAGATATAATACCACATTCGTGGACGCCCTGTCATCTGCCGCTCTGAGAGGTCTACGGTCGTAGTCCAACCCGCAACGAGAGGCGAGTCTCAGCAGAATATTTCCCACGTAGGCTTGGACCTGCGAA
>Ga0187857_10001448_pt1 | contig 24332 bp, 21 predicted proteins | sample June2016WEW_8_10_FD_132984 | JGI IMG/M metagenome (GOLD analysis project Ga0187857, IMG submission 132984) | Peatland microbial communities from SPRUCE experiment site at the Marcell Experimental Forest, Minnesota, USA - June2016WEW_8_100 | ecosystem: Environmental > Terrestrial > Soil >... | reverse complement strand
TCGTACTCAACAAGGACTCGAAGATAGCCATCATCTACAAGGACGTGAAGATCCTCCTTGACGCCAAGGTCCTCGACTACATCACCGGAATCGCATTCAGCGAACGCTACGAGCTCGACCTGGCAAGGGGCATCAACCCCAGCAACGAGGCATGGATTCACTGGTTCCAGCCTGCCAACGACGGCAGCAACCAGACCACCGTCTACCAGCACCCGCTCACTGGAAGTAGCAGCTATGACGTAGTGCAGGCCTTCACCAACAGCGGTTCGGGCATGCCGAACTACACATTCTTCGCTGCCTACTGGCCGAACGTAACAGAGCACTCCGTGTACTCGGCCCTCGTTCCGCTGAGATCAGGCAACCTCTTCTACGACCGCGTCCTTCCTGTGGGGACAGCCATAAGCGACATGCCCTCTCCGGCTCACGAACCGACAACTACTCCATGGGTGATCGCCCAGTGGCTCTACAACCAAGGGATGTTCGGCGACGTGAACATGACCAACCTCCTCGGCTTCCTAGCCAAGGGAGGAGCGAGCGACCGTGAGATCAGGTTCGTCGAAGTCGTCGGAATGACCGACGGCCCAACTCAGACGGTACCAACGAATCTTCCAGATGATCTCGGTACGAATCCAGCGCCCGGCCTTACGGAGCCAGTGCCTGCTGATAGCGCTGCTATGGGCGCAACACACAATGACACGATCGGAATGGAGGAACAATACCTGCTCAGCACGGTCTTCAACCCACTTGACTTCGCTAACTCAGTCTTCGGCGATCTTGCCGGCACCGGGTTCCAGTGGATAGGCCTAGGCCAGAGCGCAGCCACTACGGACAGTGGAGCTTCGGCAATGGTCTCTGCTGGCCTGGTCGACGCATGGGGCAGCGGCACGACGCCGCTCGTCCTGTTCGACAGGAACGACACCCTCTTCCCATGGGAAGCTCCCATTGCCGGGATGCAAGGATCCATACCTTACGGCCTGAATGAGTTCAACGGGAGCTACATCCAAGCAGAGAATAACGCCCAAGGCATCGGCGAGGTCAACGTAACCGGCGGAGTCGGCAGGGATGCGACGACCTACTACTTCACGGCGCTGAAGGGCTACGCGTTCGGGATCTACGACGATGACATCACAGGTCCTGCGCAACCAATAGCTGGCGGATTCTCGGGCTATGGATACTGGTGGATGCCTTCCAAGTCGCCACTCGGTGAAACGTGGTACACGTACTACTTTGGGTACGAAGGATTCACAGGAGAGTACTATCCGCTCTACAGGCGCGACATGAACGGGATCGTGACGATCGGAGGCGAGAAGGCTAATGGCCTTACCAGGTACTTCAACGACTTCTCCTTCGCCATAACTAGGGAGGGCACGGACTCCTTCGCCTACGTCAATGGCGGCAACGTAACAGGCACCGCACCGACGAGCAACCCAGGGATTCCGACCTTCGACTTCTTCCCTGTCTCGAGCTGGGCGTCTAGTACAGGCACTGGTGGATTCGGCTACACGGCTGGCTACGCGGTCATCTCCATCGTTCAGGACATCAACGGAACCAGAGGCCTCTCCATATACGGCTGGAACGGTAGGGACACCTACTGGGCCGGCGCATGGGCCTCTGTCTACCTCAACAATGCGGACACAAGCTCCTGGCTGCCGCCTGGCACGGTGGCGTTGATACTGCACATCACATACGGACCTGGAACAACTGAGTCGACCTCCGGAACGGAACCACTGAACTTCAACGTAGTGCAGGCACTCGGCACGATCACCCAATTCGGCTCGAACCTCTACGCGACATCCTTCGGACCATTCCCATTCGACCGCTTCCCGACCCTATCATGGAACGGAGTCCTCGGCACGCCCACGTTCAATACCCCAGGGCAGGCACCCGTCTGGTGGTACGAGAAGCTCCCGACGACGACAACAGCGTCAGTTCAGTTCGACCCATAGAAGTTTTCAATCTACACACTCTTTTTTAATCACCCTTCCCTACGGTGGAGTATTGAACGGCCGCCTATCCCTTCGCGCCGCTTCCCTCCTCGTCATGGCCCTGCTGCTGACCTCTCAGGCCATGGTGGCGTCCTACGCCGAGCAGCTCTCCATAGCCCAGGGCTCGGTCCTTTACTACGAGGGCGCCCGGGCCTCGGAGACTTGGGACGTCCAGACTAATGTGCTAAGGCTGGACGCGTCGACCATGGTCTTCCAGACCAGCTTCGACGTCAACGGAACCAGCGGCGGCTCCAACGTAACCATAGATTACCGCAACGGCTTCCCGGTGGACGCCGACTACATCACGTCCATCATCTACCTGCCGCCAGGAGCCATTCAGGAGAGCGTCGACGGGAACGCCAGCTGGGCGTCCCTGGTCACGTCGAAGACCCTAGCCACGGTGACGCCCCTGTCGGCGGAGGTCATCAACTACACGGTGAAGGCGGGCACATTCAGGAGCGTGGAGATCGACCTGGCCTTGCAGGGCATGGATTTCGGGAACCTGACGCTCATCTATGACATCGCGTCGGGGATCCTCCTGTTCGAGCAGTGGGTGCCCGCCGACGGGGACATGCAGGGCCTCCTGCTGGAGACCGTATCTTCGCCCGCCCTCCCTTCCCTCTCGATCCTCAGCATAGCGATACCAGCGGTCCTTCTGGCGACGCCGGTTGTCACCACCCTGGGCCAGGCCGGCAGGCGTGTCCGGCGCGGGCCTGCGGGCCCGCCAGCGACGGTGGCTCCGGGGTTGAAGAGCGGCTTCCCCAGGAGGCCCTTCTACGTGGGGGTTGCGGGGGCGCTCCTGAGCCTCCTCTCGGCCTTCGCTCCATGGAGCTCGATAGGGCCCTTCCCCGCCTACCTCCCGTACAGCCTTCTGGCTCCTTTCTCCGGGACAGGTCAGCTGTCGCTCGGAACCTTCTACCTCGCCGCTGCGCTGGCCTATTCCGCGGCCCTGCTGGCCTGGGTTGGGGTCGCCGGGTACGTCTACGCAGGCAGGAGGCTCCTCCCTCAGCTGGCCTCCGCAGCCTCCGCCGTCCTCGCCTTCGCATCCGCCTGGGCGTTCTTGCAGTCAGGTTGGACCCCGTCCTACGGACTTCAGGCCGCCGTGTTAGGGGGCGCCGTCATCCTTGCGAGCCTGGCCTGGGCCAACGTTAGAGTCGAATTGGTCCCCGAAGAAGGGGAGCCGCCGACGACGGGCTAGCCCTCGCCTCAAGCCTCCCGCCCTGCCGCTTCGTTCCTTCCGAGCCAGCCAGTGTTGGGCCGGGGTCAGGACATGGGAGGGCCCCTGCCTACATTGCACGTCCTCCCTGTCGGCCTTGGTAGGAAGGCAAGTCTCCCCGCCACATCATCGATGTCAAATGCATTATTGCGGTCATTGGTGACCTGCCTAACCCTGTTGCCAAACTGGTGGCGTCGTCGGATGACCAAAGGCACCAGCCGGCGGCGAAAACGGGATATTCTGCGGGCAGAGTTTATATGAACCTCAAGTGTGTCATCAACCGGCTGGGCAAGGTCGCATTGGTGTGGCGTATCAAACCTAGAGGCGATGAGACTCTGGTGGTTACACACCATCATCTACAGCGCTCCAGCTTTGAGGAGAGGTATGGTCATGTCAGTGTTTCGATGGTCATGCCGGCCTTCAACGTGAGCGATAACATCTTTCAGAGCATCCTGCAGGCAAAGGAGTCGTTGCAGAGGTTCACCCCCGACTATGAAATCGTCGTGGTTGACGATGGGTCCCGGGACCACACGGCCGCCATCATAGCATCCATGAAGGACGACAGGGTCAAACTGATAAGGAATAGTGTGAACCACGGAAAAGGCTTCTCGGTCATCAAGGGTGTCGGACACGCTACTGGAGATTACGTAATCATGTGCGACGCTGACGCAGAAATAGGGTCGCGGGAGCTGGAGAGATACCTATGGCAGTTGAGGGACTGTGACATGGTGATCTCCTCGAAGAGGGACCCATTGTCTTCTTATGATGCACCTTTCACTAGGAAGTTTCTGAGTGCAGGATTCAACAAGCTGGTGTGGATTATGACGGGGCTCCGGATGTCAGATACCCAGACGGGGCTGAAGGCGTTCAGAAGGAAACCACTGAACAACATCATCAGGCTCGTTTTGGTCAAGAGGTACGCCTTCGACACGGAGCTGCTCGTTTTGGCGAAGCTGCTGAAGTTGAGGGTCGCCGAAGCACCCGTAGTCGTCGTGCAGCGGATGGGTTTTCGGGCTGGCGATGCCCTGAGGATGTTCGTCGACCTCTGTGGCATCTCATATCGCCTGCGGATCACACGGTGGTATCAGAAGAACCTCGCCGGAATGGCCCCGGAGGACCTGATCGAGACGTGGCGTTGAGACGCTATTGCGGGAAGCTGGAATTGCTCTGTCAAGGCCATCTGGGTTCTGCCCATCCCGGTGCGAACACGCCAATCTCTTATATGGAGTCTTAGGCGTCGGTTCCAAGGAGTAACTTGAAGGATGCCTGATTTGGGGCTCACCCGTCGGATTTCGGTTTCCGTCGTCATTCCAACACTCAACTCGGAAGCTACCATAGGCCTGGCGCTTCAGTCTGTCAGGAATCAGTCCTACGGCGATATCGAAACGATAGTGGTGGACTCGTACTCGAGGGACTCCACGAGAGAGATTGCGAAGACGAACGGAGCGTCGGTGATTCTGACGAGAGCTAGGCTGCTCGGCGCAAGGTACTTAGGCACGATGCGTAGCAAGGGCGAATTCGTCTTGGTGCTAGACTCGGATCAGATACTTGAAAGGACGGCCGTCGAAAGGGCTATTCGATTGGTTTCGGAAGGGCCCGACATGCTCGTTTTGGAAGAGAGCGCCTTTCGCCCCGCGACTTGGGTCCAGAAGCTTTTCGAAGCCGATCGCGACCTTGTTCACAAGCTCTCCGAGACTAACATGGACCCGACGACGGGTGTTCTATTGGCCCGTTTCTTCCGAAGGTCTATCCTGGAGGAGGCATTCAGGAGGATACCCGCGGAACTCCTAGCTTCGGTCGTCTTCCATGACCACTCGATAATCTACTATGAGTCGTTCAAGATTTCGCAAAGAGTTGGCCTGCTGCACAATGCCGTCTGGCACATGGAGCCAGCCAGCCTCGCCGAGCTCTGGCGTAAGAACTTCCGGTATGGGAGGTCCGCCTACGGGCTGGCGAGCAGTGGCCACTACCGGGAGCTCGTCTGGGGGAAGACCAGGTTCAGAGCGAGAGCACCGCGGAGCCTGATGCTAGGGTTGCAGAGCGACCTTCTAACCGCCCTCAAGGGCCTCCCCTATTTCCTCGGCTATGCTTCAGGGGGCCTGGCCTCTCTGGGGAGCAAGGTCGATGCCTGAGCGATACGACCGCCCACCACCTCGCGTTTCCGAAGGCCGAACCTGAGACGATCAGTAACCTGTCACGTTGGAATCAAGTCCGCAGCTTCTTAGAGAGACCAGGCCGGCTGAGTTCCACCCACGTGACTTAGCAACCCAAGAGGATCATCGCACCTATACTGATGTAGAACATCGCCCTGTAAGCACTGCTCGGACCATAGTAGATTTCAAACGTATAAGTTCCCTTGGGGACCTGCAGTATCCATGCGTTTGCATATGTGTTCGCCAAAACGTGGTTCGCTACTTGGACTCCATCCATCTTGGTGGCCCAGCCCGGGTCGTAGTTCTCACCCAGGTAGAGCACACTCGCAAAATCAGACGAAGCGTTGGCCTCCAGTCGAATGTAGTCTGGTCCTTCTTCCAAAACCTTCACGGAGGCGACGCCAGAGGATTGAGCAAGAAGGAGCCACACCCCCCCATGACCCCTCTGCTGATCGAAAGGTTCTCATGCCGGGTCACCGAGTTGTTTGACCCAAGGCCAATCCAACCGGGCCGCGCGGACAGTGGGTCGCTGTAGATCAACACGTGCCTTGCTAGCCCGTCGAGGAATGCAAGGACACCTGAACGTTTGGCAAGCCGAGACGACGATCGGAACGCCTATTTCTCGGCCATGCAGGAAACACCAGCCAAGAGAATAATGGGTCAGGAGCGAATCAGCTGGGAGGACCAAATCAATGCGGGTTCTCACGCAAGCAATAAACCCTGATATCCAAGACTATTGTCATCATAGAGTGGCAGGTTGTTCGCTTGAAGGCAAAGAATCGCCCAGTCGTTAGGGGTGTCCTCGAGGCTCTCTACGTGGCGACCTGCTTCCTAGCATATTACTCAGGAATATATTCCCTGTCTTCTTTCCTGCAGCGGAAGAAGCCTGTGGTACTCCTCTACCACAGCGTGAACCGTAAGAATTGCCGCGATGTCTACCCGGACAACATAGTCGATGTCCGAGATTTTGACAAACAGATGTCCTTCCTATCTAGTAAGAAGAATTGTGTGACTCTTGATTACCTGGTCAGCTACCTCGAGGGGTCGTCGAAAGCTTCTCCGAATCAGGTAGCTGTCACTTTCGACGACGGCTATCACGACTTCTTTACGAACGCCTATCCGATACTGAAGAAATACAATATCCCTTGTACCGTTTTCCTAATCACTGGACTGCTCGACGAAAACATTATCAAATGGGAGGACCGGTTGGCTAGAATCGTAAGTAACACTATAGGACCTGCATTGTCTTTCAAACTTGACGGAACAGATAGGACCTATGACCTGTCCACCGCCACAGCAAGGCTCTGCTGCTTGAGAAGCCTCAATGATCTCTTTCTTGACATCGACCCGCAAAGAAGGATTCGCATTCTCAGCGAACTCGAATTCCAGTTGGGAACGCCACCTCCTCCAGCCGAACCTTTGTACCTGTCGTGGAAGGAAGTGAAGGAATTGCATGATGATGGGTTGGTGTCCTTTGGTTCGCACACCCATGATCACGTGGACATGTGCGTGATGTCCGAACACGACATTGAACGTGAGGTCGAGCAACCACGAGAAGAGATTGAGGCCAAGTTGAACTCTTCCTGCACGCTCTTCAGCTATCCGTATGGGAAACGTCGTCACATCAGCGAGAGGGTGAAGGATTTGTTGGATGCGCACGGCTATCGGCTGGCGGTTACAACGGTTCCCGGGCGCATTTCAGAGAATAGCGACCCCATGGAACTGAAGCGGATTGTGGCTTTGGACGGTCAGATGCTCAAATTCAAGTGTGCGATGGTGGGTCTTACCCCTCAGACATCTTAGAAGGGACTGACATGGCTGTCAACAAAAGGACCACCACGGATTACTTCGACGAGCAGTCGGCCACCTATTATGAGAAGCATTATGGAAAGGTCTTCAGAGATCCTTCCAGATACCCCGTGCTCTATTTGCGACATAAGTATGTCTTGGAAATGTTGCAAGGTTCGGAGGAGGGAAGAGCAATCGACATAGGTTGCGGCTCAGGAGCCATGTTGATTGACCTCTGGAAGAAGGGTTTCGAGGTGGTGGGCGTGGACATTTCGACGTCGATGGTCAGGCGAATTCATGCTAGCTCCCATTCGAGTTCTGAGGAACCATTGCTTGGTGTCACTGACCTTGAGCACATGCCTTTCATCGATAAGTCTTTTGACGTGGTCGTGTGTAATGGCGTGGTAGAATACCTCGCAAGAGATGACTTGGCTCTCAGAGAGATTTCAAGGATTCTCAAGACGCGAGGTGTTGCCTTTGTCTCCATAACGAATGCTCTCGCCCCGATGTGGTTTCTTGAGACCATGGCAAAAGCTCTCGGCGTCCACGGCAGAATCGTTTCTCTGGTATCTGGCGGGGCCGCCTTTCCAAGGGCTAGACTCCACGTTCCCGCTGCCCTGTCCGACATCGCCGCTAGAGTCGGTCTGGTGGAGACCGGACGTGCGTATTTTCACTTCTCCCCCTTCCCTTTCCCACTTAACGAAATCTTCCCTCTTCTCAGCCGCAGACTTGGGTTGAAAATGGAAGCTCTGTCCAAGCGTCGACTTGGCTTCTTGGGAAGAGGCTGCATAGTCAGATTCGTCAAGATGAACTGAGGCGCTACATGGGTACAGAGAAACTGAAGAATCGCTAGGGCAGCCCTTCGTTGCTGCATGATGTGAGAAGTTTGGACCGTGAGTAGGAACCCCGATGGGAATCTCCTCTTCGTTGCGCGCTTATGCCCCAACGTATTCGCGTCCTGGATGATGTGGGCCAGATGCCCTAACCGGGACATGATGGCTCGAGTTCTTCCTAACCCGGTCTCGCATAATGGCCTATTGAATTTCACCGCCATTCCTCTAGAAGTTCAAGTTGCACGTAGAAGCGAGGAAGAGCGTCACCCTGTCTAGAGATTCACATCTCGCCACTCTTTCGAGTATCCAAAGGCGCGATTCTCTGGCTACCGCAACCTAGGGTCACGCCGCCCTAGAATCCTCGCCACGCCGCGCCCTTTGAGCTCACCTGCCACAAGATAGACAACCACCCCAATCATCGCGCTCAAGCTTATGTAGAACAGGACCTTATACACGCCGCTCGGGGCGTAGTCTACATCTATGGAGTGGGTGCCGTTGGGTATCTGCAATATCCACGCATTTCCGTAGGTGTTTGCTAGCTGGTGGTTGCCCACTTGGACGCCATCCAGCTTGGCCTCCCATCCTCCGTCATAGTTCTCACCCAGAAACAGCACGGCCCACGAACTGGACGAGCTGTTCGCCTCTAGGTGCACGTAATCGGGCCCCTGATCTACCACCTCTGCCGAGTTATCCGCAGGATTTGCCGCAGGGAGCAGCAACACTCCGGCTATGGCGACGCCGCTGATTACCAGATGCTCGAACTGAGTCACTGAAGTGTCAGAGCCAATGCCTATCTGTCCCGGTTGCCCTAGGAGTGGGTTACTGTAGGTCAACACCTGCTCACCGTTGAAGTAGACATCTATGACGCTACCATGCTTAAGGACCTCGATGTTGCTCCAAGAGCCGGCGGGTGCTAGTGCCGCGGCGAAGGCCAAGTTGGGCGCTTGGCTGGTCGCAATCTCCATAACGCCGGTATCATGGATAATCAGCCTAACGTACGACCCGTTTGAAAAGGAGAAGTAGATGTTCGGCCCCTGCCAGTTCTCACCTCCAAACTGCACCGGCTTGACGTCAACGCTCAGCTCGAAGTCGGAGTAGTTGTCCGCGGTCAGCAAAGTGCCGTTCGAGACTGTCGTGATGCCGCCGTCTGTATTCCAGCTGCCGCTGCCTATGAAGGTCTTTCCCAGCTCGGAGGAGCTTGAATTCCCGTTGGTCCACAGCACCAAACTATGGGACCCTGCGCTCATTTCGAAGTTCGCGACGGGAAGCAGGCCTCCTGAGGCTCCGCTGGCAGGCGCGCTTCCGATCTGTGTGCCATCCAATTCATAGTCTAGAGAAGCAGTCGATGTGCTTCCGTATGTCAGTGCGTAAGCAGTATAATTCTCCCCGCCAATCGGCGTCTGCCAGGAGTAGGTGCGCACTATGGAAGACTGAAGCGCGGAGGTTCCGTTTGTCTCGATTGCATAGCCCATTGGAAGGAAAACGGGCTGAAGGTTGAAAATCGAGGACGGCATGTCTGCCAGTGCCCCCACATTGGAGTAGAAGACAGGAACATCGCTCAGATAGACGCGGGGCAACGTGTTGTTGAGGGTGAATCGGACATAACCATCTCCCAAGTCCTCGAGGGCTCCGCTTTGTGTTAGTTCGTCTGCAATTTGGCTAAGATTGCTGGGTACCAGCATTTGGAAGACGGTGCCCTTCCACTGATAATTGAGGTATACGTACTTCGTACTCAACACGCTCAGGAGATTCGATATCGGCAAGCCCGAATTCAGCGCGGAGCCAATTTCCTGCAGGACGCTGGAATTCAGACCAAGTCGCGCCGGATATAGGAATGGGTCGACGAATTGGACATGCAGTTCGGTGAGATGGTCGTACGGCAAGATGATTCCTCTATATGTAGAACTCGAAGACCAGGTTAGGGAATCCTCGACAATTGATTCCAACGTGTGGTCTGGTGACACACTTGCATATTCTATTCCGGTGCCCATATCTCCCGAGAACGCATGCGGATTGTAGACGAACAGCTGGCCAACTCCGGCGAAGATCACCAGAAGACACAGGATCGCGATCTTGTAGTTCCTTGCCAACATTGATCCCCGAGCAGCGGAAACCACCCGATCTAGGGCAAACGTGAATAGCGGTACAGTAGTCAATACGAGCAAGGTGAGAATCTTAGACGGATTCCGGAACTGCCAAATCAATGACAACTGCTGAATCACCCAACTGAATCCCGAGGAACTTGTATACTTCAAGAGAATCGCCAGCACAGTCAGGAACAACACGGACCCTAACATCGAGATGACCCTATGTCTTGAATCGGAATCTTTCAGCCAGAGAATGCTAGAGAAGGCGATGGCTGGAATTATGTAGCCGAACTCATTGAGGGGATTCTGCAAGCTTTCGTAGCCCAAGGGCACCATGGGTGAACCAGCGTTCCCGGCCAGCCTGAGGAGATTGGGGATCGAGACGTCGAAATAGGTATACACAAAATCGGCCAGCACCGACGTATATCCTCCTCCTGCGGACGACTGGCCGAAGATATAAGTCACATAGAGATAGGGCAGGAAGGCTACTGCAACGAAAACGCCACTCAGCGCCACATAGGGACCTACTCTTCTCAATCTAGCCTTCCCCAACGCAAGGTACGACAGGAACACGACCAAGAAAACAGAGAAGAGAGGAACGGTCATACTCGGGAAGGTCCATATAACCATACTCGTGGATAGTGCCAACTTAGCCACGTTCTTCCTGTCCTGTGACTCCAGCAAATCCAAAAAGCAACCCAGAGCCAGCGGGAGGAAGACGAAAGGCCAGTAATCTGTGCCCGCTCCGAAAATAGACATTGTGTTAGGGTTAATGATATAGAGAGCCGATCCCACCATCCTAACCCAGAGGTTCTTGCTAAACCTACCAAGAAACCAATAGCAAGTGATGAAGCCGGCTGGAATGCTGATCCTGTAGAGGAAGTCAAAGACGGTGACCGTCCCCACGAAAGCTGCAAGTTTGTCGACGATCAGGTAGAAGATGTAGCCCATCGGCTGGGGGAAGTTCTCTCCATAGGCCGCGTTATGCCAGGCACTGAACACGTACTCTTGAAGCACGCCTGTCGAATTCACGGTTACCAGAGGTGTGTCTCCGTATACCAAAGTGGAAAAGAGAAACTGCCGTGCCACCGCATACCAGACCAAGAATGCCCCTGCGAGAACGAGCATTACTTCGAGCTCATTCGACTTGTTGGGTCCCCGGATTCTTAGTTTCAGTGCCCATCACTTACAACCAAGACTGTCATTAAAGGCCAAATCCAGGCTGACGTTGGACTCCTGACTGTTGTATATAGCTGTTGTCGACGCAGGTTCTGTGTTGCTGTCAGTTGTTCTGCGATGGTGTCAGTATGGACAGCAACCGAAGACGTCCCAGAACCTCGATGCAAAGGCGAATTCCTCTCAAGGCCCCAACTGGATTGATCGTTCCCAATAGCTCGTCTTGGGTGTGAATGCCCAGTGTTCGCTGCAAATCGAAGGACCATGGCGACGACTTTGTCACTCCGTTGAGGAGGAGTTGGAGTCGAGTGCCCAACGCCACAAAGCTTAATGAAGAAGGAAACAGGGTCTTCTCTAGTCGAAATGCCACTTCAGCTCCCACTCGTGTCAGTGATAGTCCCCTGTAGGGAATCTGAGGAGACAATTTCGAAGTGTTTGGATTCCGTTCGCAGTCAAGACTATGGTAACATCGAAATAATCGTCGTCGACAATTTCTCAAAGGACGCAACCAGGAGGATAGCAGAGGAGTTCGGTGCTCGGGTGTACGAGTTCGGGCCAGAACGATGTGCGCAGGTAAACTTTGGCGCCAAGAATGCTCTTGGCCAATATATCTACAGGGTCGATTCCGATTTCGTGCTCAGCGGCGGTGTCATCCGAAAGGCCGTCGAAGCTTGCGAGTCGGGAGGTTATGATTCCGTCATCATCCACAACACTTCGGATCCCTCGGTGAGCTTCTGGTCGAGGATAAGGAAGCTCGAACGGGATACTTACATTGGCGACGAGCTCGTCCCTGTCGCCCGCTTCTTCAGGCGCAGAGCATTCATGACCTTGGGCGGGTACGACGAGTCTCTGATAGCCGGAGAAGACTACGACATTACAAACAGGCTCAGGGAGGCTGGCTTCAAGCTGGGCCGAATCGATGCCGAAGATATGCATATCGGCGAGCCCAAGAGCATGAGGGAGATAATCCAGAAGCACTATGTCTACGGCAAGAGCATCGGAAGGTTCATTGAAAAGGACAGATATATGGCAGTGAAGCAGCTAAATCCATTAAGAGCGAGTTACCTGAAGGTTCTGCCCTCTCTCCTGCCAAGCCCTAGGGTCTTCTTTGGGTTCGTAGCATATGAAACGGTCAGATACATGGCAGCCGGTCTAGGGATGCTCTCCAGACGTCTGGGGATGGCATAAACGGTCTAAGATGGGTCAACGGAGATGGCCTGGTCCGCAGGGCATCTCTCGAGCGCCAGTCATCTGCAGGTGGGTTTCTTGGAACAGGCCTGCACCTTCTCGCCATTCTTGGCGAATCCTACGTTCTCACTGCTTGTCTCTGTCACATAACCCTTTTAAAGCCATTAACCGACAAGCTTCCACGTCAAACTGGTCTGCAGTGGTCCATGGCCAGGGACAAGTGGAATCGCATCTTGGGCGTTGAATACGATTTGTCAGACGATTGGGAATTGCGCGACTTTCGATTCTGGCGGCGACCTACACCGCTTGGGCGGTTAGCCTATGAAGATACTTTGGCTGAACCATCGTGATCCGAAACACCCTCAAGCCGGAGGGGCCGAAGTTCACATCGAAGAAGTCGGCAGTCGGTTGGTCAAGATGGGTCACAGAGTGACTCTGATTTGTGAGAAGCCCAGAGGGTACAAAAGCAGGGATACCATCGAAGGAATGGATGTCTTGAGGGTCGGCAATCGCTACCAGATACATCTCCTGGCTCCAGCATTCGTGAATAGAATGGCGGATGAATATGACGTAGTTGTGGACGACATAGCGCACGCGGTTCCTTGGTTCTCAAGCTGGGTGAGCAACAGGCCAGTGGTGGGCATCGTACATCATGTGCACCAATCTGTCCTTCCCTTGGAGCTCCGACCTCCCCTCAGTGTGCTGACAATGCTCGCTGAGAAGTCCATCAGGTTCGCCTATTCGAGCATAATCACTGCATCATACAGCACAAGCAGGGATCTGCAGGAACAGCTAGGCGTGGCTGCGAACAGGATAGGGATAGTTCATTATGGGGTCGATCACGCCATCTACAAGCCCGGTGATGGCAAGTTCTATGAACCCACGGTTCTCTGGCTCGGGAGGATCAAGAAGTACAAGAACCTAGACCACCTGGTCAGGGCGTTTGGCATGATTGAAGCGAAGGTGCCCGATGCCAGGCTGATGATAGCAGGGTCTGGTGACTACGAGCCCTATGCCATAGGTCTTGCCAAGTCACTCGGGCTCAGAAACGTGAGTTTCCTAGGCAGAGTCAGCCCACAGGAGAAGCTTGAGCTTCTCAAGAGATCGTGGGCTATTGCATATACCTCTGTAATGGAAGGCTGGGGCCTGGGCATACTTGAAGCGGCGGCCTGCGGAACCCCCGCGTTGGGCTACGACTCTGGAGCTACGAAGGAGGCAATCATCGATAATGAGACAGGTTTGTTGACTACCTACGGTGACATTGAAGGATTGGCGAACATCATGTATCGGATGCTGACCGAAAGCCAACTGAGAGAAAGGCTCACCCGGGGAGCTCTGTCCTTTGCCAGTCAGTTCGATTGGGATAGAGCTGCCAGCCAGACGTTAAGCATATTAGAGGATTCTTGTAAGGGATAGGTCAGGAACTGAAAAAAACAATGACATCCGATGGAGGAGCTAAGGTGCTGGTCACAGGTTGTACGGGTTTCATAGGGTCCGCTATCCTTCCGGTGCTGGTCGAAAAAGGATACGACGTCTACGCCTGGGAAAGATATGTTACAGGTCGTTTCGTGCTGGGTCAGACTAGGAACATCAAGACGATATTCGGTGACTTGAGGGAGAACGGAACCGTGAAGCGCGCGCTACGCGAAATCCAACCGGACGTGGTTATTCATCTCGCAGCTATCTCCCCGGTGGCTTACAGCTATGATCATCCGAACGAGGTCATGGAGACCAACTTGGTTGGAACAATTAACCTTGCTCAGGCTTGCTTGGATGAGGTCCCTCACTTTGAGCAGTTCCTGTTCGCCTCCACCTCTGAGACCTACGGGAACGGGGCGGCCCCGAAAACGGAGGACACTCCCCAACATCCGAATAGTCCGTATTCAGTCAGCAAGGTGGCCTGTGAGAAGTTCCTGCTGTACCTGCGGGATGCGTATCAGTTCCCGATCACAATCCTGCGGCCATTCAACACCTATGGTCGCAAGAACAATACGCATTTTGTGGTCGAGAAGGCCATCGTTCAAATGTTGACGGACGGGGGGGTTAGGCTAGGGGACCCCACCGCCATGAGGGACTTCCTCTACGTGGATGACCACGTCGACGCATATCTCAAATGCCTAGGGAACCCAAGGGCCTTGGGCGAAGTCTTCAATTTTTGCACCGGACGTGGTGTTTCCATAGCACAACTCATCGAATTACTGAGAGGATTAACTGGTTTTCAAGGAGATGTGGTTTGGAATACCATTCCTGCAAGACCGTTGGACATCAAGGTGCTTGTCGGCGATAGCGGGCGAGCTAGGGACAAGCTCGGTTGGACACCCCGCTTCAAGTTGGAGGAGGGGCTGCAGAGAACAGTCGAATACTGGAGGAGCAGGCTGGGGGCGCTCTATCAGGAGCAAAGAAGCTCCTGACCTAGACACCTCGAGTAAATCATGGCGAGAATCAGGTTCTCACGAGCCGTGCTTTCGATAGGGGGTGGGTTTGGAGGAGAACATCCACTTCGACCGATTATGTTGTATCATCAATGCGGATGAGTTGAACGTATGCGCAAAGAGCTGTTAACAACCTAGAACGCCCTTCACCTCGTTCGATGAAGCCCTTATCCTGGCAAGCCTCTTGATGATGATGGATGCTGTCTCGTTCGCTAGCCGGTATCCGTTCGTCTAGCTAGCCGAGAGGAAGGATAGGGAGCTGACTTGACAGTCCCATAACAGCGTACATCTGTTTAATATTTATAGGTAAACGTCCATACTGGCATGCGGGGGAAGTTTCTCGTGGGTGATAGACATGCCAGCCTATTGGTTGTATCGGCATACCCCCCCAACAAGGGCAGGTTGAGCGAGTACGCCCACATGCTCATCGAAAGGCTTGCCTCGAAGGGCCTAGTAACCGACGTGCTCGCGGACGTCGAGCCAACTCCCTCCCCACCGGTCGACAACCTGAGAGTGATGAAGGCTTGGACGCCTGACGACCCTCTATCACTGCTCAAATTGCCTTCCTCAATACTGAGGCATCGGCCTAGGGTCGTCATGTTTAACGCGCATTTCGCCGTCTTCGGCGCTAGAAAGGTTACGAACTTCGTGGGCTTTCTTATGATCTGGTTGGTTACCAAGCTGGAACGGATGTTCGGATTCAGGACGATGGTGATCCTTCACAATTTACCAGAGACAGTAGACACTGAGCTTTTCGGAGTGAAACCAAGCTTCTTGAATAGGCTGGGACTACTCCTCGCTGAGAAGTTCGCCTTAGGCTGTGATTCTGTGGTGGTAACAGTCGAGATGTACAGGAAGATGATCCAACGCCGCTTTGGCCGCTCGTCCTCTTATATTCCTCACGGCGCGTGGAACGACCTCAAGTCCGATGACCCACCTGGCGATCGTAGAGATTCTTTGCTGTTCCTCGGGTATATGTCTCCTGGAAAGGACATGAGGTTGCTGGCGACTGCTTTTGGTGCCGTAAGGGCGAAACACCCTGACTTGAAGTTGAAGCTTGTAACGTCTCCTCATCCTAGTTTCCCCTTGGCCGTGAACCAGCTCAAGGCTTTGGAGGGTATAGATGGAGTGGAATTCATCGGATACCTTCCTAAGGAGGAACTGCCATCCCTCTTCAACAGGTGCGTCGCTCTTGTGCTCCCCTACCTCACTGCAACTGGCACCAGCGGGGTCCTACACCTGGTCAGCGCGGCCGGATTGCCCGTAGTCGCCACCGACCTTCCGGAACTCAGGGAGAACCTCGCTGAAGGCGCTGGTCTGCTCCTCGTGAAGGATGCTGATGAGATGGCACGGACACTGAACCAGCTAGTCGAGGACGGATCTCTGTGGAATGCGGTTTCAAAGAGGAGCAAGGCGTTTAGCGAGAGCAGAAGTTGGGAAATCGTCTCCTCGAAGTTCTATGGCCTCATCAAGACCCTTGAGCTCCAGTAACATCACACCCTTTACCCTCATAGTCGTCAACGGGTTTCCGGAGGCCCTCCTCGTTACCAACCCGTCGACGATGGGGACCACTCTGATGATCTCGGAGTGCGTTCCTAGGGAACTCCTATCCTCATCAGTCCTGACAATTCACTCGAAGGCCCTCATTAGCCTTTGCCACCGTGCCTCCAGGAGCGAACCCATCATAACAGAGGAGAGGTCAATCGGTCGTGGTGCCGTCGGCGTTCAGGGAGACGGGGCGCGCCGGAGACTCACCCTGCCAGGTTTCCTTCTTCCGTCGTCGACTAGTCGGGAAGGAGAAGATACGCCTGAACACCCCACCAGATACGCACGCAGGTCCCTCTCACAGGGCCAAGGTAATTCCCATCAACTCTGATCCTTGTTGAAGACTTCATGGTATCACAGCACTATCCAGAACAGGGGAGAGACGGCCCCCACGCTCCTCAAGTAGCCGTCGAGTGCAATCATATCCTGTCTCCTCACCGCCCCGCTCAATGCCATCAGAGGGATTCCAAGGAGGAGGAAGGCGACCCCTCCCCGGAGGGTGAACAGGCGAACACCCCCTGCAGAAGGCTGCACCGCCAGCGAGATGGCTGGCACCAAGGCCAAGTGGACGACCTCTCGTTACTCCTTGCCGTCGCGGCGATTATCTAGCCGTCTGCCCCCATGATCCTTCTGGCCCCAGGATGGCCTGTTAGGGGGGTGTTAAGGGGGGAGCGTTTTAGCCCAGAAATAGCCTGCCAGGCCGCCCAGAGGTTACCAAGAGCACGGTTCTGCACTCCGAACTTAGCCTGATTTGAGCCTTCCAGAAGCTCACATCAGCGCCCATAGTGGGGAAAAGTGGTGCAAAACGCACCCCCCTAACGGCGACCGAACGCTCCTCTAACACGACCCGAACACCCCTCCTAACGCCGTCCTAACACCTTCCTAACCCCTAGTGCCATTATCCCCCTAAGGCCTGTGAGTGAAGGGCAGTTCCGGGCTTGCAGGGGGAGGGGACCTCGCGCTCCCCTGGCAGTCAAGGGGCACACCTTCACTATTGAGAAGGAGAGCATGGTCAAGGTGGACGGCGGAACGGTCGTGTAGGAAGAGGCCCTGGATCTAGCTAGGATGCTCAACTCCCCCAACCCCTTGGACCTCATGAACGTCGCCCTCGTCTACCCATGGCTCCGCCCTTGAGACTATTGATTCCGCAGGGAAATTCGCCCGCTGGAGCCCGTTCGCATGAACCAAGGACGACGGTCTGTAGCCTTCTCGTTGTAAGAATCCAGTCGCCTAGCATCTTCGTGGTTGCATTAAGTAGATAAGACGGCGGAGTATTGTATCACGCGGAAGCTTATATTTGCAGTTTTCCGAGGTTCTGAGGGGAAGGCGATGACAGGGGACCGCACGGACGTCCTAGCCGTCTCCGCCTATCCACCGAACAAGGGTAGGCTTAGTGAATACGGTCACATGCTCGCCGAAGGTCTTGCGAGCAAGGGACTCAGGGTTAAGGTACTCTCTGATATGCCCCCCGATCGAGCGCCGAAAGCTGCTCGTCTTGAGATATCGAAGGCGTGGACTCCCAACAATCCCTTGTCCTTTCTTGGGGCGCTTCGACAGATTACATCAAGCAGGCCGAGAGTGGTCCTGATGAACCTCACTTTCGCACTTTTCGGCAGAGGGAAGGTGACCAATTTCTTTGGTTTCCTTCTCGTCTTCCTAGTCACCAAGATTGAGAAGCTGTTCCATTTCAAGTCCATGGTGATTCTTCATAATCTCCCTGAGGTCGTGGACACGAACATCTTCGGCCTGAAGCCCAGTCTTCTGAATCGCTTGGGCCTTCTCTTGGCTGAGAAGTTCATAGTTGGCTGCGATACCGTGGTGGTGTTGCTACCCATGTACAAGAAGATGATCGAAGCGCGTTTTGGCAAAGAGACACACTACGTTCCACATGGAGCATGGGAGAACATGGGGGACCCCAGAGCGGCTGGCCATGATCGCGATTCCATACTCTTCCTTGGGTACATGTCGCCTAGCAAAGACATGAATATGTTAGCGCGTGCATATGCCACCGTCAAGCAAAGGCACCCAGACCTGAAACTGAAACTCGTCACATCCCCTCATCCCAATTTCCCCAAGGCGTTGGACCAGCTCAAGGTGTTTGACAATATGGATGGGGTTGAGTATCTGGGTTACCTGTCCGAAGAGGAGCTGCCGAAGGTCTTCGAGGAATGCTATGCCGTGGCGCTTCCCTATGCGACCGCGACAGGGACAAGCGGTGTCCTGCACCTGGTCAGCTCGGCGGGAATCCCCGCCGTTGGAACAGACTTGCCGGAGATGCGTCAGAACGTAGCTGAAGGAGCCGGCCTCCTACTGGTTAGGGATGCGGAGGGAATGGCGCAGGCGCTGGATCGCCTCAAGGAGGACGGCCAATTCTGGACCGAGATGTCCGAGAAGAACATGGGCTTCAGTTCGAGCAGGAGCTGGAGCGCCGTATCATCCGTCTTCTATGGCCTGATAAAGTGCCTTGAAGTTCAGTAGCCTCGCACCGTACGCAGTGGCCACAGCCTTCAACGGCGTCTTGGTGGCCGATCGGCTCTACGATTTCAGCTACGATGCTTCGACGCACATCTTCTTCGCCAGTCACTACAGGACAGAATGGTTCAGCCTCTGGGACACCAGGTGGTACGGAGGCTTCTCCGTCGCCGGCTACAGCCCCCTCTCCCAACAGCTCATGGCGCTGCTGAGCTACATCTCGGGCCTTGACCTGTCCTTTGGCATCCTCTTGATCGTGGCCCTCGTCTTCCTGATCTGGTCGTTCCAGAAGCTTGCTTCCACCCTGGGCCTGCGCTCGGCGGTCCTGCCATGGCTCCTGGCCTTCGTTCCTGGCCTCTACCTGTTCATGTACAGCTTCGGACAGCTGCCTGCTCTTCTCGCTACTGCCTTCGGAGTGGCGGCGGCTGCCTATCTTTCCTTGTACGTGGAGAAGGGTGGTTGGAGACTACTGGCTCTTTCAGCTCTGTTGGCCTCCCTTTCCTTCTTCACGCATTTCCTGGTCTGTGCGTTGCTCGTGCCGCTCATACTGGTGGTGGCGCTCTCGAGGGCACATGGTCTTCGCTCCCTCCGTAGGATCGTGACCTGGGGGGTCATCGTCGCCGCCATATCAGCGCCCATATTGATTCAGATCATCAACTTCGTAATGACTACGCCGTCCCAAGCCACGATCCCTCATCCCACACGGGGCGACGTCCTGGTCGGCCCTTCATCTGGCGCCTTCTTCTGGAGTATTTACGGACCTGTCATTGTTCTGGCGCCGATATCTTTCATGGTGCTCCTGCAGGAGAGGAAGCGGACGATGGCAGCCTTGACCGCAGCCTACTTGGTGTTTGGATTGGGTGGCACCACGCCCATCCCCAGGCTGCTGCTGGGCAGCTACGTCTACGACATCCTTACGTTTGAGAAATTCTCCCTTTGGGCCTGTCTTCTCCTGACCATCCCTCTCGCGTATTACTTGGAACACGGCCTGTTGCGGGATTTCGGTCGTCGGGCCAAGATTTTGAAACATTCCGTTCTCCTTTCATTCGTCGTTGCAAGTCTCCTGGTGTTGGTCTTGACAGCCACGGTGTCCTCCCAGCCGCCTCCTCCCAACCTGCAGGGGATATCCTCATACCTTAACGCCCAGACCGGGGATGGCTTCTACATCACCCTCGGCCTGGGCACATGGTCTCGAACCCTCTCCGTCATGACTTCGAAGCCGACCCTGGACGGGGGCTACAACACTGCCCGGCGGATACCCTTGCTGGCAGAAAGCGGAGTTGAGACGATCGACTCCGCCAAGTTCTTTCCCGGTGGCTTCGAGCTCGTGGGCGAAGTCCTCAAGGGGAACTATGGCATCCGATGGGTGGTGCTGGGGGACAACGTGTATGAGCCGTACCTGATCGCCAACGGGTTCACCGAGGTCCAGGAAGTCGCAGGCGCCCTACCTGTGTCGGTCTGGACCAGAGGGGGCTATGAAGAAGGATTCAAGGAGACGATGGTCGTGAAAGACGAAACTTCATATGTCTGGGGTCTGCTGCCGATCACGGCACTCGCGCTGGCGGCGCTTGTAGCGGTGAGGAAGCCGAAGGCAATTACTCCGGTAATCCTCACCGCAGACGACACAGAACCGACAGGGAGACAGGCTTATAGCCGGACCCCTTCCCCTTGAAATGCAGGGACCAATGCTACCACCCGCACGCCTGACTGCCACGGAATGCGCGGTGAGGGGCTGACTTGGCGTTGAGGGAAGCTGCGTACCTTCTCGTCCAGAGAGCCAGTGGTAGGAATTACTCTGCACCCAGTGGCGTGATCAAGGGCCTAACCGAGGATGGGAGTGCGCTTAAGGCAGGGGAGGAGAGGTTCCTACGAGAACTTCTGCAGCACGCGTACAGATACGTCCCCTACTACGGGGAGCCGTTCAGGGAATGCGGCCTGGTAACCGGTGAAAGCCTGCACATGTCGAACTTCGGGGCCCTGCCCCCCTTGACGAGAAAGACCATCAGGAGCATCTTGGACCAGCTCATCTCCAAGGACTTCCGTTCGAGGAGGACCTTCTGGGATGTCACCGGAGGCTCCACAGGAGAACCTGTTCACATCCTCAAGGACAGCGTCCACGACAGCTGGACCATAGCCACCCTGAGGTACTACTACACGGAGATGCTGGGCATCGACTATCTCAGGGCCAGGAAGTTCTTCCTCGGCAACCCCTTCAGGTACTTCCCCAGGGGACCCAAGCGGGCGCTCGCGGACTGGCTCACCAACGGCGTTCATGCCGACGGGCTGAGGCTCTCCGAGTCCACCCTCGAGGCCCATGTGGGGGCCTTGAACAGCTACCGGCCGGACCTCGTGATAAGCTTCCCTTCAGTGCTTTACGAGGTGAGCAGGTTCATCGAAAGGAGGGGGAAGAGGGTCCACAGGCCGAGGGCCATAGTCAGCTCCGGCGAGGCGCTGGAGGGTTACATGCGGAAGGAGATCGAGTCCGCCTTCGGGGCCAAGGCGTACGACCTCTACGGCGCCGTCGAGGCTCCGGCCATCGCGGGGGAGTGCAGCTCGGGCCGCCTGCACACGTTCACATTCCACAATCACGTCGAGATACTGAAGGACAACGGCCTCGTTGAAGAGGGAGAGGTCGTCGTAACCCCACTGCACAATCTGACCATGCCCCTTATCAGATACAAGCTAGGGGACGTCGTGCATCCCGCGCCGTACTCCTGCAGTTGCGGCTCCCCCCTGCCGACGCTCGGCAGGGTGAGTGGAAGGACTCTGGACTACTTCGTGAGAGGAGACGGAGGGCTGGTCAACGGGTTGTACTTCGTGGCGATACTGAGGTCCAACACGGCCCTGGAGGCCTTTCAGGTGATCCAGGAGGATTTCGGCACGATAAGGATCATGGTCAAGACGGCTTCGGTGGACGAGGGTTGGCGGAAGCAGGTGGAGAGCCAAGTGAGGCTGGCCATGGGGACCGATTGCAGAATCATCTGGGAGGTGGTGGACGCTGTTCCCAGGACCAAGTACGGGAAGCGCTCCATCGTGAAGTCCCTCGTGCATCGAGAGTGAAGTGGGCTCGGATTTCAGAGCCTCCCTCTATGGAATGGCTCAGAGGGCCGCGGGAGTGAACTACAAGGCGCCTCTCGACGCCATCAGGAGCGTGACCCAGGCAGAAAGTCTCCTGGTCGCCGCCAACGCGGACTCCCTGAGGCGCCTCCTGTCTCACGCCTTTCTAAACGTCCCTTACTACCATGACCTCTTCTTGGAGATGGGAGTGGTCGGTGATGGGGAGGTCGACCCTTCCAGGTACCCTTCCCTGCCCATTCTCACAAAGGGCGCGATCCGGGCCAATTCCACGAGGATGACGTCCGCGGACATCAGGGGGAGAAGGTCCTACGTTGATTCGACGGGGGGCTCGTCGGGGGAACCCTTGGAGGTCCTGAAGGACAGGTTCTACGACGGCTGGAGGATCGCCACCTCCATCTACCATTGCGAAGAGATGGTCGGCTTGGACTACTTCAAGTCGAGGAAGCTCTTCTTTGGGAATCCCCGGCGGATCTCGCCTAGAGGTGCAAAGCGCAGGTCAAGCGAGATGTTCACGAACTCCGTCTTCCTCAGCCAGATGATCCTCACGGAATCGGCGATGATGGGCCACCTGAACAGGTGGAACTCCTTCCGCCCTGATATTGTACACGCGTTCTCTGAGGCCCTCTACGAACTCGCCAAGCTCGTAGAAAGGAAGGGCTTAGAGGTCCGTTCCCCCAAAGCCATAATCACTGCGGGGAGCGTCCTTGACGAAGACTTCAGGGAGAAGATAGAGGCGGTCTTCGGCTGCAGGGTCTATGACTTCTACGGCGCCGTCGAAGCTGGTGCCATCGCGGGCGAGTGCGGCTCAGGGTCAATGCACCTCTTCTCCTTCGAAACACACGTTGAACTGCTGGAGAGGGGTGGCTTGGGTGACGCGAGAGAAGTGGTCATCACGCCCCTTCACAACTATGCCATGCCCCTCATCAGGTACGCCATCGGAGACACAGCGGCCTCCAGAGGGTCCGGGTGCTCGTGCGGCTCCGTTCTTCCCACGATAGGGAAGGTGATGGGCCGGACCATCGACTACCTTCGCAGGGAAGACGGAACCCTGGTCCTGGGATCCTACTTCACGCCTCTGTTCTCGGTCGAATCGATTGAAGGCTTCCAGATAATCCAGGAGGACTAGAGACGCATCCGAATCCTGCTGGCGGCGAAGCAGGTCGAGGAGAGTTGGAGAGCCCACGTGGAGGGCGAGTTCCATCGTCTGATGGGCTCCGACTGTTTGATAATATGGGAGGACGTGGATAGGATCCCCCGGGCTCCAGCGGGCAAACGCATCGTCGTGCGCTCCCTGATCGACCGTTAGATGGAGCCCTCGTCCGTCGCAACAGCACCCTCTTGAGCTGGTTCGTGCCGTCAGTGAAGGGAAGTTGGCTCCCGGGAAGCGTCTCTTCTTCTGCTAGTCGGTCGATCTTGCTCAAGCTGTGCCTAGGACATGCCAATTTTGTGCTTTGACCGTAGTCAAGCTAGGAACGCGCGTCCAGGCGGCCGATCGCGTCTGACCATGCGTGGCCAGTCACACGCGCGCCCACGGTGCGTTAAATGGGCTGGGGTTTAGGCTGGTCGGCTGCGGTATCTAGAGGGCCGAGGTCGCGTTTCACTTTGAGGACGTCGAAGTCGAGATGGTCACTTCGAAGGGTGATCCACGGTTCTGAGGCCGGCATCATCCTCGCGCAGACTCCTGCTTCTTCAAAAATGAAGTTGCCTGATTAGGACCTCTCGTGCTTTGTCTATCGGATTTTAACCTAGCGGGAGGCCTCGCGGTGCTGGTCGGCGCAGGAAATTGTCACGGCCCAGGCTCATGTCCGTCTGGCCATCGAAATCAATCTGAGGGCCTGCGTGGCTCTCGCTGTCGGGAGACGGATTGAAAAGAAAAAAGGTTTCGAGGGAGGCGCTGATGCGCCTCCCCCTTCGTGAGTTCTAACTAAGCTAGTAAGGCTCTTGATACGGCCGCTGCGGTCATGTTCTTCTTGTATGCGTTCAGGGTCATGGGCGTCGCTGTCGACACGGCTGCCTGTCCCACCGTCGCGGCGGTTGCAGCGCTGATGGTCTGCCCCGTGAGGGCGGTCTCCGCCGCCGTCGCGCGGATGGGCGTCTGGAAGACGCCGCCCAGGTAGATCCTGCAGCTCGTCACCGCCTGGCTGCTGGGGGTATACCACACTCCAGCGCTGGCCAGGGAGAAGTCGATGGCGTTCCGGATGGCTACCTTCACGAAGGCAGACTTCGACCCCTCCGGGGGGGTGGGGACGTCTATCTCCGTGATGAGCTCGCCCTGCGCGAGGTTGTTGCCCGGAGCCAGGTTGTAGAAGAAGGCGTCCATGGGCAGCGTCCGCGAGGTCGTCACCACCGACGCGTTGAGCGCGGAGAGCGCGATGGCCG
>Ga0187857_10001437_pt1 | contig 24453 bp, 23 predicted proteins | sample June2016WEW_8_10_FD_132984 | JGI IMG/M metagenome (GOLD analysis project Ga0187857, IMG submission 132984) | Peatland microbial communities from SPRUCE experiment site at the Marcell Experimental Forest, Minnesota, USA - June2016WEW_8_100 | ecosystem: Environmental > Terrestrial > Soil >... | reverse complement strand
CGGTATTCAGCCCCGATGGAGGACGAGTCCTTACCGCCTCCTATGACCGCACGGCGCGGGTCTGGGACGCGCAGAACGGCCGGCCGCTCACGAACCCGCTGAAGCACGGTGGGTGGGTCCTGTGCGCGCGGTTCAGCCCGGATGGCCAGCGCGTCGTCACCGCCTCGGCGGACCGGACGGCCCGGCTCTGGGACGCCCAGAACGGCGAGCCTCTCTGCGAACCGATGGAGCACGACGGCAAGGTCTGGTCGGCGGAGTTCAGCCCCGACGGCAAACGCATTGTCACCGCCTCCGCCGACTTCACCGCCCGGATTTGGCGCCCCCTGGGCGGCCGAGCCCTGCCGATGCCGTTGGAACAGAGTTCTCCGGAGCGCCGGCTTCAGCCGGCTTTGGGTGGCCCCAGCGCTTTGGGCGTCCAGCCCTCGCCGGCGCCCTTGGAACGGAACGTGAGCTCGCCCAGCGCCCGCAACCAACCGGCCGCTCAGGCGGCTGCTGCCGAGTTGCTGTCCATCGGAGGGAATCTCGAGGGCCTCGCGCAGGTCAGTCCCGACGGGACGCGGATCCTCGCCGCCCTGGGCAGCAACGCTGCCCGGCTGTGGGATGCTCAAACTGGCCGGCTTCTCCCACTGCTTCTGCAGCACGAGGGCGAGGTGCTCTCAGCCCAATTCAGCCTGGATGGGAAGCTGATTGCCACCGCCTCGGCCGACCACACCGCGTACGTCTGGGATGCCCAGACCGGCAAACGACTGACCGGGCCTTTGCGGCACGGCGACACTGTCTGGTCCGCGAGGTTCAGCCCCGATGGCGCGCGCCTCGTCACGGCCTCGGCGGACGGAACGGCGCGGCTTTGGAGCGTCCGGAGCGGCCAGCCTCTGGCGCAGACGCTGAAAGAGGGCGGTGCGGTCTTTTCCGCCACGTTCAGCCCGGACGGGAACTGCGTTGTCACGGTCTCCTCCAACGGAATGGCCCGCGTGTGGGATGGGCGCACCGGCCGCTACTCGGGCCGCTTCCTCAAGTACGAAGGGCCGGCCGTGTCGGCAGAATTCAGCCCGGATGCCAAACGCATCGTTGTGGCTACGTCGGACAAGGGCGCCGACCTCTGGGATTGGGACCCGGTGAGCGGCAAGCCCGCGGCCCGCCGTTTGCAGCATGGCGACCGGGTGACGACGGCGCACTTTAGCCCTGACGGCAAGCGCATCGTCACCGCCTCATGGGACACGACGGCCCGCGTTTGGGACGCCGCGAGCGGCCACCCGCTGACCGGTCCGCTAAGGCATGCCGATCAGGTCGTGTCCGCCCAATTCAGCCCGGACGGCAAGCGGATTGCCACCGCTTCCCTGGACAAAACCGCGCAGGTCTGGGACGCCGAAACCGGCCAGCCGCTGACCGAGCCTCTGCAACACCCGGCCGCCCTGGTCGCCGCCCTATTCAGCCCCGATGGCGCGCGGCTCATCACCGTCTCCACCAACGGCGCCTGGATCTGGGACCTGGCTCCCTCGCCCGCCAGACCGCCGAATTGGCTCCTCCCCCTGGCCGAAGCCGTCTCCGGCCGCGTGTTGGCCGGAAGAAACGTGCTGGAAGAAACCAAGCTCGACCGCGCCCAAACCGTCAAAACCATCCAGCAGACCCTCGCCCACGAACCGGCCGACGATCCCTGGACCGCCTGGGGCCGCTGGCTCCTGGCCGACCCTTCCGAGCGCACCATTTCCCCGTTCTCGAAAATGACGCTCTCGGAATGCATCAACCGTCTCCTCGAAGCGCCCACTGCCGAAACGCTGATCAAGGCCGAGCAACTGGCCACTGGGGACCCGCCGCTTCTCCGGCGCATTGCGGAGGCGCGGAAGCGGATCGAGGGGCCGGAAGCGGCCAGGCTGAGGAACTAAAGTGGTGGAACTGGACGACGAGGTGCCCAACCTCCTGGGCCAGATTCCGCTCGAATACCTGTATCTGGTCGTGGACCCCAAGGGCCAAAAACTCATCCCCAATCCCGAACACGGTGACAAGCAGATGAGCGAAGAGTATTGAGTAAAATCCAGACAGCAGCGAGGAAGCGCAAAGCCCGGGGTCCTTTGCACTGTAATAATCCAATTTGCTCGCAGGCTGGGGAGATGTCTCACAAAGGGAATGAACCGCGGAATACCCGGAGTACGCGGAATCCCGAACCTGGCCCCTCATGAAAGCGCACCCGGCCCGGCCGGGGCGGAAAATCTCGCGCCAGCGTTTGGAGTGCGCGGAGCTTGCTCCCGCTTTCGCACGCCTAACCGTTCCTAAAGCGCTCCCGATGCATCGGGAGACGCATTCCACACGCTTCGCGAGCCAGGACGCCGGCAAGCCGACCCAACACCTCCAGCAGGCCGCGCCCGCCGGCAAGAAAATCCGAATTAATTCTTGCATGAGCCCTAACTGCCCGTGCAGGAACCCATTGCCATTTCCTCTAACCGGGGACGCGGCGCAAAACCATATACCCATGAGTCGGTCTCCTCTAAGCGCCCACCGCTGAAACCCTTGCCAAAGCCGGGCAACTGGCCGCTGCCAGCCCGCTGCTCTTCCAGCGCACCGCACAGGCGCGGAGCCGGATCGAGCGGATGGGGGCGCCTGGGTCCTGAAGCTCAGAAACCCCGAGAAATTCTGTAACACCTTACGGGATTTGTCGTTGAAAGCGATGATGACAATTACCAGCACGACAACCATCGCCCAGAAGGCCGAGGCCGAGAATAACCTCCCCTGCGCGTTCCGCTCTTTGCATCGGGTGGTTGCCGAGGCCTGCACTCAGCCCAAGGCCAACGAGCATTTCATGGCTTTACGGGCGGAGTTAGCGGCGACTGAGGATCGGACGTCCCCAGCCAGCGAGGACCAGAACGTAAGCGTTTTGCACTACAACACGCGCATTGAATCGTTGCCCGACAACTTGGTGACCCGACTTCTCCGGTTCAAAGAGCACGAATCCTTCAGGCTGTCGTCCGAGGCTGAGCGAGACCCCGCGAGGTGGAAATGAAACCATGCTGTCAAAGTCAGCCGCGGAACCCCTCTCTGAGCGTGATGGAAGCGATAAGTCCGATCGCGCTCGACGAGGTCCATAGCGTCGAAAAGGACATCATGGCCTGCGTCGGGGACGCGGAGCTCGGCTCCGCCCGCTCCGGTCGGCAGCGCCGTGCCGCGAGGAGACCGAGCTGCGAGGGAAATCGGGACGGCCCCACTCTCCCCACTGCGCCCAAGCCTGTCCGTACCCCTTTGGACCGCGAAGTGGAACACGTCAAAGAACATTGTGATGGTCCAAGCGGAATTACGTTTAGGAAAAGTGAAAGGAACACCCATGAAACCCCTGAATCCCCTATTATCGTATCGCTCTCCGGCAGGCAAGAGAGTTGATAAGGCTGGCTTGACTCTGCCCACACCGACGAACGCCACCGGGCGCTGGTTTGCACCGCCAGGCCTGGTTCATATAGGCCGAATGAAACCAAAGGCCTTTACCGCGTTAGCCGCGGCCGTGGTGCTGGCTAACGCCTTTTCATCGGCTGCTCTCGCCCAGGACTGGTAACTCGCGTGGGGCGACGAATTCGATGGCGCTGCCGGCTCCGCTCCGAATGCTGATAACTGGGTTCAAGAGTGTTACCCATCGTGTTCGAATCCTACGACCTGGCCATACAACAAAGAGCAGGAGATCTACACAGGTAACCTCGAGAATGCCCATCTCCGTGGGGACGGGTGCCTGATTATATCGGCCCTTCGGCGAGCCGACGGCTTGTTCACATCTGCCAGAATTAAAACCGAGGGCAAATACAGTTGCACGCACGGTAGAATCGAGGCGCGAATGCAGCTGCCGTCTGCCAACGGATTCTGGCCTGCTTTCTGGATGCTCGGCACCGACGACCAAGTTAACTTCTGGCCGAGGTGCGGCGAAATCGACATATAAGCCGGCTTGTCAACATTAACGGCGTGGACACCCGTCAACCCTCGACTCCGTTTCAATGGCAATGGGGCGACGGCCGTGTGACGACCGGTTCTTTTCCAGGATCCCACACGTACGCCAATACCGGATCCAACTATGTGGTCACGGTAACGGCCTTTTACGGCAGTGGCCAGACCGGAACGGCCCAAGTAGTGGTGTGGTTTGAGCCTCCGAGTCTTCAGCCTGCTTTGTTGCCGTCGGATACGGCGGTTACCATACCAACCTCGCCACCGACGCTCGTCAGCCGGAACGGCTATGGGTTTTCCGCCACCCTGACCAACTTCGGGCCCAGCGCTTTCGGAGTGGTCCCGCAAGCCGCCATTCAGTACGTGCTCACGGCGGCAGCGGCGATGGAACGGGATTTCGTCAACGAGGACTACACCCCCGTTAACGGCCAGTTCCAGCAGGTGGTCCTGTGCGACCCGAGCTTCGCCGGATACTATTCCCTCTGGTACGCGGCGCCGGTGGCCTTCTCTGGCGGAAATGCCAACGCCCTTGCAGGCAGCATCCCCTGGGCGTTCTACTTCAACGAAATGGGGAAGAATTTTACCCTGAATTCGCCGGCGTCATTTTGTTACGGGGGCAGGGTCGATGGGGATGCCAACGCGATCATCAGCGAGTCCCTGGGCGGCATTTTTGAAATCGCCACCGCGTACGAGTTGATAAACCACGCCACCGAGCTCGGGCTGAGCCCGGAGCTGGTGACCGACATTCGGAACAGCGCGTTGGCGGCACTTTCAATCGTCCGGGCGAACTACGCCGATTACACGAACACAGGAAGCGTATTCCACTCCTGGAACAACGGAAGCACGTCGCCGGATGTCACTGTTGACACCTTTTCGACCATCTCCTACGAGTTTTTCAAATATGCCGAGCAAAACGGGCAGGGCTACCGCATTCCGCTGAAACGCCTCATGCAGGCGTTGGAGCTGTTCAACAGCGATTGGCTGAGCAGTTACGATGCGGGGCACGACACGCAGGCGGCTGATTCTTTCAGGGCAACCCTCTGGGTAGCGGCCTTGTCGTACGCATTTCAAGCCGACTTGCGCAGTGAATTCGAGAGCCTTAATTTCCCGGTGAGCGATACCACCTACGCATCGCTGTCCGCCCAGATGGCGGCTCTCCCGGACATAATTCATACGCCGCCGTCCCTGAGCATCCAGGTCGTACCCAGCGTCGGCGATACTCTGTCAATCAAGGGCTCGACGCCGCGGTTTTATGCCATCCTGGCCACGACAAATCTTTCGACTTCCGTGTGGGTCAGCCTCGGAAACGTCTTCTGCATCGGGGCGAATCCCATTTTGTTGGACCACTCAACGAACAACACGATGCGCTTCTATCGCTCCGCGTTGTTGCCGTAGCGGCCTGCCCGCAGTGCGGCGGCGCCTCTGGCCGCAGGGGCCGGGTTTTGCGGCGCGTACGGTTCGGCGGCGCCGGCCGTACGGAGCGCTGAACCGGTCTGCCCAGGCTGCGGCGCAAAACCGGAACCGGGGGGCAAAGTTCTGCGACCGTTGCAGAGAGGCGCTGCAGATTCAGCATGGGCGGCGATAGCAGGCCCGGAATATGCCGCCCTTGATGAGGGGCATGAGGCCTGGCTGGAGCCTGTCCCAAAGGGTTCGATTCCAGACCTTTGTCGCCGCCTTTGTCGTCAACTTCGTCGAAAACCGGCCAACTCGACAAAGGTTGCGACAAAGGTCGCGACAAAGGGTTCCGTTCGCCGGGCTTTTGGTACGGGCTCAGGCTTGTCCCCAGTACTGGTGACTGGCGGGGGACAGGGTTTCTGGTATTGTGGGGTTGTTGACGATGTAAAAGCGCAGTAACCAGACCGTGTGTGGCTGGCAGGCGCAAATCTGCGGCGCCGCATTGGATGACGATTTAAAGTTCTCATTTGTAGAATGTGTCGGAAAGGCCGGGTGATGAGCCCGGCCTTTCTGTTTGTTGACCTCGGCGCATAAGCGGTCCGGCGGCTAAGTGTCGAGGGTCGAGTGTCGAGTGTCGAGTGTCGAGTGTCGAGGGGCGAGGGGCGAGGGGCGAGTGTCGAGGGGCGAGGGGCGAGGGGCGAGGGGCGGCAGCCCGCTCCCACGACCCACGAGCTACGACCCTCGACACCCGACACCCGACACCCGACACCCGACACCCGACACTCGACACCCGACACCCGACACTCGACGCATTCACCTGCTTGACTCCCACGTCGAGTTTAAGGTACGTAAGTCGCCGATGGCGACGATTCGACGGGCATTGCTTTCGGTTTCGGACAAGACCGGTTTGGTGGCGCTGGCGCAGGCGCTGGCAACGGCGGGCGTGGAGTTGATTTCGACCGGGGGCACCGCCAAGGCGCTTCGTGAAGCCGGACTCAAGGTGACCGACCTGAGCGCCTATACGGGCTTTCCGGAGATGCTGGATGGACGGGTCAAGACGCTGCACCCGAAGGTGCATGGCGGGTTGCTCTATCTGCGCGGCAACCCCGGCCATGAGGCGGCCGTCCGCGCCCAGGGGATCGAGCCGCTCGACCTGGTGGTGGTGAATCTTTATCCGTTCGAGCAGACGGTGGCGCGGCCCAATGCCACCTTGGGCGAGGCGATCGAGAACATCGATATTGGGGGTCCGTCCATGCTGCGCAGCGCGGCCAAGAACCATGAGAGCGTCACGGTGGTCGTGGACCCGGCGGACTACGCCTTGGTGGCCCAGCAAGTTGGGGCCAGTGGCAACACGACGCTGGAATTGCGGCGCCGGCTGGCGGCCAAGGTCTTCGCCCGCACCGCGGCTTACGACGCCGCCATAGCGGCGCACCTGGAGAGGGCCTTTGCGACCGGCCAGGCGGCAGCCCTGCCCCTCGCCCTCTGCATCCAGGCCCCTCGGGCCCAGGCCTTGCGCTATGGGGAAAATCCGCACCAGGCCGCCGCGCTCTATGGACGGTTCCCGGAGTATTTCCGGCAACTGCACGGCAAGGAGCTTTCCTACAACAACATTCTGGATCTGACTGCCGCGGCGAACCTGGTGGCTGAGTTTGCCGATGACAAGCCCACGCTGGCCATTCTCAAGCACACCAATCCTTGCGGGGTTGGCCAGGGCCGCCTTATGCGCGAGGCCTGGGACAAGGCCCTTGCCACCGACCGCCAGGCGCCCTTCGGCGGCATCATCGCCGTCAATCAACTTCTGGACCTGCCCTGTGCGGAGGCCATCGCGGAGATCTTCAGCGAAATCATTGTGGCCCCCGATTTTGCGCCCCCAGCGCTGGACTTCCTGCAAAAGAAGAAAAACCTGCGCCTGCTCAAGCTCCTCAAAGATCCGCTCTCCGCCCAGCCCTGGGACGTGCGGAGCGTGGGAGCGGATTCCTTTCTGCTGCAAGAACGCGATTTGAAAACGACGCGGGTCGAGGACTTGAAATTCGTGACCCGGCGCCGGCCCAGCGAGGCGGAACTGGAAGCGATGCTTTTCGGCTGGCGCCTGGTCAAACATGTCAAATCCAACGCTATCGTCTATGTGGCCGCCGATCGGACCCTGGGCATCGGCGCCGGCCAGATGAGCCGGGTGGACGCCAGCCGGTTGGCGGTGTGGAAGGCGGGCCAGGCGGGTCTCTCGCTCCGGGGCAGCGTCGTTTGCAGCGATGCGTTCTTCCCCTTCGCCGACGGACTGATCGCAGCAGCCGAGGCGGGCGCCACGGCGGCCATCCAGCCCGGCGGTTCCGTGCGCGACGCGGAAGTCATCGATGCCGCCGACCAACGGAACGTGGCGATGGCCTTCACCGGCACCCGGCACTTCAGGCATTAGTCCGAGTCACAACCCGGTTGGATAATCCAGAAAGGTCCAAGGGATTTTGAAGCGGCGGGAGAGGGCAGCGGCCAGGGTTTTGACGCCGAAGGTTTCGGTGGCGTAATGGCCGCCGTAAAGGACGTTCAGGCCCAGGTCCTGGGCCAGGGCGTAAGTCCAATGCGGCCCCTCTCCGGTAATGAAGGTGTCAACGCCCTCCCCGGCTGCTCGTTGGATTTCGTCTCCCGCCCCGCCGCTGACTACACCAATGCGCCGGCAGATGCCGGGGCCGCCCGGAATCACCAGCGGTTCCACTCCGAGCGCGCGCTGCAAGCGGGCGGCCAGGTCCAGGCGCGGAATCCGGGTGCGGGCCTGGAAACCAATATACTGGCCGTGCTCGAAGAAAAACGGGCGCAGGTTTTTCAAACCCAAGGCGCGGCCCAGTTGGGCGTTATTGCCGAGCGTGGGATGGGCGTCCAGCGGCAGGTGCGAACTATAGACGGCCAGGTTGTGGTCCAGCAGGCACCGCAATAACTGGTAACGCTTCCCGGTCCACGGGTACGCAGACCCCCAGAACAGTCCGTGATGGACCAGCAGCAGGCCGGCTTTGGCCGCCACGGCCAGCCTGACTGTCGCGAGGCTGGCGTCCACCGCCGCGGCCATACGGCCGACCTTTCCGTTGTTCTCGACTTGCAGACCGTTGGTTGCGCGCTCGAAGTCCTGCACTCCGGCGGTGTCCAGCAAACGGTCACAATAACCGACAATGGCCGATAGGGAAACCTTTGACATGGCACTGGAACCAAGTAACCAGCCCTCATGCACTAAACAAGCTTTAAAGTCAGGCTGGTGAGGAAAGGCGCAAGCCCCGAGGCCCTGAAATCCGAAGGCCGAAATCCTCACCTGGCGTAGCCAGGTGAGGATTTCGGCCTTCGGATTTCCTTCGGATTTCGGCCTTCGGATTTCGGATTTTCTTCAGGGCTGCAGGGCCGCCGCGGCCCACGAAATGTATCGCCGCTTCGCAGCGGCCGCGCTAGTGTGTTTGACCGCATGGCGCAAAGGCTCAAGGTATTGATTTCCGCTTATGCTTGCGAGCCCAACAAGGGTTCCGAGCCGGAGGTGGGCTGGCAATGGGCGCTGCAAATGGCGCGGTTCCACCAGGTGACCGTGCTGACGCGGGCCAACAACCGCGCGGTGATCGAGGCCGGGCTGGCATCCCTGCGCGAGCGGCAGCCGCTGCCGCGTTTCGTGTACCATGATCGGCACCCGTTTCTGATGGGCATGAAAGGGCGGTTGAAGACCATCCAGTTGTATTACCTGCTATGGCAGAAATCGGCTCGGGCGGTTATTGAGCGGCTGCACGAAGTCCATCAGTATGATTTGATGCACCATGTCACGTTTGCCGGCTTTCGTTACCCGGCGGCGGTCTGGGGCCATCATGTGCCATGCATCTGGGGGCCGGTAGGGGGAATCGAGTCTATCCCCGCAGGGCTGCTGCCATGGCGCCACCCCGGCTCGCTGATTCGTGAGGTGCTCCGCAACGCCAGCAATCTCCTCCAGGCTGCGCCGATGCATCCGCTGCCGAGGCGAGCGCGGGCGACGACCTTGCTCCTGGCCTCGACTCCCCGGATGCAGCAGACTTTTGCCCGGTTGGGCGTGCAAAGCCGGCTGATGCCCACCATCGGATTGAACCCTGCCGAACTGCCATATCGGCCTCACTCGCCGGGCGAAGGACCGTTGAGGATGCTCTTTGTCGGCAATATTATTGCTCTCAAGGGCTTGGATCTGGCACTGGAGGCCCTCGAGGCCGCCGGGGTGCAGGCCACGCTGACCCTGGTTGGCAGCGGCAATTATCTCCCGGCGGTGAAGGGGAAAGTGGAGGCGCTGGGTTTGGGAAGCCGCGTGACTTTCAAAGGACGGCTGCCGCGGGAACAAGTCCTGAGACTCTACGCGGACTACGACCTCTTTTTCTTTCCCAGCCTGCATGATACGGGCGGCTGCGCGGTGATTGAAGCGATGTTCAACGACCTGCCGGTCCTGTGCCTGGACTGTGGCGGGCCCGCGGTGGCGGTGCGCCAGGAGTGCGGCATCAAGGTGCCCCTCGGGCCCCGTCGCGAGGTGGTCGCCGGGTTGGCCGGGGCCATCCGCTGGTATGCGCAGAACCGCTCGGCCCTGGCGGAGCACGGCCGGGCCGCGCGCCAGGTCATCCTGCGCGACTACGATTGGGGCATGAAAGGGGAGCAGATGAACCAGTGCTACCAGGAAACGGTGGCCCGCTATAAGGCGATTATGAATTGTGAATTATGAATTATGAAGTCAGGACGCCTGAGCCTAGGACCCGCATAGTGCATGGTTTCATAATTCATAATTCATAATTCGCCCCAGGAAGGCTTCCACGCGCCGGCGCACCTCTTCCTGGCCCGAATTGAGCATGCAGCACGGCGAGGCAAACCGGCAGTAGTCGGAACACGGCTTGTACGGACAAGCCTTTCCTTCGAGCCACTCGGAGGCCGGATGCAGGGGCGCGAACCACTCGGGCAGTTGGGGGCCGAAAATGGTGAAGGTGGGCACCCCGCAGAAGGCGGCCAGATGGCCTGGCCCGGAATCGTTTCCGATGAACGCCCCGGCCCGATCCGTCAGCGCCAACAACTCGGCGACAGAACGCGGCATGGCGACGGATTTCTCACCGGCCTTTAGCCACCAGTCGTGCTGGTCAGGGTCGCAGGCGACCTGGACGCGATGACCCGTCTGGCGGAGCCAGGTCACCAGGCCCTGGTAGCGGTCAAGCGGCCAGACCCGAACCGGCTGGCCCGCCCCGGTATGAACGAGGATCTCTGCCTGGGGACGGTGGTGGGGCAGGGCGAGTTTTTCGCGCGGCGGCAACTCGAAACCCAACCCCTGGGCCAGGACGCGCCAGTTCTCATATCGATGGGCCCCCGGCTCCGGCCGGGCCAGGGGCCGGTTCAGGAGCAGATGGCTGCCCAGGCGTGAGAAACCCAGGCGCGCCTTGGCGCGGACTATGGCCAATAAGAGGTGGTCCCGGGGATCCCAGCGCGCGGATAGCCCGAACTCGAAGCGCTCGGCCGCCAAGGTCCTTCTGAGGCAAAAAACCTCCCACCACGGCCAGGACCAGAGGAGGTACTTGTGCGTAAAGGCCGTCCAGGGGGCCGTGAAAGGGACGACCCTGACCTCGCTCCAAAAGCGGACCTGCAGGTCCTGCGCGTAGGGCTTGGCCAGCAAGGTCACGGCGTAGTGCTCGCTGGCCGCCCTCAGAAAGGGCGTCGCAATCACCAGGTCTCCCAAGCCCCAGAGTTCGACGACCAGCAGTTGCGGTTTCATCGCGGCAGGCGGCAGGCGGGTCTAGCCACTTGAAACTGTTGCCTCCGTTCCGGATGGGCCAGCGTGAAAACCTCGTAGGCAAAAGGCCCCTGGAAATAGAGGCCCCCGAAAAGCCGGCGCAGCCGGTGGTGCAGAATCAACAGGGGCCGGAGCCGGCGGGCCCAGGCCGGGGCGCTCAGGCAGAGCGCCCGGTTCTCTCGTTGCGCGTTGGGTCCCGCGCTCATGTTGGCTCCCGTAAAGCCAAAAACCGAAGTGAACCGCCCCAACGCCGCCATCCGGATGCGGCGCCGCAGCAGGTTGACCATCCACTTGCCATCCCCGCCGTCCCGCAGTAGGGGATCGAAGAGCAGATGCTCCTCCTCGATCAGGCGCCGGCGGAAAAAAGTGCCGCAACTCAGGGTGGATAAGTGGCAGGTCCAGGTGTGATACTTGAGGGGCGTCAGCATCTTCCGATGGCAAAGGTACTCGCCTTGGGCGTTGACCAGGACGACGTCCCCGAAGGCCGCGTCAATTGCCGGATGGCGCTCGAAAAAGGCCGCGACCGTCTCGAGCGCGCCGGGCAAGTACTGCTCGTCGCAGTTCAGGCAGGCCAGGATCTCCCCTTGCGCGCGGCCCAAACCCCGGTTGATGGCGTCATACATGCCCTGGTCCTTTTCGACAAAGGCCCTGACCCGCCGGTCTTGGAGCAGCCAACCCAGCGTGCCGTCATCCGAACCCGCGTCCTGCACAATATGCTCGACCTCGACCTGCTGGTCGGCCACCGAAGCAATGCAGAGCTTCAGCCAGGCGGAACTGCGGTAACTCGGTGTGACAATCGAGAAACGCACCCTCGCATGATGCTTCCCACAGGCGGACCTGTCGACAGAGAATCGACCCGCTTCCACGGCAGCCTGGGGTAAACACCCCATACTCCTCTACGTTCCTTTTTGGCGGAACCGTGCTATGGTGAAGGTGGTCAGTTTAGGTCGGGCGGCTTCCGGGTGGGAGGCCGCCCGTTTTGTTGAATTAGTTACAGTGCATCTTTCGGAACGTAAAAATTCTGATGGCCCACGCAGGCCACAAGCCGCACGTCACCGAGCCAGGGCGGACGGTTCTCCCTCCGGTCGAAGTAACTCGCGCCCCGGGTGAGGTTGGGCAGCTTCTCCGGCGTGTTGTAGCAGGTCCTGGCGATGCGAAGGGCCGTCTGGAAATCCCTCTTGCGGCAGAACTTCTGGTAAAGCGCCTCCGGCGTCGTGCGCCTCAGCGATGAGAACTCGCCCTTCTTGAGCACGACCGCCAACGGGGTCCTGGCGGTCATTTTGGCCCGGTTGTGAATGACCTCGGCCACCGCGGTCATGCCGACCTCGCCTTCGCCCCAGGCTTCCCCCATCAGGACCGCCGCCACGATCCGCTGCCCATAAGTCGAGGATTCCGCAGCCCAAGCTGAAACCGTCAGCATGGCTAGCGAGAGTATCATTTTGAGTTTCATGGGTGAATGTAGCCTCCAAGCCCGAGTTTGTAAACCTGCGTGCGCCAAGCCGCTCATCCATCCCTCCCATGAGGCGGACGGCGCGGCTGCGGCTACGGACGTTTTCATGCGCCGAGCCTAACATGATCTTCGCCGGAAGTAATTCGGGGCGTTGCTGGAAAGCCCCCAAGGGATTCACCGGGGGATCGAAAGCGGACCGACAGCGAGACAACGATGGTGCCACAAGCCTGTGGGCCTTGGCCACAACGGCACGACACTGTGTAGCAGTCAGCCACTACGCCAAAGTCATGTCCAACGGTGACAAAACAATCGTTGCCCGCCAGGACAGACATCGGTGCCGGGATGTGCGACACTGGCGGCACTGGTTTGCCCGATAGTGTAACGGTAGCACAGCAGACTCTGAGTCTGTCCGTCCTGGTTCAATTCCAGGTCGGGCAACCATTTTCCCCAAGGAGACAGCGTTGGGCGAGACCAACGGCCGCTCCCGCCCTTCACGGCAAGCGCAGACGGTAGAAACGACCGGGATAGTTCGTCCACTGGGGATCGCTAAAATAGAACGAACCCCCGGAGAGCGCGTTCGTGGCCAGTGGATGCCAAATGGGGTTGGCGAGGTTGGTGCTGGCTTCCACCACGACGGAGAGGTTCGTGGCCCAGGAGATGATGAAACCGAACCCGTTAGTTTGCACGCCGTAGCCGGGACCGTGGTTTAGGATCAACGGGTTTGGAAGCAGCCATAACGCTGTCGGAAGACCCGCGAACGTCGGACCCCAGCCCGTGGTCCCAGGCAAGTAATAGACGGTCGCATTGCTGTCATAGTCGAACACCTCCGAACCGATGCCGGGGGCGTCACCCTGGAAATAGACTTCCGTCAGGCTGCCGCAGCCCGCGAACGCATAGGTCCCGAGGCTGGCGACGCGGTTGGGGATCGTGACGCTGGCCAGGCTGCGGCAGCAACCAAACGCCGATTGCCCGATGCTGATGACGTTGTTGCCTATCGTGACACCGGTCAAGCTCAAGCAGTGATCGAAGGCATTGTCCCCGATGCTGGTGACGCTGTCGGGGATCGTGACACTGGCCAGGCTGTGGCAGGCATTGAAGGCAGAAGCCCCGAGGCGGGTGACGCTGTTGCCTATCATGATGCTGGCCAGGCCACCGCAGCCTCCGAACGCATAGTTCCCGATGTTGGTGACGCTGTCGGGGATCGTGACGCTGGTCAGACTGGTGCCTGAGAACGCCGAGTTGCCGATGCTGGTCACCGGCAGGCCGTTGATCGTGCTCGGGATGGTCACCGCAGCGCCGGGACCGGCAAATCCCGTGATGGTAATTGTGCCGTTATTGGTCGTGTAGTTGTATCGGGCTTGCGCCACGGCGGGCAGCGTCAAGAGCAGCAGCGCCAACAGCCTCGGAGGCCAGAGGCATAAGCGGCGTCTTTCAAGTGTCATATTGCACCTCGGCTGCGGCTGCGGACATTCTCATGCGCCGAGCCTAACATGCTCTTCGCACGCTGTAATTCGGGGCATTGCTGGAAAGCGCCCAAGGGAATCACCGGGGGACAGGCGGACCCGCGACGAGACGCAACGATTGAGGGTTTACAAAGCCCCTGTTTAACACAACCATTCCACAGAACTATATGGCACGGATTCGGAACTTACTCTATGGCCAATCGGGCGCAGGCCCGCTAATGCTCGTGGTGCTCTGCGGGTTTGAGGTCAATCCGTTATTCGCTGCCGACTGGTTTGTCCGATGTAATGGAGATGATTCGGCTCCCGGCACGAACAGAAGTGCTGCCTGGCGTACTATCGAACGTGTCAACCGCGCTCACCTTCAGCCGGGTGATCGCGTTTTTTTCCAGGCGGCGCGAACGTTCGCAGGGAACTTGCGCCTCACGGCGGAGGATGCAGGCACTGCCGGCGCCCCGGTTATTATCGGCTCGTTCGGGCACGGGCGGGCAACACTCTTCGCGGGCACGGGGACCGGTGTGGCGGTCGAGAACGCCAGGGGTATCACTATCGAGAACCTGGTCGTCGTGGGCGGAGGCATCACCAACAACACCGGATACGGCATTCTCTGTGACAACACGCTGACCAATGCCACGATGCTCGACGACCTGAGCATCAGGAACGTCGAGGTCAGCGGTTTCGGCAAGCACGGCATTCTGGTTAGCGGGGCACCGGCAGGGTTCAGGCACGTTCGCATTTCCGGCTGTGTCATGCGCGACAACCTGCTCGGCGGAATGGAGGTCGCCGGCCGTTTGCCCTGGGATTCGCCCCATTACGCCCATGCCGATGTTCAGGTGACTCAGTGCCGTGCGTTCGACAACACGGGCGATCCGAACTATCACAAGAACCACTCCGGAAGCGGCATAGTTCTCTACGAGGTTGATGGCGGGTTGATCGACCGGTGTGCGGCCTGGAATAATGGGGATTTGAATGGTTCAGGTGGAGGCGGGCCAGTTGGCCTTTGGACTTGCGCTTCGCGGTGTGTGGTCATTCAGCATTGTGAGAGTTTCGGCAACAAGACCAAAGGCGCCGACGGCGGCGGCTTCGACATCGATGGCGGGAGTGAAGGTTGCCTGCTGCAATGCAATTACAGTCATGACAACGACGGTCCTGGCTTGATGGTTTACACCTACGCCTATGCCTCGCACACCGACCGTGGGAACGTCGTGCGCTTCAACGTCAGCGAGAACGACTGTCGCAAGAGCCGTGCCTACGCCGGGCTGTGGGTCCGCAATGACGGCAAGGGCATGACCGGCGTGGAAGTCTATAACAACACCATTTTGGCGGGGCCATGGACCGACCAAGCGGCGGCTATTCACGGCGAGGGCGTGGAAGCCTGCTTCCGAAACAATATCTTCCTGGCTAAGGGCGGCGCGATTCCTCTGAGGGTCGAGAAGCCGCACAGCAAGCTGCGGTTCGAGAACAACCTCTATTGGCGGGACGGCTCTCCGGTCCAGGTCGAGTGGGACCAGAAGGCTTACGCGAGCCTGGAGGAGTGGCGCAAAGAGACGGGCGAGGAATCACTCGACGGCAACCCTGTCGGCCTGTTCGAGAACCCGAGGCTCACCGTCCACGCGGCAGGGATGCGTTCCGGTCAATTCCTTGGCGTTGGGGACCTTCAAGCGTTTCGACCCTTGCCCGGTTCGCCCGCAAAGAAAGCAGGGCTGAATCTGCGGGGCAGGTTGGCGTCGAATACTGTCTTTGAGGATTTCGTTGGCCGGCGGCTGCCGGCTGCCGGGTCTTGGCCGCTGGGCGCTTTCGTCAGATAGGGCGCGACTTGGCGGGCACGAATGGCACCCGCGACGCCGTTACGCTTCCGGTTCCGTGTTAAACAAGCACACGCAAAAGCAGATAAAGGCCGCCGAGAAAACCACACCCTGAGAGCAGCGCCAGACCGAAGATCGGCACCGCAACCACGGGATTATCCGGCGAAAGCAGACCCAGCCCGAAAGTCAGATAGGCTGTCAGCAACCAGAGTCCGAGGAAAAGGCAACCCCAGAACAGAAAAGCCAGCGCGCTGGCCAGCCGCTGCAAGCGGTTCATCCGGGCCACATCCGTTCGGGGGCCGCGCGGCTGCAACATGAACCTTGAAAAGGCCGAGGCCGGGTGGGCGTGGATCCACTTGACGACGAGCTTCAGCAGCAGTTTGACAACAAAATGCACGGCTAGCGATCGGTAAAAAGCGCACCCCGCTCGGCGTACGGGCTGTCCGCGAGGCTGCCCGGTGCAATCAGATCGTTTACGACTGCTGGCGGAAGGTCGCTCATGGCTGCCACTGGCGAGCGTAGGGAAACTGAAAACGAAACGCAAGTGCGGCGGCGCCTCGGTTTCCTGTGATGATTCTGTTGCGGGACGCCTTGGAGTTGAGGCAGAATTGGCGGCTTGAATTCGCTTGAGAGCCAACCGGGGCAAGCGGGAGATCCACTCCGCGCAAGGGCGCCGGAAGCCAACGCGCGGGCCGGCGGGCCGGCAGCCTCCGCCTGCCGACCCGGCTCCGGGCGGCCTTTTCTTTCCCTGGCGCGGGCGGCGTTCCGCTTGGGAGAGCGAATCGTATTCGCTGGCACTTCGTGGGTGTTCTATCGGGACGAGCACTGGGCAATCCTTGGGGCCAACGCCTCGGGCAAGTCGCTCCTGGCGGACGCCGTGCGGGGACGTTTGCCGCTGGCGCAGGGGGAACTGCGCTATCATTTCAGGGCGCCGCCGGGGTTGACGCCGGAAGAGGCGATTGGCCACGTTTCGTTCGAGGTCCGGAAAGGGGAGGCGCATGACGAAGTGATGCAATCGCGTTGGAATAGTCTCGAAGAGGAGAGCGGGTTGCGGGTGCGCGACTTCCTGGCGTATGAGCGGGTGATGGAGGCCAACCCGTTCGAGGTGACGGACCGGCACGAGCAGGGCCGGAGGCGTTTCGAGCGGCAGCGGCGCCGGGCTGTTGGCCTCTTAAGGGTCGGGCCGTTTCTGGAGCGTACGCTGATTTCGCTCTCCAACGGCGAACGGCAACGGGTCGAGTTGGCGCGGGCGCTATGTCATTCGCTGCGCCTGCTCATCCTGGACGACCCGTTTGCGGGCCTGGATCGGGGGATGCGAGAGCACTTTGGGCATCTCCTTGAAAGGCTCATGCGCACGCGGCTGCGGGTGCTGCTGATCACGACCCGGCTCGAGGATCTGCCCCCGCAGGTGACGCACCTCTTATGCGTCGATCGATGCCGGGTCGTGGCGGCAGGAACGCGAGCTGAGATTGAGTGTCGGGATGCGCGCTGCACTGCCCCCGAAGCCAGCGCGACAAGGCCGGAGTGCCGGCTTCAGCCGGCTTTGGGCGGCCAAAGCTCAATAGGGCACACAAGGGTCGTGGTGCGCGCAAAGCCGGCTAAAGCCGGCGTTCCAGGGGGTTGCGAGTTGGTGCGGTTGCGCGACGTTACCGTGCGCTACGGCCGGAGCACGATTCTGGAAGGCATAGACTGGACGGTGCGGGCCGGGCAGAGTTGGGCGCTGCTGGGGCCTAATGGTTCGGGCAAGACTGCCTTGCTCAGCCTGATCCTGGGAGACAACCCCCAGGCCTATTCCAACGAGGTTGTCGTGTTCGGCCGGCGGCGGGGCAACGGCGAGTCAATCTGGGAAATCAAGCGGCGCATCGGGTCGGTGTCTCCGGAGTTGCACCTGCATTTCAATGATGCCATGACCGGTTTCGAGGTCGTGTTGTCGGGGTTCCATGAGACCGTCGGCCTGTTCCATCAACCGACGGCCCGGCAGCGCGCCCTGGCGCGCCAATGGTTAACCAGGTTCGGGCTGATCCAGTTCGCCCACAGTCCTCTGTTTGCCCTTTCAGCAGGGTCGCAACGGATGCTCTTGCTGGCCCGCGCCCTGGTGAAGGGGCCGCAGTTGTTGCTCCTGGATGAGCCGTGCCAGGGATTGGACTCGGCCCATCGCCAGGTGTTTGTGAAGGCCGTCGATGACTTGGTTCGGGACGGAGCGGTCACGGCTGTCTATGTCACGCACCGCGAGGATGAGATCCCGCGGTCAATCCGGCGGGTGCTGCGGTTGGGAAGGGGAGCTCAGATTCGTTAAGAAGGTGGCTCGCGTAAACGGCGCGGAAGGTTCCGAGCGCCGTGCATCAGGCGAACGGCGTCCAGCGCCTCATCGGTTGCGCGATAGAAAATCAAAAGATTCTCGAAAGGATGCTCCACCAGAAACGAGCGTAATCCCCGCAACTTGGGATGACGGAAATGCCGGGGCGGGCCCAGGTCAGGGCGAATCGAAAGCTTCACCAGTGAGATGTCCAAGGCGGCTTGGAATCGCCAAGCAACTTCCCTCCCGGCCTTGTCAACATACCACGAAAACAGGCTTTCAAAATCCGCCGTGAAAGCCGGGGCCTTCTGGATGGCCCGGCTCATTTACCCCGTTTTTCCCCGATGACGCGCTCCCCGATGGAGCGCATCTCTTGCGACGAATATGGTGTAAACGGCCCCTCTATGCCCTTGAGCAACTCCTCCTCGAGCTCCGGGTTGTCGGTCTCCAGGTCCAGCGGCTTGTGCGTGTCGAGCCAGACCTGCTTCTCGCCGTCGGTCAGAATGATAACCGCTCCCTGATGGGCCTCGGCAATCAGTTCCGCCAGTTGCCCCTGAGCTTCGCCAACGGTCAAGGTTTTCACAGGTTCAGCTTAGCTCAAGCTATTCGGATGGGCAAGCCGGCAAGGTGATGCTCGACATTCTGTCACCGTGGGGCCGGCTTGAGCGGGCTCGGAGCCACCGCTCAAAGGATTTCGGGCCTTCGCCCGACGCCCTGCCTGCCAGGATGTTCTCAACGCTGACATCCTCGTCCAAATCAGGCCAGTGAATTCCCTCGCCTTGGCCGATAAACCTGTTATTGGCGCGCTCATCCGGGGAACCCTGCAACAATCTGGGATCCCACGCCAGCGGCACAGAAACCGTGCGGCCGTCGGCCAGATCCACAACCAAGGTGTCCTCAGTCAATCGGACCGCCGTCGCTCGGCTGGCTGCGCTGTAGATCACCAAAGTAGTCATGCCATTTTTCCAAGAGTACGACTTGCTGTTCGGATATCAACCTGCTTCAAAGCCAACCATTGACGCGATTGATCGTCGCGATGATCTGCCTCCTGCGCTCGGCGCCGACTGCCCCACGCCGATTCACCAGATTCGCTTTTTGGATTGTGTAGAGCAGGTCACACTTGCACAACGTCGGCCAATCCAGGCCGTCGCTCGCATCAAGAATCACCTCGTTGGGCTCCGGTTGCCGGGTGGCCCTGCGCGAGGCGCATACTATCACCGTCACGTCCGGTTTGTTGGCCACCCGGTCGGGGTGGGACACAATGACCGCCGGATGCGGCTCCGGCCAGCCGGGAGGCTGCCAGCTGAAAATGTCCCAGGCTTTCATTCCGCGTCCGGGGGCGGCGAGGGCAAGCCAGCGAGGTGATGCTCCAGCGCGTCAAATTCGCGGTTCGGTTGCCGGTAGCAGCGGCGGGACTCGGCTCTCGACAACGGCTTCAAGTTTTTTAGCGGATCGGGGGACAGCTGCTCGCGCAGTTTGGGCAACCCCAGCTTCATGCTCTGCCGCATGATGTCCGCCATGGACAAACCTAAATCCTGAGACGCCTGCCGCACCTCCCCGAGTAGGTCGGGCGGCACGGCCAATGGATACGTGTCGGTCTTCATGGATGAATCCTACATCATTCCGTCACCCTGTCAACGCCCCTCCAGTGCCGCCGCTCAAAGGGTTTCGAGCCTTCGCCCGACGCCCGAAGAGCCCGCGCTGAAAGCGCGCAGCATGCCAGCCCAGGGTAACACCCTGGGAAAGTCCGCCCCCCATCACGCTCAGGCGCCCTGAAAGGGCGCAGGTCATGGAAGCTACCCCCGCCCTTGCAGGGCGGGTTGCGCCACTGGAGGCTGGTTTCCCAGGGTGTTACCCTGGGCTGATTTGCCCGCACGCCGTTGGCGTGCAAGAAGTCCAAGCTCCGGTTCCGTCCCGAAGACGGAACGCGGGGGCGAAGAATGTTCAAAAGCCGGTTTGTGCTCCTTGGGGGGAAAGTGGCGCATCATGCCGATTCACCTTCGCTCAGGCTTCAGTGGCAGAGTTGGACTGAAAAGCGCCGACTTGGGTTGGACGTTCGGCCGTCGTTGAACGCTGCCGTCGACCAGGAGGACGTTTTTGCAGACAGGGCAGACGGCTAGGACCGCAGCCGGGTTGGTCTCGTTGATGCCGGGTCCGGTGTGCAGGAGGTAGGTCACGTTGGCGGATTGGAGATTCTGGAAGCTGAAGGCGGGTGAGTTAGGGCTGGCACGGCAGACCAGGATGAGAGGGGTGGACAATTCATTGGACATGACCATGAAATGGAGGGCGGCATTGCGGTCATAGCCGTCGGGGCCCGGGGCGCACAGCTCGAGCGTGCCGCCGGAGTTGGTGCCCACGTTGAATGGGAACTGATCATTGTGGTCAAGCGCCCAGATCTTGAAGGCCACGCCAACCTGCTTGAGATTGTTGGCGCAGATGATAGATTGGGCCCGCCCCTTGGCCCGGGCGAGGGCCGGCAGCAGCATGGCCGGCAGCACGAGGAGGCACAAGGCCAGGCTGACGTAGCCCAGGACGAAACCGGCGATGGCGAAGCCGGCGCCGCCGTGTTGGGCGGGCGCGCGCCGGGCGCGGCCATGCGCGATGTGTCCGCAGATGATTGCGGGGATGCCGAGCAGCGGGCCGATGCAGAAAAGGACCACGGAGACGATTCCCAGGACAAAGCTGGTGATGGCCAGGCCGGTTTCCAGCGCAACTCCCGCGGCGGGACCAACCGGTTGCGGGGGCGGGGCGAGGGCCGGGCCGAAGCCTGCCGCTGCGAGGGCCGCCTGAACTTCCGGGACCTCGCTTGCAGGTTTCCATTCCGTAGTCCCTTCGGGCTGAATGCGGGTTTGAGGATTGACCCGGCCCTGGGCGGCCCATTGCTGCAATTGCTCGAGGTCGATGGGGCCGTATACCTTGCCGTCCGCGCCGACGATTTTATACATAGTCATACGGGTTCAGCTCCACACACCGGCGATTCGCGCGCCGCAGAAGCGGCACTTGCCGGAGGCCAGGTCGAGGGCGGTGACGGCGAAGATGTCGCGCTGGACGACGGGTTTTTTGCACCCGGGACAGAACGTGGTTTCAGCATCGGCCAGGCCCGGGACATTGCCGATATAGACGTAGTGCAGGCCCTCGGCGCGGGCGGCATCGCGCGCCTTAAGGAGCGTCTCGACGGGCGTGGGGGTCAGGTGGGCGAGTTTGTGCTGGGGGTGAAAGCGCGAGAAGTGCAGCACCTGGTCAGGCCCCAGTTCTTTGGCCAGCCAGCCGCACATGCGGCGGATGGTGGCCAAGTCGTCGGTATAGGTCGGCACCACCAGGTTGATGATCTCGAACCAGACGCCCAGTTCTTTGAGGGTCTTGAGGGTGTTGAGGATGGGCTGGAGCTTGCCGGAGTTGAGCTTCTGATAAATCTCCTGGTCGAACCCCTTGAGGTCGACGTGAGCGGCGTCAACGAGTTGGTAGAGGTCGCGGGCGGGGCGGTCTTCGATCGAGCCGCAACTGACGACGATGTTCTTGAGTTTGCGTTGCCGGGCGGCTTTGCAGGTGTCGAGCGTGTATTCGTAAAATGAGGTCGGCTCCGAATAGGTGTAGGAGAGCGAGGGGCAGCCGAGGGCCTCGGCCACGGCGATGGCATCGTCGGGGAAAAGGCTCAAGCGGGCTATGTCCTCGAGCGTCAGGCTCGGCGGCAGCGGCGGGCGGAGGCGCAACTCCGGGCCGCGGGGGTCCTTGGTTTCCTCGGGTTTTTTTTGGGAGATCTCCCAGTTCTGGCAGTTAAGGCAGCGGAAGATGCAGCCGGAGGTGGCCAGGGAGAAGGTGCGGCTGCCGGGCAGGAAATGGAACAAGGGTTTCTTCTCGACCGGATCGATGTGGAAGGTGCAGGGATTGCCATAGACCAGAGTGTAGAGGACGCCGTCGTGGTTGACCTTGTTGCGGCAATGGCTGCGGTCTCCGGGGGCCAGCAGGCAATTATTGGGGCAGACTTTGCACTGGACATTGCGGCCGAGCTTGAAGTAATGCGAGGCCTCCTTGACCCAGCTGCGCTTGCGCCAGAGCTCCCAGACCTCACCCTGGGGAGCATCTCCTTTGAAAATGTCCGCCGGGGCTTCCGCGGCGCGCCAATTGGAAAGGAAATCGAACAGGGAAGCCCCCGCCGCCAGACCGGTGGCCCCGGCGGCGCCCAGGGCGATGGCAGCGCGACGGGAGAGCCGGGTTCGCGGGCGCGCCTGCCCGGCGGGGCGTTCGCGCCCAGTTGCGCCCGGCGCCGCCGGCGGCGCGCTCGGCGCTTGTCCGGCGGCAGGCCCGCCGCCTTGTGCCTCGGGGCTTTTCATGGTTCCGCGCGATGTTTGATCCAGCCCCATCGCTGGAGGGCAAGATACAGCGCCGGCACGCTGTGCGCCAGCACAAGAATCATCAGCGGCACATGCAGCATCCGGTGGAAGGTCAGCGCCGCCTTTTCGTCCAGCAGCCGGCTCAAACCGTAGCGGCCATCCATGATGTAGCCGGTCAACAGGAACAGAAACACCACCGGCAACAGCAGCCAGCCGCTCCAGCGAACCAATTTGAGGCTGAGGCTGTTAAACCGGGTCATGGTGAGGGCCTTGCGATCAGCGCATGAGAATTTCGATCTCATGCGGGCCTGCTTTCGCCGCGTCGAAAAACGGTCCTTGCGGCTTGCCATCCACTTTGAAGCTGCGGACGCCGGTCCCGTGGCCCTTCACGAGGAGGCGCAACTGCGAGTGGCGGTACTTCAGGTTGCGGAGGGTCAACTGCTCGAATCTCTCGGGCACCACCGGCGAGAACCGCACTCCGTTTTCCTGGAAGTCCATCCCGAAGAGCCCGTGGTAGATCATCGAAAGGAAGCCCGAGGCGCTCCACAACTGGCGCGGGGAACCATCCGGGGCGCCGTCCTCGGGACGGTAGAGTTCCATGAAGGTGCCATTCTTCTCGGAGAGTTTGACCAGCGCGTCCAACTCGCGGCTAAAGGCAGGCAGGTCCCTGCTCTTGGATGCCGCCCAGGCCCAATAGCCCTGAACAAAGGGCCAGATCATGCCGTTGTGGTAATAATGCGCAAAGTCCCTCTTGTAGTCCCGCCATTCCTCGAACTGCGGCCATAGGCAGGGCAAACCCCATGGTGTCGTGGGCGTGGAGCGGAGGATTTGGCGGGCGCGCCCCGCGTCGGCGACGCCGGTCAGGATGGCGAAGGCCTCGCCCAATCCCTCCATCCGGGGATTGAGGGCGCCGGTTTCGTCCAGGAAATAGGCGTAATAACCCTTGTCCGGCAGCCAGAATCGCGCGTTGATCGCCGCTTTGAGCTTCGCAGCCTTCTCCCGCCACGGGCGGACATCCTCGCCCAGGGCCTTGCCGGCTTGGGCGGCGACGATGTAGCCCCGGTAGTAGAGCAGGCAGGTGCTCAACGCGCAGGTCTTGGCGAGCATGTCGCCCTTCATGGCATATTTCCTGGGGTAGCCGCTGTTGGATTCCATGAAGCTGGCGCAGCCGCTGAAGAGGCCGAGCTGCGGGTTAAAGGCATCTCGCTCCGCCCGTTTCAGACTGCGGACGGTACGCTCATAAACCGGCCGCAACAGCTCGCGATCCCCCGTGACCAGGTACAAGGACCAGGCCCCCGAGGCCCCGACGATCGCGTCGGTCAAATTGGGCCACCCGGCGAAATGGCCGCACTTATCCTGGTACCAGCATTCGCCGACGCCCTCGACCGCCTGGGTCAATCCCAGGAGCGTTGTCTTGGAGACCTCCGGGTGCAAGAGCGCGCAGGCCAACTCGACGGAATACGAGCTGTCCCGCGTCCACACCTGGGCCCAATTCTGTCCGGCCAGGAATTTGCCGTCCTTGACATCGGCGGCCACGACCTGGCGGGCCTTCTGATAGGCCGCATCGTATGCGGCCACGCCCGAGGCAAAGTCAATCGACTCGCTCGCCCCAGTATCACTCTGGCCCGCCCGCCCGTGGGGGGCGTGTCCCGTGATGAGCAGCCCCAGGCCAAATGCCAGGAGCTGCGCTTGTGTATAACTCTTCATGATAGGCTCCTTCCATTGATTAAATAGACACATAATTCGACAGCCGGATCGACACGTTTGGCGCTCTTCGGCTCAGCTTGAACTGTCTGTGCATATTGCATGACGGGCGGAGCCAAAGCCAGGCTATTTGCACGATTTCGCAGGCCCCAAATCCTCGCCCGGCGACCTTCCACCAATGCGAGGAAGATCAGATAAAATATAAAGGGGTCAGCCATTAGGGCACTGATCAGAGGGTGTTACGAAAGTTTTTGTAAGTAGCTGATATTCAAGAGGCTAACGTCGATCATTCTCGATCTCGTTCTCCAGCCGGACAGCTGCACGGTTTTTTGGTAGCCTTCGCGCTACATG
>Ga0187857_10001429_pt1 | contig 24522 bp, 22 predicted proteins | sample June2016WEW_8_10_FD_132984 | JGI IMG/M metagenome (GOLD analysis project Ga0187857, IMG submission 132984) | Peatland microbial communities from SPRUCE experiment site at the Marcell Experimental Forest, Minnesota, USA - June2016WEW_8_100 | ecosystem: Environmental > Terrestrial > Soil >... | reverse complement strand
TCCGGTGAGTACCTCACGAGGGCGTAGGCGGCGGTCGCACCCTGGCGCCCGCCGGCGGGCCCGGGAACGGGCGCTCGACCTGCTCTACGAAGCCGAGACCAAGGGGATCGCGCCGGACGCCGTTCTCGGCGAGCTCCAAGTCGGACCCGATCCCTACGCCGCGGCGCTCGTGCACGGGGTCGCGGCGCATCTCGGGGAGATCGACGCCCTGATCGCTGCGCACGCCACCGCGTGGTCGATCGACCGACTGCCCGCGGTCGACCGCCAGCTGCTGCGGATCGCGGCCTATGAGATCGCCTTCGGGGCCGAGGTTCCGGCGGCGGTGGCGATCGACGAGGCGGTCGGACTCGCCCGGGAGTTTTCGACCGAGGAGTCGGGCCGGTACGTGAACGGCGTGCTCGCCGCGATCGCCACCACCGCCCGTCCCTTAGCGGCACCGTGAGCGAGCGCGACCCCTACGCCGCTGCGGGCGTCGACTACGGCACCCTCGATGCCGCCAAGCGCCGCGCCGTCTCGGCGGCGCGGGCGACGTCGTCGTTCGCCTTGTCCCGCGGCGCGGCGATCGACGAGCAAAGCCGCGGCGAGCCCGCGGTCGTCGTCCGCTCCGGCGACGCGACCTACGGGTTCGTCCTCGAGTGCTTGGGCACGAAGTCGCTCGTGGCGCGCGACTTCGAATCGTCGACCGGGCTCGACCGTTTCGAGGCGATCGGCTACGACGCCGTCGCCGCGGCGGTGAACGACTGCTGTTGCGTCGGCGCACTGCCACTCGTCGTCAATGCCTATTTCGCCACCGGCGCGGCATCCTGGTACGCCGGGACCCGGCACGCCTCGCTCGTCGCCGGGTTCGCGCAGGCGTGTCGCGACTCCGGTGCCGCCTGGGGCGGTGGCGAATCGCCGACCCTCGCCGACCTCGTCTGCCCGGACGGGATCGACGTCGCCGCGGCGGTCCTCGGCCGGGTGCCACAAGGCGTGGATCCGGTGCTCGGCGAGAAGCTCGGCGCCGGTGACGAGATCGTGCTCGTGGCGTCGAGCGGTCTCCACCAGAACGGCGCGTCGCTCGTCCGGGCGATCGCGTCCGATCTTCCGCTCGGGCTCGCGACGCCACTTCGATCCGGTCGGCTGCTTGGCGATGCCGTGCTCGACGCCGGGGTGATCTACGTCGGCCTCGTCGAGCGATTGTTCACCGAGGGACTCGCGCTGCACTACCTGAGTCACATCACCGGACACGGCTGGCGCAAGCTGATGCGCGCCAACCGCGACCTCACCTATCGGATTGCGCGGCTTCCCGACGTTCCCGAGGTGCTCGCGTTCATCGCCGCCCGCGCCAGCTTGTCCTGTGCCGAGGCCTACGCGACGCTGAACATGGGAGCCGGGTTGGCTTGTTTCGTCGCCGCCGGCGCCGGCGCCCGTGTTGTCGCCGCAGCCGAAGAGCTGGGTTTCGTTGCCCTCGTCGCCGGGCAGGTCGAATCCGGACCGCGCCGGGTCGTACTCGAACCGATCGGCGCCGAGTACGCGGCCAGCTCGCTCGAGATCCGCTGAGCGGACTTCGCTGCCCGCCCCGCTATCGAGCCGGCTTGCGCCCCCGGATGAAGGCACTCATCGCGGCACCGTCCGCCGCGGCGATCGCCGCCTCGACGTCGATTCGGTCGGCGGGATCCGCGCAACAAGACGCTTTCACGGCCAAAGGCGCGAGAACCGCGCCGTCGTAGGTGTCGACCGACTCGACGCTGACCTCCTCGAAGCCGGCGAGTTCCAGTGCAGCGCGGTATTCGACGGCGGTAAGGGCACCGGCGATGCATCCGGTCCAGAGCGCGATCACCTGTTGCAAGGGCGGCGGGAGGGGCCGGCGCAGGACGACGTCGGAGATCGCCAGGCGCCCCCCGGGGCGGAGCACGCGGAAAGCCTCACGGAATACGGCCGGCTTGTCGGGGGACAGGTTGACCACGCAGTTGGAGATGATCACGTCGACCGACTCGTCGGGCAGGGGGACGGCCTCGATGCCGCCCTCGAGGAATTCGGCGTTGGTCACTCCTGCCTCGGCCCGGTTGTGCCGTGCCAACGCCAACATCTCCGGCGTCATATCCAAGCCGTAGGCGATGCCACCTGGTGCAACACGACGAGCCGACAACAGAACGTCGATCCCCCCGCCGGAGCCGAGGTCGAGAACGACCTCGCCCGGCGCGAGATCGGCGAAGAGGGTCGGGTTGCCGCAGCCGAGCGAGGCGGCGAGCGCCACCTCGGGCAACGCGCCGGTCTCGCTGCTTCCATACTGCGAGCGACCGAAGGCCTCTTGCGTCGCCCCAGCCGGCCCGCAGCAGGTCGCCCGGTCCGCCCTGGCCGCCTCGGCGTAGCGGGCGCGCACCGCGTCCTTGATTCTCGCCGCGTCCGGTGTGGTCATCGCCGCGCTCGCCGAGGTGACGACTTCACCCGGGATGCCGCGGCCGCGGGCCGCGAGGTGGGCGGGACGAGCTCGGCGATAAGGACGCGCACTCGGGCCTTGATCTCGTCACGGATCGGGCGGACCTCGTCGAGCCCGAGTCCGGCAGGGTCGTCGAGCTCCCAGTCGAGGTACCGCTTCCCCGGAAAGACCGGGCAGGAGTCGCCACAGCCCATCGTCACGACGACGTCGGCTTCTCGGGCAACCTCGGCCGTGAGCCGCTTCGGCCGTTCGGCGGCGAGGTCGATCCCGATTTCCCGCATCGCAGCCACGACCGCTGGATTCAGCTCGTCTGCGGGCTCGGAACCCGCCGAACGAACGGTCACGCGATCGCCGGCGTTTCGGGCGAGCAGTGCCGCGGCCATCTGTGAACGGCCGGCATTGTGAACGCAGACGAAGAGGACCTCCGGTTTCTCCCTGGTCATGCAGGCTCTTCGTTGCAAACTCGGAGGTCTCGTCTGGGGTGACGGATCACCGGACCTCCCCCGGCGGGGACCGGCGCGCCAACCGCGCCGCCGACTGCGTGGACGCCGCGCCGGTGAGGCGGGTACGGAGGGTGGTGGCGGGTCGAAGCAGACGCCGGACACCGCGCCCACGGCGGGGACGAAGGAGTGGGCGGCGTGGCGCTGGCGGGGGCGGCCTGGTCGGGTAGGGAACAGTCACTCACGGCGAAGGGCGCGGCCTGATGCCTCCGCCGACTGATGCCGTGGCGAGAGGAGCGCTGGCCGCGTACCAAGCATTCGACCTTCGGCCGCAGATCCCTCGTCCCCCGGAAGGGCGAGGTCCGAGGAAATGTCACGGGGCCAACGGGACCCGCAGGGATCGGCGCGGGCGGCTGTCGCTGCGTCCCCGTATCGATGCTAGATTGATACATGTCGATATGAGAGTATCAGCATTAAATTGATGCGTGTCAATGCCAAGATGGTGTCGCGGTGAACTCCGCCGAGAGGGCGTTGACGGTCCATCCGGAGCCTTGCTGCGCGCCGCTCGCCGACGGTCCGCTGAGCGAGCTCGAGTCGACGCGCTTTGCCGCGATCCTCGCTGCCCTGGCAGATCCCGTGCGATTGCGCCTGCTCTCGATCATCGCGGCGACCGGTGAGGTGTGCAGCTGCGATCTCGAGGCGCCGCTCCACAGAAGCCAGCCGACGATCTCCCACCACACCCGCGTCCTGGCCGAAGCGGGGCTGATCGTCGGAACCCGGCGCGGCAAGTGGACGTGGTGGCAGATCGTGCCCGAACGTCTCAGCGAGGTTTGCCGGATCCTTGGCGCTGCCTAGCAGATCCGTGTTTGGTTGATCTCCTGCTCACCTGCCCGCCAACCCGGCGAGGGCCAGCTGATCAGCCCGTGCTCGGCAGGTCATTCCTGCCTCGCAATAGCGAGATGCGAAACGGTCGGAGCTCGCCTGCAGCGAAACCGCCGCGGATCGTCGGATCTCCCTCCATGATCCGGCGCGCCGAAGCCTCGTCGGGTGCCTCGAAGATCACGACGCCGGTGTTGATCTTTCCCAGGGTGGGGCCCGCGAGGACGAGCGTGCCTTTTTCAAGGAGCTGCTGGAGGAATCGGAAATGGGCCTCCCAGGCGGTCTTTTCCTCCGCGGTCATCGTTGCGGCGAAATCGGGGCGCGGCGGTTGGAGGAAGCAGATCCACTCCGCCATGGTCCAAGTCTTGTCGGATCCGGTCGGCGCGACAACACCTGGTGGGCTCCTGTCGGGATCTTTCGGTCCCCGTCCATCGCGGTGGCGATCACGCTCTTGGCACCGGGCCCGGCAGCCGCCGGTGTCGCGGGGCGGCCGCGTGCCGGCTGACCTGCGTACACCAAGTCGGCCTCGACGCCCCGACCCAGGCCGGGGTTCGTCGCGTGGCGGTTCCACGCGGGCGCGAAAAGTGGCATCCTTGAGCGGACGTGAAGCGGGTCCCGTGAGGCCCGCACGGACGATGGGGAGCGCGGTGGCCGAGCGAGAGCGGCGGTTGGCACGCCCGGGGGGACGTGTCTTCCTCCCCCGCTCCCAAGTGATGGACGCGGACGACCTGCGTCGCGCCCTTGTGCGGATCGCCCACGAGATCCTCGAGCGCAATCACGGCACCGAAGGCCTTGTCGTCATCGGGCTGCAGACAGGCGGGGTTCCGCTCGCCCAGCGTGTCGCGGCGGATATCGCCGAGATCGACGGCTCGACCGTGCCGATCGGCACGCTCGACGTCGCGGCGTACCGCGACGACGCCCGTGTCCGCCCGGCCGTGGTGCGAGGGGCGACCGAGATCCCCGGAGACCTCACCGGTCGGACCGTCGTGCTCGTCGACGACGTCTTGTTCACCGGCAGGACGGTGCGCGCCGCGCTCGACGCCTTGGCGGATCACGGGCGGGCGCGGGCGGTACAGCTGGCGGTGATGGTGGACCGGGGCCACCGCGAGTTGCCGATCCGGCCGGACTACGTCGGCAAGAACCTCCCGACGCGCCGCAGCGAGACGGTTGACGTGAGCCGAGACGGGGTCGCGATCGGCGATCTCAGCGAGGCGTAGGCACCGTGCACCGCGGTTGTCCGCCGCCCGCCGCTCGCCCCAGTGACGGGGACGCCTTCGTGACGCCGAGTTCGTTCCGACCGCTCACCGCGGGCCGCCACCGTGTCCAACCAGTCCGGCAAGGGAGGCGCCGTGCCTGACGAGAGACGAACCGCCGGCCGACCCCGGCGCGTCGTCGTGCGGGGCGGAACGATCGTCGACTCAACCGGTGAGCGCCGCGGCGACATCTTCATCGAGGACGGACGGATCGCCGCGGTCGGTGAGGGGCTCGACGTGCCACTGGGATCGACGCTTCTCGAGGCGTCGGATTGCGTCGTCGCCCCGGGGCTCGTCGACCTGCACACGCATCTGCGCGAACCGGGTGGCGAGGCTGCGGAAACCGTCGAGTCCGGGACGCGTTCGGCCTCGCTCGGCGGCTTCACCGCGGTCGTGGCGATGCCGAACACCGAACCGGCGATCGACTCGGCCGCGGCGGTGCGCGAGGTCCTGTCCCTCGCCAGCGGGGCGTGTGCCGACGTCGCCGCGGCCGGGGCGATCACCGTCGGGCGTGCTGGCGAGCGGGTCGCGCCGCTCGCCGAGATGGCCGCGGCCGGCGTGAGGCTCTTCACCGACGACGGATCCGGCGTCCAGAACGCAGACGTGCTGCGGGCTGCACTCGGCTACGGCCGCGAGCTCGGCGTCGTGCTCGCCGAGCACTGCCAGGACGACGCGCTCGCTGCCGGCGGGCAGATGCACGAAGGCACCTGGTCGCGTCGGCTCGGCCTTGTCGGCCAGCCGGCCATGGCCGAGGAGGCGATGCTTGCCCGGGACCTGATGCTCGTGCGCGAGACCGGGGCGCCGATGCACTTCCTCCACGTCTCGACCGCCCGTTCCGTCGCCCTCGTGCGGGCGGCGAAGGCCGAGGGCCTGCCGGTGACGGCGGAGGCGACGCCGCACCATCTCGTCCTCACCGACGCCCTCGCCGCCTCCGGCGACGCGCTCTACAAGGTCTCCCCGCCACTGCGCAGCGCCTCGGACGGGGCCGCCTTGCGGGCGGCCTGTCGCCAGGGAGTGATCGACGCGATCGCGACCGACCACGCGCCGCACACCCGGGAGGCGAAGGAGCAGCCATTCGAGGCGGCCCCTCCGGGCATGATCGGGCTGGAGACGGCGCTCGCCGTCGCCTACGACGCCTTCGTCGGCTCTCCCGAGGACGCCGAGCCGCTTCCTCTCGTCGAGCTCTTCGCCCTGTTCTCGTGGCGCCCGGCGGCGCTGGCGGGACTCGACCGGTCCGCCGGCCACGGGGGCCCGATCGCCCCGGGGAACCGGGCGCACCTCTGCGTGTTCGACCCGACCGCAACCTGGACCGTCGAACGTTTTGCGATGGCGAGCCGGTCGCAGAACTCGCCTTTCCACGGGATGACGCTCACGGGGCGAGTCCGCCACACGGTGCTCGCCGGCGAACCGGTCGTCGTCGACGGGAGGGCGGGCCGGTGACGGAAGGGCAGGCCGGATTGCCGCTGCGGGGACGGCCGAAGGGACTGCTCGTCCTCGCCGACGGAACGGTGTTCGAAGGCGCGGCGATCGGCGCTTGCGCCACGGGCTCCTTGCCGATCCAGTCCGGGGAGCTCGTCTTCAACACGGCGATGTCGGGTTACCAGGAGATCATCACCGATCCGTCGTACGCGGGACAGGTGATCGCCTTCACCTACCCGCATATCGGCAACTACGGCGTTACCGCGGCCGACAACGAAGCGGATCACCCGTTCTGCCGCGGCGTCGTGCTACGCGACCTTGTGGAACGGCCGAGCAGCTGGCGAGCCTGTGGGGACCTCGAATCGTTCCTCGTCGGGCACGGCATCGGTGGGCTCACCGGGGTCGACACCCGGCGGCTGACGCGTCACGTGCGCGAGGCGGGCGCGATGCCCTGCGCCTACGGCACCGCCGATGAGGCGGCGCTGTTCGCCGCGGCGCTGGCTGAGCCGGGGACCGAGGGTCAGGACTACGTCGCCGAGGTGACGACGACCACGCCCTACGAGGTCGCGGGCGGGCCGCTGCGGGTCGTCGCCTACGACTTCGGGATCAAACGGTCGATCCTCGCCCAGCTCGCGGCGATCGCCTCCACCGAGGTCGTCCCGGCGGCGACGTCCGCCGGGGAGATCCTGGCGCGCCGCCCCGACGGCATCTTCCTCTCAAACGGGCCCGGCGATCCCGCCGCGCTCGGCGAGATCGTCGACACGGTGCGGCAGCTCCTCGGCGCCGTCCCGGTCTTCGGGGTCTGTCTCGGCCACCAGCTCCTCGGCGCGGCGCTCGGGGCGAGGACCTACAAGCTCCCTTTCGGCCACCACGGAGCCAACCACCCGGTGCGCCGGCTGGCGACGGGGACTGTCGAGGTGACCAGCCAGAACCACGGCTACGCCGTCGCCGCCGACACCTTGAAGGGCGCCGAGATCACCCACGTCAATCTCAACGACCGGGTGGTCGAGGGCCTCGCCTGCCGCGAGATCCCCGCCTTCAGCGTCCAGTACCACCCGGAAGCGGGGCCCGGGCCGCACGACGCCCGCTACCTGTTCGAGGCGTTCCGCCTCCTCATGGAGGCGCACCGGTGACGGGTGCCGGCGCGGGGAGGCCGGGCTGATGGGCCGCCGAGGGGAGATCGAATCGGTCCTCGTCATCGGCTCCGGCCCGATCGTCATCGGCCAGGCCTGTGAGTTCGACTACTCGGGGACCCAGGCTTGCCGGGCGCTCGGGGAGGAGGGCATCCGGGTGATCCTCGTGAACTCGAACCCGGCGACGATCATGACCGATCCGGGGATCGCCGACCGGACCTACGTCGAGCCGCTCGAGCCAGAGGTGCTCGAGGTCATCATCGAGCGGGAGCGGCCGGACGCCATCCTGCCGACGATGGGAGGTCAGACGGCGCTCAACCTGGCGATGGCGTTGTCGCGCTCGGGCGTGCTCGCCGCACAAGGCGTCGAGATGATCGGCGCCAACGCCGAGGCGATCGCGACGGCGGAGGACCGAGAGCTTTTCAAGGCGGCGATGACCGGCATCGGGCTGCGCGTCCCGGAATCGGGGTTCGCCCACTCTGCCGAGGAGGCGCTTGCCGTCGGGGACGCCGTCGGCTACCCGACGATAATCCGCCCGTCGTTCGTCCTCGGCGGAGAGGGAACGGGGATCGCGGCCGACCGGAACGAACTGGCGCAGCTCGCCGCCGCCGGCCTGGCGGTGAGCCCGATCGGCGAGATCCTCGTCGAGCGTTCGGTCGTCGGTTGGAAGGAGTTCGAGCTCGAGGTGATGCGGGACCGCCAGGACAACTGCGTCGTCGTCTGCTCGATCGAGAACTTCGACGCGATGGGGGTCCACACCGGCGACTCGATCACGGTCGCCCCCGCTCAGACGCTCTCGGACGTCGAGTACCAGATGATGCGCGACGCGGCCTTCTCCTGCATCCGCCGCGTCGGGGTCGAGACCGGGGGCTCGAACATCCAGTTTGCCGTCGACCCAGCCACCGGCGAGCAGCTCGTCATCGAGATGAACCCACGGGTGTCCCGGTCCTCCGCCCTCGCCTCCAAAGCGACGGGGTTCCCGATCGCCAAGGTCGCCGCCCGCCTCGCCATCGGCTACACGCTCGACGAGATCCGCAACGACATCACGAAGGCGACCCCGGCGTGCTTCGAGCCGACGATCGACTACGTCGTCACGAAGGTGCCGCGCTGGGCCTTCGAGAAGCTTCCCGGCGTGTCGGGTCGCCTGGGCACGCGCATGCAGTCGGTCGGCGAGGTGATGGCGATCGGCCGCACGTTCGCCGAGTCACTGCAAAAGGCGCTGCGCGGGCTCGAACAGGGGCGGTACGGCTTGAACTGCGACCCGGCGGAGGTGCTCGTCGACCTGCCGGTGGCGCAACTGCTCGACCAGGCGTCCCGGCCAACCCCCGGGCGCGTCTTCGAAGTCGAGGCCGCGCTGCGGCTCGGGGCGACCGTCGAGGCGGTCGCCAAGGCGACGGGGATCGACCCGTGGTTCCTCGACCGCATCGGCGAGATCGTCGCCGTGCGCCGTCACCTCGACGAGCTGGCCGCGACGCCGGGGGTGCACGAGCGCTTGGCGCGAGGCGACTGGCGGCGACTGAAGCGGGCTGGCTTCTCGGACGCGCAGATCGCCTGGCGCCTCGGGCTCGACGAGTCCGAGGTGCGCGCCGCGCGCCTCTCGTCCGGCGCTTCGGTGACGTTCAAGACCGTCGACACCTGTGGCGCCGAGTTCGCCGCGGAGACGCCGTACTACTACTCGACCTACGAGGACGAGAGCGAGGTGCGCCCCTCGGCACGGCCTCGGGTGGTGATCCTCGGATCGGGTCCGAACCGCATCGGACAGGGCATCGAATTCGACTACTGCTGCGTCCACGCCTCGATGGCTTTGCGGGAGGCGGGATACGAGACGGTGATGGTGAACTGCAACCCCGAGACCGTCTCCACGGACTACGACACCTCCGACCGGCTCTATTTCGAGGCGATCACCGAGGAGGACGTCGCCGCCGTGCTCGCAGCGGAGTCCGCCGCCGGCACCGGCGGGGTGGCCGGCGTCATCGTCAGCCTCGGCGGCCAGACCCCGCTCAAGCTTGCCGGGAAGCTGCCGGGTTCGATCGTTCTCGGCACGAGCGCGGCCTCGATCGACCTCGCCGAGGACCGGGAGCGTTTCGGCGCCCTGCTCGAACGGCTCGGCATCGCCCAGCCCCCGGGTGGCACGGCGCGCACCGCCGAGGAGGCACGGGAAGTCGCACGGCGGGTCGGCTATCCGGTCCTCGTCCGGCCGAGCTACGTGCTCGGCGGCCGGGCGATGGAGATCGTCTACGACGAGGCCAGCCTCGTCGAGGCGATGGCGGCGCTGTTCGGCTTCAGCCGGCTAGCCGGCGCCGCCGCTGCCGGATCCCTGGAGCGCGAAGGGGGGCTGTCGGCGACGCGGCCGATTCTCATCGACAGCTTCTTAGAAGACGCCGTCGAGGTCGACGTCGACGCCGTCCGTGACGCGGTCGGCGAGCTCTTCGTCGGGGGGGTGTTGGAGCACGTCGAGGAGGCGGGGGTGCACTCCGGCGACTCGGCGTGCGCGATCCCGCCGCCGACGCTTCCTGGGGCCACGATCGAGAAGTTGGTCGCCCACACCGGCGCGATCGCCGAGGCGCTCGACGTGCGCGGCCCGATCAACGTCCAGTTCGCCGTGAAGGCCGGCGGGGTGTTCGTCATCGAGGCGAACCCCCGCGCCTCGCGCACCGTTCCTTTCGTCGCCAAGGCAACGGGCGTCCCGCTCGCCAAGATCGCCGCCCGCGTCGTCGTCGGCGCGACGCTCGCCGAACTGCGCGCCGAGGGGCTCTTGGCGTCGGAGCGCGGGGCTCGCGGGTACGTGAGCGTGAAGGAGGCGGTCCTTCCCTTCGCCCGCTTCCCCGAGGTGGACGCCCTGCCCGGGCCGGAGATGCGCTCGACCGGCGAGGTGATGGGGACGGCGGAGACCTTCGGCCTCGCCTTCGCGAAGAGCCAGATCGCGGCCGGGAACCGGCTGCCGGACGGCGGGCGGATCTTTTTGTCGCTCGCCGACCGGGACAAGCACGGCGGCCTCGACGCGGCGCGATCCTTCGTCGGGCTCGGGTTCGGCCTCGTGGCGACGGAGGGCACCGCGGCCTTCCTGCGCGCGAACGGCGTTCCGGTCGAGACGGTCGTCGGCAAGTTGACACGACCGTCAGACGGTCAGCTCGGAACCGACGACGTCATCGCGCTCCTCAACGAGGGATCGATCCAGCTCGTCGTGAACACGCCGCGCGGCCGCGGCGCCCACGCCGACGGCGCCTACATCCGACGGGCGGCCTCGGCCAGCCGGGTGCCGATCGTCACTACCGTGCAAGCGGCGCGCGCCGCGGCGGCTGGGATCGCCGAATGGAGGCGGTTCGACTTGAGCGTGACCAGTCTGCAGGAGCGTCACGGGGCCACCCGGTGACCAGGCGCGGCGCCCCCGTCGACCTGACGACGGCGATCGGCACGGTCGTCTTGCCGAACCCGGTGATGACGGCGTCGGGCACCTCGGGCCACGGTGCGGAGCTCGGAGCGTACTTCGACCTTTCCGAGCTCGGTGCCGTCGTCGTGAAGTCGCTCTCAGCCGACCCGTGGCCGGGGAACGCGCCGCCGCGGCTGCGGCCCGTCGCCGGCGGCATGCTGAACAGCGTCGGGCTGCAGGGACCGGGAGTCGCCGCCTGGCTCGCCCACGACCTGCCCGCCCTCGAGGCGGCCGGCGCCCGCGTCGTCGTCAGCATCTGGGGTCGGCGCGTCGAAGAGTTCGAGCGTGCTGCGGCGCTCCTCGCCCGGGCCTCGCCGGCCATCGTCGCCGTCGAGGTCAACGTGTCCTGTCCGAACCTCGACGACGGACGGGAGATGTTCTCGCGCTCCCCGGCCGCGACCGCCGAGGCGGTCGCGGCCGCGGCTGCCGCCGGGCTGCCCCGCTGGGTGAAGCTCTCGCCCGGCGTGGCGAACCTCGTCGAGGTGGCGCGGGCCGCGATCGGCGCCGGTGGTGCGGCGCTGACCCTCGTGAACACGCTGCCGGGTCTGGCGATCCGGATCGATCGCCGGCATGTCGCGCTCGGCGGGGGCGGTGGGGGCCTGTCGGGTCCTGCCCTCCACGCCGTCGCCCTGCGGGCCGTGGCCGACGTCGCCGCGGCGCTGCCGCAGGTGCCGATCGTCGGCGTCGGCGGGGTGATGTCCGGCCGGCAAGCCGTCGAGTTCCTGCTCGTCGGGGCGCGGGCCGTGCAGGTCGGGACGGCGACGTTGCTCAACCCGCGGGCGCCGAGGCGGGTGCTGTCCGAGCTGCGTCGGTGGTGTGCGGCAAACAGGGTCGCGCGGCTCACGGATCTCATCGGAGGTGCCAATGGCTGAAGCCGTGTTGTCGTCCCGGCCGTTGCGCGAGCGGCTGGCGCTCGCTCTCGACGTGCCGGACCTCTCCTCGGCGCGGGCGCTCACAGGCGCGCTTGCGCCTTGGTTCGCCGTGGTGAAGGTCGGCCTCGAGCTCTACGTCGCCGAGGGTCCGGCCGCGGTCGCCGCGTTCATCGAAGACGGCTTCGACGTCTTCGTCGACCTCAAGCTGCACGACATCCCGACGACGGTCCGTCGCGCCGCCCGGGCGATCGCCCGCACGGGGGCGCGCTACGCGACGGTGCATGCCGTCGGCGGCGCGCGGATGCTCGCCGCGGCAGCCGAGGGGTTCGCAGAGGGCGCCGCCGAGCTCGGTCGTGCGGGTCGGACGATCGGGCTCGCCGTCACCGTCTTGACGAGCGAAGCCGACGCAAGCCCGGCGCTCGTGGCCGGCCGCTGCGAGCTCGCGGCGTCTGCGGGGCTCGGTGGCGTCATCTGCGCGGTGGCGGACGTGGCGGTGGTGCGCGCCGCCGTGCCCGGGATGATCATCGTCGTGCCCGGGGTCCGGCCCCAAGGCGTCGGCCGCGACGATCAATCGCGTGCCGGAACGCCGCAAGAGGCGCTCATCGCCGGGGCCGATCTTCTCGTCATCGGGCGTGCCGTCACCCGTGCCGGCGACCCGGTTGCCGCGGCACGCGAGCTCTCGGAGGCGCTGCAGTCCGTCACGCCGCGGTGAAGCCCGGACCGGGCGGAGGGTTCTCGACGGCAAAACCGTGCTCAACCGGGGCGCCCCGCGCTAACGTTCCGACTCATGCCCCAACCACCAAGCCTCACACCCGAACAGCGCACCGCGGCGCTCGCTAAGGCGGCTCAGGCGCGCAAGGCCCGAGCGGAGATCAAAGACCAGTTGAAAAACGGTCGAGTGACGCTGAGCGGTTTGCTCGGTCGGGCCGTCAATGACGACGTCGTCGGCAAGATGAAGGTTCTCGCGGTCCTCGAGTCCCTCCCGGGTACCGGCAAGGTGAAAGCCCGCCGGCTCATGGAGCAAGTCGGGATCAGCGAAACCCGCCGGCTGCAGGGCCTCGGCGCAAAGCAGCGTCACGCGCTGCTCGAAGCCGTCGGTCGCCCCTGATCCTCGTCGTCTCCGGTCCCGGCGGTGCCGGGAAGGGGACGGTCATCCGCGAGCTCGTCGCTCGCGACCCGAAGTTGTGGCTGTCCCGGTCGTGGACGACGCGCGCCCGCCGGGAAGGCGAGGGCGATGACGCCTACGCCTTCGTCGACCGACCGACTTTCGAGGCGGCCATCGCGGCCGGCAAGTTCCTCGAACACGCCTCCGTGCTCGGCGAGTGGTACGGGACGCCGATGCCCGACGCGCCTCCGGGTCGCGACATCGTCCTCGAAATCGACGTCCAGGGCGCCGAGCAGGTGCGGCAGCGCTGCGAGGACGTCGTGTGCGTGCTGCTCGTCCCGCCCTCGGCCGAGGACCAGGCCCGACGGATGGGAGAACGCGGCGACTCCGAAGCCCACGTGCGGGCCCGCCTCGAGCTCGCCGAGCGCGAGCTCGTAGCCGGCCGGGCCATCGCCGACGCGATCGTCGTCAACGACGACGTCGACCAGGCCACCGACGAGCTCGCCTCTATACTTGAGGCCGCACGTCGCGGCGCGAGCTGAGCGCGACGGACGCGGCGGCGAATCTCGCGGTCGGCGTCAGGTGAGGAGAGTTCCGATCCGGGTGGTTATTTCCCGCGCCGCGTTCACACGATGACCGAGGAGCCCATGGCCGAAACACGTAGCACGATGATCGACCCCGCGATCGAGGACCTCCTCGACAAGGTGGACTCGAAGTTCAGCCTCGTGATCCTGTCGGCCAAACGCGGCCGGCAGATCAACTCGTATTTCAACCAGCTCGGCGAGGGCCTCGGCGCGATCGTCCCGCCGCAGGTCGGCTCCGTCGCCCGCAAGCCATTGTCGATCGCCCTCGAGGAGATCGCGGCGTCCAAGGTGCGGGCTGGCGAGCCGCCAGAGGAGAAGCCGGACGCGGCCGTCGGCGCCGACGATCCACCGGCCATTTCGTAGTTCCGCGGCCCGGTCGGCGAGCGAGAAGGCGCGGTGATGGGCTCGAGCCCGGACGATGCCAACCGCACGGGCGCAGAGCGGGGTGCGCAAGGCGCGATCGTCATCCTCGGAGTCACAGCCGGTATCGCCGCCTATAAGGCGGTCGAGGTCTGTCGGCGCCTCGTCGACGCCGGGGCGCACGTCATCCCGCTGCTCACGCCGACGGCGACGCGCTTTGTCGGCGTGGCGACTTTCTCGGCGCTCGCCTCCGAGCCGGCACGCACGGAACTGTTCGACCCAACCGACCCGATTCCCCACACGCGTCTCGCCGAGGCGGCGGACGTCGTCGTCGTCGTGCCGGCGACGGCGAACTTCTGCGCCGAGTACGCCGCGGGGATCGCGTCGGACCTGCTCGGCGCGACGCTGCTCGCGACGGCGGCTCCCGTCGTCGTCTGCCCGGCGATGCACCTCGGGATGTTCCAGCACGCCTCGGTCCAGGAGAACCTCGCGACCCTCGCCCGGCGCGGTGTCGTCGTCGTCCCTCCCGGTGTGGGCCACCTGGCGGGCGGGGACGAGGGCCCGGGCCGGCTCGCCGACCCGGCCGAGATTGTCACCGCGGTGGCGGAGCTGCTCTCCCGGCGCGGCGCGCTCGCGGGCGTGAGCGTGCTCGTCACGGCGGGTGGCACCCGAGAGCCGATCGACCCGGTCCGCTACCTCGGCAACCGTTCGTCCGGGCGCCAGGGCTATGCGATCGCCGAAGAGGCCCGCCGCCGCGGGGCCGCGGTCACCCTCGTCTCGGCGGCGTTGCTCCCGGCGCCGCCCGGCGTCGAGTTCGTGCCGGTCGAGACGGCGGCGGAGCTTGCCGCGGCGGTCTTTAGCCGATCGGCCGGAGCCGACGTCGTCGTGATGGCAGCCGCCGTGGCGGACTTCCGCCCGAGGTTGGCGTCGCCCACGAAGCTGGACAAGAGCGCGGGGCCGCCAAAGATCGTGCTCGAGCCGACCGAGGACGTGCTCGCCGAGCTCGGCCGTCGGCGCCGACCCGGTCAGGTCCTCGTCGGTTTTGCCGCCGAGACCGGCGACGCCGTGGCGCGGGGGGCGGCGAAGCTCGCCGCCAAAGGCGTCGACCTCATCGTCGTCAACGATGTCGGCGCGCCGGGCGTCGGCTTCAACCACGCAACGAACGCCGTCACGATCCTCGATGCTTCGGGGGGTCGCCTCGACGTGCCGTTGGGGCCGAAGTCTACGATTGCCGCCGAGGTGCTCGACGCTGTCGTCCGTCGGCGCACCGGCACCTGATCGGCGCGTGCCCGCGAGCGAAGCGCAAGGAGTCGACTTGTCGAGCTATACGTTCACCTCGGAGTCGGTGACCGAGGGCCATCCCGACAAGATGGCCGATCAGATCTCCGACGCCGTCCTCGACGCGATCCTCGCCGAAGACCCGATGGGGCGGGTCGCCTGTGAGACGCTGCTCACCACCGGCCTCGTCTGCGTCGTCGGCGAGATCTCGACCTCGAGCTACGTCGACATCCCCCGGATTGTGCGCGACACGGTTTGTGCGACGGGCTACGACCGCGAGGAGTACGGCTTCGACGGCAACACCTGCGGCGTCCTCGTCTCGATCGGCGAGCAGTCCCCGGACATCGACGCCGGGGTCTCGCGTTCGGCCGAGATCCGCTCGGGCGACGCCGACGAGGTCTCGACGCAGGGCGCGGGCGACCAGGGGATGGTGTTCGGCTTCGCCTGCGACGAGACGCCGGATCTCATGCCGCTGCCGATCTGGTTTGCCCACAAGCTGGCGCGCCGGCTGGCCGAGGTGCGCCGGGCGAACGTGCTCCCGTACCTGCGCCCGGACGGCAAGACCCAGGTGAGCTTCCGCTACGCAGACGGCCGTCCCGCCGAGCTTGAAACGGTCCTCATCTCGACCCAGCACCAGCCGGGCGTCGACCACGAGACGCTCCTCGTGCCGGACCTCGAGGAGCACGTCGTAGAGCCGCTGCTCGGGCTCCTGCCGGCGCCCGTCGCCCGCGAGCGCCACAAGCTCCTGTGCAACCCGACGGGGGTGTTCGAGCTCGGCGGTCCGCGTGCCGACGCCGGGTTGACCGGGCGCAAGATCATCGTCGACACCTACGGCGGCATGGCCCGCCACGGTGGTGGCGCGTTCTCGGGCAAGGACCCGTCGAAGGTCGATCGCTCCGGAGCCTACGCGGCCCGCTGGGTCGCGAAGCACGTCGTCGCCTCCGGGGCGGCGCGGCGGTGCGAGATCGAAGTCGCCTACGCGATCGGCGTCGCCCGGCCGATCTCGCTCATGGTCGAGACCTTCGACACCGCGGTCGTCGACCCGGTCCGCATTGAAAAGGCGGTCGAGGAGCTGTTCGACCTGAGGCCGGCGGCGATCATCCGCGACCTCGACCTGCGCCGGCCGATCTACAAGAACACCGCCGCCTATGGTCACTTCGGTCGTTCCGAAAAGGAGTTCACCTGGGAGGCGACGCCGCGGGTCGACGACCTGCGCCGGGCGCTCGACCTGTAGCGGCCCCGTGACGGCCGGGGCGGGACGGGCCACCCGGCGCGTCGTCGCCGTCCTTCCCGACGTCACGGGCGTCGACCGGAGCTTCGACTACGCCGTGCCGCCCGAGCTCGCCGCCGCCGTCGAGCTCGGCTCGATCGTGCGGGTCCCCCTCCACGGTCGGAAGGTGCGCGGCTGGGTCGTAGCTGAGTCGTCCGAGGCCGCCGGCTACGAGCTGCGCGAGCTCATCGGCCTGGTCTCTGCCGGCCCGGCGCCCGAGCTCGTCGAGCTCGGGCGTTTCGCCGCCTGGCGCTACGTCGGCCGGTTGCGGCCGTTCCTCCTCGCCGGGTCGCCGCGGCGCCGCGTCGGCGCGCTTGCCGGGACCCGACCAGCATGGCGACCGCTCCCGGCGCCGCAAGCTACGGGGATCGCGGAGGCGACCCGAGGGGCCATCGGCTCGTCCTCGGTGCTGCGCCTGCCACCCGCCGCCTCCCGCCTCGACGTCGTCCTGGCCGCGCTCGCCGCGGTGGGCGACGTCGACACCCTCGTCCTCGTGCCGATGCGGCGTGACGGCGAGGTGCTCGCCGAACGACTCACCCGACTCGGCCAGCCGGTCGCGCTGCAGCCGGAGGCGTGGGGCCAGGCGGCCGCGGGCGGTCACACCGTCGTCGGTGCACGGGCGTCCGCCTTCGCGCCGGTCGGCCGGCTCGGTCTCGTCGTCGTCCTCGACGCCCACTCCGAGTCCTACGTCGAACAGCGCGCCCCGACGTGGGACGCGACCGTCGTCGCCGCCGAGCGGGCGCGGCGTGCCGGCGTGCCTTGCCTGCTCGTCAGCCCGTGCCCGACGGTCGACTCGCTCACCTCGTCGGCGCTTTCCACCCTGGAGCCCGGCGCCGAGCTGGCGGGTTGGGCGAGCCTCGAGGTCATCGACCGGCGGGACGACGACCCCCGTTCGGGCCTTTTCAGCGCGCGCTTCGCGGAGGTCGTGCGACAGCTCCGACGGGAGCGCCCCGAACTCCCCGTCGTCTGCGTGCTCAACCGGACGGGGCGGGCGAGGCTCCTCGCCTGTGGCGCCTGCCGCGCCATCGTGCGCTGCGAGCGCTGCGGAGCGGCGCTCGTCGAGGTGGGCGGCGGCAAGGCGGCGCTTTCCTGCCCGGTCTGCGGTGTCGGGCGGCCCTTCGTCTGCGCGGCCTGTGGCTCGACCCGCCTGAGGCGCCTGCGGCTCGGCACGGCGCGGGCCGCCGAGGAGATCGCCGCACTCGTCGGCGAGCGGGTCGACGAGGTCTCCTCTGCGCAGGCGGCTGGCGACGGCGGTTCCGCTGGCGTCCTCGTCGGCACCGAGGCCGCCCTCCACCGGGTGCGCGCCGCCTCGGCGGTCGTCTTCCTCGACTTCGACCAGGAGCTCCTCGCCCCGCGCTTCCGGGCGGGGGAGGAGGCGCTCGCCCTTCTTGCCCTGGCGAGCCGGCTCGTCGGCGGCCGCGGGATGGCGGGGGGCGGCGAGGGACGACAGCCGGGCCGGGTCGTCGTCCAGACCCGGATCCCGGACCACGAGGTGACGAGGGCCGCGATCCTCGGCGACCCCGGTTCGTTCGTGGCCGTCGAGCTTCCGCGGCGCGCCGCCCTCGGCCTGCCGCCTTTTCGTGGCCTCGCGGTCATCTCCGGAGCGGGCGCGGCGGCGTGCATCGAACGGCTCGGCGCCGCGGGCGGTCTCGAGGTCGCGACGCTCGGGCCAAACCGCTTCTGTTTGCGTGGGGCGAGCTCGCCGGTCGTGGCCGACGAGCTGGCGGCGATCGGCCTGCCGGCAGAGGGAGTGCGGGTCGAGGTCGACCCGATCCGGCTGTGAACGCCGGCCCAGGCCGCCGGGGGCGGGGCACGCGGCGCGACTCTGGCCTGCAGCGGAATCCCGGACGCGGTGTTCTCATTGGTGTGCGCGCCCTCAAGGTGACGAGCGATGACGAGATCTGCCGCCAGCTCGTCGAGGACCTCGACGTCGGTTTCGCCGCCCTCGTAGAGGCGTACGGACGGACCGCGTTCAGCGTCGCGGCCCGGACGGCACCGGAAACGGAGGATGCCGAGGACCTGGCAGCGGAGGCCTTTCTCCGCGCCTACCGGGCGCTGCGCCGCTACGACGCGGCACGGATCCGGCAGCTGCGCGTCCGCCCGTGGCTCGTGACGATCGTTCTCAACGTCTCACGCAACGCCCGTCGCGAGGCGACGCGCCGGCCGCGGGCGGGCCGGCTGCCCGCAACCGACGAACCGGTCGCGCAAGGGCGCGAGGCGTCCGAGCTCGTCGAGGTCGCCGCCGCGGCAGACGAGCTGGCGGCCCATCTTCGGGCGTTGCCGGCCAAACAGCGCGCCGCTGTCGTGTTGCGTCACGTCGTCGACCTGCCGCTATCGGAGATCGCGGCTGTGCTCGGCTGCGCCGAGGGCACGGCGAGATCGCACGTCGCGCGGGGCCTCGCCGCCTTGCGCGCCGCGTATGGCACGGCGACCACCGGGGCGCTCCCGCCCGCCGCCGTCGCCGGGGAACGGAGGTCAACCCGATGAGCCCAGCTGTCCCTTCGTCGCTCGAAGAAGCACTCCGCCGTCTCGAGGTCTCCTCGCCCCGGGACTTTGTCGACCGCGTCGTCGCCCGCTACGCGACGGTCGCCGGTCCGGCCGGCGACCTTTACGTCGCCTGGACGCGTGCCGGCATCTCACTCGCCGAGTTCGCCTCGCCGGGTGGCGAGGCCGGGTTCGCGGCGCGGTACCGGGAGCGGTTCGGCCGCCCGATCCTGCCGGCGGCGAATCCGTTGCCGGGACTGGCGGCCGCCGTCCGCCGCGGCCACGGCGAACGGCTCGCCTACGACCTCGCCGGTCTGTCGGCATTCGAGGTCGCCGTGCTCCAGGCGACGCTTGCCATCCCCGTCGGCGAGGTCCGGCCGTACGCCTGGGTCGCGGCGGAGATCGGCCGGCCAAGAGCCGTCCGGGCGGTCGGTTCGGCTCTCGGGCGCAACCCCGTGCCCGTCCTCATCCCCTGTCACCGGGTCACCCGGTCGGACGGGACGGTCGGCAACTACGGCGGCGGCCCGGCGAGGAAAGAGGCTTTGCTCCGGGCGGAGCAGGTGAATCTCGACGAGGTCGCTGAGCTCGCGGCCCGTGGCGTGCACTACGTCGGCACGCCGACGACGCGGATCGTCTGCCTGCCGAGCTGCAAAGACGCGCGCCGGGTCGCAGCGAGTTCCCGCCGGGGTTTCCGCGACCTTACCGAGGCCGGCTCGGCCGGTTACCGACCGTGCTTGCGCTGCCGACCGCGTCCCGGCCGGTCGGCTTGACCGGCGGCGCCGGCCTGGTTCGTGGCTGGCGGCTGGATTCCCGGACGGTCGGCTCTGACGGGGAGCTGCTAACCTGCCTACGTCGGCATTCGTCGACACCGGTGCGCAACGCGCTGCCGGTTCTGTTCTCGGTAAGCGAGGGTGACCTCGGCGGCTGAGGCACGAGATCCACGAGGGTTTGCACGTTCATGCTCGACAAGACGGCGACGATCGCCGGCTACCGGCGGCACGAGACCGACACCGGCTCGCCCGAGGTCCAGGTCGCGCTGCTCTCCGAGCGCATCAACGGTCTCACCGAGCACTTGAAGGCGCACCGCGGCGATCACCACACCCGGCGCGGCCTGCTGAGGCTCAACGGACAGCGGCGTCGCTTGCTCGACTACCTGCGGGCGAACGACGTCGAGCGCTACCGGGAACTCATCGCGCGCCTCGGCCTTCGCCGCTGACGGCACGAGTTGCCCGCGGGGTGAGTGCCCGGCGGGGCGAGAGCCGGAAGGCGAGGAGCGCCGCCCGGCGGAGAAGGGGTGTTCGAGGTCCCGTCGCCCGGGAAAGGTCGGCACCGCACACAGCCATTGGTGTCCGCAGGCGAGCTGCCAGTCGCCGGGCCCCCGGCCCGTCCGAGTGCTCGACGACTGGGAACTGGCTCGCGGGTGCCCTTGAACCAAGGAGGGACATGGCCGAGGCCATCACCGTTTCCGCCCCGATCAGCGGGTGCGATCGCACGCTTTCGTTCGAGACCGGCAAGCTCGCGGGCCAGGCTGACGGGGCGGTCGTCGCCCGTATCGGTGACACCATGGTGCTCGTCACCGCGACCGCGGCCCGCAAGGTCCGCGAGGGGCAGGACTTCTTCCCGCTCACCGTCGACATCGAGGAACGGATGTACGCCGCCGGGAAGATCCCCGGTTCGTTCTTCCGCCGCGAGGGTCGCGCCAGCGACCAGGCGATTCTCACGGCGCGGCTCATCGACCGCCCGTTGCGTCCTTCGTTTCCGGCGGGCTTCCGCAACGAGGTCCATATTGTCGGCACAATCCTCGGGGCCGACCAGGAGAACCCGCACGACGTCGTGGCGATCAACGGCGCCTCGGCGGCGCTGATGATCTCAGGGATCCCCTTCGACGGTCCGATCGGTGCCGTGCGCGTCGCCTTCTCGACGACCGGCGAGTGGTTGCCGCATGCGACCTACCAGGAGGGCGACGCCTCGACTTTCGAACTTGTCGTCGCCGGACGCGCCCTTGGCGAGGAGCCCGACGCCGAGATCGCGATCGTGATGGTCGAGGCCGGTGGGACCGAGAACGCCTTCAGCTACTTCGACGAGGGCGCGCCGAAGGTGACCGAGGAGGTCATCGCCGGTGGGCTCGAGACCGCTAAGACCTGGATCCGCGAGTCGATCGAGCTCCAGCGGGAACTCGTCCGTGCCGCCGGTGCGAAGCCGACGATCCCCTACGAGATCTTCGTCGACTACGGCGAAGACGTGCTCGCGCGTGTCGTCGCCGTCGGCGCCGGAAGAATCGCCGCGGCGAACTCGATCACGACGAAGACCGAGCGGGGCGAGGCGCTCTCCGCCGCGGGTGACGAGATCGCCGCCGAACTCGGCGAGGAGTTCGCCGGACGAGAGCGCGAGATTCCTGCCGCCGTTCGCGCCTACACGAAGACCATCGTGCGCCGGCGCATCGTCGAAGAGGGCGTCCGGATCGACGGGCGGGGCCCGACCGACATCCGCCCGCTCTCGGCCGAGATCGGTCTCATCCCGACCGTGCACGGTTCGGGTCTGTTCCAGCGCGGCGACACCCAGGTGCTCAACGTCGCGACGCTCGGCATGCCGCGGATGAACCAGATGCTCGACACGATCAGCGTGGATGATTCCAAGCGCTACATGCACCACTACAACTTCCCGCCGTTCTCGACCGGTGAGACCGGCATGATGCGCGGGCCGAAACGACGCGAGATCGGCCACGGCCTGCTCGCTGAGCGCGCCCTGCTGCCGGTGATCCCGAAAGAATCGGAGTTCCCCTACACCCTCCGGCTCGTCTCGGACGTGCTGAGCTCGAACGGGTCGACCTCGATGGCGTCGGTCTGCGGTTCGACGCTGTCGCTCATGGACGCCGGCGTGCCGATCAAGGCGCCGGTCGGCGGGATCGCCATGGGCCTCGTCTACGAAGGCGGAAAGTACACGACGCTCACGGACATCCTCGGCGCCGAGGATGCCTTCGGCGACATGGACTTCAAGGTCGCGGGGACCCGCGACGTCGTCACCGCGCTCCAGCTCGACACGAAGATCGACGGACTGCCGGCGGAGGTGCTGGCCTCGGCGCTGCGCCAGGCGCACGACGCCCGTCTCAAGGTCCTCGATGTGATGGAGCAGGCGATCGGCCGCCCGGCGGCGACCGTCAAGCCGCACGCCCCGAAGATCGTCACGTTCGAGATCCCGATGGACAAGATCGGCGAGGTCATTGGTCCCAAGGGCAAGGTGATCAACGCCCTCCAGCAGGAGACCGGCGCCGACATCGCCGTCGACGACGACGGTTCCATCGGTCGGGTGACGATCGGGGCAAAGGAGTCCTTAGCGGTTGACGAAGCGCGCCGCCGGATCGAGCTGATCCTCGACCCGCCTTTGGCTGAAGTCGGCAAGACGTATGCCGGCAAGGTCGTGAACATCACGAAGTTCGGGGCGTTCGTCAACATCCTTCCCGGGCGCGACGGCCTGCTCCACATCTCGCGACTCGGCGGTGGCCGGCGGGTCGAGCGGGTCGAGGACGTTCTCGAGCTCGGGCAGCCGGTGGAAGTCGTCGTGCAGGACATCGATCCCCAGGGGAAGATCTCGCTCGCGCTCATCGGCGAGGACGGCGAGCCGATCGGCGGCCGTGAGCCGGCGAAGGGGTCGTCGGACGAACCGGCCCGCCCGGCCCGTCGGGCGCGCCCCGAGGAGCGAAGCCCGCGCCCGGCCCCCGGTGAGCCGGAATCGGCCGATCGCGTCAAGCGCGTCTCGTTCGAGGACGAGTTCGCGGCCGAGATCGAGAACGACTTCGGTGAGCTCGGCCCCGGCGCTTCCGCCGCTACGGGCGAGCCGCGGGCGAGCCGCGGGCCCCGCCGCCGCAGCGGCCCAAGACGCTGACTGCCGCCGCCGGCGCGCCGCCGGCCTCCGCCGAACCCACGATGACGGCGATCTCGACGCTCGACTGCGGCGCACGGCTCGTGACCGAGCGCATGCCTGGCGTGCGCTCAGCCTGCCTCGGCTTCTGGGTCGGCACCGGGTCGCGCGACGAGACGGAACGCCAGGCCGGAATCTCGCACTTCCTCGAGCATCTGCTCTTCAAGGGGAGCCCGACGCGCAGCGCGCGCTCGATCGCCGAGGAAATCGACGCTGTCGGTGGCGACATGAACGCCTTCACGACCAAGGAGTACACGACCTTCTACCTCCGGATGCTCGGCGACGACCTCGACCTCGGGCTCGACATCCTCTCCGACATCGTCTGGAGTCCGGCGCTGCGGCCCGACGAGGTCGCCTCGGAGCGTCAGGTGATCCTCGAGGAGGTGCTGATGCACCTCGACGAGCCGTCGGACTTCGCCCAGGAGCGGTTCGCCGACGCGATGTTCCCCTCCCACCCGCTCGGGCGGGAGGTTCTCGGCGATCCGGAGATCATCAAGACCGTGACGGTCGACGAGATCCGCCAGTTCCTGACGGTGCACTACCGGCCGGCGAACGTCGTCGTCGCGGCGGCCGGCCAAGTCGACCACAGCCGGATCGCCGACGGCCTGCAGAGCCGTTTCGCCGGCACCCCCGGGGGTGCCGCACCGCGCCGGCAGGCCCCGTCGGCCGCCACGCGGCCAGTCGACGTGACGGTGCGCGATACCGAGCAGGCGCATCTCGTGCTGGGCGTGCGGGCCCCGGCGCGCCGGTCGCCGAGCCGGTTTGCCCTCGCGCTTCTGAACCACGTGCTCGGCGGGGGTATCTCGTCGCGGCTTTTCCAGAAGATCCGCGAAGAACGCGGCCTCGCCTACTCGATCGTCTCCGAGCGGTTCGGTTTCGCCGATTCCGGCGCGCTCGTCGTGTCGGTTGGCACGGCGCCGGACAAGGCGCACGAGGTGGTCGATCTCGTCGTGTCCGAGTTCGGCGCTCTCGCCTCGGCGGGGGTCACCGCCGAGGAACTCGCCCGTGCCAAGGGGCACGTCGCCGCCGACCTCCTGCTCGGCCTCGAGGACTCGGGGAACCGGATGTCGCGGATCGGCGCCGGGTTGCTGCTGTTCGACGAGGTGCTTTCCTCAGACGAGCAGCTCGCCCGGATCGCCGCGGTCAGCGTCGACGAGGTGGCAGCACTCGCCGCCGAGGTCCTCGACGGCGGTCGTGTGCTCGCCGTCGTCGGGCCGTCGGGCGTCGGGGAGTTTGCGCCGCTCGGTTGACGGTGGCTCCCGAGGGAAAGGGCGCCTTGTCACGCGACGGCGAAGCGAGCGTGGAGTTGCGCCCGGCGGTGAGCGTCTCGGCGCTCGAAGGCGGGGAAAGTTGGTCGGGCCCGGCATGCCAATCGGCGTCGCCAGGGCGCCCGTTGGCCCTCGGCGGCGGTCGCTCGGGGCACTCGTCTCTGCAGCACCTTGGCTCCGGTCGTGTGCTTGGCGGCGAGGTCTCGGGGTCGGCCGTCGCGGCCCAAGTCGCGGCGGCGGCAGGCGGCGTGGCTGCCTTCCGCCCGGAGGCGACTGTCCGCGGTGACACAGGCCGCTGAACCGGCGACCGGGCCGGCTTGGAGCGATCGGTACGGCGGGTTCGGCTGACGACTGAGGGCCGGCAATGGCGCGGGGTGACCCGCGTGGCCCAAGCTCGTTCCGTGGACCAC
>Ga0187857_10001425_pt1 | contig 24548 bp, 26 predicted proteins | sample June2016WEW_8_10_FD_132984 | JGI IMG/M metagenome (GOLD analysis project Ga0187857, IMG submission 132984) | Peatland microbial communities from SPRUCE experiment site at the Marcell Experimental Forest, Minnesota, USA - June2016WEW_8_100 | ecosystem: Environmental > Terrestrial > Soil >... | reverse complement strand
GCTGGTCGGGGTGACATTGCTGTTCACCCAGCTCCTGAAGGCGGCCGACGGGATGATGTTGGACAACAGGACGGGGATGTACAGCACCGAGCTGGCGAAGATGATCGGGATCACGCCGGCCTGGTTCACCTTCAGCGGGATGTAGGTGCTCTGTCCCCCGTACATCCGGCGACCCTGCACCCGGCGGGCGAAGGTCACGGGGATCCGGCGCTGGCCGAGCTCGACGAAGACGATCGCGACGAGGAGCGCGACGCAGACGAGTCCGATGATCACGAGGCCGGCGTACGACTTGTCCGCCTTGACGAGATCGATGTCGAGCGGGATGGTCGCCACGACGTTGGCGAAGATGATGATCGACATCCCGTTGCCGATGCCCCGCTGGGTGATGAGCTCCCCGAGCCACATCACGAACGCCGTCCCGGCGGTGAAAGTGAGGATGATGAACAGCACCCGCGGCCCCGAGAAATCGGGGATGAGGTCGACATTCGACCCGGTGAGCTGGCCGGAGTGCAAAAGGAACACGAGGCCCGACGACTGCATCAACGCCAGCGAGACGGTCAGGTAGCGCGTTGCCTGGGTCAGCTTGCGCTGGCCGACGGCGCCCTGGTCGCGCCACTCGGTGAACTTCGGGATGACCGTCGTCAGCAGCTGGATGATGATCGACGAGGTGATGTACGGCATGATCCCGAGTCCGAGGACCGCCGCCCGGGCGAGCGCGCCACCCGAGAACAGGTTCAAGAACCCGAGGATCCCCGAGCCCTTCGCTGCGTTCGAGATCGACTCGATCGCCTTGAAGCTGACGCCCGGCACCGGGATGTTCGCTCCGAACTGGTAGATCGCGATCACGAGCAGCGTGAACAGGACCTTGTTGCGCAGGTCCGCGACCCTGACGATGTTCTTCAGGCTCGAGAGCACTGCCCCTCCCTAGAAGCGGCCCTGACATGCCGGCGCGTCACGCACCGGTTGCACCCTAGCGTCCAGACCGCCACGGTCCCGCCCGTCCCATGCCTAGCGGTTGGCGAGCGCGTTGCCGCGGACGGGGGGCCGGCGGCCGCCGTGCGGTGATGGCACGACCTTGACGGACCCGCCGGCGTCGGTGATTGCCCGGGCGGCAGCCTTCGAGAAGGCGTGGGCCTCGACGGCGATCGCCCGCGAGAGCGTCCCGCGCCCGAGAACCTTGACGAGACCCTTTTCGTGGACGATTCCCGCGGCGCGCAGCGTCTCCGGGGTTACCTCCTCGCCGACGTGCTTGTCGAGATCGTCGAGGTTGACGACGTTGTACTCGACACGGAACGGGTTCTTGAAGCCGCGCAGCTTCGGGAGCCGCTGGGTCAGCGGCAGCTGCCCACCCTCGAACCCAGCGTTCAGCGCGCCCCTCGCGAGCTGGCCCTTGGTGCCGCGACCGGCCGTCTTGCCGCCTTTGCCGCCGGTTCCCCGGCCGACGCGGCGACGTCGCCGGTGAGATCCCGCGGCCGGCACGAGATCGTCGAGTCGCATCACGATCCCCCCTTGCCCCTCGAGGAGGTCTTCGCCGGCGTGCGGGAGCCCGGGCGCGACAAGGACGGTCGGACCGTCACGAGGTGGGACACGCACGCGAGCATGCCACGGATCTCCGGCCGATCGGCGAGCACGTTCGACTGGCCGACCCGGCGCAGACCGAGGGCGCGCAGGGTCGCGCGGTGTTTCGGCTTGCCCCCGATCGCCGAGCGGACCTGGGTGACGACGATCTCGGCCGGACCGGACGCTGGGCGCGGCGTCACGTCAACGCCCCCCGCCGTCGACCGTCGTTGCCCGGCGCCGCTCGTTGTAGGAACGCAACACCCCCGCCGGGCAGACCTCCTCGGGCGTCTTGTCGCGCAGGCGGGCGACCTCGTCGGGGCGGCGGAGCGCCTTCAGCCCGGCGATCGTCGCGTGGGCGACGTTGATCGAGTTCGACGTGCCGAGCGACTTGGCGACGACGTCACGCACCCCGGCCATCTCGAAGATCGCCCGGGCCGCCCCGCCGGCGATGACGCCGGTGCCCGGCGCCGCGGGCTTCATGAGCATCCTGCCGGCCCCGGCCGAGCCGATCACCGGGTGGACGATTGTCGATCCGGCCAACGGCACCTCGAAGACGTTCTTCTTCGCGTCCTCGATCCCCTTCTGCACGGCGAGACCAGCCTCCTTGGCCTTGCCGTAGCCGAGGCCGACGTGGCCCTGGCCGTCACCCACGACCATCAGCGCCGTGAAGGAGAACCGCCGGCCGCCTTGGACCACCTTGGCGACGCGGTTCACCCGGATCGTCCGCTCCTCGTACTGGGACTCTGGCATTTAGAACTCCAATCCCGCGGCGCGAGCAGCCTCGGCGAGGGCCGCGACGCGACCGTGGTACCGGGCGCCGCCCCGGTCGAAGACGACCGTCTCGATCCCCTCGCGCCGGGCGCGTTCCGCCACGAGCCGGCCGACCTCGGCCGCAGCGGCGACGTTGCCGGTCGGCTTCGTGCGCAGAGCCGCCTCCATCGTCGAAGCGGCGGCGATCGTGCGCCCCGCGGCGTCGTCGATCACCTGGGCGACGATGTGTCGGTTCGAGCGGAAAACGGCGAGGCGCGGCCGTTCGGCGGTGCCGGCGACCTTGCGGCGCAACCGTTCGTGGCGGCGGCGGCGCAGGACGCGGGTGCGACCGGTGCCCGCCATCGCTACTTCCCAGCCTTTCCGGCCTTGTGCTGCACCGTCTCGCCCGCGTACCGCACACCCTTGCCCTTGTAGGGCTCGGGCTTGCGGATCTTGCGGATGTCGGCGGCCACCTGCCCGACCCGTTCCTTGTCGATGCCTCGCACCGTGACGCGGGTCGGCATCGGGACCTCGAAGCTGATGCCCTCGGGCGCGTCGATGACGACCGGGTGGCTGAAGCCGAGCGCCAGCTCGAGCTGGTTCGGCCCCTTCGCCGTTGCCCGGTAGCCGATGCCGACGATCTCGAGGTCCTTGGAGAACCCCTCGGTGACGCCGAGCACCATGTTGGCGATCAACGTCCGCGTGAGGCCGTGGAGCGCCCGGCTCGCCCGTTCGTCGTCCGGGCGCTCGACGACAAGCGTCGACCCGCCATCCTCGGCGCGCACGCTGATCCGGCTCGGGATCACCCGCTCCAGGGCGCCCTTGGGGCCGCGCACGGCGATGCGGTCGTCGACCATCGTCACCTCGACGCCCGCGGGCACCGTGATCGGCATTCGTCCGACCCGCGACATCAGCGGCTCACCCCACCCATCTCCGGGTCACCAGACATAACAGAGCACCTCGCCGCCGATCTTCCGCTGGCGAGCCTCCCGGTCGGTGAGCAAGCCCTGGCTGGTCGAGAGCACGGCGACGCCGAGGCCGCCGAGGACCCGCGGCAGGTGATCGGCGCGCGCGTAGACGCGCAGCCCCGGCGTCGAGACCCGTTTCAGCCCGGCGATCGCACGGGCGCGGTCGTGGGTGTACTTCATCCTGATCTCGAGGACGGTCCCCGGACGTCCATCATCCTTGGTGGTCGAAAAGCCGGCGATGTAGCCCTCGCGCTCCAGGATCGAGGCGAGTGACATCTTCAGCTTCGAACCGGGCATGCGGACGGTTTCGTGCATCGCAACGTTGGCGTTGCGCACGCGGGTCAGCATGTCGGCGATGGGATCCGTCATGGTCATCGGCGATGCCCTCCCGTCACCAGCTTGCCTTCTTCACACCGGGCACTTCCCCTGCATGTACGAGCTCTCTCAGGCAGATCCGGCACAATCCGAAGCGGCGGTACACGGACCTGGGGCGACCGCAACGCCGGCACCGGGTGTAGCCGCGCACCTTGAACTTCGGTTTGTGCTGCTGCTTCTCGACGAGCGCCTTCTTGGCCATGATCTGCCCACTACCCTTCGCGTCGGAACGGGAAGCCGAAGGCGTCGAGCAGTGCTCGCCCCTCGGCGTCGGTGCGGGCCGTCGTCACGATCGTGATGTCCATCCCACGGGTGGCGTCGACCTTGTCGTAGTCGATCTCCGGGAAGATGAGCTGCTCGGAGACGCCCAATGTGTAGTTTCCGTGCCCGTCGAACGAGCGCGGCGACAATCCACGGAAGTCCCGGATGCGTGGGATGGCGATACTGATCAGGCGGTCGAAGAACTCCCACATCCGGTTGCCCCTCAGGGTCACCACGGCGCCGATCGAGTTCCCTTCGCGCAGCTTGAACGCCGAGATCGACTTGCGGGCCCGCGTGACGACTGGTCGCTGGCCGGTGATCGTGGCGAGGTCGCGCACGGCACCTTCGAGCAGCGACTGCTGCTGGGTCGCCTTGCCGACCCCCATGTTGAGCACGATCTTCGCAAGCCGAGGGACCTCCATCATGTTCGCGAGACCGAGCTCGGTCCTCAGCCGGTCGCGGATCTCGTCCTCGAAACGGGCCTTCAGACGGGGGCGCTCGACGACGCTCGTCGGCGCGCTCACAGCCGGCCCCCGCACTTCGCGCAAACCCGTGTCTTCGTGCCGTCCTTCCCCACCTCGTAGCGGACCCGGGTCGGGCCGTCCTTGGCGCAGATCAAGGCGACGACCGCGACCGGCAGCGGCATGTCCTTGTCGATGATGCCAGCCTGCATCGCCGAGCGGGTCGGACGCTGGTGACGCTTCGAGATGTTGACTCCGGAGACGACGACCTTGTGCTCCCCGGGGATCGCGCGGATCACCTCACCCGTCTTGCCACGGTGCTTGCCCGAAAGGACCTGGACCTCGTCGCCCTTACGAATCTTCACCTAGATCACCTCCGGCGCGAGGCTGACGATGCGCATGAACCGCTTGTCGCGCAGCTCGCGACCGACCGGGCCGAAGATGCGCGTCCCACGCGGCTGGAGCTGCTCGTTGATGAGCACTGCAGCGTTCTCGTCAAACCTGATGTAGCTGCCGTCGGGACGACGCCGTTCCTTCTTCGCGCGCACGACGACACACCTCACGACCTCACCCTTTTTCACGGCGGCTCCCGGGACGGCGTCTTTGACCGTCGCGATGAAGACGTCGCCGATCGTCGCATAACGACGTCGCGAACCGCCGAGCACCTTGATGCAAAGGACCTCTTTCGCTCCCGAATTGTCCGCGACCTTGAGCCGCGACTCGGACTGGATCACCGCGCACGCTCCAGGATCTCGACGAGCCGCCACCGCTTGAGCTTCGAGATCGGACGCGTCTCGGCGACGAGAACCCTGTCACCAACACCAGCGGCATTCCCCTCGTCATGGACGTAGAGCCGCTTCGAGCGCTGGACCGTCTTCACGTACTTCGGGTGGCGGACGCGTTCGACGACCGAGACGACCAGCGTCTTGTCGTTGGAGCGAGAGAGCACGGTGCCCTCGCGCTCCTTGCGACGGTTCACGCGCGCTTCTCCGGGCGTCGAGACCGCCGTTTCGGTTTCGTCAGCCACGGCTCCTCCTCACCCGTCTCACGGGCTCGCTGGCAAGGCGCGCGTCTTCCGCCTCGATGGTCAACAGACGGGCGATGTCCCGGCGGACGATCGCGATCCGGCTCACGTTGTCGAGCCGGCCCGTCGCGAGCTGGAAGCGGAGATTGAACAGTTCCTTGCGGGCGTCGGCAAGACGCTGAATCCGGTCGAGCTCAGAGAGCGAGCGCAGTTCGGTGGTCTTGGTCATCTCGCCGCCCCCCTCGCTTCCGTCGACACCCCGGGACGGACGACGACTTCGGCCTTGATCGGGAGCTTCTGGATCGCTAGCTCCATCGCCTGGCGTGCCAGCTGCTCGTCGACCCCCGCGATCTCGAACATGATCCGCCCGGGTCGAACGACGGCGACCCAGTGCTCGGGATTGCCCTTGCCTGATCCCATGCGCGTCTCGGCCGGCTTCTGGGTGACCGGCTTGTCCGGGAAGACACGGATCCAGACCTTTCCGCCGCGGCGCACGTGACGCGTCATCGCGATACGTGCGGCCTCGATCTGACGCGCCGTGATCCAGCCCGCCTCGAGGGCCTTGATCCCGTAGTCGCCGAAGTCGACCGTCACGGCGCCCTTGGCGAGACCGGAGCGCCGGCCGCGGTGCTGCTTACGGTGCTTCACCTTCTTCGGCATCAGCATCGTCAGTCGTTCTCCTTGCGGAAGTGTGGCGTCTCGTGGTGTTCGTCACGGGTGCGCCGTTCGATCTCCTCCTCTTCGGCAAGGAGCTTCTCGAGGGCGTCGTCCGCGGGGGGAGTGGCCGGCTCGGCTGCGGCCCCGGCGGGAGCCTCTTCGTGCTCGCCGACCGCCGCCGCCGCAGGGACCTCTTCCGGTGTGACGCCGGGTTCGCCGAGCTCGGAACGGCGCCGGCCGCCGCCTGCCGACACGATCCGGCGAGGGCGCGCCTGGCCCGAGGTCTCACCGACGGCCATCGCCGCCTCGCGCGAGATCTTGTCTTCGGGGACGGACCGGTACGGAAGGATGTCGCCCTTGTAGATCCAGACCTTCACCCCGACGCGTCCGGTCGCCGTGCGGGCCTCGCGGAAACCGAAGTCGATGTCGGCCCGCAGCGTGTGCAGGGGCACGCGACCCTCCCGGTAGGACTCCCTGCGGGACATCTCCGAACCGCCGAGGCGGCCGGAGCACTGGACGCGCACGCCCTGGCCCCCGGCCTTCTCCACGGTCTGGATCGCACGCTTCATCGCGCGCCGGAAGCTGATGCGCCGGGTCAGCTGGTCGGCGATGCCCTGGGCGATGAGCGCCGCGTCGAGCTCCGGCTGCTTGATCTCCTGGATGTTCAGCTGGACGTTGGCATTCTTCGTCATCCGCCCGAGGTGGCGACGGAGCCGGTCGGCCTCGGCACCGCGACGCCCGATGACGATGCCCGGGCGGGCGGTGTGGACGTCGACGCGCAGGCGGTCCCTGGTGCGCTCGATCTCGATCCGACTGACGGCCGCCGACTCGAGCTGGGTCATCAGGTAGTCACGGATCTTCCAGTCTTCGACGACGGCGTTCTGGTAACCGCGGTCCTCGAACCAACGCGACTTCCAGTCGGTCGTGATACCGAGACGGAACCCGTACGGGTTGACCTTCTGGCCCATCAGCTCTTGTCCTTCCCGAGCGGCTTACGCGTCTTCTTCGCGAGCCTGGCGATCGCCCTCGTCGCCCTGGACGCCGCGGCCGCCTTCGCCGGGGCGGCCTTCACTGCGGCCTTCTTCGCCGGGACAGCCTTCGTCGGGGCTTTCTTCGCCGCGGCTTTCTTTGTCGGGGCGGCCTTCGCCGCGGCTTTCTTTGCCGGGGCGGCCTTTGCCGCGGCTTTCTTTGCCGGGGCGGCCTTTGCGGGCACCTTCTTTGTCGGGGCGGCCTTTGCGGGGGCCTCTGGCGGCGCGGCGGGGGTCGCCCCCGGGGTGCGGGCCTCAGCCTCCCCGGTTCCCTCGCCGCCTTCGCCGGTGACGAGTGCCGAGGTCTCCTCGATGGCCGCCACCGCCCGGGAGCGCCGACGCGCCCCGGCGACACGGCGGGCGCGACGGTCGACGTTCTGCGCCGCCGAGCGCGCCTTCAGGCGGGCGATCTGGTCCTCGGGCATGCGCGAGAGGATGACCGTGATGTGGCAGGTGCGCTTGCGGATCCGCGTGCTGCGGCCACGAGCCCGTGGGCGGTAGCGCTTGAGGGTGGGTCCCTCGTCGGCGTAGCACGTGGAGATGTAGAGCTCCTCAGGGAACTGCCCGTCGTTGTGCTCGGCGTTCGCCGCCGCCGAACGCACCAGCTTCGCGACCACCGGCCCGGCGCCGCGATCGGTGTGGTCGAGAAGTTCCACCGCCCGCGTGTAGTCGAGACCCCGCACGAGGTCGAGCACCTCCCGGGCCTTGGAACTCGCCATCCCGCAGTGCCGCAGCACGGCTCGGGTCCCGGGACGCTCGTTCGTCTTGACGGCCATCGTCAGCGCCTCGCCTGACGTTCCTGCCCCGCGTGGTAGCGGAACGTCCTCGTCGGCGCGAACTCGCCGAGCTTGTGGCCGACCATTGCCTCGGTGACGTAGACGGGGACGTGCTTGCGCCCGTCGTGCACCGCGATCGTGTGTCCGACCATGTCCGGGATGATCGTCGAACGGCGCGACCAGGTCTTGATCACGTGCTTTTCGTTCTTCGCGTTGAGATCGTCGACCTTTTTCAGCAGGTGGTCGTCAACGAACGGTCCCTTCTTCAGGCTCCGGGGCATGCGATCCTCGCTCGGTTCCTCATCGACGCGCACCGCGGCCGCGTCGACGGCGCACGATGAGCTGATCGGAAGTCTTGTGACGGGCACGGGTGCGGCCCTCGGGCTTGCCCCACGGCGAGACGGGATGCCGCCCGCCGGACGCCTTTCCCTCGCCACCGCCGAGCGGGTGGTCGACCGGGTTCATTGCCACGCCGCGCGCCTGGGGACGGACCCCGCGCCAGCGGTTGCGCCCAGCCTTGCCGATCGAGACGAGCTCGGCTTCAGCATTGCCGACCTCGCCGATCGTCGCCCGGCAGTCGATCGGGACCCGGCGCATCTCGGTCGAGGGGAGCCGCAGCGTCGCGAGCGCCCCCTCTTTGGCGACTAGCTGCACGCTCATGCCGGCGCCGCGCGCGATCTTGCCGCCGCCGCCGGGCCGGAGCTCGACGTTGTGGAGGACAGAACCGACCGGGATGTAGCGCAGCGGCAGGGCGTTGCCCGGGCGGATCTCGGAACCATGGCCGGACTGCAGCATGTCGCCGACCGCGACCCGCTGGGGGGCGAGGATGTAGCGCTTCTCGCCGTCGGCGTAATGGAGGAGGGCGATGCGGGCGTTGCGGTTCGGGTCGTACTCGATCGCCGCGACCCGGGCGGGCACGCCGTCCTTGTCGCGCCAGAAGTCGATGACGCGGTATTGGCGCTTGTGGCCACCACCGCGGTGGCGGGCGGTCTTGCGCCCGTAGCTGTTGCGGCCGCCGGACGAGGGCCGCGGCTCGACGAGCGTCCGATCGGGCCGGTCCTTCGTGATCTCCGCGAAGTCCGACACCGACTGGAAACGTCGTCCGGCGCTCGTGGGCTTGCGCTTGCGCACCGCCATGGCTCGTCCCTCAGCTCTCGAACAGCTCGATGCGGTCGTCGCCGACGAGACGGACGATCGCCCGCTTCGTGTCCGGCCGCTTGCCGAGCGTGCCCGTCCTGCGGTTCCTCTTCCGCTTCCCCTTGCGGTTAAGGGTGTTCACGCTCGCGACGTGGACGGCGAACGTCTCCTCGACGGCGTCGCGGATCTCCTCTTTGCTCGCCCGGGGATCGACGACGAAGACATAGGCGCCGCGCTCCATGAGCCCGTAGGACTTCTCGGAGATGATGGGGCGCAGGAGCACCGTCCGGTTCGCGGTCATTGCCCAGGCGCCTTTGTGCCGGCCGATTGCCTGCCCGCCGCGGACCCCGCCGGGGCGCTTTCCGCCACGGCCGCCGGCGCCGGCTCGGCAGCGGTCGCCGCCCCGGGGAGCGATGCGTCGGTGAAGACGACGACGTCGGCCGCGAGCAGGTCGTACGCCGTCACCTGGTCAGCGGGCACCGTCACCACGCCGGGAACGTTGCGGAACGACAGCTCGACCACGTCGTCGCCGGGCACGACGACGACAAGAACCCGGCCGGCACACTCGAGCGCTGCGAGCGACCTGAGGGCGTCTTTCGTGCTCGGCACCTCGATCGTCCAGTGGTCGATCAGGCGCAGCGCGCCCGAACGCGCCCGGTCGGAGAGCGCGCAGCGAAAAGCCTGCTGGACCATCTTGCGCGGGGTGCGCTGCGAGTAGTCGCGCGGCTTGGGACCGAGCGCGACACCACCGCCGGCGTAGTGCGGCGCCCGGATCGATCCCTGGCGGGCGTTGCCGGTGCCCTTCTGCCGATAGGGCTTGGCCGAGCCGCCGCGCACCTCGGCGCGGGTCTTCGTGCTCTGGGTCCCGGCCCGCCGCGCCGCGAGCTGGGCCGTCACGACCTGGTGGACGAGCGGGACGTTCGCCGGGACGGAGAAGAACTCCCGGTCGAGGGTAACAGCACCGAGTACGACGCCGCCGTCGGTCGTGCGGCTGATCGTCACCGGCTCGAGGAGCGCCTCGCCCGAGCGATGGCCGGCGAGGGCGACGGCGCTCACCTCGCACCGCCCTTCACGGCCTGGCGGATCACGACGAGGCCGCCGCGGGGACCGGGCACGGCGCCCTTGACGAGCACGATCTCGCGCTCAGCGTCGGCTTCGACGACCTCGAGGTTGAGCGTCGTCACCCGCTCGGCGCCCATCCGCCCCGCCATCTTCGTGCCCTTGAACACCCGGGCGGGGGTGGCGCAGGCACCGATGGAGCCGGGGGCACGGTGCTTCTTGTGGTTGCCGTGGGCTGCGCCCTGGCCCGAGAAGTTGTGCCGCTTCATGCTGCCGGCGAAACCCTTGCCCTTCGAGATCGCCGTGACGTCGACCAGCTCGCCGGCCGACAGGATCCCCACGTCGATCTGCTGGCCGACCGCGTAGCCGTCGGTGTCGTCGACGCGCAGCTCGACGAGGTGGCGGCCGGCGTCGACCGCGGCCCTTTGAAAGTGCCCCGCCTCCGGCTTGTTGAGCGAGCTCGCCCGGCGGAACCCGTAGGTGACCTGCAGGGCTGAGTAGCCCTCGCGTTCGGGCGTCTTCACCTGGACGACGCGGATGGGCGCGACCTTGACGACGGTAACGGGGACCGCCCGGTTCTCGGCGTCGAAGACCTGGGTCATGCCGATCTTCTCGCCGACGACCGCTCTCAGTGTCATCGTCGCTTCGCTTCTCCATCTCGACCCGGCAGCCGCGGCTGGACCGTGGAAACCGGGTTCAACGGGTGACCCCTTCTCACGCGGGCGCTCCGCCCGTGACCGGGCGGAGCGCAAACCGTTGCTGCCGGGCGGTCCCCCGACGCACGAACGACGGGGCACGCTCGGACTTCGTCCTCGCAACTCGCCGGGACCCGCCTGGCGAGGGAAAGAACTATATCACCAGCCCGCCCTCAGACCTGCTGGATCTTGATCTCGATGTCGACCCCGGCGGGCAGATCCAGCCGCTGCAGGGAGTCGACGGTCTTCGGGCCGTGCTCGATGATGTCGACGAGCCGCTTGTGGATCCTCATCTCGAAGTGCTCGCGGCTGTCCTTGTACTTGTGGGGCGAACGCACGACCGTGTAGCGGTGGCGTTCGGTCGGCAGCGGGATCGGACCGCGCACCTTCGCCTGGGTGCGGAGCACGGTCTCGACGATCTTCTTCGTCGACTGGTCGACCACCTCGTGGTCGTACGCCTTGAGCCGGATGCGGATCCGCTGCGCCACGCCCCGCCTACTTGATGATCTTCGTAACGCGGCCCGAGGCCACGGTGCGGCCGCCTTCGCGGATCGCGAAGCGCAATCCCTCGTCCATCGCGATCGGCTTCTGCAGTTCGACCGTCATCGTCGTGTTGTCGCCCGGCATCACCATCTCGGTCCCCTCGGCGAGGGTGATCGAGCCCGTGACGTCCGTCGTGCGGAAGTAGAACTGCGGGCGGTAGTTGGAGAAGAACGGCTTGTGCCGTCCTCCTTCCGCCTTCGTCAGCACGTAGACGTTCGCCTCAAAGTTCGTGTGCGGGGTGATCGATCCCGGCTTGCAGACGACCTGGCCGCGTTCGACTTCTTTCTTGTCGATGCCGCGCAGCAGCAGCCCCACGTTGTCCCCGGCCTGGCCCGAGTCGAGGATCTTGCGGAACATCTCGACACCGGTGACGACGGTCTTCTGCGTCGGGCGCAGCCCGACGATCTCGACCGTCTCCCCCACCTTGATCTCGCCCTGCTCGATGCGGCCGGTAACGACCGTGCCCCGGCCGGTAATCGTCATCACGTCCTCGACCGAGAGGAGGAATGGCTTGCTCCGGTCACGGACGGGCTCCGGGATGTAGTCGTCGACCGCTTTCAGCAACTTGAGGACGTCTTCCGCCGCCTCGGCGTCGTCGTTCAGCGCCTTGAGCGCGCTCATCCGGACGATCGGCACCTCGTCCCCGGGGAACTCGTACTCGGTGAGCAGGTCGCGCACCTCCACCTCGATGAGCTCGAGGAGCTCCTCGTCGTCGACCATGTCGACCTTGTTGAGGGCGACGACGATCGACGGCACACCCACCTGCCGGGCGAGCAGCACGTGCTCCCGAGTCTGGGGCATCGGTCCGTCGTCGGCGGCGACGACGAGGATTGCCCCGTCGATCTGGGCCGCGCCGGTGATCATGTTCTTGATGTAGTCGGCGTGGCCGGGCATGTCGACGTGCGCGTAGTGGCGTTTGTCCGTCTCGTACTCGACGTGGGCGATCTGGATGGTGATGCCGCGCGCCTTCTCCTCCGGCGCGGCGTCGATCTTCTCGAACGCGATGTACTGCACGTTCGGGTTGGACTTGTGGAGGATCTTCGTGATCGCCGCCGTCAGCGTCGTCTTGCCGTGGTCGATGTGACCCATCGTCCCGACATTGACGTGGGGCTTCGTCCGTTCGAACTTCTGCTTGGCCATTGGTGCCGACAGCTCCGTCTGCTCTGGGCAGCGCCCCTTGGCCCTGCCGCTACCTGACTGCAATGAACCTGGTGGGCTCGTCCGCCCGCTTGCTGCCAACCCCCGGCGATCCGGGGTTTACCGCCGGCCGGACCAGCCGGCACCGGCGTGCCCCGAAGGCCTCGGGCCCTCACTCCCCCGTCGCCCGGGCGACGATCTCCCGGGCAATCGACTCGGGAACCTCCTGATAGGAGTTGAACTGCATCGTGAACGTCGCGCGACCCTGGGTGCGAGAACGCAGGTCGGTAGCGTAGCCGAACATGTCCGACAATGGAACCTGCGCCCGGATCACCTGATTCGCGCCCCGCTGCTCCATGCCCTCGACCTTGCCGCGTCGCGCCGACAGGTCACCGATCACGTCTCCCATGTGTTCCTCGGGCGTGACGACCTCCACCTGCATGATCGGCTCGAGCAGGACGGCGTGCGCCCGGCGGACCGCCTTTTTCCAGGCGAGCGAGCCGGCGATCTTGAACGCCATCTCCGACGAGTCGACCTCGTGGTACGAGCCGGACGTGAGCGTCACGCGCTGGTCGACGGCCGGGAAGCCGGCGAGCACACCGGACTCCATCGCCTCGCGGATCCCGTGGTCGACGGCGGGGACGTACTCCTTGGGGACCACCCCGCCGGTGGTCTTGTCGACGAACTCGTAGCCTCCGCCCGCCCCCGTCGGCTCGAGGTCGATGACGACGTGGGCGTACTGGCCGTGTCCTCCGGTCTGGCGGACGTAGCGCTCCTCGACCTTGTGCACCTTGTGGCGCACCGTCTCGCGGTAGGCGACCTGGGGCTTGCCGACGTGGGCGTCGACGTTGAATTCGCGCAGCATCCGGTCGACCAGCACCTCGAGGTGCAGCTCGCCCATGCCCGAGATCACCGTCTGGCCGGTCTCCTCGTCCGTCCGGACCCGGAACGTCGGGTCCTCCTCGCTCAAGGCCAGAAGGGCCTTGCCGAGCTTGTCCTGATCGGACTTCGTCCGCGGCTCGACGGCGACGTGGACGACCGGTTCGGGGAAGGTCAGCTTCTCGAGCACGACCGGATGCGCCGGGTCACAGAGCGTGTCGCCGGTCGTCGTCGTCTTCAGTCCCACGACGGCGACGATGTCGCCGGCGTAGATCGAGTCCCGGTCCTCGCGGTGGTTGGCGTGCATCTCGAGGATCCGGCCGATGCGTTCGCGCTTGTCCTTCGTCGAGTTCAGCACCGCCGCGCCCTTGGTCAGCGAGCCCGAGTAGACGCGCAGGTAGGTGAGCCTGCCGACGAACGGGTCGGCCTGGATCTTGAAAGCGAGCGCCGAGAAGTGCTCGTCGTCGGCAGCCCGGCGGCTCACGATCTCGTCGCCGCGCAGGTTGTGACCGATCGTCGCGGGCACGTCGAGTGGGCTCGGCAGGTAGTCGACGACGGCGTCGAGCAGCGGCTGGATGCCCTTGTTCTTGAAGGCCGAGCCGCAGAGCACCGGGACGACATGGCCGGCGATCGTGCCGACGCGCAGCGCCCGGCGCAGGTCGTCGGCGGTGATCTCGACGTCGTGCACGAACTTCTCCATCACCGTGTCGTCGTAGTGCGACACGATGTCGACGAGGTCGTGGCGGGCCGCCTCGGCCGCGGCGGCGAGCTCGGCGGGGACGTCCCCCTCGCTCCAATCCTCGCCTTTGCCGGAGCTGTCCCAGACGAGGGCTTTCGCCGCGACGACGTCGACGACGCCGCAGAAAGACGACTCGGCGCCGAGCGGCAGCTCGGTGACCGCGGGGATCGCGTCGAGGCGATCCCTGATCATCTCGACGGTGCGGGCGAAGTTCGCGCCGACGCGGTCCATCTTGTTGACGAAGCAGATGCGCGGGACGTGGTACTTGTCCGCCTGGCGCCAGACCGTCTCGGTTTGCGGCTCGACCCCCGCCACCGCGTCGAAGACGGCGACGGCGCCGTCGAGGACGCGCAGCGAGCGCTCCACCTCGACGGTGAAGTCGACGTGTCCGGGCGTGTCGATGATGTTGACGGCGCACCCCCGCCAGTGCGCCGTCGTCGCGGCCGACGTGATCGTGATGCCGCGCTCCTGCTCCTGGATCATCCAGTCCATCGTCGCGGCGCCGTCGTCCACCTCGCCGATCTTGTAGTTACGGCCCGTGTAGTAAAGGATGCGCTCGGTCGCCGTGGTCTTGCCCGCGTCGATGTGCGCCATGATCCCGATGTTGCGGATATTGGCGAGGGGGGTCGTGCGGGGTGCGGGGTTCGCCATGGATTCGTCTTCTGCTTGTCGTTTGTTGCGCCTGCCGCTACCTACAGAGTACGGGGCGCGGAGGATCGAACGGTGCGCAGGCGGGCTGGGGCGGAGCCGGGGGCCGAGCTACCAGCGGTAGTGGGCGAAGGCGCGGTTCGATTCCGCCATCTTGTGGATGTCCTCGCGGCGCTTCACCGCGGCACCGAGGCCGTTGGCGGCGTCGAGGATCTCGTTGGCGAGTTTCAGCGCCATCGTGCGCTCCCGGCGCTGCCGGGCGTAGCTCACGATCCAGCGGATCGAAAGCGTCGTCGCCCGGCGAGGACGCACCTCGACGGGAACCTGGTAGGTCGTACCGCCGACCCGCCGGGACTTCACCTCGAGCTCGGGACGGGTGTTGTCGAGGGCGCGCTTCAGCGTCGCGAGGGCGTCGCCCGCGGTCCTCTCGCCGACGACGGTGAGGGCGTCGTAGACGAGGCGCTGGGCGAGGCTCCGCTTGCCCCGCGACAAGACCTGGTTGGTGAGCTGCGTGACGAGCACGGAGCGGTAGACCGGATCCGGCTGGAGCTCTCGGCGCGGGGCTGGTCCGCTGCGGGGCATCAGGCTTCCCTCTTCGCGCCGTAGCGGCTGCGGGCCTGGGCCCTGTCGCGCACTCCCGAGGTGTCGAGCGTGCCGCGCACGATCTTGTAGCGCACGCCCGGGAGGTCCTTCACACGACCGCCGCGCACGAGCACGATCGAGTGCTCCTGGAGGTTGTGGCCGATGCCGGGGATGTACGCCGTGACCTCGACGCCGCTCGTCAGCCGGACTCGGGCGACTTTGCGCAGAGCGGAGTTCGGCTTCTTCGGGGTCGTCGTGTAGACGCGCGTGCAAACGCCGCGCCGCTGGGGCGCGCCCTTCAGGGCGGGCGTCTTCGTCTTCGACCGCTTCGACTCCCGTCCGCTCCTCACGAGCTGGGCGATCGTGGGCACGCGCTTCCTCTCAGGTGACGACAGGTGGACCGCCGTGGAAAGGCCCAGGGCGGATGGCAGGTGAATACTAGGTGGGCGCCTCGTGGCGCGCAACGCGAAAAAGGCCTGCTCGGTGCGGCGCGCCGTCGCGGCGTGGCGGTTGCTTAGACAGTCGCCTCTCCCAGGTCCGTCGGCGCGCCGGTGCCGCGCGCCTCGAGGTCCGCGCCCTCGTCGGCCGGGGGCAGCTCGCCCTCCCCGCGGAAGTAGCCGAGCGCCTCGGTGGCGGCTTCCGCCTCGGAGCCGTAGCCGCCGAAGGGTGCTCCTTCGATGTTGCGGAGCCACTCGGCGAGCTCCTCGGGTCCGGGCTCGGCGAGGTCCGACGACCAGAACGACATCCGCTGGGCGTCGGGCGTCTCGACGGTGAGTTTCCGGTAGCGCTCCATGCCGCTGCCGGCCGGGATGAGCTTGCCGATGATGATGTTCTCCTTCAGCCCGAAGAGGTGATCGGACCTGCCTTCGATCGCCGCCTCGGTGAGGACCCGCGTCGTCTCCTGGAACGACGCCGCCGACAGCCACGAGTCGGTCGCGAGCGACGCCTTGGTGATCCCCATCAGCTCGGGACGACCCTCGGCGGGGCGCTTCCCCTCCTGGACGAGTTCGCGGTTGACGTGCGCGTAGCGCTGGCTGTCGACGCGCTCACCCGGCAGGAACGTCGAGTCGCCGGCCTCGGCGACGAGGACCCGGCGCAGCATCTGGCGCACGATCAGCTCGATGTGCTTGTCGTGAATCGAAACGCCCTGGTCCCGGTAGACCTTCTGCACCTCCTCGACGAGGTACTGCTGGGTCTCGCGGATCCCTTTGATCTCCAAGAGCTCCTTCGGGTCCTTCGGGCCCTCGATGAGCGCCCCGCCGGCCTGGACCTCCTGGCCCTCGGCGACCTCGAGGTGGGCGCGGACCGACACGGGGTAGGTCTCCTCCTCGCCGCGGTCGCCGACGACGGTGACCCGGCGGCCCGACTCGTCCTCCTCGACGCGGATGACGCCGGAGGTGCGGGCGAGGACCGCGGCGCCCTTCGGCGTGCGTGCCTCGAACAGCTCGACGACGCGCGGCAGCCCGTGGGTGATGTCCTCACCGACGACACCGCCGGTGTGGAACGTCCTCATCGTGAGCTGCGTGCCGGGCTCGCCGATCGACTGCGCGGCGATGACGCCGACCGCCTCGCCGAGCTCGATCATCCGCCCGGTCGCTAGCGACTGGCCGTAGCAGGCGGTGCACACGCCCTGGGGCGATTCGCAGGTGAGGACGGAGCGGACGCGGATCCTGTCGACCGTCGGGTCGGCGGCGAGCCTGTCGACCTCGGCGTCACCGAGCATCGTGCCGGCGGCGAGATCGCTCCCGTCGGCAAGCGTGACGGACTCGGCGAGGACACGCCCGTAGGCGCGGGTCTCGAGGTAGGAGCGGACTCCGGCGGCGTCGGGGACGACCCCTTCGATCCAGATCCCCCGGGTCGTTCCGCAGTCGGCCTCGCGCACGATGAGCTCCTGGGCGACGTCGACGAGCCGCCTGGTGAGATAGCCGGAATCCGCGGTGCGCAGCGCCGTGTCCGCCAGACCCTTGCGGGCCCCGTGGGTCGAGATGAAGTACTCGAGGACGCTGAGCCCCTCACGGAACGACGACTTGATCGGGCGGGGGATCATCTCGCCCCGCGGGTTGGAGACGAGTCCTTTCATGCCGGCGATCTGCCTGACCTGCTGCGGGTTCCCACGCGCGCCGGAATCGACCATCATGTCGAGCGGATTGAAAGCGATCGTCGCGAGGGTCTTCTCCATCGCCCGACCGACCTCGCTGTTCGCCGACGTCCAGATCTCGATCTCCTTCTGGCGCCGCTCGTCGTCGGTGATGATGCCGCGCTTGAACTGCGCCTCGGCCTTCTCGGCTTCCTTCTCGTAGCGGTCGAGGATCGTGAGCTTGTCCGGCGGCGTCTTCACGTCGTCGATCGAGATCGTGAGCCCGGAACGCGTCGCGAACAAGAATCCGAGCTCTTTCACGCGGTCGAGGCTCTCGGCGACGACGGCCTTCTGGTAGTGCGAGGCGAGCCGCTCGACGATCGACCCGATCGAGGTGGCACGCTTTCCGACGACGTCGTTCACATAGCCGAAGTCCGGCGGCAGGGCCGCGTTGAAAAAGAGCCGCCCAGGGGTCGTCTCGATCTCCGCCGGTTCCTCGCCGTTCGACTCCTCGCCGTGGCGCAGGCCCCAGTAGGCGAACGGGTACCCCTCTTCGGCTCGGCGCAGGCGGATCTTGGCGTGCAGGGCGACCGAGCCCCGCTCGTAGGCGGCCTCGACCTCGTGCAGGCGGCGGAAGACGAGGCCCTCGCCTTTCGCGCCCTCGACCATCAGCGTGAGGTAGTAGACCCCGAACACCATGTCCTGGGTCGGTACCGTGGTCGGACGACCCGTCGCCGGCGAGAGGATGTTGTTCGCCGAGAGCATCAAGATGCGCGCCTCGGCCTGGGCCTCGGCCGACAGCGGCAGGTGCACCGCCATCTGGTCGCCGTCGAAGTCGGCGTTGAACGCCGTGCAGACGAGCGGGTGAATCTGAATCGCCTTGCCCTCGATGAGGACCGGCTCGAACGCCTGGATGCCGAGGCGGTGGAGCGTCGGCGCCCGGTTGAGCAGCACCGGGTGCTCCTTGATCACCTCGTCGAGCACGTCCCAGACCTGGGCGCGGCGGCGTTCGACCATCCGCTTGGCGGACTTGATGTTCGGCGCGATCTCGAGGTCGACGAGCCGCTTCATGACGAAGGGCTTGAACAGCTCGAGCGCCATCTGCTTCGGGAGCCCGCACTGGTGGAGCTTCAGCGTCGGGCCGATGACGATCACCGAACGGCCCGAGTAGTCGACGCGCTTACCGAGCAGGTTCTGGCGGAACCGTCCCTGCTTGCCCTTCAGCATGTCCGAGAGGCTCTTTAGGGGACGGTTCCCCGGACCGGTGACCGGGCGGCCGCGGCGGCCGTTGTCGAACAGCGCGTAGACAGCCTCCTGGAGCATGCGCTTCTCGTTGTTGATGATGATCTCGGGCGCGCCGAGGTCGAGCAGCCGCTTCAGCCGGTTGTTCCGGTTGATCACCCGGCGGTAGAGGTCGTTGAGGTCCGACGTCGCGAAACGGCCGCCGTCGAGCTGGACCATCGGCCGCAGGTCCGGCGGGATGACGGGGATCGCCTGGAGGATCATCGCCCGGGGGTCGTTGGCGCGCCGTCCGTCGGCGTCGCGGCGGTTGAAGGCGGAGACGATCCGGAGCCGCTTGATCGCCTTCTGCTTGCGCTGGGCAGACAGTGGGCGCCGACCCTCGGGGGGATCGATCGCCTCGCGCAGCTTGATCTCCTCCTCGTCGAGGTCGATGCGGCTGATGAGCTGCGCGATCGTCTCGGCGCCCATGCCCCCCTCGAAGTACTCGCCGTAGCGCGAGTGGAGCTGCCGCCAGACGAGCTCGTCTTCGATGATCTTGCGGGCGTGGAGGTCCCGCAGCTCGTCGAGGGCGCGCCGTGCCATCACGATCTCGGCAGTCGCCCGATCTCGAATTGCGGTGATCTCCTTGTCGACGGCGCGTTGGCGGGCGCGGACCTCGGACTCCTTGGCGCCCTCTGCCTCGAGCGCGACGGCCTCGGCGTCGGCCGCGGCGAGGCGTCTTTCCACCTCGAGGTCGCGGCCGCGCTCGATCTCACCGATCTCGGTCGACAGCTCGGCCTCGAGGTTCGGCAGGTCGTTGTGGCGCTTCTCCTCGTCAACGTGGGTGACAAGGTAGGCGGCGAAGTAGATGACCTTCTCCAGCTGCTTCGCCTTCAGCTCCTCACGCGCTTCTGTCCCCATGAGGAGGTAGGCGAGCCAGGACCGGGTGCCGCGCAGGTACCAGATGTGGACGACCGGTGCCGCCAGCTCGATGTGGCCCATCCGCTCCCGCCGGACCTTGGAGCGCGTCACCTCGACGCCGCAGCGCTCGCAGATGATCCCCTTGAAACGGACCCGCTTGTACTTGCCGCAGTAGCACTCCCAGTCCTTGGTCGGGCCGAAGATGCGTTCGCAGAAGAGCCCGTCCTTCTCGGGCCTGAGCGTCCGGTAGTTGATCGTCTCGGGCTTTTTCACCTCGCCCTTCGACCACGCCCGGATGTCCTCGGCCGTGGCGAGGCCGATGCGCAGCTGGTCGAAATCGTTGACGTCGATCACCTAGAAACTCCTCTCGGCGGCGCGGCGGGCGTCCTCCTCGTCCGAGCCGCGCTCGGGCCGGCTGATGTCGATCCCCAGCTCCTCGGCCGTGCGGTAGACGTCCTCGTCGAGCTCGCGCATCTCGATCTCCTCGCCGGAGACGCCGAGCACCTCGACGTCGAGGCAGAGCGACTGCATCTCCTTGATGAGCACCTTGAAGCTCTCGGGGATTCCGGGCTCGGGGATGTTCTCGCCCTTCACGATCGCCTCGTAGACCTTCACGCGCCCGAGCACATCGTCGGACTTGATCGTGAGCAGCTCCTGGAGCGCGTAGGCGGCGCCGTAGGCCTCGAGAGCCCAGACCTCCATCTCGCCGAAGCGCTGCCCGCCGAACTGCGCCTTACCGCCGAGCGGCTGCTGGGTGATCATCGAGTACGGGCCAGTCGAACGGGCGTGGATCTTGTCGTCGACTAGGTGGGCGAGCTTCAAGATGTACATGTACCCGACGCTGATCGGGTTGTCGTAGGGTTCGCCGGTCCGACCGTTGTACAGCGTCACCTTGCCGTCCGGCTGGATGAGGCGCGCCGAGCCGTCGGCGGCGTCGTTGTGGAGGTGTTCGAAGATCGACTTGATCGTCGGGTGCCGGCCGGCCTCCGACTTCTCGTCCCAGTGCGCCCCGTCGAATACCGGCGTCGAGATCCACACCGCCGGGTCGGTCTTCGAACGCGTCTTTTGTTCATTGCCCCGTGCCGGGGCCGTGGCCGTCGAGCTCCCGGCGGCCCCGTCCCAGCCCCAGCGCGCCGCGTAGCCGAGGTGCGCCTCGAGAACCTGACCGACGTTCATCCGTGACGGCACGCCGAGCGGATTCAAGATGATGTCGACCGGGGTCCCGTCCTTGGCATAGGGCATGTCCTCCATCGGGAGGATCTTCGAGACGACGCCCTTGTTCCCGTGACGCCCGGCGAGCTTGTCGCCCTCGGTGATCTTCCTTTTCTGCGCGACGTAAACGCGCACGAGCTGGTTCACGCCGGGCGGCAGCTCGTGCGAGTCATCGCGGGAGAACACCCGGACGTCGATCACCTTGCCGGACTCGCCGTGCGGGACCTTGAGGCTCGTGTCGCGCACGTCGCGTGCCTTCTCGCCGAAGATCGCCCGCAGCAATCGCTCCTCCGGCGTGAGCTCCGTCTCGCCTTTGGGGGTGACCTTGCCGACGAGCACGTCACCGGGACCGACCTCGGCGCCGATGCGGATGATCCCGCGCTCGTCGAGGTCGGCGAGAATCTCTTCTGACAGGTTCGGGATGTCCCGCGTGATCTCCTCGGGGCCGAGCTTGGTGTCACGGGCGTCGACCTCGTGCTCTTCGATGTGGATCGAGGTCAGCACGTCGTCGCGCACGACGCGCTCGGACAGGATGATCGCGTCCTCGTAGTTGTAACCCTCCCACGGCATGAAGGCGACAAGGAGGTTCTTGCCGAGGGCGAGCTCGCCGTTGTGCGTCGAGGGGCCGTCGGCGATGACGTCGCCGGCGGCGACCTCGTCGCCCTCATCGACGAGCACCTTCTGGTTGATGCAGGTGTTCTGGTTCGAGCGGCGGAACTTCGCGAGGGGATAGTTCTTCCTGCCGAGCTCGCTGCCGTCGCGGTCCTTTTGCCCGGCGACGTAGTCGACGATGACCAGGTCGCCGGTGATCTCGGTGACGCGTCCGGCGCCTGCGGCGATGATGACCTCACCGGCGTCCTGGGCGGCGCGCGCCTCGATGCCCGTACCGATGAAAGGCGCCTCCGACACGAGCAGCGGAACCGCCTGCTTCTGCATGTTGGCGCCCATAAGGGCGCGGTTGGCATCGTCGTGCTCGACGAAGGGGATGAGCGCCGTCGACACCGAGACGATCTGTTTCGGCGAGACGTCCATCAGGTCGACCTCGGCCGGCGGGACGTAGTCGACCTCGCTCGTCGTGCCGTACGAGGTCGTCGTCGCGCCGACGCGCACCCCGGCGCCCTGCGGGCCGCGCCGGACGAGGACGCGCTCGCCGGTGAACCGGCCGCTCCGGTCGAGCGTTGCCGAAGCCTGGGCGATGACGTACTCCTCCTCCTCGTCGGCGGCGAAGTAGACGATCTCGTCCGTCACCCGGCCGTGGGCGACCTTGCGGTACGGGGTCTCGATGAAGCCGTGCTCGTTGACCCGGGCGTACGTCGCCAGGTGGCCGATGAGGCCGATGTTCGGCCCTTCCGGCGTCTCGATGGGGCACATCCGCCCATAGTGGGAGGTGTGCACGTCGCGCACCTCGAAGCCGGCGCGCTCGCGGGACAGCCCGCCCGGCCCGAGGGCCGAAAGGCGTCGCTTGTGGGCGAGGCACGACAACGGGTTGTGCTGGTCCATGAACTGCGACAGCTGGCTCGTCCCGAAGAATTCCTTGATCGCGGCGACGACCGGACGGATGTTGATCAGCGTCTGCGGCGTGATCGCCTCGACATCCTGGGTCGTCATCCGCTCCCGCACGACCCGCTCCATGCGCGACAGCCCGATCCGCACCTGGTTTTGGATGAGTTCGCCGACAGAACGGATCCGCCGGTTGGCGAAGTGGTCCTGGTCGTCGAGTCGGTAGCCCGCCTCGCCGTTGGCGAGGTGGAGCATGTAGGTCGACGCCGCGAGAACCTCGCTCGGGCTGAGCACGCCCTGGCCCGGCGCCGGGCGCTCGAGGTCGATCTCGAGGATCTCGGAGATCTTCTCGATCTCCGGCCCGAGCTTGCGGTTGAGCTTGTAGCGACCGACGCGGGTGAGGTCGTAGCGGCGGGGGTTGAAGAAGGCGTTCTCGAAGTAGGCCCGCGCCGACTCGAGCGAGAGCGGCTCGCCGGGCCGGGCGCGCTTGTAGATCTCCAAGAGGGCGTCGTCTCGGGTCGGGATGAGCTCGCGTTCTTTTTCCCACTGGCTGGTGAGGAAGTCGAAATGGCGGACGAAGCGCTCCAGGAACGCCTCGTCCTCGTAGCCGAGCGCCCGCAGCAGAACGAAGAGCGACAGGCGGCGCTTGCGGGCGACGCGGGTGCCGGCGGTCACGTCGCGTCCCGGCTTCGCCTCGACGTCGAACTCGATCCACTCGCCCCGATAGGGGTGGACCGTCCCGGTGACGATCGTCTTCGCGTCACGACCCGGCTGGAAGATCACGCCGGGCGACCGGACGAGCTGGCTGACGACGACACGCTCGGTGCCGTTGATGATGAACGTGCCCTTCGGCGTCATCATCGGGAAGTCACCCATGAACACCGTCTGCTCTTTGATCTCGCCGGTCGAGGCGTTCATGAACTGCGCCCGGACGAAGATCGGCGCGGCGTACGTCATGTCCTTCGACTTGCACTCGTCGATACCGAACTTCGGCTCGGGCCGCAGGTCGACGTCCTCCGGATCGAATTCGAGCTTCAGCTGGAGCTGCCCGGTGAAGTCCTCGATCGGGCTGATGTCGGCGAAGGTCTCGGCGAGCCCGCGGTGCAAGAACCACTCGAACGAGTCGCGCTGGACGGCGACGAGATCGGGGAGTGGCAGGACTTCATCGAGGTTCGCGAAAGAAAAACGCTCCGGGGTGCGGAAACGTGACGGCAACGGCTTACTCCTCGCGAGAGCAGGTCAAGCTTGCTAACGGCTGGCGACTGCGCCGAGGGCGCGCGTCACCCCCGGGCTGGGTGCGGCACGCGACGGACGAGCACGACAGAAGACAGCATAGGCGCGCGCGAACCGGGAAGGCAACGCGGGCGCGCGCCTACGCGGCAGGGTACGGGACGCGACGGGCGGGGTCAAGGTCTCCCCGCTCGGGACGGCCGGGTTGGTCGACGTACCCGCCTGCCAGATCGGCGAGGTGGCCAACTTGACAGGTGCCCGAGACCTGTTCGCGGCCGGATTCTCCTGCGGGGTCACCCACGGCTGCGGTCCAGCCGACGCGGCCCGCCTGGGTGCCCTGGCGGCGAGCGGGGTGGGCAGCCACCTCGGTGCCCATCCGGAGTCCCCCACGAACCGGGGAGGGGAAGTAGTAGCGTCGCCGGCGGCTATTCGGCAGAGCGGTTCGGTGCCAGCGATGGGGCGACCAGTTACAACCCAGGTGTCGGTGGACGATCCAGGAGGTGGGCACCCACCAGTCGCGGCCAACCGGTGCAGTCGTGAACCCAGAAGGAGGGCCAATGTCTTCTCATGGTCTAGATGACCCGTTCATTAAGGTGGGTCACCGCCGGGTCGGGCCGGGGCTTCGGGCGGTCGTCGTCGTATCGACGCTGGCGCTGGTCGCCGGTGTCGTTTCGACGGGCATCGCCTCGGCGACCTCGACGGCGAGACACCGCGCCCCGGCGGTGGTCAGCCACAAGGGCGGATTCCTCGCCTGTGAAGTGACCGACACGGGGGGGATCAACGACCGTTCGTTCAACGCTTCGGCGTGGGCGGGATTGCAAGCCGCCAAGAAGGCGGACCCGTCAATGACGATCCGCTACCTGTCGTCGACCTCGTCGAGTGACTACGTGCCGAACATCGCCTCGTTCATCGGTGAGCATTGCGGCATCATCATCACCGTCGGCTTCCTGATGGGCGACGCGACCGCGGCCGCGGCCAAAGCTCACCCCCACCAGGATTTCGCGATCGTCGACTACAGCTACTCACCGGCGGTCAAGAACATCGACTCCCTGCTCTACGACACCAACCAGGACGCCTTTCTCGGAGGTTTCCTCGCAGCCGCGATGAG
>Ga0187857_10001422_pt1 | contig 24565 bp, 23 predicted proteins | sample June2016WEW_8_10_FD_132984 | JGI IMG/M metagenome (GOLD analysis project Ga0187857, IMG submission 132984) | Peatland microbial communities from SPRUCE experiment site at the Marcell Experimental Forest, Minnesota, USA - June2016WEW_8_100 | ecosystem: Environmental > Terrestrial > Soil >... | reverse complement strand
TGGCCGACCAAGAGCCTACCGGAGGTTATCGAAGGAGCCACGTCTGCGCTTCATGCTTTCGTTCGAGGATACGTCTTTGTTCTGCTCTTTCAAGCGTGCGCCGAATCCCTTGCCAGCGAAAACGCCAGTCGTCTGGTGGCGATGCAACGCGCGGAAAAGAATATCGAAGAAATTTTGGAAGATCTAAACCGCACGTTCCGCCGTGTTCGACAGGAATCCATCGACGAAGAGCTGTTCGACGTGATCTCAGGCTTCGAGGCGCTGACGGGACGTGGGCGCCGCGCCTGAAGGATCTAATAGGCAACGTATCGAACGATATCGAAGCCTCCTACATAAAGGAATGGCGGCATTCTGCAAGCCATTCACTACGGCGAAAGTCCGCTACTTAGATCACATCCGTGCCGCCGAGGCGCGGGACTGGCGTGCCCAAGAGTAAAGCAACGGTGATTCGTTGAGTTTGCGGGCAGAGAGTTTGATGAACAACTGCTATACGACTTGCCTGTCGAAATCGATGCAAGAGCATCCCGGCCTACAAGTGCCGTTGCGTTCGGCTACTGGCTCAAACCGCTTTCAGATTGGCGAGGTGATTCGGTTGGAGGTTATTCTCTCCAGCAACACTCCGAACCGTTACCTGGAACCGTGCGCACTCTTTAGGGAGTCAAATTTCGGGTGTACAGCGACGCTATTAGGGCATCGACCACCCAGACCATCAAGGCCATCGCCGTGGCCACCGGCTACGAGAACAGCGCAGTGGCCAAGGCTACCTACACGATCGAATAGCCTAACGACATCCGAACTCGCAATCGCCGGGCCGGGGACTACTCCCCGGCCTTCGGCCGTCTTGGGCTTGTCGGGGGATTGCCGCAATGGGCAACAAGGAAATTCCAGCAGAACTGCGAAATGTTTCTCTAACTCAAATCACTTACAAGTGGGGCTGGGCGCGGGGAGATTTCGACGACCCGCTTCCAGCGCTTTCTGCGATCAGGGAGCTGCATTTCTGTGCGTTTGATCGTGTTCCGTCTGGAGCACAAAACGGAGCACAATAACTGCCGAATGAGAGCCAGTGAGCCCAACTTGATATACAGGAAAAACAAAAATCAATTCCATGCGTATGAGTCGTTGCCCTTTAGCGTTCTTGCTTTCGTCAAATTTGCGGAGCTATTGCCCAGAGGAACCCGTCTGGATGCCCAAGCCGGTTTAGAATTCGTATCGGTTAAGCTGGTGTCAAGGGCTTGATATGTCCAACTCGGAATAGGGGTTGGCCGTCAAGACCGATGAGAGGGTTTTGTCCGAAGGTTCTATAAATTGATTCCGCATATCTCAGACGCACTGGCCGAGGCTTCTGTTCCTGTTTCAGGACCGAGAATACGTGCGTAAGCAGCGTCTTGGAGCGCGGTGCAAGTAGTCCGAAATACCGCATTGAATTCCAATAACGATCATTCACGTGTCGAAAGAGCGTGCCGCTGACCTTGCCGGGAGATGCTGCTCGGAGCTCGCGCACCTGGTTCTCGATCCTGAAAGTGAACTCCTCGCGCACCAGCGCGGATGGATCTGGACCGTCTACTACACTCTGGGCAAGGCGCGCACTCACTTTGCTTTGATCCATTCCGACGGCACGTCGCTCGCCCGCGCGCTGGCTGACGAAGTGGTTGCGGCCGACCGCGAATCCGGCGGCCAACTTCACACTCTCATCAGGACCAAATGGCTTACCAGCTTCTACGTCGCATCGCAGAAGCCCTTTTTAGACTTCCGTCGGCAGATCATTGACCGATGACCTGAGTGTGAACAATAATCGTCAGTTCTCGTGACCTTGGCCACGAAATTCATTGCCTTAATTGCGATGGCCAAACTGAGGATGAATAATCAGCCTGGCCGCATTTTGATTCTTGGACAGTCGCGAGGAGGCTTCTTATGACGAATAATTCCTATCCGTCGAAAATTGCCGCTCTTCTCCTGGAGCTCTCCACCTTTTTATCGCCTTCGCTGCCCTCGCGCGAGTACCGGTACGCGATATTCGCTCGCGAATGGACGAGGGGGCAACAGGCTTTCCTCTCATTTTCCTGCCGATGGTGACCTACGCCTCGGGCACGGCTACCGGCGCAGTCGCCATCGCTGATCTTAATGGCGACGGCAAGCCGGACTTGGCGGTGGTGAACTATGACAACAGTTTCGGTAGTACTGGCTCCGTGACCGTGCTCCTGGGTAATGGCGACGGAACCTTCCAGCCTCCGGTAAGTTACCCGGTGCTCGGAGCTGAGGCGGTAGCAATCGCAGATGTGAACGGTGATGGTAAATGCGATCTGGTGGGTGACCGCCAGTACGTCTGTCTTCGTGCTGTTAGGCAACGGCGATGGAACCTTCCAACCGGGCGTGGGTTATGTCACAGGCGTTGATGCATTAGCTCAACCCAATTCGCTAGCGATCGCAGATTTGAGTGGCGACGGCAACGCCGATGTGGTGGTTGCTGGTTTCTCAGGCGAGGTGGCAGTACTATTGGGCAACGGCGATGGAACCTTCCAACCGGGCGTGATTTACACCGGCGAATACTATACTTTTTCCGCGACAATCGCCGATGTTAACGGCGACGGCAAGCCCGATCTGCTGGTATCGGGTTGGGATAACGAATATAACGGCTTGCTGGGAGTGCTCATTGGAAACGGCGATGGAAGCTTCCAGCCAGTGGTCAGTTATAGCACAGGCCCAGGGGAAAGCTTTGCAGAGTCCGTGGCGGTTGCGGATTTGAACGGCGATGGCAAACCTGATGGCGTGGTCGCAAATTATGACGGCACGGTCGGTGTCCTGCTGGGAAACGGCGACGGAACCTTCCAGCCCGCGATCACTTACAATTCGGGAGGGTATTCTTATAGCGTAGCAGTGTCCGATGTAAACGGGGACGGCAAGCCCGATGTGCTCGTTGCTGACCTATACGGCTACGGTGAGGTTGGTGTCCTGTTGGGGAACGGCGACGGAACCTTCCAGCCCGTGGTCAGTTACTACTCAGATCAGGCTGACGATCTGGCCGTCGCGGATCTGAATGGCGATGGTAAGCCCGATCTAGTCGTGACCAACGGTTCGGTGGGCGTGCTACTGAACAACAACGGTGCCCCAGCTACCACCACTTTATTGACCGCAAGTGTGAATCCGGTCAATCCCAATAAGGTTGTAACCTACACCGCAACTGTGAACAGCCAATCCGGGGCATCGCTTGGGGGTTCGGTGACCTTCAATGACTCCGGTGCTGTCATTGCCACAGTACCATTGGTCAACAACCAGGCGGTACTTAGCACGAAATACGGAACGCGTGAAACGGGGGCCCATCTGATCACGGCCAGGTATTCTGGCGTTTTTGATCAAGCTTCAGGAAGCCAGTCGGGTACTCTGACCGAATATGTTCGCAGTGTCACGACAAAAACAGTATTGACTACTTCCGGATCGCCTTCGAAGGTCGGTCAGCCAGTGACATTCACCGCGACAGTGACTGCGAAACCGAAGTACGGCCCGATTCCGGACGGCGAACTGGTGACGTTCCTTGACAACACAACCGTGATTGGAACAGGTGCCACCTCAGGTGGTGTTGCGACCCTCACTACTTCCTCACTATCGGCGAAGACGCACACCATCAAGGCAACCTACGCCGGGGATGACACATTTTGAGCCGAGCACTGGGTCGGTGAAGCAGGTAGTGGAAGAATAATCTGAGAACGACGGTGCCGAGTTCGATAGTGCAGGGATGTTGCCACAAACGTTGCCAGTTAATCGCCGAACGACAACACGCCGCCCCGAATCAGGTGACGTGGTCCGAATGTAAGTGATTGAATCCGCGTGGCGGCCCTACGGAAAGTACATCTCATAATCCGTAGGTCGTAGGTTCGAGTCCTACCGCCGCCACCAGATTCAAACGACAGTAAACAGAGGTGATTACTGGGAATCACGACCAATGGCGAGGTCGTGCCCGGGATGGATCAAGGGGTATAGTGGCACAACTGAAAACAAATGACCGTGTCAACCCCTAGTTCGAAGGCTAACTCGAACCTCGGCCGTCATGTGTTTGGAGTGGCGGCTTTGGCCTCTGGCCTCATCACGCTGGCCTGGCACGACTACAACGGCTGGCATCAACCGCGTTACCTTGTCTACGCCGCCGCTGCTGCTCTGATCTTCGGCGGCGCTGCGATTCAGTTCCGTCGGATCGCGAAAACGGGTGCAGCCGTCCTTGCTGCGGTTTATATAGTCTTCGCCTTACAGTGCGTGCCAGGAATCGTCGCTGCACCGCAGATCTACAATAGCTGGGGCAACTTCTTCGAGCAGTTCTCTCTCCTGACCGGAGCGGCGATCGTTTGTGCGCGCTTGTCATCGGCATGGTCACCGGCATGGTCACCGGAAACGCTTCCTCGGATCGGCCGCATTCTTTTAGGTATCTGTGTCGCTTCTTTTACCCTCGAACAGGCGATTTATCTTAACCCTACCGCCAGTCTTGTTCCCAAGTGGATTCCACCAAGTCAGATGTTTTGGGCGGTAACGACGACTGTTTTGTTCGCACTCGCGGCTGTGGCTCTTCTTGCGAATCGAATGGCGCTTTTCGCGGCTCGCCTACTGACGATGATGCTCGTGAGCTTTGGGCTACTCGTGTGGGTACCGTTGGTTCTTTCGGATCCCCACAATCATACGAATTGGAGCGAAAACGCCGAGACCTTCGCGATTGCCGGAGCAGCATGGATTCTCGCTGATCTCCTCGGCGAGTGTCGGCCTTAATGACCACTTCCCGGGATGACGTGAGGCGGGCCCGGCTACTTCCTTGGTTTGTAAATGTAATTCACAAACACATACGCCCACGGTACAGCGATGATGGGTAATATCACCCACAAGAACGCCGAGGTGATGCCTTCCGCCGGCGAACCGGCCAACTTGCCCTTCGACCAGAGTGGGTACGCAACAAGAATAAGCCACAGGACTTTGTAAAATATCTCTAGCAGCAGGATCGGTAGCATTTTCAAAGGATGGATGATTCCTAAGCCCGCCAAAGTCGCGAAGGCTGTCCAGACGCACCACGCCACGGCATTTACTGGCTCCCATACCCCTTGGTGCGTGAGGACGTGAGTCCAAGTGTCCCTTCCCAGCAGGAAGAACATCAAGATAAAGACCAGTCGCAAGAGGTAAATGTTGATCCTACGGACACCTTCGTATTGGTCGTCCCGTTGAAAAACGGCTTTGAGGCTGAAGCTCATGGAAATGTCCTTGAAGTTCAAAAGTTTACTTCAAGAGGGACAGCCATGGCACACCGAGAACGGCTCACCGAGTCGCAGCGGCTCAGTTTCCGGCGATGTTCGACCATGCAGAGCAATGAAGAAAATCTTGAGAGGATTCGAGCTCTTCATATCGTGGCATTCATACGTAATCGAACATCGTCATGAAGCCATAGTCCATATGCAATTGCTGGTGGCAGTGAAAAAGTGTCGGGCCAGGATTATCCGCCGTAAAGTCCACCTCGACTTGCTTCCTGGCGGGCACGACCACTACATCTTTCATGACGCCCGCCGTTGCTTTGCCGGCGAACCTCGCCAGTTCGAAGGTGTGCCGGTGCAGGTGGACCGGGTGCGCTTCATCACTTTGGTTATCGAAGCGAAGGCGGTACCGATAATTAGCACGGACTCGAATAGGATCGGTCTTCGGGAAGGATTTACCGTTGATAGTCCAGTGGTCCACCCAGCGATTGCCCGCGAACTTCTTGCGGAAGACGAGCGGCATAACGCCGCCCGGCGGATCGGGAGTCTCCGCCTCGCGTCCAAACATCGCGTAGTCCCACGGCGTATTCGCCGGCGCGGTCCACTGCGGCGCTGCACTGCGGTTTGCATATTCCACCACGATGCCCAGGCCCGCATTCCGCATTTGATCATTCGCCTCCCCGAGAATCCAAACGCCGGGCTGGTTCATTAAGACGATAGCGTCCACGCGCTCCGCCGGACCCATCTCGATCGCCTCCACCTCGCGCGGCACCGGCACAGCGTTTCCGTCCAGGCTGACGATTTTGAACTTGTGACCGGGCAAGGCAATGCGGTGCTGTTCGGTGGCGCTGGCGTTCAAGATGCGAAAAAGCACCTTCTGACCTTCCTTCACGCGCACTGGATCGCCCCAACCGAGTGCGTGGCTGTTCATGGAATAGACGGGATATGTGACTTCCAGATTGCCCTCGTCGCCCTGGCTGCTCAGATAGGGATCCCAGCCGTGCAGCGCGAGAAGGACCTCGGCGTCGTATCGGCCCGGCTCCTCTTTCGGTTCAACATAGAGGAATCCGAATTGTCCCGTGTACGTGGCTCGTTTCATATCCCGGCCCGCATGAACGTGGCTGTGATACCAGCGAGTTCCCGAGGGACGGGGGACGAACGAATACCGCCGGACCCCACCCGGCGGTACCATCGGCGTCCCTTCTTCCTCAGAACCATCCACCTCGGAAGGAACGAACAAGCCATGCCAATGAACCAGCTCCGGAATTTTGGTCTCGTTGAATACGTCGACTGTGACAGGTTGCCCCTCGCGCAGCCGCAAGACCGGGCCGGGAGCCGAGCCGTTGTATCCGGTTGTCTTAATCGTTCTGCGCGGCGCGACTTCCAGCTCGACGGGCGAGATGTGAAGCGTTACGTCGGCCTTGGGATTGTCTGGCGCAGTTTCGAAACCCATCCCCCGTGCCATCGCGATCGAAGCCGAGGTGCCCAGCAGCGCCAGAAATTTCCTGCGATCCATTTTGCTTGTCGTCCTTTGCACAGGGCAATGCCAGCACACCGGTCGGTGACTACTTTTACGCAGTTAGCCGCCAAACGCAGGTCGCAGCGGCTGACGGGTTGACCATCACACCGATTGGACGCGGTTCCACAGTCATTGAGGTCAGATGGCCTGTGGGTCAGGTCAATGCTTCATTCCTCAACGCTGAGTCGAATCCAACAAACTTCAGTTATGCGACCGTCAACCTGACGGTGACCGCCTAAAAAGAAATGGGGCAGCATGTGCTCGACCTTACGAATTCTCCTCCGTCAAAGGTCTGGAGCCGCTGCCCCATCAACCTTACTTCCTGTCGAACCGTTTCGACAGTTCATCTAGCAAATCATTTCGCAAGGACATCGGATCGACGCCGACACTCAGGATAACGTCACAGGCTGGGCAAACGTATGCCACACCGTGCCAAGAGCTCTTAGCAGCATTGATGGTAATTGGCTCTGCATGTACCGCACTGAGTTCGGCGTTGCATTTCGGACAATCCATTGCGACGTGCCCTCTACTTTTCTTCGTGCTTCTTTTTCTCGTTTCTCTTAAGTTCGGCGATAGCCTCTTCGATGTTATGTTCCCGGTTGGGAAAATAGACTTTATGTACCATTACGAGGTGCTGGTCGAAAAGGGCACGCATGTAAGCCAACTGTTCAATCTTGCCTTTCCTTCCGTCCTTCGGGCTAAACTTTACACTCGGACATGCTGAGCAACGTCCTGCAAGTGGAAGACGGTCACCACTCGTAATTTCAAGATGAGGACTCACCATAGAAGCCAGTTTCCCATATATCACCAATGGACTTCAAACGGTTAATCAGCGTGCGTGCTATCCTGTTCGGCGGTGTCTGCGACAAGGCAGAAAGATTTGAAAACTTAACCCTCGAAATGGGGAGACACTATGAAAACACTTCTAGTATTGGTGATGCTGTGCTACGGGATGCTCGTATCAGCACAGGAGCCCGTGGAAGCGTTTTACGAGTCAGGTAATGCATTTGTGCGATTTTGCACGGCAGCAGATAGAGTGTCCGACACGAAAAGCAGTACCAATGCGGATGTCCAGAACGCATTGAACTGCTCGCTTTATGTCTTAGGGATTGTGCACGCAGTGGAATTCGAGGTCGCGTACAGTGAAAAAATGACTGGCAAGAAGCCAGTTCAACCGTTTTGTGTTCCAGACAATGTTGAAAACGGTCAGATCGTCAAAGTTGTGCTGAAGTACATTCGTGCTCATCCTGAAGAGGCTCACAGACACGCAGGGTTGCTCGCTATGTTGGCGCTCGGAGAAGCGTACCCGTATCCTTGTCCCGCTTCATAAGACGACGAGGCCCGCCCGCTGATCGTTGAGAGGATTGTTGTGTCTATTCGCTGAGAATTTTCTGCCATCTAGCGACACTGTACGGGGCACCCAGCATACTACCCAACTCACTGAAGAAACTCGGAGTGACATCCTCAAGACCAGAAATAGAAATACTGGCAGGATTGTCCACGGGCCAAAGTGCGATCTTACCAGCGTAGCCAGTGATTTTCATTGCCAATAGAGTGATCCTGATGTTGAGCGATTCCAAAGGCGTGGACACATTTACGCCGAGGTAAAGGCCGGTGGGCAAGCGGAAAACCTTGCCATCACGTGTTAATGTCTGCTCTAATCCGAGTCCTTCCATCTCAGCATGGAACGCAGCGTATTGCTCTCTGGTCGTTGCGTCATGCAGTTCCGGCCTACACATCACGTTCATTTTTGAAATTCCCCTTGGGTCATTGTGAGCATACTTTCGAGACGGAGTAAAGGGCAAAAATCGACCGGGGAGCGACTTGTACACCTCGCACTGCGGCAACCGCCGAAGTCACAATCCCGTTCAGCTTAGAGATTGCGTTGCTTGTCGTCCGTCCGTGTAGCGATTCAGAAATTAAAGCGATAGCCCAGAATCATCTTGGCAATCAGGTGGTCGGTCGCGCCCGTGACGCCCACGCCGAGACCGAAATTGATCTCCCATTGCGGCGCGATATTCAAATCAATCGCGGGGAAAATCTGGTGCTGCTGTTGCGAGACCGCATCGAACCCTGTCACTGGGCCGACGGAACCGTAGTATTCGAGACCTCCAGCAACTTTCGGAGTGAAATCGTAGCTGAATTTGAAGTTTGGCGAAAAGACCACGCCTTGGGTCACGCTCTCACCGTGAAAAGACCGGTCCAGCGTAGGGTTCAAAGCCCAATACCATCGGCCGACTTTTTGGTCTACGATGGGACGGATTTCCCACGTCCATGTGTCCACGGAATACTGCCGCCTCTGATAGCCGATTTCATTCGAGATGCTCACACCAACCGGCCAGTGCCATTTTGCGGGGACGGCAACACGCGGCCGGATGTGAGCGCCCACCCACTGCCAGCCCTGGCCGTCGGTAATCGAAGTGAAGATGTAAAAGCCGCACTCGAACCAGTCATTGAATCCGTGGGTGATCTCGACGGTCTCATGCTCGGCGTGATTCGTGGGATAAACACCGTCCACAATCGCCTTGGAGCCGTCGATTGTGAAGTTGCTATGGAGTTCAACCATGGTGTGTCCGGGATCGACCAGATCCGATCCGTACACCTGGATTTCGTAGTTGTCTTGAGCACGTACCCGGGCTGCAGAGAAGATGACCGTCAGCAACCAGAGCAGGAGGATGCAACCGTGCGCGAAGCCAAACCAGAAAGCACGGCCAAAAGATAGGCACCTGTCCTCTGCGGACAGAGCCTCGCGAGATCGAGTAGAAGAACCAGTCAGCCGCTGTCTGAGCATCCAGTTACTTTGTCTCGTTTATGCCGCTTCGAGGACGCTGACGGGCAGCGACAAAGTTATAACAGCGCCGCCTCCCATGCGATCGCAGATCCTGGCCATGCCGCCGTGAATACCACTAGCAATCGCATACGAACTCCCGCCAGTCCAAGACTTTACACCTCCAGGTGGGATCGAGGAAACAGGACTCAACCGGCAACGCCAACATTATCCGTAATCGCCGCGCGCATGACTGCCTGGCAATTCGCGACGTTCTAACGCCGAGGGCTTGATATTGGGGAAAACTGTCCAATATCATTGGCGGACCATGACTTCTTCCGACGACTTCCGTCCAAGGTAAATATGCGCAAATACGCGGCGTTCCTGCTGTTGCTTTTGGTTTTGACTCCATCGCTGGCCAATGCTCAAACGCCATCCACACAGCAGTCTTCTGAACCGGCATTGCCCTACAGCCCCAGTTTCGACGTCTCGTCGATGGATAAGTCTGTCGACCCTTGCGTGGATCTCTACCGTTATTCCTGCGGCGGTTGGCAGAAGAGAAACCCGATCCCGCCCGATCAGACTTCATGGTCGGTCTACGCCAAGCTCTATCAGGACAACCTGACCTTCCTCCGCGGCATGCTTGAACAGGCGGCCCAGCGGGATGAGCACCGCAATGCTGTGACCCGGCAGATCGGAGACTTCTACGCCGCCTGCATGGACGAAGGCACAGTGGAAAACCGCGGACTCGCTGCGATTCAGCCGGAACTCGACGGGATTCGGCAGCTCAAGTCGGCGAAAGAACTTACGCCGCTCGTGGCGCGGCTGCAGCTGATCTACGACCGGTATTCCTACAACACTTCCTTGCTCTTTTCGGCGGGATCGACGCAAGACCCGGACGATTCCGAGCATGTAATCGCCGAAGTGGATCAGGGCGGCCTGGCCATGCCCGATCGCGACTACTACATTAAAGATGACGCTAAGTCGAAGGAAACGCGCCAGCATTACCTGCAACATGTGCAGAGAGTCTTCGAGCTGATCGGCGACAGCCCGGTTGCCGCTAAACAAAACGCCGACGCCGTCCTGCGTCTGGAAACGGCCCTGGCCAAGGCTTCGCTCACTCGCGTCGAGCGCCGTGATCCCCACAAGCTGGTTCATAAAATGAAGGTCGCCGATCTCATCCAGCTTGCGCCCAACTTTGACTGGCTCGCTTACTACCACGAGATGCAATATCCGGAGATCGCCATTCTCAACGTCGACGCCCCGGAGTTCATCAAGGAACTCAACACGCTTCTCTCTTCCGAATCGATCGACAGCTGGAAATCCTACTTGCGCTTCCATGTGGCCGACACCTCTTCCCCGTACCTTTCTTCCAAATTCGTCGAAGAAAATTTCGACTTCTACCGCAAGTACCTGCGGGGCGCGAAAGAGATGCAGCCCCGCTGGAAACGCTGCGTGCAATACGTCAACTATGACTTGGGCGAGGCGCTGGGGCAGGTTTATGTGGCTAGAGTCTTCTCCCCCGAACTCAAAGCGAGCACGCTCGATATGGTGCGCCGCATCGAGGACGCGATGGGCGCCCGCATCAGGGCGCTCGACTGGATGAGCCCGGAAACGAAACAGCAAGCACTTACCAAGCTGGCGGGAATTCGCAACAAGATTGGCTATCCCGATCACTGGCGCGACTACAGCTCGGTGAAGATCGTTCGTGACGATTTTGCCGGCAACGTCGAGCGTGCGCATCAGTTCGAGAGCCGCCGCGACATCAACAAAATCGGCAAACCTGTCGACCATGGCGAATGGGACATTTCCGCTCCCACCGTGGATGCTTACTACAATCCGCAAATGAACGACATCAATTTTCCCGCTGGCGTGCTGCAGCCGCCACTCTACGATCCGAAAATGGATGACGCTCCCAATTATGGTGACACCGGGGGCACCATTGGCCACGAACTCACCCACGGCTTCGACGACGAGGGCAGCCAGTATGACGCCAAGGGGAATCTGAAGGACTGGTGGACAAAAGAAGACCGGGAAAAGTTCGACGCGCGCACCAAGTGCGTGGACGATCAATATTCAGGATATGTTGCGGTGGAAGACGTCCACGTCAACGGCAAGCTTACCCTCGGCGAAAACGTCGCCGATCTGGGCGGCGAGATTCTTGCCTACGTCGCGTGGAAGGATGCGACCCGAGACAAGAAACTTGAGTCCATCGACGGTCTGACTCCGGAGCAGCGCTTCTTCGTCGGATTTGCGCAGTGGGACTGCGCCAACGAACGTCCCGAAGACTTGCGCATGCGCGCCATGACCGATCCGCATTCTCCCGCGCGCGACCGCATCAATGGAGTCGTGGTAAACATGCCCGAGTTTGCGGAGACATTCCACTGCAAACCGGGCCAGCCCATGGTGAAACCCGCCGCCACTGTGTGCAAGGTTTGGTAGCGAAGGTTTGGTAGCGAAGGTCTGGTAGCGAAGGTTTGGTAGCGGCCGGTTCGTCTGTCCGCGTGGCGGCACTTCCCGCGACAGTGGCCGGACTTCCGGTCTGTGGATAACTTCCGGATCGCCCAAGTCATGACACTCGTGCAAGAAAAATAGCTAGGGCGAATTCCTCGGATCGCCTTGACAACGGATGTATAATCGCGCGGTGTATTGGAGGTTGCAGATATGAGTCATCTTCTCCCCCGGCTCTGGTGGCACGACGACGAGGGCCAAGACATCGCCGAATATGCGGTAATGCTGGCTGTCATCCTGGTAGTGGTAATTGGCACGATTCAACTGATCGGAAGCAATGCGAACAATGTATTTTCGGCGGTAGCCAGTTCAATTCAGTGACCCCGCCCGAACGATAACGGCTACGCTCATGGTCGTTCGGTGCAATTGCACGGTGTGAATTGGCTTCAGCGATCGCCGGAAGGGCGGGCGATTCCTCTTTCGCGAATGTGCCCCCGTAGGGCACGTTTCCGCGTGCCCGCGTTTTAGTGTGTCTGCCGCGATTATCTCCGTAGGACAAGAACACCCTTTTCTTGTATTTCGCCCCTACCAGGCTCCTTGCTTCCGGCCCCACCACCAAATGAGGCCAATCGTTGCCGTATTCTGCTGTTTGGTGAGAAGCCCTTGTACGTCGGTCAAGAACGACGGCTGGTTGGAGAAGTCGCGCCTCCACTCATAACGCGTGAGAAATCCGTCGCCCAGATTGTAGTCAAAGGTCACAGTAGTTTCCTTCAAATCCTGGTTGATGCCGCTGAAAAGCCCGCTATCTGACATATATTCCCCACGTGCAGCCAGCGCAAGCTTTGGAGTGAACTGATAACGCGCATACGCAGCGCCGCCGGCTACAACTGAAGGAGTGGACGACTCTCCTGGCGCAGCGTTTTTCCAGAGACGTTCAATTTCGTAATCTCCTTCAATTTGCAGCGTGAGTTTGGCGGTCGTCTGCCAGGTCACATAACTGTCGAAGATGTGCGTCCGCCCATCCGGAGCTGGCCGAATCGCAACAAAGCAGAGGCCGGGCTGTACCGGTATAGGTCCGCAATTCGACGCCGGAGTTCGATCCGGGTGATCCTGTCCAAGATAGTAGTTCATCGTCCAGGTAACGGATTTTTGCGGCTTGGCTGTGAATCCGAATAACTCATCTTTGAAACCGTTGGTGGCTTCCGCCTGATTGGTTCCGTTGACCACCCAGTAGTTCACAGTAAAGCGATCGCTGACCGGATAACTGGCACGGAATCCCATGTGGTAGAAGGGGAGAAAGCTGAACCAGTAGGCTCGGGAATAGTTCATTTGATCCTTGGTGTAATTGCCTTCGATCCCAAGCGAACTCCCCCACTTACCGAAGTCGACGTCCACGCCCTTACCAACAGGAACGATGTAGGTACCGTAAGCCTGAAAAATGTTGCGATAGATGTCCGGGCGTGGTTCGTTGGCCGGGTTTCCTTGCGACGTGTCCGTGGCCTGGCCGAACTGTAGATCGAGGCGTCCACCCCAGCGGCGTCCAGCGGCTGCGTCGGGTGGATGATCAAAAATAACGCTGGCCTGATTCAAACTGAAGTTATTGCTGAGGACGTCGTAGGCGCGCAATAGGTTCACCCGACCGACAGGGTGGTTGAAGTTGTACTCGTAGTAACTGTCAAGACCCAGATTGATTGTCGTGCCGTGTAGAAAATCCAGCTGTTTTCTGTCCTCGGCAGTCGTGAGCGTCTGCTCAGGCGAAGTTTGACTCGGAAGGCTTTGACTCTGAACGCTTTGACTCTGCAAGCTCTCGGCAACGACCGGAGTTCGCCCATCAGCAGCTGCAACCTGGCTACTCGCCTGCATCTGTTTCACCAGGCTTTTCAACTCCGTCACCTCTGACTCTAGCAGTGTTACACGCTCTTGCAGGGTTTGAGCGGTTTCCGACCGCGCAGAAACAGATTGCTGAGGCTGGGTTTGCTGAGGCTCGGTCGATTGCGCACGGAGTGATGCCGCACAAATGCAAAGCGTAACTATAGCGGCCAAGTATCTCCAGGACGATTCTGCTGTAACATGTTGGATAGACATCCGATTTTTCTCCGCGATGAATGAGCCTCACTCGACCTTTCAAACGAGGCTTGCTCTCTGGTTTTGGCTAGGGCACGGCTTCAGCCGTGCCGTTCAGGACCGATAAAAACACGGGCTTCAGCCCCTGAGGGCCGGACTGCCCGCTCGGAGAACCCCACATCGAGCCAGATCGGATTATTACTTGACAAGTGTGGGGAGTAACAGTTGTTGGGCATGTTTTCAAACTATGTGTTCAAAGCATACGTTCAGAGTACGTTCAAAGATGGATCACGTAGCTCGAAGCCACCTCGCGAAATGCGGCCAGTTGCTTCGTCCGGGCGATTTCATCCCAACCCAGTTCTGAAGTCATGAGGTCCGCAACCGCGGGCGCCATTTCGAGCGCTGCGCGCGCATTCAAGAACAACGCGCGTGTACGTCTGGCCAGAATGTCTTCGACGGTGCGGGCCATTTCGTGTCGCACCGCCCAGATTGCCTCGGCCTTCATGTAGGGCAGCGCGCCATGCAGCCTTTCGCCGAGCCGAGCGTCAGTCTCGATGAGCTTGCGAATCTCGTACGCATCCGAGCCGTAGACAGCCAGCGAGCCGAACTGTTTCGCTGCCTCTTCTTTCGGAGCATCGTGGAAGCCATGGATGTGCAGATGATGGGTTACGCACGGTTTTTCCGGCAACTGCGCGAGCGTTGCCGCTTGATCAACGCAATCCTCGGCCATGTGCCGATAGGTCGTCCATTTTCCGCCGCAGACCGTAACCAGGCCGGAGCGATCGATGTGGATGACGTGATCGCGTGACAGTGCCGCCGTATTTGCAACGCCCGTAGCGCGCACCAGCGGCCGAATGCCGGCGAACACGCTCAACACATCGTGGCGCGTCGGTGCTTTCGTCAGGTATTGCCCAGCGGTCGCGAGGATGAATTCGATTTCCTGCTCCATGGCGACAGGCTCGAGCGTGGCCGTCGCAATGGGTGTGTCAGTAGTTCCAACCAGCGTGTGACCGTGCCACGGAATCGCGAATAATACCCGGCCATCGCTCGTGTGTGGAACCATGACCGCGCTCTCGCCCTGCAGGAAACTCGATTCGAAGACCAGGTGAATGCCCTGGCTGGGGGCAATCATCGGCTGAGCAGTTGGCTCTGCCTTAAGCCGAAGCAGATCGCTGAAAGCGCCGGTGGCGTTGACCACAACCTTCGCAGCCGCGCGGAATTCGTTGCCATTTTCGGCATCCCGGGCGCTGACACCGTCCACAAATCCCTGAGCGTCCTTCGTCAGCCCCGTGACTTCGACATAGTTCAGCAACGTAGCTCCCTGCTCGAAAGCGGTGGCCACCATGTGAATGAGCAGCCGGGAGTCGTCGAATTGTCCATCGTAATAAACGGCGCCGCCGCGCAAGCCTTCCGTCTTCAGCGTGGGCAGATGTTCGAGCGTCTCTTCTCGGGAAAGAATGCGTGAGGTTCCAAACCCGTATTTACCGGCCAGCAATTGATAGAGCTTCAGTCCGAGACCGTAGAATGGCGCCTCCCACCAATCGTAATTCGGCACCACGAATGCGAGATCGTGCACGATGTGGGGCGCATTTTGCAGAAGCAGCCCGCGCTCCTTGAGCGCTTCCATGACCAGCCCTATATACCCCTGCTCCAGATAGCGCACGCCGCCGTGTGCCAGCTTGGTGCTGCGGCTGGAGGTGCCTTTGCCGAAGTCGCTTTGCTCGACAAGCAGTACATCATAGCCCCGCGCCGCCGCATCGATAGCTACACCAACGCCGGTAGCGCCACCGCCCACCACAATCATGTCCCACGCCTTGGGATGCGCTTCGATACGGCGCCACATGTCGGTTCGATTCATAGCTGCATTTCGGAGCCAAGGCTTGTGTGGTGGCGGGGCAAAGCCCCGTCACCACACGGCCCGTCCGTACCTACGTCGATTCTACCCAGTCAAAAGCCCGCGTCACCGCTTTCTTCCAATAGCGATAAAGCCGCTCGCGAACTTCTTCGTCCATCTTCGGATCCCATCGTCGATCGACGGCCCAGTTCGCGGCGAGTTCATCGGTATCCCGAAAGAAGCCGACTGCCAGCCCAGCCGCATAAGCAGCGCCCAGAGCGGTAGTCTCCTTCACCATCGGCCGCACCACCGGCTTCGCCAGAATGTCAGCCTGAAATTGCATCAGCAGATCGTTGATTACCATTCCGCCATCAACACGCAGCACGTCGAGCGTAATGCCGGAGTCCTTTGCCATGGCATCGACCACCTCCCGTACCTGGAACGCGGTCGCCTCCAGCACGGCGCGGGCAATGTGCCCTTTATTGACGAAGCGGGTCAGGCCGGCAATCACGCCCCGTGCGTCGTCCTTCCAATACGGCGCGTACAAGCCCGAGAATGCTGGAACGAAGTAGACGCCGCCATTATCACTTACAGTGCGGGCAAGCGCCTCGATCTCCGAACTTTTTTCAATGAGCCCGAGATTATCGCGGAGCCACTGCACCAGCGCGCCAGTAATTGCGACGCTCCCTTCCAATGCATAACATGCCGGCTTCGCGCCGAACTTATATGCGACCGTGGTAAGCAGGCCGAAGTTCGAGAGCACTGCCTTTTCGCCTGTATTCATCAGCATGAAGCAGCCCGTGCCGTAGGTGTTCTTCGCTTCTCCCGGCTTAAAGCAGGCCTGACCGACCAGAGCGGCTTGCTGATCGCCGAGATCGCCACTGATCGCAACGCCCGCAACGGCTGGCGCCGTCGCAATGCCGTACACTTCGCTGCTCGAAACAATCGTCGGCAACATCTGGATCGGAATGCCGAAGTCCTGCAAGATTTCCCAATCCCACTGCAGCGTGTTCAGGTTCATCAGTTGGGTGCGGCTGGCATTAGTCACGTCGGTTAAGTGAACTCCTCCATGCACTCCTCCCGTGAGATGCCAGATCAGGAACGTATCGATATTGCTAAATAAAAGATCGCCGGCCTCCGCTTGCTCCCGTGCCCCCGCTACATTTTCAAGAATCCAGCGAATCTTAAGCCCGCTGAAATAGGTAGCGAGCGGAAGCCCGGTCTGGGCGCGATACCGGTCCTGCCCGCCCCGCCGAGCGAACTCCGCGACCGCGGGAGCAACCCGAGTGTCCTGCCAGACAATTGCGTTATAAACGGGCCTTCCACTTTTCTTGTGCCATACCACAGTCGTTTCGCGCTGGTTCGTAATCCCGATCGCAGCCAGATCTTTCGGCCGCAGCCCACGCGATTCCATTGCCTCTTGAATGACATCCTGCGTGCGGCGCCAAATTTCTTCCGGATCGTGCTCGACCCATCCCGCCTTCGGATAGATCTGCTCGTGCTCTCTTTGTGCTGAGCTCACGATGCACCCGGAACGATCAAACACGATGAAGCGCGAGCTTGTCGTTCCCTGGTCAAGGGCGCCAATGTAACTTGCCATCGTTGGTTTCCTCCTTCACAGAAGGGGTTCATCCCTCGGCGGTTTTTTCATGTGCGAACTCTGGATATTAACCCTTCTGCCTGTTTGCTTGCATCGGTGACGCAAAACGGCCTCCAAAGCCAGGTTTGGCGCGTCGGGCGCGAGAAGCGGCCCGTTCTCCATAAAAGACGGCAAACAACAGCGAGTAAAGGAGTTAGTTGATGTCGAGTAGGCCGGTCACATTCTTTGGTAACTCAGAACAGATTCCCTTGTAACTACCAGATAGCACTAACGTGGGCTGCAACTAGATTCCGGTTCGTGTCATCTTAATAAAAGAGGTAAGGTTTGCGGACCCGGCAAACCAGGAACGTGGGGTTCCTAATGAAGCGTCTGGGCAAGGTTATTCGGTCCGTGCAAGCCTTCGGCCGCGAGTTGTCCCGCAGATCGCTTCCGGCCGAAGCGTATCGCGTGCCCGCAATCGGTATCGCCCTGGGCGGAGGCTTTGCTCGCGGCATCGCCCACATCGGAGTACTCAAGGTCCTCGAAGAAGAAGGCATTCCAGTTCGCATGGTCGCGGGCACCAGTGTAGGCGCAATTATGGGCGCCGCATATTGCAGTGGACTTACCATCGCGGAACTGGAGGAAGTCGCCCATAAAGTTCGCTTCACTACTTTCGCGCGTTGGACGCTCTCGCGCTACGGCTTCGCCTCCACCGATCGAATGGTCTCATTTCTGAAGAAAACTTTGAAGGTGCATACCTTTGAAGATTTGCGTATCCCTCTCGGTGTCACGGCAACTGATTTCAACACCGGGAAAGGAACGGTTTTTACCTCCGGCCCCATGATCGATCCGGTGCGCGCGAGCTGCGCTTATCCCGGCATGTTCCTGCCCGTAGAAATTCAAGGGAGCTGGCTGGTGGATGGCATGCTCTCCCATCCCGTTCCCTCTCAGCCTCTGCGAGAAATGGGCGCGGACCGCGTCCTGGCTGTGCACCTGAAGGGGCAGTGGTCGAAGACGTGCGCACCCCGGCATTTCTTTGACGTGATCGGGCAGTCGTTCGCCATCGCGCAGGACATGATGAGTGCCACATGGAGAAGCGCGGCCGACATCGTAATCGAGCCCGACGTCGCGGGTTTCGACTATGACGACTTCAAGCGCGCTGGCGAATTGATCCGCGTAGGCGAATTGGCGATGCGCCAGGCCTTGCCGGAAGTCCGAAAATGGCTGGAAGCTCCTGCAGAATCAGCCGCCCCTCTGAACGCGTCGGCGTTGGTCGCAAGACCCGCGCCCATGCCAGCCGACTGAAACGTCTACTTCCCCGCCAGTTTCTTCGCAATCTCTTCCACAATCTTCGGGCGAAGATCGGCCATGACACTGTCCACGATACTGGCAATTGTGCTGGCGTCCGTTGCAGACGATGACGATGAACCCTCCGCCGCCGCCGCCGCCATCGCCTTCGGAGGCTCCGCCGTTTCCACCACGTCACTGCTTGCGGCAGGGATGGGCGGTGCGGTGCGGATCTGATGCCAATTCGATTTTCCCGATTTCGATTTCTCGTCCTTGCCCATGGATTCCTGCCCCTCTATGTGTGAACTCGAATCTCCCTCCGCCACAGCCGGTGCCAACGCACCCGCAGTCCCGCGGACGGACTCCCCATTTTGTTCCGCCGTCGCCTCGACCCCGACCTCGTCCTCACCAGCCACGTTTCGACCCATGTTTTGGTCCATGTCTCGATCTATGTCTCGGTCCAGGTCTCGACCAACGACGTCGGCAAAGGTCGCAGCCGCAACCTCTTCCGCAGGTGCTTCATCCTGAACTTTCGCCGCAGAATCTTTTTGCTCAGCTTCGGCCTTCTCGGCTTCAATCTTGTCTGCTTCGTTTTTACCCGCCACCGGACTCGCCGGGCTCGAAACCACCGCCGTCGCCTCCGCAGATGCCTCAACGGCCGGTGTTTCTGCGGATCTGGTTTCTGAAGCATGCTCAGCCGCTTGCTCTGGCAAAGCTTTCGCGCTGGCGGCCAACTCCACTACTGCCAGTCTGTTTTCAACCGCAGCCGCAATCGCGGAAACTCCGGTGATCCGCACCGGTTCAATCTCGCCGCTGGGCGTTGCCGCAGACCTTACTGCAAAAGCGCGGAACATTTCCGCTTCCAGCGAAATCGCCGCGTCCTCAGGGCTCAACGCCACCGGTTCCGCTACCCACCGCGGACCGGCGGCCGCATCGCGTCTCGCTTCTTCGGCCAGCAGCTGACCGGCGGCAACCAGAGTTCCGTGCGACGGAATCGTCGAGATGTCCCCATGTCCGATCGAGGGGGTCAGCAACCGCAATGCCTGGGCAAGTTCCTCGTCGCTCGGCGCCGGCTCTTCTGCTGCCGCCATCTCCTGCACATTCGCCGCAGACACTGCGCCCGCAAGTGCTCCCACCTCGGTCGTCCCGCCCGTCGTGATCTTCTCCGACTTCGTCACCTCGGGCTTCGTCACATCGGGCTTCGTCATAACGACCGCTTCGGCCTGCCCGGCTTGAGTTTTTTCTTCCGCACCCTGCTCGACCCCACTCGCAACCGAAGTGAAAATCGGCTCATCATTCTTGTCCACGGGCGCAGGCTCTTGCGTAAGGAGGTCGCTGTTCACCGCAACCGCCGCGGGTATTTCTGAATGCCGGGGTTCCTGATGCTGAGACTCTGGGTGGTGAAACTCTGAGTGCTGGGTCTCTGAATCGGCTTCTGATCGCTCAGCTACTGAGTGCTCGGTTCCGAGCTGATGGGGTTCAACCGCCACCGGATCGGCGGCCGGATCAACAACGACCGCCCCATCGTCGGCCTTATCTTCGGCCGCCAGTTCCACGTGCTCGACTGGAATCTCGACTTCACCCCTGCCCTCAACCGCCCCTGCTGCGGGCTCAACCGCGGGCACCGGAGTTTCAGCTTCCGTCTTCTCTTCTGTCTTCAGTTCCGGTTTCTTCGCGTCCGCCTCAACCGTAAAAACGTCCACCCCAGGCTTTGCCGCCGACATCTCTACCGCCGGCGCCGCAACCGGGCCGCCCTTTGTTCCGTCCGCCGTTGTGTTCGCCAGCGGCGCAATATTTTCGGCTGCCGGATTCTGTCCCTCGAGCTTCGCGGCCACAGCACTGAGTGCGTCCAACTCTTCCGGCGTGATGTCGCGCGGAATATCCGGAACTACGCCCGATTCCTGCCCGGGCGCCGCCTTAACCGTGAACGCTTCGCCTACGCCAGTCTTGCTCTTCCCCTTTCGATAATCGCGGAAGCTTCCTCCCGCCGTGAAATCTTCTGGCTCTTCTTTTTCTTCTTTCTTCTTCTTCGACGGGAAACCCAGCCGGCTCTTCCATCCCGAATCGTCTCCCTGCTTACCGTACCGTCCCCCTTCCGCTTGCTGCGGCACCATGCGGTCTTCGAGCCGCGTGATCGCCGTCAGCAACTCGCTGGCTTCAAATGGCTTCACAATATGACCGTCGGCCCTCACCCGGCGCGCCTCTTCCGGCTTGAAAGGTTCCAGTTTGCCCACGGTCAGCAGCACGGGAATGTGCGCCGTCTCCTCCGCATCCTTCAGCCGCTGGCATACCTCCAGCCCGCTGTAGCCGGGCATGTACACATCCAGCACGATCAGATCCGGGTTGATTTCGGTGATCCGCTTCAGGGCGGCGGACCCGTTGTTGACTGTGACCACGTCATACCCGGCATCGGCCAGGATCTTTCGACCCATGTTCTGGGCCGTCACACTGTCATCGGCGAGCAATATTTTCCGCGCCAAGCGTCATCCTTCGCCAAGAAGCGAAGAATAAGAAGAGATAACGCGAAACTACCTTGTCCCACAACCTAAGTCAACGATTCCGCAGAGGTAACCGGTTACTTCCGTCCCTAGCCTGTTGGGAAGTAGGCCATTTCTGGACCGATCGTGCCTTTGGTAACCTCAAGTTAACTGCGATTGACCCCCGGCGCCTGGCAGCGCCTCCGGCCCGAACCATCTCTGCAATCCGACCTCGAACCTCTGCCCTCCCTAGAACGGGTTCAGCTTCGCCAAACCCTTTTTCTTTTTCTTCTTGCTCGAAGAAATATCCGCCATCTCTTCGGTTTTCGCCGGCGCACTCGAAGCGCGGCTCGATGCTCCACCACTGCCGTCCAGTTGATTGCTCTGCTGTAACGGAGGAAGCGCGTTGGGATCGGCCTCAACATTCGGCTTCAGTTCATTCGGATCCGCCACGCTTGGCTTGGAATCGGCCGCCGTATCCGAACGCGGCGCCTCCTGGTTCGGCGCTACCTTCCCATTGGTATTGATCGTTTCCGCGCTGACCGTATTGTCGCCGCCGAGGCCCCTGGCTGCGTTCGCCATCTGCTGCACCACCTTCGTTGCCGTCTCCGGTTCCGGATCCACCATCGTCGGATCGCCGACATGCGACGCCTTGGCCACGTCGGGATGCTTCTCGAAACCGTTTAGCATGCTCGACACAGTGCCCGTTTCATGCCGGCTCGCCTCTTCTTTCTTGTTCAGTTCGAGCGCCGCTCGCGTCGGCCGCGGCACCGGCTGATGCAGCGCCTCCAGACGCGCCTTCGCATCCAGCGACCGATCCATCGCCGGATACCGCCTGATGATCCTCCCGTATGCCTCCGACGCATCCTTCGTCAGTTCCTCGATCATCCTGCCTTTGGTCACTTCATCCATGCGCGCATTCTTCCGCACTACATTGATCTCGGCTTCGTACGATTGCCCCAGCAGATACAGCGCCTGATCCGCTCCGCTGTAAAGCGGATACCGGTCCACCAGCGTTTTCAGCCGCGCAATCGCCGCCGGATACGCCAGCCGCAAATAATAGAACCGCCCGATCTCGAACTCGCGTTCCGCCAGCACTTCCTGCACTTCCCGCAAGCGCTGCTTCGCGCGCGGCACCAGCTTGCTGTCCGGATAATCCTGAATCAGCGCCCGGTATTCCTCCTCCGCCCGCATCGCGTGGGTGTAGTCGCGGTCCGGCTTTTCCATCTCCTCATAGTGGATATTCGCCACCTTCAGCTGCGCCTCTGCCGCCTCCGGCATGTTGGGGAAAAACGTCCGGAAATCCTTGTATTCGATCTCCGCCTGCTGCATCGCCGTCGAACCGCCCTCGGCGTACCATGAATCCGCCACCGCCAGCTTCGCCCGCGCCACAAACTCCGAATCGGGATAGGTGTTGATCAGGGTCTGCAGCGTCATCCGCGCCACGTCAAAGCGGTTGTGCTTCATGGCATCCATGGCCCGGTCAAATAACACCTTGTCAGGCTGTTTCGACCCGACGTTGGCCAGCGGATTCACCGATTTTTTGTTAGTGCAAGCCACCGTCAGCGCCAGCAGCAAAGCGACAAATAAAACAAGGGAATTACGCCGCATAAAGGTTTAACCTCTGCAATCTGACCTCTAACCTCTGACCTTCCTACACTCGCAGCAAACTAGCGCTCCGAGCCGCATCCAGCAGCGCCTCGGCATTCACCTTGGCGTCGCCTTTGCCAAACACCGCATTCCCCGCCACTAGAATCTCCGCCCCGGCGCGCACCACGTCCGCCACCGTGTCCATCGCTACCCCACCATCTACTTCGATGCGGTACGAGTATCCCCGCGCCGCTCGAATTTCCGCCAGCTTGCGCATCTTATGCAGCGTTCCAGGGATAAATTTCTGCCCCCCAAATCCCGGATTCACGCTCATCACCAGAACATAATCGGCAATATCAAGCACTTCTGTGAGCGTTTCCACCGGAGTCGCCGGATTAATCACCACTCCCGCCCGGCATTCATGGGACTTTATCAGGTTCAGTGTCCGGTTCAAATGCCGGCAAGCCTCCTGATGCACCGAAATCCAGTCCGCTCCCGCTTCCGCAAACTCCGCAATGTACTGGTCGGGGTTTTCTATCATCAGATGGCAATCCAACGGAAGCCGGGTTGCCCGCCGCAAAGATTTCACCACCGGAGGCCCGATGGTCAAATTAGGCACAAAATGCCCGTCCATGACGTCGACATGGATGACGCTAGCGCCGCCAGCCGTCGCCCGCTCCACCGCATCCGCCAGGTGAGCGAAATCAGCCGAAAGTATCGAGGGTGCAAGGTCAATCAAAATAGGGTCCCGGGAGCAGGGTCAAAAGCTGTGGAAATTCTAGCACGCCCACATAAAATCACCCTGTTATCCTGAGCGCAGCAGAACGATCCGCGAAGCGAATCGTTCCGCGGAGTCGAAGAGCCTGCCCTGAGCCTGCCGAAGGGACCCCCACCCCACCTCCGCCGCCAGACTGCCTAAGGGAGTTCCGATCAGAAAAGCGGCCCTGTTGAAAATTCGCACCATCCCCTACCCGATCTAAGTTCCAGAGCGAGACATCTTCGTTTCCTCCGCTGACCCCGCCAACACCTTCCGCACTTTCTCCACCCCCTCCGCCATAGCGAACTTCAGCTTCTCAATCCCCTCGCCCGTAACCGCCGAAATCGGATAAAGCTTCAGCTTCCGCCGCGTAGCCCAAGCCTTCAGCTTCTTAAGCTTCTCCGGATTCGCCACGTCAATCTTCGACGCAACCATCAAAGTGGGCTTCTTTTCCAATCCCGCTCCAAAACTAGCCAACTCGCCCCGGATCACATCCACATCTTTCAGCACGTCAGGCCGCCCGCTGCTGTCAGAAACATCGACCATATGCACCAGCAAACGCGTGCGCTCAATATGCCGCAAAAATTGTGTGCCCAGCCCCGATCCAGTGTGCGCCCCTTCGATCAATCCCGGAATGTCGGCCACCACAAAACTCTCTTCGCGCCCTTTGTCGCCCGCCAGCACCACACCAAGATTCGGTTCAAGCGTGGTAAACGGATAATCCGCGATCTTCGGCCGAGCCGCCGAAATCCGCGAAATCAAAGTCGACTTCCCCACATTCGGATACCCCACCAGCCCCACATCGGCGAGCAGCTTCAGCTCCAGCCGAAAATTGCGTTCTTCCCCCGGACGCCCGTCTTCGTGCTCGCGCGGCGCCTGATGCGTCGAAGTGGCAAACTGCGCATTCCCCCGCCCGCCGCGTCCACCGCGCGCGATCACGACGCGCTCATCGGGACGGGAAAAATCGTAAACTTTCTCGCCCGTGTCCTCGTCGTAGACAATCGTGCCCACCGGTACCTTC
>Ga0187857_10001399_pt1 | contig 24827 bp, 42 predicted proteins | sample June2016WEW_8_10_FD_132984 | JGI IMG/M metagenome (GOLD analysis project Ga0187857, IMG submission 132984) | Peatland microbial communities from SPRUCE experiment site at the Marcell Experimental Forest, Minnesota, USA - June2016WEW_8_100 | ecosystem: Environmental > Terrestrial > Soil >... | reverse complement strand
TTTTGGAATCCCTCCCAAAGTTCTACGCCTACAGATATTTTTAAAGCAGTATCGGCAAGATTATGTGGAGTGACTATCTCGCTCATGATTTGTCCTCCCCAATATTGTAGATTACCGCCGATGCCTTAGCGGTCGCTTCCCAGTCGATAACAGTCCTCATCCTATGCGGCTCCCCTTCGCCGATAGGAATAGTCTTGTAGCGAGGATTGAACAAGTAAACCATATTTTGGTCTGCGTGCTTGTCCTCGATGATTGGTCCTAACGAGAAAGTCATTCTCTCACCTTATGAGGGGATAGTGCCCAAATAATAGCCATGGCAGAAATGAAAATATAGGCATCTGTAAAAAATATGCCTTGAGGTTGTAACACAAGAGAGAGTACAGCACTCCCTGCACAGAATACCAAAGACTGCACTGCGCGTATACTCATTTATCATCCCCTTTAAGTTCGAGAATCTTCATTGAATCAATAGGTACGTAAAGCACAGCAGCATTGACATCCATCTGTTTAAGTATCTCCTCCTGGAATATTCTCGTCTTCGGTGATCTGGCCGAACATATTGACGAATGGGAAGCTCATATCATCGCCTCCAATTCCTTGTGAATCTTTTGCCACTCTACAAGATCAATCGCAAACATTACCTTTCCGTCCAGGCAAAGAGTGATCGTGTCGCACGTATTGTCGTAGTCGAGTTTGATTACGTGTTTATGCTCGTCTGGAAGTTGGCCGCTCTCCCAAGCCGTACAGTAGCAGCAGAGCGCCTCGATTGGGCCGATTATACGGTTGCTCATTCCTTATCCTCCCCCTGATATGGGCAGGCGGCAGCACTCTGATAGAACACTGCCGCTACTTGTTAATCAGTCCCGCACTGGAGCACGGCCCCAATCGTTAACCTCGGTAGCAATACGGATTCCCCACTCCGTATTTTCTGGGATAGTTGAAGGCTTGTGCTCTTGGTGTTGAACACTTACTCCTTCTCCTACGATGCGCACAAAGGTTTGACCATCTTTCTCGTACATCTCTACGGAGTCGGCTTCGTCGCAGATGAGTGAATGGTGATGTCCTGTCGCCTCGCCTAGTGCCAGAGGACGCATAGGAATTCTCTTTGCACCGTTTGGAATGTTGTTCATGTTGTTCTCTCCAATCTTGGTTAGCTGTGCTGTTGAACAATTCTATCATCGCTCTGGTCTAATCTCCAGAGCAACACATCGCCCTGTCTCAAGTATTTTCCGCTTTTGTACTCCTTTTCCGTCATACCGAAGCTTCTTCCTACGGCTTCGTAGACCCTCGTTTCGTCATGCGCCACCCTTTGAATGTACTGTCTACCTGTGCTTGGGCAGGTGAGTCGAACAAAGCGAATAGGACGGCTCTCGAAGTCTTTCAGAAAAGCAGACTCCAGTAATTCTGCTTGCTCCTCTCCTTCTTGGTATTGAAGCGCATAAGGATTGGAATTGTCTACCAGTTCGGACACAGGAAGAACCGGGAACCTAGACTTCAATACATCGGCGTGTATGATCTTTAGTTCCGATAGATCAACGAATTTCTGCCACCCCATCCTCTCCACCATACATCTCCGTACCTCAGCGTTATCCTCTTTCTTGATTTGTTCGATAGTGATGGTTTCTGGAGATTCAATTACCTGCGCCGGAACCGTAGTCCCGTGGTAGGAATAGACTTTCCATCCATCCTTAAATTCTATTGCTGCCAAAGATTCATGGTGCAGTCTACGCTGTTCGTCAATTGTGCAGCGAGTAGGACGCTCGCTCACAAAACAAAATCCTTCATATGGAAACCACCAATTCGCCGATTCCGCAATGTCTTGCCACCATCCAAGATGCGTTGATTTCTCTGGATCGTATGAAATTTTCAAATGGATTTCCATAAAACGATAAAAACCTATCCAATACTGTTCCTGCTGTCCCCAATAGCTCGACCACAAAGAGGACCGCAAAGAGGACTCCAAAGAGGACTCCAAAGAGGAATCCAAAGAGGACCGCAAAGAGGACCACAAAGAGGACCGCAAAGAGAACCGCAAAGAGGACTCCAAAGAGGACCGCAAAGAGGACCGCAAAGAGGACTCCAAAGAGGACTTCAAAGAGGACCGCAAAGAGGACCACAAAGAGAACCGCAAAGAGGACTCCAAAGAGGACCGCAAAGAGGACCGCAAAGAGGACTCCAAAGAGGAATCCAAAGAGGACCGCAAAGAGGACCACAAAGAGAACCGCAAAGAGGACTCCAAAGAGGACCGCAAAGAGGAATCCAAAGAGGACCGCAAAGAGGACCACAAAGAGGACTCCAAAGAGGAATCCAAAGAGGACCGCAAAGAGGACCACAAAGAGAACCGCAAAGAGGACCGCAAAGAGGACTCCAAAGAGGACTTCAAAGAGGACCGCAAAGAGGACCGCAAAGAGGACTCCAAAGAGGACCGCAAAGAGGACCGCAAAGAATTTTTAACCTCTGACCATTGCTGCAATACAAATCTGGCGAGGATGCATGTAGCAGGAGAATCGCACCATACAAATGTAGGAATTGGTTTACCTATGAACTGATACATCTTCCCGATTGCCGATTCAGATTTCTTTCGGTCAGCAGGATCGGTGCATGTACCAATGCGCATACACTCTGCAAACCATTCGTCGTGTGCGATTTGTTGCTCTGGAGTGAGTTTTTCGATCTTGTCCATCTTAATTACCCTTCCCATGTTTTTGTATCGGCATATTCGGCCAGCGTTTCTTTGCCTCGTCAATCGACATTTCCTGCACAATCTCAATCATGCTTGGTAAATCTGATTGAGGCAAAGGATCGATAGGCTTGAATTCAATTTTTCCATCGGCGAATAGTGTCCTATGCGCGTAGGCTAAAGCTGTTCTACCGAAGTCTTGTTGTGTTAGAGGTGCGCCACGATGCGGTCCTGTCGCGTCAACATATCCTGTTCCATCGGGTAGCATACGGTAAGCGTAGGTCATACATTCTCCTTAAACTCAAGCGCATCAATATAGTCCTTACGTTGACTGCACCGGCACTCTTCCACTTTACCAAACGGTACACTAGGAACAATGTGAATCTCAATGCTGCATATCCTTGCTTTGTGAATATCCATCCAAGTCTTTTCTTCGTCCTTTGATGCCATCGGTATTCCCAGCAAGACAAAGGTTTCGTGGCTCATGTCCGCTCCATGCCTAAACTTGAGCGGCTCAGGAAACCGTGCATCCATCTCATCTTTTATCTTCATCAATCCGCTAAGAGTAATAGGCTCTGTTTCGACACACATGTGGGCGTTAGGAACACCTTTAATAAATCTATCTAAATCTCCAAAAGGATCATCATTAGAAAGTCGTTGAATTGGACCATTCCATGCGCCTGTGCTCCACTCGATAGGAGGCTGTTTTGGAATGTCATTTAAATCGAGTGTAATGGCATCCTGAGAGGCAAAGAACTCTTCCATCTCCTCTGGCGTCCACTCTCTTTCACTTGGCGGGTTCTGGTTGGGTTCCATCGGTAGCCTCCTCTAATTCGGCAATCCTTCCTTGGATCACAAGATTGCACCGCATCAGGTTCTCGTGATTTTTTTTCGGGGTATTCCAACCAACTAGTTTCGTCCCATTCCTTATCGCTCACAGGTTTCGTTAAAACTGAAATTTTCAACGTCAATTCTGCAACTTCACGTTCAAATTTAATCTCTGGCGCGTTAACTATGTCATCCATCCTAGAGCATCCGGGGAAGCCATGAGGACACTTAGCAATGTCAGCAGCAGGTAAACCACAGTAGACGCAATCGCCTTTTCCTGCCGCGAGTAGGCCACGAAGTTTGTTGTTCTCTTGTTTAACTTCCTCCATCTTCGTATAGAAATCATCTCTCTGATTCAATAGAGCCGATACGAATGACTTTTGAGATTCTGGAATCTGACTCATGTCTATTTCACGAGAGCGCATAGCGTCATAGTATTCTTTACGCGCAAGGATTTTCTCGTGATCGCTCGTCCACATAAGCGAACCGTTAGGCTCATCGGCACTGTCTACGAGAGCCTGCAACCTATCAGCTTTATCTTTGAGGCAACTCATACATAGGTCGCCTTCATTAAACTCGTAGCCGTCAGGAACATAGACAGAGACGTAGCAATTGGCGCACTCGCTCATGACTTCTCCAGTTTGAAGACTATCGGCGAAGTGAACGGCATCTTGTCCAGCAGATCGTTGGTACGTTGTATTTGGGAATTTAACATTCTCTCCATCTCGCCGTTAAGGATTTCACCGAACGTCCAGAGCATAGCGCGTAGCTCTTCATCATTGGCAGGAAGTTCATCATTTATCCATGACGCGAAGGAATCAGCAGCCATGCGGATAGGATGCAACTCTATACGCATCTTAATGCTTCCATCCCACGGTGTATCAGGCTGAGGCTTCTTCGGCATGATCTCCGCTAGACGCTTCATTAGTGGTGAGCGATTATCTAGCATACCCACACTACCTTTCCTAGCCCGCGCAAGGCATTGTGCTCGATTTGGTCCACGGTCAGGAATATAAGCTCTGCGTCATTGGTCAATAGAATCCTCCGCTCCCTTACTTTCTTAACCATACTGGGCGGGAACAATGCGCGGAGCCGTCTGAAACTCTCGTGTGACGATTGGACGGTAGGATGAACGAACACAAGCCGCTTACCGTCTGTCCCTTGCGCAGCGGCTTCCTCAAACGGGATAGGAGAATCACTATTCTCAGCGACGAAAGCGAGTTCATCTCGGAAGTAGCTCATGATGTTACCCCAAGACTCGCTAGGTTAGAGCTTGCTTTTGCTGCCGACTCTTGTTTAGCTTTCGCCCTAAGTTTGTAGTATTCAATTATCCTAGGCTCTTCCTCTATAAGAAAATTCTCGTACTTTGCCGCTGTTCCGCAAGGACAACCGTAACAGTATGGATTACCTTGAATAAACAAGGTAGCAACGGAATCATCAGTGGTTCCAAGACAACGATTTGGATGCTCTGCTTCTTGTTTGAGAAGGTCTTCAAGTTCCCCTTCATTCCAATCTCCAGCAGATTTGTTACGCGAAAAGTGAGTGCGTCTACAGGCGCAATCAATGCAGATGTGACCGGACACCATAAACGCATCCCAAAAGAGTTCACTCGCTTTATCGCTCATTGGCGCTCTCCATCTATCCTCTCGTACAGAACTTTGGCATACGGCCCATTTGTCTGCGAACAGAACCACTTCTTGAAGTTGTCCTTTGCGTCTTCCGCTACTCGCCCTCTTTCATTGAGGATCATCATACGGACTGGCGCTAACGGCCCACCAAAGTGAGTGACTTCCAAGAGAATGTCCGCACCATCTGCAATGGCTTGACGCTGCTCAGGCGTCAATTCCCACCGCGAGATTGCCGACAGACCGTTCTCACCGGGCAGGGTGCGCAAAGGAATATACTCAGGCTGTTCGAGAGCGTAGATTTTCTCGTAGTCTTCCAACCCTTCGACTACGGGACCGATGGATGCAGACAGATAATCGAACATTGTTTCCTCTCCCGATTACAATGTACTCCTATGCAAGCATAATATGCAAGCATTATTTAGCGTCCACTCCAAATAGACTCTCGTCAAACTGTGCGGCGTATTCCGGCGACCAAGTATGGAAGCAGTACTTTTCATAGAAAACAAGTCTATCCGCATCTGCTTGCATCTGGATTGCTCTCTTTTCCTTCGGATTTGCATTGTTGAGCGTGCTTGACCGCTGATGGTAAAAAGGAACGCCAGCGTTCATCAGCCTCACGCCTGCACGGTGAGCACGGATATGGTAGTCCAGATCGCTACAATAAAGAACTTGGTTTTCATCGAACTTTCCAACTTTATCCCAGCACTCTCGTCTCATGAGCCAAGCTGAAAAGTCTGGGCATGGTGCCAGTTCTTTGCGTGGCTCATGACTAGCAATCACGTCCATATTGTCCACAGAGACACCGGAGATGAACGGACCATCGTAGGAGAGCAGTGAAGAGTAAAACCAGCGCGGCAGTACCGTGTCGCTGTTGACACAAAGGACATGCTCTGCATCCTCGCACTCAAATAGGAATTTCAGCCCAACATTCCACCCAGCACTTACGCCGATCTGGGGCTTGAACTGCACAGGAGCGGTAGTAGCTCCTTTGATCCACTCCCATGTTCCGTCTGTTGAGTCGTTGTCTACCACATGTACCCAGCAATCGGTATCCTGTCGCATGAGGCTATCCACACACTTCTTAGTCAAGCCGAGATTGTTGTGCGTCAGGATTAAACAAGGATTACTGCCCATTGATTCCCCCTCCCTCTCCAAATGAAGTCTTCCCCATAATCATGATAGGCAAGGCGTCAGGAAACGCCTTGTACGGCTTGTCTTTGAACTGTTGTAGCCATATAGCATCCGAAGCGTAGTCCGGTATGTCAGGCCACTGCGCCAATTCCCGTCGCACGATAGCGTTTCCAGTGTCAAAATAGCATGGCGCTGGAGGATCAAAAAAGAACACGCTTCCATGCCGGAATATAGGCCACAGCGCCCACTGCTCGTCTCCTAGTTTGTCTAGATGCTTGGCTATTTGCTGCAAGGTGCGAGGAGATGCAACGGTGTTGTCGTCGTCCACAAACCAGCAAAATTCTCCAGTGGACAGTTCCCAAGCATTATGACGGCAAGTATTCCCAGAGTTTCTATGCGGCTTGTCGCATTGGACGATGAGGCGCTGAGGATGTTTGATCTTGGCAAGCAAATCTTCATCAAGAACAGGACTGTCAACGATAACTATGTGTTGCCATTGATCTGCGAGGGTCTGAGCGTCTACGGACTCGCAGCACTCTAGGAGTGAGCGCCTTTGAACGGAAGGGGTAATAATTGTAAACCTCGGTTTATTCATTTGTTTTCCAACTCCTTATTAAAGCGCCAATCTTCACCCATTCATGGTACGTAAACCAATTACGCTTAGAAAGATTGCACCGCTTACAACAAACCACGCAATTATCGATAGAATATATCCCGTATGGGTCTATTCTATCTAAATTGTAAGCAGTTGTTCCATTATACCCGGCCCATTCATTCCATACTATCGGAGCCGAACAGTAATGACACTCAGTTGTATGAATGAAGGTTAGGAATTCGTCGTAGGTTAAAGCCACCGACATATCTCTATCTTTGGCTGTTTTAAGCATTTGCTTATATAGACGTTCGTATGGCCTAAGTCTCTTTCTTTTGCAAATTCCTCTCTGTAAGCATCCACATGAACTTGATAACCCATCGATAAGGTTTTGCGTAGCAACATCCTTTTCCTTTGAATATCGAGGTTTAACTCCTGTTGAACCTGAAAATAAACAGAGGTTGACCGCCCCGTGTATGTCCCAATCTCCACAACCCGTGAGCCGTTAGGAAGAGACATAACGGGAGGGATAAATACCTTAAGCTCCTCTGGTGTTGCCGTACAGAGTGGATGAGCCTCAGTCCCGTTTCCTTCGGCCATGCGCGAAAATTCAAAAACCTCTTCAAACGATTTCATTGCGCGTCCTCTAGCATCTTCCGAACTCCATCGGAGGGGCATTTACCGCTGAAATGAAGAAAGCTGGGAAACGTGTCGCATGTGCTGTTCCACGGCCTTCCATGCTTTACCTGCAATGCTCCATCTTCGAGCCATGCGGATACGACGTAGAACAGGTTTGTGGTTACATCAAGTTCATAGAAAGCGTCTTGGTAAGCGCGGCGGCGGTTGAACCATGCTTGGTCGAGTATATCCAGCTCTCCCATCTTCTCTGCTGCATCGCACCATCCTAAAAGAAAAGATGGATTAGCTGCTACACAGCCGTTATTAGCATAGCGCCAAGGAGTAGTGCCATGAATAACATCTGATAGATTAGATTCTGGGTAGCAATTCCTTTCCGCAGAACAGATGAATGTGGTAGGAGCCTTGTCTATCAATTCCCGCTTAGAAGCGAAGCAGAGAACGTCCCATGCGTCTGTGATGTAGATTGCCTTATAGTCGATGAACTGCTGCGCCATCTTGCGGAAGAAGTTAATCCTACGCTGCATAGTTATACTGTTTGCTCCTCCCGGAAGATCGCCAAGAGGCTCAAGGTGGAAAGGAATATCGGCCTTAGCGAGTTGGGCTTCATACTCGTCAAGAAACCCTTCCCTGTGCGTATATCCTGACACTACGATTACATCATTCACTTGCTGCTCCTTAGAATGTACGGTGGAGGCGTCATACCTGCGCTGTGTTCATAATTCAAAACACTTGCGGCGGTAGGATATGAAATTCCTAGTCTTGTGCGCACTTCATGCTCTAGGTCATCACGCATCGTCACGATTCTCTCACGGCTTATGTAGTCGGTCCACACGAAAGACTGGTATTCTCCAGTATGTCCTTTATAGTAAGCTAGTTCCTTTGTGTAATCTACATTCTCGCTGTAGAGAGCATCACCGTTGACCTCGTACTTATATATGTTATCTCCAATATGAACAGCATTGTCGTAATAATTAGTTCCAGGATAAACACAAATGACCGTGGCATCGAAGTCATCGGGGCGTTCCTCGATCAACCATCTCTTTGTCGCGTTAATAGTTTCTTCTGATTCTCCTGCGTGCCCTAAACTCATCAAGGCTTTAACTTTTAAGCCGTATTTGTGAGCAGTACTAAGCATTTTGGTGTTATCTTCAACAGTGGCGTTCTTGGCTATATTCTTTAAGATACGGGGATGTGCAGATTCAAACCCACACAAGAGCCAGCGAAATCCAGCCGCATACATTGCCTCCGCCTGCTCCTCTGTGAATAGTTCCGACTTCACGAAACCACGCAGTCGCCAGTCAACCCCTGTTGCCTTTATCTGACGCATCAGGTCTATGATCTGTTTGTTGACGTTCAACTCATCGTCGTAGGCCATTAGGGCGTTAATCCCGTAACGCTCATGGAGATGCATCATCTCAGCGATAACACTGTCCGATGTGCGTGTCCTGATTTGTCTCAGCATAGGAGAGTTACGACCGCCGCAGAAGGCGCAATGAAAAGGGCATCCTAATTGAAAAACAGCGCTCAAAGCCCTTTCCCCGTCTACCGTGTAATGGTACGACTCGACATCAACCAAATGACGCGCAGGCCAAGGACTTTCAGTGAAATCTTTTGACGTTTGCCAGAGAATAGACTTAGGATCATCTGCGTCAATTAGTCCTTTGGAGTGGATGGCTTGGAATATTGACTTCTCACCGTCTCCAGCCACGACGCAATCAAAAGTTGAAAGAAGATGGGATAGAGCCTGTTTAGCTCTTTCACTACCTCTTTTGGCAGCGGCGTGGACAAGCGTTGCATGTGGTCCTCCGATAATTACTTTCTTCCCTGTGAGCACAGCACGAATCCTGACGGCAGCAGGAATCTGAGGCGTAGTAGATGTCATGGCAAAGATGGCTTCGTGCGGGTAGTCTCTCACCGCATCTTCGTAATTCTCGATTCCGCTCAAATCGAGATGGTCAACGTGGATTCCTGATCCCTCAAGGACTGCTCCAACCTTCAAAATTCCAAGAGACATGAAGTACCGTTGGTCCATCAAGAATGGACTAGGTGGGGTAATCAGGCACACTCTGACGCTCACTTACCCTCCATGTCGGGTATTTCCACCACTTCCAAGTTCTCGATACGGCAGTCTTCAGGGTCATCGTTTTTGATGATAACTATCTCGTTTGGTTTGAGGTTTCTCCCAAGATGATTTTCCATTAAATCGTCCTCTTTAAAGTGCAATTCCCCTTTCTCGACGCGCCATAAGTGGCCAGGACGTTCATATTCGGCTTGTGCAGCAAAGTTTGCCATGCACTCGTCGCAGTATTCCGAACATTGGTTATGCGAGGCAAGGATAGGGGTGAACTTGTGGAAACGGCGAGGACGCTTACGAATTGCCTTGGCGTAGGGAACTCTGACCATGTTGATCTACCTCAGAATTTATTTTACATTGTCGCGAAGGAACTTTTTCGCCTCTTTTTCAGCATACTCTTCCCGCTCTTTGGGAGACTCGAAAGGATGGAAAAATCCGTGCCAAAATGCGCGAACATAAAACCAGAATGCTTTCATTTGGTAGCATCCTTCCACTTAGGCTCAGCGATGACAGCGACATGGGCATATATGCAATGCCGCCAATGACCGTCTTTGGAACAACAAAACGGACACAGATTTTTACGTTGGCTCAATTAGACTCCTCTGTCTCTGGTTTCACGCACTGCATCAACACTTCGTTAACACGCATCGCGTCTTCTTTCAGAAGAGTACATCCACGAAGACGGTGGATCACATTATCAGCAACTACAGAAGAAAGAAAGTTACCATCGTCTGGAGGAACATACCCAGATGCTCCGTAGTAATGACGCATAAATTTTTCATTCATTTTGATTCCTTCCCGCACTGATAGGCTATCCCAAGAAGACCGCCAATTTCTCTGATTGGGACGAAAGCAGAATTCGGATGCAATGACTCCCAATACGCGATTGCCTGTTGGCGCACTTCTGGAGGAATCTCCGGCACTTCTGGATCTGGCGCATTGAACATCTGTCTCTGCCACTCCGTTAGAAAATTCTGACGAAAGAATGCTCCTCGCGGAGAATAGTCCCATACTTTTTGGGCCTGTTCTTCCGTCGGCACAATCGGGTTCTCGCTCAACCAACGTATAGCAGCCTCTACTGCTTTTGTTGCAATTTCCTGCCACGGACACCCTTTAACTGTTTGACCAGCCGCGTCGAGAGCCGCCATCAACATATCGTCTGGAACTTTGATATTCTCGCTCATGCCTGTATATCCTCCTGCCGCACCAGCGGACTATGACTTGCTTCCCGCATCCGCCGAATGATCTCATTCATACACTGACACTCGCGGCGCTTCGCAAACTCGCTGTCCGGCTCCCGAAAGAGAAACTCCTCTGCGTCGTTCCACTCTTCGCACAGTTCGCGGTTTGTCATGCGCTGGAGGTTCATGCCTTGGCCATCATTCCCTCAAGCAGATTGATGCGATTGCCGCCAATTGTTTCCCATCCTTCCACCGGCAGGATGTAACAAGTTCATCATAGGCATTCATTTGACTGCCTCACGAAACCACGCTTCCCACTTTGACCATAGATTCAGCCAATCCAATCCTCCAGGGTGATTGACGCGCTTGCCAATCACAGCATCGGCCCTCGTTGCCCAATCCTGTGCGTTAGATACTGGCCTTTGGCTGGCATACGCACCTTCGTAACGGTAGGCAACTGGTTCAACCAATAGATCGGTGTTTTGCATCCACTGCGGAGCGCCCCCGTAGTTTATATGTAAACAGGGCGTACCGCAGAATAAGGATTCAAAGATAGGGTAGCCCATTCCTTCTCCAAGCCCGATTCCTAGACCAAGATCACAAGCACTGTATGCAGTTGCCATCCTTTCATCAGAAATCTGGCCTAACGAGATTATCGTTTTATCGAGCAGCCTGAAATCCTCTAAAAGATTAGGGATAGACCAAAAACGCTCAAGGTCGTCTAGATGGCACCAAACTCTGATCTTCCTAGACTTTGCCAAGATCGCGCATGCCTCAAGACCGCAGCACCAGTCTTTCCGATTTTGGTTTGTCGCAACAATATGAATCAGCACTTCATCGTCGGCGATAGGCTCTGTTTTATTGATCATTCTCAACATCTGGAAAAAACTCTGTGCCCCAGTGTACTGCAAAAACAATTTCCTGCTTAGTTCTCGATCCAATGGGTAGAACGTATCTCCGTCAATGCCATGAGGAAGATTCGTTAAATGACGTTTATCCGACTCCTCGTCGCCTATGGTTCTACGAATCACGCCTTCGCCAAACTCTCCGTAAGCCAAGAGGCGATCAAAACCAAGCAAAGTTTTCATAATAGGGAAGGTCAGGCGGTCGTTGGGACCAGAAGAATCGATTGGCAGGTAGCCCCAGAGATCAAATGGTCTGCTCATAGCCCACTGTTGAAGTCCAGGAAACTTACCAAAGAGTTCCAAGCATCCTCTTGGCGCGGACAGCCATGTTAAACGATGGCTGTCCCAAATAGTGAGAATCGTACCTTTTTCATTGCCAAAGAAATCAGAACAAATATCTGGCAATGTAGGACACACCCAATCGCTCATCCCTTCAAGATTATACTGTAGCCAATGAAGCTTGGAACTGCCAGGACTCCCATAACCTGCCGTAGCCAAATCAAACACGTCGCTTAAATTAGCATGGATACGAGTTGAAAGATCACGACAGATGCGTCCCAAACCAGAACTGGCGCTAGGAGAATCTGACAGTATGAGCAATTTCTTCTTTTCTGACATGCGAAAACCATATCGCATACCGTTGCAGGTGTCAACAAAAAAATACAATCGGGCGCAAATAATACTACTTGACAATTTTTGTCGTTTATAGGAACATCGAAACCATGCAGACAAGGGCACTCGAAAACGATGTAACTGTTGTATTGGCGACCCGCGTTGACCATGATTTTGTGAAACTGATAAAGGAAGAGGCCGATAAGGAAACGCGAAATCTTAGCAATATGATCCATGTGCTTCTGCGGGAGGCACTAAAAGCGAGAGGCGTGAAATTATGAACGCCGCACAGCAGAAATGACCACCCAAAAGAAACCGCGCGAGTTACTATTACAGAAGGTGCGTAATCTGTTGAGTGATTCGGTTTTGGACGTGATAGAACTGAATCCTGACTTGACCTATCTGGAATTGCTGTCCATTCTCAATCAGATCGCCGCATCGTGGATTAAGAGGGCGATTCAAGACGAGCGAAATCCGAGCGAATACCTCAACGATACTAGGAAAGGTGATAATCAATGAAATCAAGCGACATCCACGAACTCAACCACGAGATGCAAAATATAATGAGCCAATCAGAGTCATTGGTCGAGAACGAGGCTGGATTCAGATCAGCACAGTTATCGCTTATCGCGGAGATTGCTGCACAGTTGGCGGAATTGAATGAGAATAAACCTACGTTGCGTGACCAGATTGCAATGGTAGCGTTGCAAGGTATTTTCATAGCTGGCAGATATGACCCCGCATCAACGATTGATATCGTTGCTCAGGCGGCATACAAATACGCAGATGCGATGCTGGAGGCTAGAAGGTGAGCAACTTTTATAGAGTGTCATATCGATGGTCGCTAAAGATGTTCTTTAAGAACGTGAGGAGGATTATTCGAGATTTGTTTTGGATTGGTCCGAGGAATCTAATACGGTGGGCACCTATAATATGGTTGGATGCGGACTTCGATTGGTCATATCTTGCTGACATCATGCAATACAAACTATCTCGGATGGCAGCAGAATTTGATGCAGATGCCTATCACTTTAATTCTCAAAAAGATGCGCGTAGGATGAGGATATGCGCCCATCTTTTAAAGCGTTTGAGTGAGGATAATTACGGAGAAAATGCGAGTAAGGCATTTGGGAATAACAATAAGGCTTGGAGTCAAGAGTGTAATAATGTCCAAAATCAGGACGAGGAACTTCTTTTCACGATCATGCGTAAACATTGGCGTTGCTGGTGGATATGAGGATAATCGCCGTGGCCGAATATAACCAATGTTGGTATTGTGGAAACCACCTTAAGTTTAAAGATAGAACAGTGGACCATATCCATCCTTACTCGCGTGGAGGAGAGAAAATGGTAACATCGTGTAATCAATGCAATAATCAGAAAGGAGAAAGCAGCATAGAAGAATATAGAATGTGGCTAGGAATAGATCTGTTTTACGGGGAAAAGATGAGATGGGAACCGTGGTAAAACACTCAGATTAAGGAGATAAAAACATGGATTTTGAAGTAAACAGCAGTCATTACGTTAGTAGCCGTCTTTCACTATGGTGCCCAGTGTGCGGGGCCAAAGAGAACCAACCATGCAAGACACACCAGGGAAATAGGTTTGATTCTCACAACGCATACGCACTTGGCACAGTGCCTCGACCAGTGATACAACTTGTGGATGCCAGTGTGCCAACCGCAAGGAAAGATGCTGGGAACAGGCCCAAGTGGACTCCGCAGAAATGGGTCAACTAGGACTTGACCAACTATAGATTTAACGTGGCACTATTAATGTTCACGGAGAATCGGACAACAATAATCGCTAGGATGCTTGCAAATCTTGAAACCCTGTGGTACTGTTGACTTGCGCGGTAGGAAAGCGGAAATCCGTTGGCCTCATAAGCCAAAGACATCGGTTCAAATCCGGTCTGCGCAACCATTTTAGGTGCAACACAGCGAAGCCGATAGGACGTTACAGTCTGCCGCGATAGTGGGTTAAATGGTATGAAGTGCAATCAAGGCATACCAGCCAAGCATATTCGCATCGACAAGACGGGAACTATAATACCCCATAACCGCTTGACAAAGAAAAGGAAGTCAGGTACAGTAGAAAACATGATGACCACGCGCCATATCTCCTTCACGCCAGCGGCAACACAACCGCGTCAGGGAAATTGTGCGGAATCTGGGTCTCAGTAGGATTTTTACCTAAATAAAAATGGTAAAACTGAAGAGGACCCAATCAAAACCAAGATTGGGTCCTCGTTGCGTATGGAGAAAAATGGGAGTCGAGATTAAGCGTGCAGTAATTAACGGACGCAACAAGTTCGATCAAGCGATCTATCCTTGCGGTTCTTGGACGGTATGGAAAGACGGGCAGTTCGTAGGATGGAACTGGAATTGGATTCGCGTTTGGAAATATGTTTGGAGTGGAATGAAACAGTGATGGCCGATGGGATAAGTAGGTAGTCCACCTCCCTGTTAAGGAGGACGGTGTATGTTCGAGGCATACTCGGCCAGCCAATTTCGATCCTCAGTCGTCTAATGGTAGGACAATGCCCTTTGGAGGCATTTATCTGCGTTCGATCCGTAGCTGAGGAACCAATAAGGGGAAGGAAGCCATGACCCACCGAATGATTTTGATGGATTCTGACTTCAAAGAAGTCAGATCGATAGTGGTTGCAAGACGTAAGGCTGGTATGGCTGAGTCAGAGCGCACCTTTCGTACAGGTGAATACGCGGGTGAGAATCCTGCTACCGGCTCCACTGAATTTGACAAGTGGGAAGATACGTTTGAGAGACTGGAAGAGATCGATTGAGGCAAGCATCAATGAATCTAAGCAGAAACATAACGTTGTTGTTAAATGCGAGCTACGAGCCGATCAGGATAGTCAGCGGCAAGCGAGCATTGACCCTCATTACGAAGGGGAAGGCTACAGTCGAACTGCCGACGAAAATTCAGGTTTATCCAGGTGTTTTTCTTCCAAGCGTGATTAGGTTGAGAACTTACAAGCATATCCCTATCCGCTTACATGTTATGACGAGACGGAATATCCTTATCCGCGATGGGAATGTTTGTCAGTATTGTGGAGAAAAGTTTAAGAGCAACGAATTAACTCTGGATCACGTTATACCTAAGTCGAGAGGTGGCGGAAAGGCATGGAATAATCTCGTTTCGTGTTGCGGACCGTGCAATCGAAAAAAGGACAATAAAACTCCTCAGGAAGCTGGAATGCCATTGCTACATCGACCTCTGCCAGCAAGTGTACATACTGGTAGGGGTATACTAAGGACGATGGCATTAGAAACTACGGGTTGGGAGAAGTACCTTTGGGCCGATTCAAAGGGAGAGGAAAGATTGCAGTTCGCGTGAAAAGATTGCCGAATACCTCGGAGGTAGAAATCTTCTGTAAAGATTTCGGAGCGGGTTCAACCCCTCGCATTCGGCTCCAAGTGGGCCTATAGCTCAGATGTAGAGCGCTGCTTTTGCACGGCAGAGGTCGAGGACTCAAGCCCCTCTAGGTCCACCATAAGTTTTGGCACTGTAGCTCAGAGGTAGAGCGCCGTCATGAAAAGGCGGGCGTCGGGATTTCAAAACTCTCCAGTGCCACCATGTTATGCAAGGTTGCTTTATTTAAGGAACGCGTTAAGAAAACTTTGGGGCATTTTCTTTTATTAACGGAGGCAGCATGTCACAGATTTACCCAGAGCCAACGGTTTACGTTCAGACCGAAAAGCTATACCGTGAGGAAGAAAGGCGAATGGCTGCATTGTTTCCGTTTGTGCCCATGACGAAGGGAGCCTACGCAATCACGGCAGATGAACTAGTGGACGTGCTGAATTCAGCAGCAGAGAATGGTCCTGATCGGCATTATGTTTTGATCGAAGAGAAGTAACAAGTTTGTCCGGGATTAGCGCAGCCTGCTCAGCGCACTCCGCTTGGGACGGAGGGGTCGGGGGTTGAAATCCCTCATCCCGGACCAGTTAGGGGAAGGCTCACAATTCACTAGTGGGAGCCAACGGGCGACTTCAGGGCGTTGCATAGTATCGATCTAGACGAGAAATGCACGTAAAGGGGTTCTGTCGTCCACCAAGTTTTGAACTTGTAAAAATTACTTACAAGTTACGGGGGCGTAGCTCAATGGATTAGAGTGACGGTCTACGAAGCCGTAGGTTGGGAGTTCGACCCTCTCCGCCCTCACCATAAGTCGCAAGCACAGGAACTTGAAAATAATTTACGAAAATGCTTGCAAAGTTTAAAGACTTGTTGTAGAGTTGGAAATGTTGAGTTTTGAAAGAGAGAGACGGAAGAATTGGATTATCCTATGATAAAGGCGAGTCGCAGGTTCGAATCCTGTCATCTTAGAAATAGGATGTAGCTTAGTGGCAAAGCGCGTAAACTTCAGTTCACTATTTGTTCTCTCTTTAAGTTTTGTACGGGCCGATGGTTAGGATTATCCTTGTAAAATACTCCTTGCCGAAAACTTGTCCGTACTGAGTTTTGCATGGGTCGTTTGGCTCAGCGTTATCCTTCTAAGATAAAACCGCTGGCTGGTTGTTTTTATCCATGCACCAAGTCGGGAATTAAGAGGTACGGAGCTATATACTGAGGAAACTATATCACTCAGTCGGAACGATAGTCTGGGAGTGCTACCGTAATTCCCGTTGTTTCAAAGTGCGAGTCGGAGATAGTCGATTATCTAACTCTTTGGGCCGTGGGTTCGAGTCCCACCATCGTAGCAATACGGTGTAGATCAGTTGGTAGATCAAAAGAACGGCGAAAGCCATTTTCGACTTCAACATTTATTCGCACTTAGATTTGTCAGAGCCGGATGGATTCCGTTATTTCTTGTTCGACTCAAGAGTGGCCCAACTAAATACTTGTGGGCCACTTGCCTAATTGGTAAGGCGTCGGAGTCTGAAATTTGTTCTGACAAAAAGTTTGCAGGGTCGGATTGTCACTGTTATCGTACACACAAAATAATCCGAAAGGATTATGGGCGATGCCGAAAGGCAATCGGTGGCTACTATTTATCCTGCTAAAAGCGTGAGGGTCGAGCGGCATAAGCCGTTCCAATTTTATCCTCATGACCGGGAGAGTACATGAAGAACTACATCACCAATGTCCTTGATCCATCCAATACACCTCAGTCCGAGGCACTTCCCAACAAAAAGCAAGTAAAGAACTCTGCTGGCGGATTCGTGTTTGCGGTAACGCCGTGGACGCAACTTGAACGCTGGCTAACGCTAGGGTCATGCGGAGGCTCATATTATGCTCCTGAGAGAGACTTGACGAAGCAGAACATTGATGCGCTAAAAGTTGCACTTGCTGAGGACGGGAAGCGTTTTGTGGATACCGTAGCTCAAATAAGCGACTCAGGACGTGCTCCGAAGAATGATCCTGCGCTGTTTGCATTGGCCTTGGCCGTTGCCGACAAGCACAAGGACATATCGGCATACGCTCTGAGCAAGTTGTCTGTCGTGGCGAGGATACCTACGGCACTCTTTAGTTTTGCGGAATATGTTCAAAGCCTCAGAGGATGGGGCCGTGCGCTGCGTAGCGGCGTTGCTGATTGGTATCTGTCGAAGCCCGCTGAAAAGCTGGCATACCAGTTGGCAAAGTACCAGTCACGTAACGGATGGTCTAACGCCGATCTTTTGCGTTTGAGCCACGCTAATCCTGAGTTGCAACCTGACCACAAGATTCTTTTGAATTGGGCTGTGAAGGGATGGGAGTCGGTAGGTGACGACCCTCATCCGTCAAAGGCAATCCTGCCGGTGTGGGCATTTGAGAAGGCAAAGCGCCTGACGCCTCAGACTGGAATCAAGGAACTGGTACGTCTCATTGCGGAGTACGACTTACCGCGTGAGTGCATTCCTACCAAGTTCTTGTCTCACGTTGAGGTCTGGGATGCGTTGCTTCAGAAGATGCCAATGACGGCCATGATTCGTAACTTAGGTAAGATGACTTCCATCGGCCTCGTATCGCCAAACAGCGATGCGGCAAGGATAGTAGGGAAGCGCCTTGAGGACGCAGAACTGCTCCACAAGGCACGGATTCACCCTATCTCTGTGCTGATGGCCCAGTCGGTCTACAGGGCTGGCCACGGAATGAAAGGCAACCTTTCCTGGTCACCTGTGCCGCGTGTGGTAAACGCTCTAGAGAAGGCTTTCTACGCTTCGTTTGCTAATGCTCCAAAGACCGGGAAGAGGTTCTATATCGGCCTTGATGTTTCTGGTTCGATGGGTTCAGGAAATGTCGCAGGAACGCCTTTGACTCCTCGTGAGGCCGCTGCTGCTATGGCAATGGTCACTATGAAGACGGAGGACGAGTATTATATCGCCGGATTCACTAGTGGTAACGGTGAAAACTGGCGTTCTCGTAACGATGATGGAATAACCAAGTTGGAATTGAACCCCAACATGAGCCTGACGGATTCTTGCCGGTATACGAGTGGGTTGCCTTTCGGGGGAACTGATTGCGCATTACCGATGATTGATGCACTCGCAAAAAAGATTCCTGCGGATGTATTCATAATTTGGACGGATTCAGAAACATGGGCAGGGAACGTGCATCCAACAATCGCATTGCAGAACTATCGCAACAAGATGGGGATCGATGCAAAACTGATTGTCGGCGGATTGGTAAGCAATGGATTCACGATTGCCGATCCTACCGATTCAGGTCAGCTCGATATCGTTGGCTTCGACGCCGCTGTTCCGCAGGTAATCGCCCAGTTTATTGGCGTGAATGATCCCGTTGTGGAAGAGGAAGACTAATCACACAACCACTTTAATGGAAGGGCGGATCGAACTTGGTTCGCCCTATTTTTTAAAGGATGCGATATGTACATCTCATGTAGCGCATTATGGGAAACAGGAATAACCAAAGATAAGGTATCGTGCTGTGGAAGTTGCCACGATGATGCGGATATTTTCCCTGGTCAATACGATTTGATGGAAATTTATCCTGACGACATTGGTCTTCCGCGTAGCGATCATACTATCGGCGGCATATGCTGCACTGTTAGCCATTTTCTTGACGATATGGAAAACCGAGAGGAAATACTCAGAGGAATTTACGAAAAGGAGTATGTTTGATTTTTCTCTTGCATTCCTAATCGACTTGAGGTACAGTTTCTACATGCAGACGACCACCAAACGCGGGACCATAACCAGAATGACCAAGCGGGTCATTTGGGGATGTGTGCGTGAGGGTTGGGAAGGATAAATCTGCAATAGGATTTGAAGTCAACCGACCCCTCCTGAGATGAGGGGTTTTTCATTTCTGGAGAGCGAATGGGCATCAGCAAAGAGCAGTACAACGATTGGGTACGTAGGCGGTATGCAGAGCGCCGTGCCGAGGTCATTGAAAGACTTGGAGGTAGGTGCGCTAGGTGTTGTTCTACTGAAAATCTAGAAATGGACCACATCGACCGCACACAGAAGGAATTACCATTTGAGAAGATGGCGACTACGACTCACGCGAAGTTCTTGATGGAATTGGCTAAGTGCCAACTACTATGCAAACAGTGCCACATTATCAAGACAACCGAAGAGCGTGGCCAGCTATACATGACGCACGGGACCATACGCCGATATAATGCTGGATGCCGATGCGACGAATGCAGTGCGGTAAGATCATCGTACAACCGCGAGTACAAAGCTAAGCGGCACAATGCCGAAATGGGATTTTCTTTGACAACTAAAGCACAAGTTACAGGGGATTAGTCTAATGGAAAAACGTCCGCCACCAGAGCAGAATTTACGGGTTTGAGTCCTGTATCTCCCGCCAAGTTTATACAAAGTTTAGCGAGTTTATGTGGAAAATCTAAACTTTTACGCGGTGTAGTTCAGTTGGCTAGAACGCACGATTTATAACCGTGAAGTCGGGAGTTCGATGTTCCCCACCGCGACGGACCTATAGCTGCTAGCTGGTACGTAGCAGGCGATCTATAATCGCCCGTTTCTCAGTTCGACTCTGAGTAGGTCCACCACGCGCACGTCGTATAATGGTTGATTATGCTCGCCTCTTAAGCGAGAAGATGCTCGTTCGATTCGAGCCGTGCGCACCAAGTTTACGTGAGACGGTCGCCTAGTCCGGTTTGGCAACGCACTTTTAATGCGTCATAAACGCGGGTTCAAATCCCGCCCGTCTCACCACTTTGCGGATCGCCAAAAGGTGACGCTTATGTGCTCTGCACCTATAGGGCGGAGACAGTTTGCGAGATGTAGGAGAACCTACAAAATCCGCTCCAGTTTAAAGATAAGGGTAAAGTATAATTAACGCGGGCGTCATTCAAAGGTAGGATGGAACTCCTCCAAAGTCCACATGGCTGTTCAAATCAGCTCGCCCGCTCCACCTCTTGACATCAATTCTCAAACTCTTTAATCTATTCCTAGCGCGTTATCGCTTTCGCGCCTAGTGGCCGCTCCCACGGCCCTCTCCCACAGTGGGCCGACTAACCCTCCCCGGTAAACGGCCCACTGACTTATTAAACCTCTAGTATATTCTCCCACTTAATAGCTTCGGCATCCACATGCACTTGGCGGATAGTGCTGATTGCCTCTTCGTAACGTCCTTCCCCACCATCCCAAGTCTTATCATAGTCCGCAGATGTAACTTTAGACTCTGAACCATTTGGCCCTAAACCCCATTCGTCTACACAAAACTTAAGAGCCTCATCTTTAGTCATGTCATATGCAATGAAGTGGTCTACAATGTCGGAAAAGGCTGCGTATTTTCCATTAGGCGTAACCACTAATCTCTGTCCCATTTTATTCTCCCTTCAACAGTTTCGCGTTACGTTTCCGTGCCTCTTTCCTAGAACGCATACCGGCGTTGGCGCACTTTCGGCACTCTACCACAATCTTATCGCCACGCTTGCGAATGATGCAATTATTGCCTGTCTTCCTGTGGCCTCTACGGCACAAAATGGATGGTTTCTTAGGCTTCATTGATTTCCTATGCCTTATCATCCTCTGCCCATTGAATAGGAATCATGCTTTTCAGATACGTCCTATCGGCTGTAAAAATCGGCGTCTCATGATCTACCATCCACGCCATGTTACGGTATACTATTGCACGACCACGCTTAAATTCGGAAGGGTGGTTGTTCCAATTGTCACCAGATTCGTGAATTATATCGTGCTGTGCTGTGCGGTCTTTTCCGTGCAACTGCTTTGGAGATGCGTAGGCTTGAGCAAGCATAGCAACAGAGTTGCGCTCCGCGTCCTTCTGTCTCCAGATAAAATAATTCTCCACCTCAATCGGATCAGGAATGACAAACACCCTAGCATCAAAGACCGCCGTAGGTTTATTAGGTAGTCCTAGCGCGGTCACCGCATTATTGAAAGCCATCGTAGCAATCGAAGCGGAGACAGAAGCAATCTTTTGAAGGTTTCCATCAAACCACGCTTCCGATTCGATTTTACGGAAGTCGGTCATTAGAAAACTTGCTTCATCCGATTGAACGAATGCAAATTCGGCATTCATAGCCTCTTTGCAAAGCGTAAAGGCCACTTGATCCATGCATGCCATCAGATTCTTATCGTAGGGACGTTCAAGTCCGTGAGTATAGGTATGAAACGACTTTCCATCCACCCTAACGAGCGTGTAGGTACGGCGTGGAAGAAATATACGAGTCCTATCCTCGTAGGACTTCTTCATCCTATCTCCTAAAGCGTCTTTTTGCGGTATGCTCATGCTTTTAATTATGCGCCGAGCATGGATTTTGCGCAAGTATTAAGATGACAAATTAGGCGGAAAGGGAGGCCTCTTTAGTGTCTGAGGCGTATGGTTTTGATCCTTAAACTCATCGACTAGTTTCCTCATCCTAGTGCGGTTTCCAATCGATCCGTAGTACCGCCACGATAGGGCGTCGTTCGATCCTGCGGCCTCTTGGTTAGCCCATAGGCGTCTCTTGCCCTTGGTATCGCTTGAGCCTTCCACTAGGCGCTCAGGATGCCACACATGCAGAACTGAGGAGTCTAGATTCTTGTGTTGGCTATAGAGAGTATCCATTGCCATCATAGCGGCAGAGTCTTCTCCACCCCAACCGCAGAATCTCCTATCCCATCCACCTACTATTTCAAACGCCTCACGATGCATGATTTGAATCATAGCCCCGTACCAATGAGCTATTTGCGATACTGGAGTGCCTTCAAACTCGGTCTTGTTACTATAATCATTCGGCGATGGGGGAGATGGAAAAGTTAACGGATTTTTAGGACTAGACGCTAGAAGTTTGTTCGACGCTTCCCTATTTAAGCGAAACATTTTACGGTACGGCATAAACCATAGTTTGTAACCTTTATTTCGAGAATCACGTATTTCCTTAGCACAGTACAGAACCGACTCCATCGATATATACACGTCCGCATCGGCGATCACGAAAATATCTCCGTGCGCCCTGCTTATTGCGTCATTGACCGCAACAGATTTTGAAAATGGCAGGTTATCTTTTAAAGCTCCTTCGTCGTTGCCAACAATAATCTCAGCACCGGGGAGATTGGCTTTCCAGTATGACTGAAGCCATCTCCAGTTCTTTCCTCTTCTGCTATTTTTACGATCTAGGTGAAAAGGTACGATTATGCTTATTCCATATCCCTTGATCTTTAAGAGACTGGAAATATAGAATCGGAATGTGTCCAATACTGAACGTAGGCTAGCGTTTTCCATATATGCGCCCTAGCTCTCGGTATGCTCCGTAGATTTGACTTGTAGCGTCCATGACTCTGTTGCGAGGAGCCATCTGTAATTTCCCTATCTGAAGTGGGCAATGAACAGATGCGGAATAATCTTCAAATTTGAACAAATTTCCATCTTTTTTCAGAGCATCACATGTCTCTACTCGCCGTTCTATCCCAAAAGCATCAGACAAAATCACGCCGTGTAGGGAAGATGTCACAATTCGTTTGCACGACGCAATATCCTTTAGCACAGTCAATGGTTCGTCAGACGGTTTGATTACCTTGGCATTGGGAATGAATGCAAGGAACTTGTCAACCAGTTTATCGTCTTCCCAATGAGGCAATATGCCGTGTTCCCACTTCTTTTCCTGAGGCTCAATCAATTCTGCCGCAAGCAAACCAGGATCGCCGAGCGCAAAATCTCCACGTATCCCTTTGGCCGTCAACGGGCCGCGAAGGGCGAGTATTTTTGCTTCGTAAGGATCAAATTTAAGTTTTGACGCTTCGCGTAGGAGACCAGAGCCAACTATGTATCCTGTCCAACCGGCAGGAATGTGCTCCAAAACTGAACCTACAGAGACAATATCGGCTTGTCCTACTGACGTAAGTTCGATATTTTTAAGGTCAGAAAACCGCTCTAGAAGTAGAGGAGCCAGCAAATCACCGAAATTTCTCTGTCGCGTCCACCAGTAGCATTTAACTGGCCGCTTGTGTCGCCTGAATAGCTTATTGAGGATCATTTTTGGTCATTGTCCGCCTGTGCGTCCAATATACCACTAAATCTAAACGCGGCCAATGTTAATTTTTAGGCGGCAACCTCTTCAAATAGGCTCAACTGACGAACCACAAACGCTTCATCCACGATAAGGCTTTCGGGGTCATGATGAGTGCGTATGCCGATATCGTACCAATCAACAGCAGCTTTGCCTTTGCGGTCAAATCCTACGACTATACCTGGATCGCCAGCTATTGCAATCTTAAGGTATACACGAGCGCCGATATTTATGCTTGCATCCATATGAAAGCATTATGTACGAATTAGAAAGTAAAAGTCAAGCATTAAATCTATTATTTTTAATAAACCCACCTAGACACACCGTTCTTCGCCGATGGGAGAGCAGAGTACCCCACTAGAAAAGACTATGCTTCATCTTCAGGTTCTGCAATAAAGTACCGTCCAGATTCGTCCTTTATCGGCTTACCTCCAGCGAAGAAGCAAGTCAACATCTGATCGGCCACATGCCTCCACCGTGGAACCATGTGCAAAAGGGAATCGGACAATTCGACTTGTCTTTGGCAGTTTTTACAGTTCACTTTTCCTCCTTCCACTTTTCAAACCAGAACACAACAGGCTTGCCCGTCTCGGCTACTAATCCAAAGGCTTCAGCGAATCGGTAATTGGAAGACTTCTTTCGCGCTCTTTCGACCTGCTTGGCGATTTCCTCACGCCACGTTTCGAGGTCGTAGACGCTTTTGAACAGATTGCACACTGCACAGGCAGGGACTAGGTTTTCGATCATATCCTCACCCCTACCCGGCAGTAGACCATTTGGATCGGGGAGTGTCGGCCAGCCTCGATAGATAGCCTTTACGTGGTCAGCGTGCCATCCCTTTTCTGGCAGTTCGCGCCCGCAGTAGGCGCATCTCCCGCCGAACATCATGCGGATGTGTTCGCGTTCTTTAGGAGATAGTTTAATCATTTTCATCCGCACATATCCTCAACCATCTGGATTCTCCTCCCAATCCAGTTTACGACTGGAATTGCAAATCCGTTTCCTAGTAGACGATATTTATTCACATCTGCAAGCGGTTTTCCGTTGTGAATCACGTTTAGGTGTTCATCAGGTACGCCTTGTAGCCTAGCGCACTCTACGGGGGTCA
>Ga0187857_10001396_pt1 | contig 24884 bp, 17 predicted proteins | sample June2016WEW_8_10_FD_132984 | JGI IMG/M metagenome (GOLD analysis project Ga0187857, IMG submission 132984) | Peatland microbial communities from SPRUCE experiment site at the Marcell Experimental Forest, Minnesota, USA - June2016WEW_8_100 | ecosystem: Environmental > Terrestrial > Soil >... | reverse complement strand
CCAATGCCCACGGCGAAGATCACCGTGAACAGCAGGGGAACGTTGACGCCCAGGGCTTCCAGCATCTCGCGGTCCTGGGTGACGGCGCGCACCAGGGTGCCATAGCGCGTCCGATGCAGAAACAGCCACAGCAGCAGCGCGGCCGCGGCCGCCAGCCCGACCAGACCGAGGTAATAAGAAGGGAAAGGAATGCCCAGCATGAACACTGGCATTTCGAATCCCTTGGGCATGCCGATGGACTTGTAGTCGGCGCCGAAACAGATCTTGGAGACGTCTTCGATGATCAGCAGCAGAGCGTAAGTCAGCAGAATCTGGTAGTGCTCGGCGCGGTTGAGCACGCGGCGGATGAACACGCGCTCGACCACGGCCCCGACCACCAAGCTGGCCGCCACCGCCAGCGGCAAGTAGTGCCAGAAACCGGTGGCTTCGCCGTGCGTCAGGGCGAAGAGAAAATACGCGCCCAGGGCGAAGAATGACCCGTGGGCGAAATTCACGATGCCCAGCGCGCCAAAGATCAATGACAGTCCCACCGCCAGCAGGAACAGCGAGGCCGCCGACGCCAACCCGGTCATGAACTCAAGGAAGAAGAACGGAAGCGTCACCCGAGCTCCGGTATTTTCTCATTGCTCAGATTGCAGAGCTGAAGCCCTGCTCCACTCACCACTTCTCAAAAACAATTTCTACTTACATTTCGTCGGATACACCGTGTCACTCTCCGGGACCATCGTAATGTCCTTGAGAACGACGAATGGATAGTCGTTCGAAGGCGTGGTGTAGCCCCACACCAGCGCTTCGAACACCTGGTGGTCCGCCGGGCGCATCCATTTTTTTCCTTCGGGGGCTTCGTAGGTCAAGCCGCCGTCGGCTTCGAAGGCTTTCTTGATAGCGTCGGCATCGAGCGAATTGGCTTTCCTGACCGCGGCTGCCAGCATCTGCACTCCGGCGTAGTGTTCTTCGGCGTTGTAGCTGGGCCATTCGCCCCATTTGCTGTGATAGGCGTCCACGAATTTCTTGTTGGTTGGGGATTGCGACTGCAGGAACCAGTAGCGGGTGGAGAAGAGTTCTCCGAGGGGAGCTTCCTTGCCCAGCGGCCCGATGGATTCGAGGGCCGCGCCTATCGGGTCCACGAACAGCTTGATCTGCTTGAAGAATCCGAAAGCGTTGGCTTGGCGGACGAAGGTGACCAGGTCGCCGGCCCAGAGCGCCGAGAACACCGCTTCCGGTCGCTGCTGCACCAGGGCCGTGATGTACGGCGTGTAATTGCTCTCGCCGCCCTTCGGCCACTGTTCGCCCACCACCTCCACGTCCGGACGCTTCTCCTTCAAGCGCGCGATAAAGTCGTTCCATGACGAGTGCCCATATTCGTAGTCTGGCCCGATGTTCGCCCAGCGCTTGTAGGGCAGCTTGGCGGCCAAATCGGCGGCCGCGTTGGCGTCCATGCGGGCGTTGTTCGAGGTGCGGAACACGTAGGGATTGCACTGCTCGGTGAGCGCGGGCGTGGCGCCGTGCATCACTACCAGCGGGATCTTGTATTCGTTGGTCAGCGGAGCGACCGCCAGCGCGACCGAACTGGAGTCGATGCCGATGAGGAAATTAACCTTTTCATCGAGGATCAGCCTCTTTGCTTCCTGCACGCCCGCGTCAGGCTTGGCTTGGTCGTCCACCTGGATGAGCTCCAGCTTGCGTCCCAGCAAGCCTCCGGAAGCGTTGATCTCGTCGATGGCCAATTGCGCGCCCTGCTTCCCCGATTTTCCATAGGCGGCGAAGCTGCCGCTCAGGACATTGAGCTCACCAATCTTGATGGGCGGCTGTTGCGCCAGGGCCAATTCCGCGGCCACCACCAATAACAACATGAGTCCGAAATAACGATTGAATGTACGGTTCATAGGTCTGCCTCCCTTCACCGCTCCCGAAGTTCGGGCGACCATTAAAGGATGGGGGAGCGATTGCACTCGCCATCCTACGGCAGCAGCTTTCGTAATGCAAACGCCGCGGCGCGTTTGAATTCCGCTTGGATCGCGAGTTTGACTGGCGCAACGTTCGGTTTAGGAAGGCCCGCTCTTGCGAAAAATAGGTTCCCACTCCGAGAACATATTTCCCCCACCCGCTGCCTTTCTGCCTGGAGCCCAAACCCGGCCTGCCGCATCCAATTTGAAATGGAGGTCAATATGTACGTTGTTCTTGGAGCAAGCGGCAACACTGGACACGTAGTGGCGAAGAACCTTCTTGCCCGCGGGCAGAAGGTTCGTGTCGTCGGAAGAAACGGGGCTCATTTGCAACCTCTCGCGGCAGAAGGCGCGGAGATATTCATCGGCGATGTCAGCGACGCGTCAGTCCTGACCAAAGCCCTTAACCACGCAGACTCAGCCTACGTCATGATTCCACCCAACAATGCCAGCAAAGATCTCCGCGCTTTTCAGGACCGCGCCAGCGACGCGATCGCGGCGGCAGTAAAAAACGCGGGAGTCAAGAATGTTGTTGCGCTCAGCAGTATCGGAGCCGACAAACCCAGCGGAACCGGCCCCGTGGTCGGCCTCTACAATCTCGAACAGAAACTCAACCAGATCGACGGTGCGAACGTACTTCACCTGCGGGCCGGCTATTTCATGGAGAACACGCTGCCGCAAGCGGGCGCCATTCGTATGCTTGGCAGTACGATCGGACCCCTTAGTACGAATCTAAAGGTTCCCATGATCGCCAGTCGCGACATCGGAGCGGCAGCAGCGGACGCTCTCGTGGGTCTTGGCTTCCGCGGCAAACAGACGCAGGAGTTGCAGGGACAGCGCGATCTCGATTATGTCGAAGCCACCACTATCATCGGCAGGGCCGTCGGCAAACCAGATCTTGGATACATCCAGGCGCCCGACAATCAGGTTCGAGCCGCAATGGTCCAGATGGGGATGTCCGAAAATGTCGCCGACCTGATCCTGGAAATGGCCGCCGCCCTCAACACAGGACAGATGCGCGCCCTGGAACCTCGCACCGCCAGCAACACAACGCCGACGAAGTTCGAAACCTTCGTAGCCGATTCGTTCGTCCCGGCCTATCAACAACAAGCAGCAGCGTAAGCGCCGAGGGCGCGCACAACACAAAAGAAAAAGGCCACGCTGATTTCGCGTCGTGGCCTTTGTTTCCATAGATTCGGGCTCCAGTTCACTCCCCAGTTGTTTGCTTTTTCTGCTAGCCTGTTGCTTTCATCCACCGCGGGCAAGTTTCGCCTGTCCGGAGTTTTCGTATGAACGGAGATGTCGCTTCAACTTTGCGGCTGCTCGATGAAGCGCTGGCGCGCTATGTTCGGCCGGACACTTTTCCCCTGGCCATCCGCATGCTCAAGCCGGGGGAAGCGGTTCCCGACGGTGTGAAGGTCCCCAGCAAGACAATGGGCGAGCAATGGATCGTGTGCCAGTCGTTCGGGGTCGCTCGACGCTACGGCTGGGGCATTGCCGTGGGTAAAGACGACGTCATCTGCCCCCTGGCGGCCATCGCCTTTGGGTTCCGCAAGCCTAACGATGAGTATCTGAAAGGGTTCGCCTCTGTCGGGATGTACTGCAAGGACGAGCCCGCCGCTCGGAATCTGGAAGCCAGCGCCTGGAAATTCGAGCCTGGCACTTACGACTACGTTTGTGTGGCGCCGCTGAACCGGGCCAACTTCGAACCGCACGTCGTGGCCGTCTACGCCAACAGCGCACAGGTGCTGCGGCTGGTCCATGCCTCGCTCTACAAGCGCGGCGGGCGCGTGATCTCGACCAGCGGCGGGCGCCTGGATTGCTCCGAGATCGTCATCCAGACGCTGACCACCAACGAGCCCAAGGTGATCCTCCCTTGCACCGGCGATCGCGTGTTCGGCATGGCCCAGGACAACGAAATGGCCTTCGCCTTCCCCTGGGCGTATGCGCAGGAGATCATCGAAGGGCTGGAAGGTACGCACAAAGGCGGAACGCGTTACCCAATCACCGTCGCCATGCGCGATACGGTGACCATGCCCAAGTCTTATCAGGACCTCATGAAGATGTTGGTAGACCGCGAGGGCTGACTCGGCTTCCTCACATCCCATGAAATGGATGCAAAGAAAAACGACCCGGAGCAGGTTCTCTCTGGGTCGTCTTCCTCACACTAAGTTCAATACCAGCGTTCCATGATCTGAGGCTTAGGATTCCCTATTGGCTGTTTGCCGTGCTCGTTGCGTACATGCTTCAGCATGGCAGTTGCGGCCTGCGTACGACGGCTACCGAGTCTGTCATCGAACTCGTTGACGCGCTCGGAGTGTGGGCAGTCAAGGCAGACGAGGATCACGCCGTTCGGGTCTCTGTTGATCGTGTACATGACGCCGAGCATAGCCGCTGTCTTTTCTGCCGGGTGTGATCGTAATCACTTTCCGGTTACCTTCGTTTGAGGGGGCGTACCGAACGGTTCCTGGCAGTTATGGCATAAGTGCGGACAAACTTCTCCGCTGTCCGATGCAAGGTAACCGGCGTAGCTTCCTAGCTGGCTCTAGGAGCAATGGATACGGCCGTCGCGGTAGCCTGTCGGGTCGCTTTCACAAGCGTTGGTGGAGCGGGGTTCGACCTGCGTTGGGCCGGGAGCCGCCAGCAACTCTTGCAGCCGTTTCCTAAGCTGAGCCCCTTCTTCATAAGGTTGCTGGGCCGGGCGACGGCGGCGCTCTCTTATCGATGCAAGCAATTTTCCTAGTGACATGGGGGAGGGCTTTCCTGGTTCTGATTTTACATCGCAGGAACACTGCGATAGGGCTCATGCTGACACGAGCAGGTATCCTCGTCCGTGATGACCATCACCGGAAACCGTGATGCGAAGCGAACAGCGTCTGCGGCGGCCCGTCGCCCCGGTGGGGGAAACAAGGATCGCCCCAAACGATCGCCCCAAACGATAGGCCCGCGCACTTCCTTCATGGTTTGGAACTCCGCCCAAACCGATAGGTTAGGTTCACGCTCGCATATGAGGGGAGCCGCACGCCCACTACCTCACTTACAGGATTCGCGGGAACCAATCCATCAGACCCAAGACCCACTTTCCCGGGTCCGTATACAGAGGCTGCGGCGAAGTTCTCCGTGGTCTGCCCCGTCCAGCCGCTGGCAATCATCATGTTCACCCCGACGTTGATCCGTCCTTCCATGAAGGGCCGCGCTACCGCCAAGCGGAACTCCTTGTTCGGCACGCCTAGGCAGTAGCCAGTCCCGCCGGTGAGGGGTTGGCTGGCATCGCACGAGGTCCCAACCACCTTCCTGCCCACGTACTCGAATTCGCCCTTCGCTTGCAAGTGAAAGGGCAGCTTCTGATACGTCCCGGTGAGATCGCCGATCAATCGCGGAGCCTCGGGGGTGATCGATGATGTGGCCACGTCGAGAAGGCGCGCATCCGCCTGCTCGAAGGTCGCCTGCAGCGATCCGTGCGGGATGCTCTGGCGAAGGGTAAGCGCGAGGAAGCGGATGCGGCCCGGACCCAGGTCGAATTGCAATCCCTGGTCCGGATCGATCTTTCCGTACTCGGCGGTTTGCGTCTCATGGCCCAACGTCAGCTTAACGTCAGTCTTGTTGAAGGTCTTACTTGCGACCAACTGATATGACCGCGCCGTTTCCACCGGGTCAACGATTTTCGGGCCGTTCAAGGGCGTTCCCTCTCTCGGATCTTCCGTGAAGAACGACTTGCCAAAGCTGAACGCGATCAGCGGAACATACCACGATTCCTCGGGAACAATCGTGAGTGTGGCCTTCGGCGAATTCACCCCCACCCACTTGCTCCAGGAATTCCCGGGCGTGATCAGGTCCTGGTTGTCTATGCTGATCTCGTCGCGCCGCCAGCCCAGATAATAGTGAACATACTTGCTCAGCTCACCCTGCCCGGCAACATACGCAGCTACCGGGGCAATGGTCACATTGTTACCGTCGATCTTAACGAAGGGTCCGTAGTAATACGGAGCGGCGGGATTGAAGAAGTTGTAATGGTCCAGATCGTCGCGCCGCGGCGCTTCGCGCTCGTAATCGGTTCCGGCCAGCAGGGTAAAGGTTTTCGTGATTTTGTTTAGATACGCTACACTGCCACCGGCCACGGTGCGGAACTCGCTCTGCCGGATCAGCCCGAGCCCGAAGTCGGAGAAGAGCGCGAGGTTGTAAGTGCGGAAGAAGCCGGAGAGTTGCAACTCCTGCCGATCGTCCAGCTTCCACACATCGTTCAACGCCACGAGCGCCGTGTGCGTCTGATCCTTTTGTCTCGGATCGATCGTATCCGGATACTCCACCCAGCCGGCGGCGGCATCGATGGAGTTGAATCCATACATCGGCCTCAGTCCCGCCACGAAGCCGTAGCCGAGGTATGCGATTCCAAACAGCGTCAGCGTATGATCTTGCGCGTGGAAGACCCGCCCGCCGTTGAACTTGAACTGCTTGCGGTGTTCCAGACGGTCCAGGAACCCGTTGCCGAACGAGCCCTCCATCGCGACCCATGAATTCGCTGAAGGGCTCATCCCTGCCGTGGCCGTAATGTCCCGGTAGTCTCCGGTCAGCGTGAGGAACGGATCGAGGTGCGAGCGCAGCCCATAGATGGCCGCGAGGTTCAGCGCGTGATTGCCCTCGCGCACGTTGTACGCTCCGCCATCCACCTGAACGCTCTCGATCACATTCGCAATATAAATATTCGGATCGGAGTAGCCGTTGCCGTGCGCATTCGCCGAAAGATTGTTCGGCACCAGATAGCTGCCCACCTGGATGTACTGCGCAATCGGCTCGCCGTGGTCTCCCGCCACACCCGGCGCAAAGTACTGTGGAGCCTTGATGCCGCTCGACGCCGTCTCAATCGGGTAGCCCGGAATCGAAATGGGCGCGCCCGGACGGCCCGGGTTGGCATCCAGCAAATCCTCCGAAGCGAAGACCTTCATCGCCGGATCGGGTGACTGCACGTCGAGGTCATTCACGTCGGCGGTAACCGAAACACTCTCCGTCTGGATCGAGAGTTGGGCCATTTTCACCGTGATTTCCGAGTTTCCGCTCAAGGCGACGCTGATGGGCTGTTCTACCGGGCGAAACCCGGACGCCTCGACCTTGACTACGAATTGTCCCGCAGAGGACAGCTTCATCTGAAACAGGCCATCGACACCGGATGTGGCTCGCCCGAGAACGCGGTCATGGTCGAGCAATTGCACGGATGCCTTCGGCAAATTATTCCCCTGAGGATCGGTGACGCGGCCCTTCAAAAGAATTTCCTGCGCGGGCAAAGGAAAAGACAGTCCCATGATCAGCAAGCATAGCAAGACGAGGATTCTTGCCCCCGCCATACTGCTAAGGAAGTTCACGTGGCGCGCGTGAGGGTTGAGCTTCGCGCTGGTGGTCCCATACATCGGCCTGTTTTTCCTTCTGATTTCCTATTCCGAAGTGCGCCTTATACTGAAGGGCATCCCGCGTTCTATCTTTCAAGCGATGACACGAATCTTAGATTTGTGCTACTAACGGCAGCAGTGACGGGGGTCACAGAGCTGCGTGACCAACGCCGGCGGGGACATCACTTACTTCCCGTGACTTCATCTACCCTGCCGTGCTGTCCCACGGCAACGCACGAATTATGCACTTATGCTACAGACAAATGTGGTTTTGTGAAGGCGAGTACTGATCCAGGATCGGTACCAAAGGGGGAATCCGCGTAACTCGTCAATGATGATGTGGTCCTGGATGCCGCGACACGGTCTCCGGAGAGCTCATCACGAGGCGCCCATGCTGCACGCCCTTCGTACTGATGAGCCGGTCTGCCAGTTTTTGGACATCTCTCGACTTACCGCGAAGTACGACTACTTCCAGGCAATTCTCGTGGTCGAGATGCGCGTGCAGGGTGGAAATGACGATTGCGTGATACTCGTGCTGAAGATCGGTAAGCTTCTCCGGCAGCAGGCGTGTGTGATGATCGTAGATCAGGGTGACCGTGCCGACGACAAGCGCATTTGAAGGGATTACCGCCGAGCCCACGAGCCGTTCGCGAATCAAATCGCGAAATGCCTCCGAGCGATTATCGTAGCCTTTGTCCGCTATGAACGAATCAAACCGCTGCAGCAGTTCTGAATCTATCGACACTCCGATACGGCTGAGGTCTGCCATGAAGCACCCTTTTACGCCTAAGTAAGCAGCGATTAGCGTAGCATATTTGCCGACGGATGTAGCAACTGCCGGAGTCCGCGCCGCATTCGTTGACGGACCCGAGCCGCATCCGTAAGATGAAGCGATTGGAAAGTTGGGCATCTCCTCAATGATCGGCCAGATCTAGTCATCGGACAGACCTAATGATTGGACAGACCATCTCGCACTACCGCGTCATCGAGAAACTTGGGGGCGGCGGTATGGGCGTCGTCTTCAAGGCAGAAGACACCCGACTGCACCGTTTTGTCGCACTGAAGTTCCTGCCCGATGAGGTTGCCCGCGATCCTCAGGCCCTGAGCCGATTCCAGCGTGAAGCGCAGGCGGCGTCCGCCCTGAATCACCCCAACATTTGCACCATTTATGACATTGGCGAACAGGACGGGCAGGCGTTCATCGCCATGGAGTATCTGGAGGGTGCAACGCTGAAGCATCGGATTGGCGGCCACCCGATGGAACCGGAGACGCTGCTGTCGCTAGCCATCGAGATCGCGGATGCGCTCGATGCCGCCCACGCGAAGAACATCGTGCACCGTGATATCAAGCCCGCGAACATTTTTGTCACCGAGCGCGGCCACGCCAAGGTCCTGGATTTCGGCCTTGCCAAACTTACGCCCGCGACCACTTCTTCCAGTGTGATCGCGGGCGCCGCCACGCAGGACGGTAATTTCGACGCGCAACATCTCACCAGTCCCGGCGTGGCGGTAGGTACCGTCGCCTACATGTCGCCGGAACAAGCGAAGGGGAAGGAACTGGATGGGCGCACGGACCTGTTTTCCTTTGGAGGCGTGCTGTACGAGATGGCAACCGGGATGCTGCCGTTTCGGGGGGATACGTCCGCTGCGATCTTTAACGCCATTTTAGAGCGCGCTCCGATCTCTCCGGTGCGTCTCAACCCCGATGTTCCGCCGAAGCTGGAAGACATCATCAACAAGGCATTGGAGAAGGATCGCAATCTGCGCTACCAACATGCCGCCGATTTGCGCGCCGATCTCCAGAGGCTGAGGCGCGATACGGAATCGGGGAGAAGCGCGGCCGTCGTGGCCGAGCCGCATCCCGGCCCGCTGGGCGCACCCTCAGCGCAGGAGGTATCCGCGCATGCGGCATCTTCACCAAGGGTGGGCGGTTCTTCCTCCGCCGCGGCGGCGGCTCTTCCAGCGCAAATTTCTTCGACTGCGTCCCCGACCCCGTTTCTCTCGAAGCGCGCGAGACTGGTTTTCTCCGCTGTGGCAATCCTGCTCGTGGTGGTGGCGGCAGTTTTCTGGTTCCTGCGCGGCCGAAATAACGTCTCTGTGGGCAGCCGACCGCACAAGGCCATCGCGGTGCTGTACTTCAACAATCTCTCGCAGGACCAGTCCCTCAATTGGCTCGACAATGGTCTCACCGACATGCTTACCACGAATCTGGCCCAGGTAAAAGGTCTGGATGTGCTCTCCACCGAGCGCGTGATGGGGGCGGTGCAGCGTGCGAGCAAGGACGGCAGATCGCTCGATCCTGCCCAGGCGCAGGGAGTGGCGCGCGATGCCGGCGCCGACGCCTACATTACCGGCGCCTTGTTGAAGATCGGACCCACGCAACTGCGCCTCGACGTTCGCGCGCAGGATACCAGTACGGGCCAGATCCTGTTCTCGGAGAAGCTGGAAGGGCAGGACGTGCAGAGCATCTTCGGCATGGTGGATCGGCTTACCGCGAGCCTCGCCAGCAGCTTTCTTCCCGCCTCGGAGCTGCCGCAAAAAGCGCCGGAGATCGAGCAGGCTTCCACCTCCAACGTGGAGGCCTACCACCATTATCAGTTGGGCATTGACTACGGCCGTCGCTTTTTGACGGACGATGCTATCCGCGAATTGGAAGAGGCGGTCCGTTTGGACCCGCAGTTTGCCCTCGCCTACATGCGCCTGGCCGACCAGTATGGCCAACAGGGCGATCTGCGCCGCAGCAATGAGCTTGCAGTCAAGGTCGATCAGTTGCAGTCGCGCCTGCCTCGCTACGAGCAATTGTCGTTGCAGGTGCTCAAAACGCGCCGCTCCCGCGACGTCGAGGCCGAGGTCGCCCTGCGCCAGAAATTGGTATCGGAATTCCCCCGCGAGACTATGGACCGCGGTATCCTGGCCGTCACCCTATCCATTCTAGGCAAGCAGGAGCAAGGGCTTGAGCTGCTCAAACAGGGACTCGCGTTGGATCCGAAGAATGAAGATCTGCTCAACTTTCAATCCTACACACTGGCAAAGTGGGGTGATTTCAATGGGGCGCTGGCGGCAGATGACGCCTATATGGCGGTTCGGCCTGGCGATCCCAATCCGCTGGACACCCGCGGCGACATTCTCTTCATGGCCGGCCGGGATGACGACGCGGTTGCCGCCTACCACAAAGTGCTCGAACTGAAGCCCGACTTCACTGATTACGGAGAGTACCTCAAGCTGGCCATCGTTTACACCGATCAGAAGAAGCCCGACATGGCCAACGCCGCTTTCCAGCAGTTTGCGCAACGCGCGTCTCCCCTCTCGCGCCTTTACGTTCCGGGCTTCGAGGCACAGTTCAAACAAACGCGAGGCGACTTCGAAGGCGCTCTGGCCAGTTATCGGGAGGCAGTGCTGCAACTCGGGCACGCCAAACAGAGCGAGGCTGCCGAGACGTTCTTGCGGTCATTCGCCGCTCTGTCCGTCATGTTGGGGAAGGGTTCCTCCGCTCTCTCTTTTGCTCAACAACAGAAGCTCGATGACGAGCAACTGCAAACCGTCGCATTCCTCGAAACCCAGGCAGGAAACTCTTCCGCCGCACAGCAGAGTTGGCAGCGATTCGCCGCCAGCCATCCCTCGCTCGCGCCTCGGGCAATTGAGGTCGACCAAGCCATCGCTGACGTGAGCGCAGCAGTGGAGCGCGGGGATGGGCAAACGGCGTTGAGTCGTGCCGCCAGCATCCCCGATTTCCAGGACCCCTACTTGCAATTCCTTAAGGCCCGCAGTCACTTGCTCATCAATGATTATTCGGCGGCCGAAGCCGAGTTTCGCACGGTATTGCGACTCCAGCACGACATGGAGAACTACAACGTCTTGACGGAGCGATTCCCGGTACCTGGAATGCTCTCCCATTACTGTCTAGGCCAACTCTACGAGCGCACTGGCAAACGTGATCAAGCGATCAACGAATATCAGGAATTTCTTTCTTACTTCCCGAGTTCGCAAGCCCCCCTCTCGCAGGTCGGCGATGCCCGGACCGCCCTCAAGCGACTGATGCAATAACGAACTTGATTCTTTGCGTCACACCTTCCGGCGGAAAGTGGGTGTGCAAATCGTTAGGCACTGGGTGCTTAACTTGGGGTCGGCATGCAAATGGACGGCAAAGATCGAGATCGTGAATTGGGTATGGGGCGCGAGATCACCCGTCGCGATTTCCTGAATGGGATAAGCATCGCCGTTGGAGCGTCTCTGGTTGCAGCGAATTCCACCTGGCTACAAGCCTTTGGCGTGCCACAATCCACGTTCGCTCTCCCCTTCGCTCCGGAGAAAGATCCTGGTTATTACCCTCCGGCCAAGACCGGCCTTCGCGGCAGTCACGATGGTTCCTGGGAAGTTGCGCATGACTTGCGGGATGGCAGGGACAAAGCCTGGGCTGAGTCCGTAGATGAGGGTGAGGCATACGATCTGGTCGTGGTCGGCGCTGGCATCAGCGGCCTGACGGCAGCCTACTTCTACCGCAAGTTTGCTGGACAACAAGCCAAGATTCTAATCCTCGACAATCACGATGATTTCGGCGGGCACGCCACGCGCAATGAATTCCAGGCAGGGAAACGGTTGCTGCTCGGATACGGTGGGACCCAGTCGATCGAGGCGCCGGGCAATTACAGCAAGGAAGCGATTGGGCTTCTGCGAGAATTGGGAATCGACGTGCGGCGCTTCTTCAAGTACTACGACCAAAAATTGTTTGACTCGATGCATCTGCAGGAAGCCGTCTTCTTCGATAAAGAGACATTTGACACTGACCGACTGGTGTCCCAGAAGGGCCTCCACTATTTCGGCATCGACTTTACAATGGAGAATGTCTCCCAGATTCCAATCGCAGAAGCCGCCCGCAAGGATCTTCTCCGTCTGCAGCACGCCCGCGTCGATTACATGCCGGGGCTTACTCCGAAGCAGAAAAAAAACACGCTGATCAAGACCAGCTACAAGGATTTCCTGCTGCGATCGGTCAAGGTCCATCCCGATGTGGTCAAAGTGTTCCAGAGCTCGACCCACGATATATATGCCGTCGGAATTGACGCCGTTTCGGCGTATGACTGCGCGGGTGAAGGATTTCCAGGCTTCAAGGGAATGAATCTCCCCAAGCGCGGTGAAGAAAATCCCGAGCTCGATGAGCCTTATATCTTCCATTTTCCAGACGGCAACGCTTCCATTGCCAGAATGCTGGTGCGCTCCCTTGTGCCCGGCGCGCTTCCCGGCCACACCATGGAAGACATCGTCACTGCCCGGGCAAACTATGCGCGCCTGGATGATGCCTCCTCCACGGTTCGCATTCGCCTGAACAGTACCGTAGTAAGAGCCAAGCACATCGGGGATCCAGATCCCGATCCAAAGACCGCAAAGGAAGTCGAAGTAACCTACGTTCGCGGCGGACAGGCTCACCGCGTCCGCGGCGCGGACTGCGTGCTCGCTTGTTACAACGCGGTCATCCCCTATTTGTGCCCAGAGATGTCAGACAAACAAAAGGAAGCTCTCGCTTACTGTGTGAAGGCTCCTCTGGTCTATACGAACGTGCAAATCAGCAACTGGAAAGCGTTCCAGAAGCTCGGCATTAGCGCGATCTACGCCCCGGGAGCGTACTTCAGCAACGTTACATTGGATTTCCCGGTTTCCATGGGCGACTACCACTACCCCAGTTCGCCAGATGAATCCTGCCTGCTTCACCTTCTTCGCACTCCCTGCGAGCCTGGCCTGAATTGCAAGGACCAGTACCGGGCAGGAAGGTGGGAACTGGTCAACACGAAGTTCGAAACCTTCGAGCGTCAGGTACGAGATCAACTTGGCCGCATACTCTCAGCCGGCGGTTTCGATCCGGCTCGCGACATTCAGGCGATCACGGTCAACCGCTGGCCTCACGGATATGCCTACGAGTACAACGAATTGTTCGAGCCTCTCGATCGGCCAGCGTCCGAACGTCCGTGTGTGATTGGTCGGCAGCCCTTCGGGAGAATCAAGATCGCGAACTCGGACGCTGACGGTCACGCCTACACCAATACCGCCATCGATCAGGGTTATCGCGCCGTGCGAGAGATCGTCGGAGCATGACCTAATTGCGCTGTGGCTGGCATCCGTTCACCGCCGCAGCCGCTCCGCTGTTAAGGGCATTTTGCTGGGCACAGGCCAGCCATAGCCCGAGAAAGTCGCGGAGTTCATCCGGGGGCTGGAGCCACAATTGCGCCGCCGTCTCCCGCCAGGTGGGACGCACCAGGATGGTGAGGCCGCGGCCCTGCATGGCCTGAAACGCGGACTCGTCGGTGGCGTCGTCGCCCAGATAAGCCACCGGCGTTTCGGGATTGATTTCACTGAGGAACGCACGAACTGCAACACCCTTGTCGGCTTCGGATGGGCGAATTTCCACCCCACCGTCGAAATTCAGCAGATCGAGCCCACTGTTTTCCGCAATGGGGCGCCAGCCCAACAAAACCCGGGACCGAATATCCTCCGCGTCGTTTTCGCTGAGCCCACGCCAATGAACGGCAATGCTTCCGGCTTTGAATTCCGCGACGTGGCGCAGTTGCAGGTCGCCGAGGCAACGATCGGCATCCGACAAACCATTGAGGGTTCGATCGTCGAGGCGAGGCATCTCTATACTTCCATCTGTCTTCAGGCGCTGCAGCCCATGGATTCCCCAGACTTCGGGACCCGGATGAATGTTGAGAAGCGGCAGAACTTCGTTCGCATCACGCCCGGAGACGATAACCACTCGCGTCCGGCAGTTGCGTACGATCTCTTGCAAGAGGCGCGCAACTCCGGGATATGGATATGCCTGATCGCGCTCGGCATGGAATGGCGCCAGCGTTCCGTCGTAATCGACCAGCAATACCGCCTGCGAAGCCTGGGCGAGGGTTTGCAGAAACGGCGTGAGCTGCGATTCCACTTCTGGCCTCAACGGGCTGCTCCTTTTCTTCTTCTTGACGGCTCGCGAACCTCGAAATCAGAATGCATTCGACTTGGCGCGAAATTTCTCCTGCGTGTCCTCGGGCGCATCCAAGCGGACCTCGCAAAGTTCCGTGATCAAGTTCCCGGCCCAGCGGTAAATATTGCGCTCCTTAATGAGCTTGCGCATGCGGTGCATGCGCAACTGTTTGTCTTCCGGCTCCATCTCTAAAGCAGCGCGGATGGCGTCGGCGGTCTGATCGATGTCGTAAGGATTCACCAGCAAGGCGTCGCGCAGTTCGCGGGCCGCTCCGGTGAACTGGCTGAGGATGAGAACGCCGCGTTCATCCCGGCGCGCGGCGAGAAATTCCTTGGCTACGAGGTTCATTCCATCGTGCAGCGAAGTCACCAGGCAAAGATCGGCGGCGCGGTAATAGGGCTCGATTTCCTGATGGCTGTGCTGGCGCTTCAGGAACACGATGGGCTTCCACTTGCCGCTCTGGAAGCGCCAATTGATGCGGTCCGCCTCGGCTTCCACTTCGGCTAACAAATCGTGATAGCGCTTGATGTGCGTACGGCTGGGCGCTCCGATCTGCACGAAGGTGAATTTTCCCTGATAGCTTGGATACTTCTCGAGGAACCGCTCAATCGCGAGGAACCGCTCCAGAATTCCCTTGGTGTAGTCGACGCGATCCACACCGATCCCCATGAAGATTGCTTCCACGCCCAGACCACGCAGGAGAGCCGAACGTTCGAGATAGCTCGAGCCATCATGGTTGTTTGCGGCAGCATCATTGTCGGTGAAGGCAACACTGATGGGAAAAGGCCGGACCATGGTGCGGTGGTCCTGGCGGAGCACGGAAAAGTGCTCCCAGTCCACACGCGACTCGACCACGCGGTCGACGGTTTCGAGAAAGTTGTTGCAATGCGACTGAATGTGAAATCCGATCAGGTCGGCGCCGAGCAAGCCATCCACCAACTGGCGCTGCCAGGGGCAAATACCAAATGCTTCCGGATTCGGCCACGGAATATGCCAGAAGATGGCCACGCGGGCATCCGGCCGCTTGTCCTTGATCAGCCGGGGCAGCAACGCGAAGTGATAGTCCTGAACGAGCACCACAGGTTTCGCGACATTCTTGATTTCCTCGAAAACCGCGTCCGCGAATTTGCGGTTGACATCCTGGTAGTACTGCCAATCGTCAGCCCGAAAAAGCGGGCGCGTATGTGCGATATGGCAAAGCGGCCAGAGCCCTTCGTTGGCAAAGCCGTAGTAGTAACCTTCTTCTTCCTGTTTGGTTAACCAGACGCGACGCAAACTGTAACGGGGGTCCTCCGGAGGAACGCGCAGCCGGCCGGCAGCGTCCACGACTTCGGCGTCGGCATTGCCGCTGCCGTGGGCGATCCAGGTGCCATCGCAGGCGTTAAGCACGGGTTCGAGCGCGGTAACCAAGCCGCTCGGCGGAACCACCACTTCCACCGTCTTCCCGTTTCGCTGATGCATGTAAGGCTCGCGATTCGAGACCACGAACATGTGGCCGCCGTCCAGACGGGTGCGGAGTTGTACCGAGAGACGATCCGCTGTCCACATGGATTCGCCCGCTTCACGCAGGCGAGCCTCATTTTCGGCGGCATTGCGGGCATGGCTGAGGCTCTCAGCCATGGTCGCAACTTCGCGCACCAGCGGCCGGAACATGTCGAGGTCCGGCACTTCCTGGCGGAAGGAAATCTTGCCCGTGCGGAGCGCGCGCATCCACAGCGCCGCCCGTGCAATCGGGCCGGCGATGCTCCAGCGGACAATCAGCAGGGTAATAAGAACGATGATGAAGACCTGAGCCAGCACACGGAAAAAAGTTTGGCGCCAGACGAGAAGGATTTGCGCACGGATGTAGCTCACGTCGTGCACCACCGCCAAGCCGCCCACCACTTCATCCCGAGGGCGAATCGGCAGCGCGAGAATGTGCACCGGCACGCTTCCCAGCCGGACGAACGAGCTCTCTTCGCGACCATGCGTGATAGCCTGCATGACCGGCGGCGGACTCCCGCTTAGCAACTTCACGAGTTCCGGAGTTGCGTTTACCAGTACGCCCTGCCGGTCGTAGATGCCGACGCCTAGCAGGTGCTCCCGGTTTCCGAACTGCTGCACCAGGCGCTGCAGTTCGTCGTTCGGAACTATGGTAGGAACTGTGTTCGGGACCGTGCCCGGGCCTGTATTGTCCGAGCCTGCATTCCACGAACGCTCGACGTTGCCGACAAGACTTTCACCTAGCACCTCGTCGCGACGCTCCACATCGCTGCGCAGAGCGCGCTTCCTGCCCAGCACTTCGTAGTAGGAAAAACCAGCCGAAACCAGCGTAATGCCGAGAATAAGAGAAACAATGAGACGAAAACTAAACAATCGCATGCATGGTCCTCCTGCCGGGATCTTGACCGTGAAGCAAGCGGGACAAAGCGACGGCGCTCAACTATATCGTTCGCCAAGCGCAAGTGTTGACAGCATACGAGTCCTAATCGCTTAAGTCCATGGCGAGAACCTCGGGGCTGCGTGCATGATCCGGCCGTAGCGGTTCAGACGCTAAAACCATCGAAACCGGTTGGGACCAAACTGAACTATTGCTGATCTTCGTTGTACTTTTGATGGCGCTTGTTCCCCGAGCTTCCAGCGCTTTGGCTTGAGACAGCACGTTGCGTGCCAGGCCCGGGAAGTCCCTTTTCTTGCTGCAACATAACTGGCTTGGGAGTCGCGAGGCGGCGGCTCGCCACTACCCCGGGAATGTAAATTTTATGTAGCTGGAAAAGGAAGGTGGAGAGCCGGGCGTCATCGCCCGGCTGGACGGGCGAGGCACCCGTCCCTCCACCAGAACGACATATCAGAACATATACTTCAACGAGAATTGAACCAGCCGCGGTGTACCGTTGGTTTGGGTGATCTCGCCAATTTGAGGACCGTCAGCAACGTTAGCAGTCCCAGTAAATTGTGGATTTTGGAACGACGGATGGTTAAACAGGTTGAAGAACTCGGTGCGGAAATGCAGGCTCTGCCGTTCGCCGAACTTAAACGCCTTGCCGAGTGTAAAGTCGACGTTCACCTGCTTCGGGCCGATGATGCAATTGCGCGGAGAGTCCCCAAAATCGGTGGAGCCGTCCGGGGAATTCGGAACAGGGCCGTCAGGCACATAGGCCTTGGGGTTGACCCAGTTTGCGACTTTGGCGGCGAGGCCACCCGAATTCAAAGCGTTGCCGCACCCGAAGCCGGGAGCGAAATCGGCCGTAGCCACCGGATAACTGGCCAGATTATAGTCCACGCCGCCATTCCCATCCGCAATCGTGATGGGCGACCCCGACTGCGCCACGATCACACTGTTGACCTCCCAACCGCCCAGCACGTATCCCATGGCATCGCGGCGGTTGGCCAGGAAAGGCAGGGAGTAGTTGAAACTCGTGACAAAGCGCTGGCGATGATCGAAGTCCGATAGACCCCGCGAGGCGGCCGCGCTGTTCTGATCGTTGACGCGCGTGAGGAAGGCTACGCTGGCGGTGGAGACGTCGTCGATCGACTTGGAGTACGTGTACGCGCTTTGAAAGTACAGTCCTTTCGAGAAGTGGTGCGAAACCGTGGCTTGCAAACCGTTGTAGTTGGAATCGGAGTTGGGATAGAACGCCTCAAACGCCGCGGGATCAATTCCCAAGAAGGGCGCTCGCGCAGCAGAATTGGCATACGTGTTTGTTTTGATCGTGTACTGGGTCCCAGTGGGTGCAGTCAAGCAGGGGTTGGCGGCATTGCCGCAGGTCAAGGTGATGGGGGCGAGTTGGCCAGGGCCGCCAGGGCCAGCGAGCGCCGGTTGGTCAGGATCGAAGGTAGAGCGCAGACGCGTGCCTTTGGTGCCCACGTATCCTAGCTCGAGGACCCAATTTCCAGCCAGCTGGCGTTGCACTGTAAAATTCCACTGCTGCGTGGTGGGCACAACCCAGTGCAGGGGAACGGAAAGATTGATGAAGTTGAAGGCGCTGCTGGCGCCTCCGGAGAATATTGGAGCCTGGTTCGTGTCGCCACCCGGGAAACCTTGAAAAATAGCCGGCGCTGGCAAGAAGGCCGCGCTGACCTGACCCAGGGGCGGTGCCCCCGCAAAGATGCCGGCCATGCCTGTTCCTGGACCGGAATATGGCGCGTTGCCGGTCACGAGCACCGGATAGATCGGAGCCGTGAACGACAGGTTATCTACGGCTCCAATATCTTCACGGACGCTGTAGATGCCGTACCCGGCTCGAATCACCGTGCTGTGTTTGCCACCCACGTCGTAGGCAAAGCCGATCCGCGGCTCGGGCACCCTGGCGTACTCATTATTCAGGGCGGCACTGTTCAGCGTACCGGTGAAGCCGGCAATACCGAACTTACTCACACAACTCGGGAACACGAAGGCATCGCCGGTCAGATTGGCGTTGTTCGGAATGGTGTTGCCCAAATGGCAGAGATTGTCGTAGGCCGCACCTACCCACTCCATGCGCAGCCCCAGGTTCAGCGTCAAAGTTGGCGTGATCCGCCAATCGTCCTGCGCAAAACCGGCATAGGCGGGAATGTGGTAATCGTGATTGGCAGCGCCGCCTCCCCCTTCACCAAACGTTTCCGCGCCCAACAGGAAGTTCTGCCAATAATCGAGGCCGGTGACGCTCCCAGGTTCGAAGTACAACAGACCATTGTCGAGCACGGGGAGGTTGCGGCGAATCGAAGTGCGGTCGATTTCAACCCCGAAACGCAACGAGTGGTGCCCCTTGGTCCAACTGACCGTATCGAGCCAGACAAGGGCGTCCGATAAAGCCGATTGCAGTTGGTTGGGGAACGGTCCAATCTGCAGGCCGCTGCTGAACTGGAACCTGTACATGTCAGGCGCACCTGATCCGTTGTCAATGCCCAGCGCGCTCGGCGAGGCATTGGGGACGGGAACGTTTTGGAGGGAGTCGCTAATGACGTTCACGCCAAAACGAAACTCGTTGATCAGAGCATTGCTGAAGGAGTGGGTTTCCGCGATGCTGCCGAAGCGTCCCCGCAGCGGGATGTCGAGGGGGAAATTCAGGTTGCTGGCAAGAGCCGGATAGCCGGTCTGGACCTGTAAGTTATCGGCGCCGAATGGTTCGTAGGTTTCGGAATCCGACCAGAAGAACCGCTCGGAGAGCCGATCCTTGCCGTGGTTGAAATCGCGGTCCCAGTTGGCCGTGAACTGATTATCGGTATAGCGCCCCGGGACGCTGAGAGTCACCGTGCCAGTGTTGATCACGTACTGGCCGGTGGAAGGATTCAGGGTATAACCGGGCGTCCCAGCGACGCTGGGAATTAGCCAGCCACCCCCTATGCCCGGCCCGAACTGAGTGCCCGGGGCCTGCAGCAGCGCCAGCGCGACTGGATCGATGGCCGCAGCTGTAGCTCCGTTACAGGCCACACCGCAAAAGAAGGTATTGAGCAGAGTGGTCTGATCGCGCGCCGTCGGCAGCACCGGAACTTCAGCGTTGCTGATATAAGTTCCCAGCGAATCGCCGCTACGCTGGCGCGTGCCCTGGTAGTTCACGTAGAAGTACCCTAGCTTGGCCTTCGGACCAACCGGACCGCCGAAATCGCCACCGAAAATATTCTGCTTAAGATCAAAGGGCCCCAGGAAGAAGTCGTCGGCATTCAGCACGGAGTTGCGGAAATACTCCCAAGCATCTCCGTGGAAGCTGGAAGTGCCGCTTTTCAGGATCGCGTTGATGTTGCCGCCACCATTGCGGCCCTGGGTAGCGTCATAGAGGCTGGTGCCGACTTTGAACTCCTGGATCGAGTCGGGGTTAGGAACCGGTGTGTACGTGAGTTCCCCGAACGAGTAGTCGGAGGCCGAAACGCCCTCGATCAGGTAGTTGTTGTTATCTTCTCGTCCACCGTTGACGTCGATACGCACATCGCCACGGCCCAGGGCGGCAGCGTTGTTCAAGTTGGAAGAGGCGCCTGCCGACAGGTCGAGCAACTGCTGGAAATTGCGCGTGGCCAGTGGGAGCGTATTAAGGGTTGTGGAACTGATGGATTCTCCCGTGGTGGCGTCCGTCGTATTGACTGTCTCCGCTTGGGCCTGGACTTCCACAACTTCCTTCACCGCGCTCAACTTAAGAGTCGCGGTTATGCGCGTCGTTTCCGTGATCCGCACCACCACGCCGGGGAACTTGGTGACGGGAAAGCCCGCCGCGCTCACTTCCACCGTATAGGTGCCTACGGGCAACAGCGTGGCTGTGAAAAACCCGGATGTCTCGGTCTTTGTTTGGCGTAGGACCGCACCCGTAGCTTCGTTGGTGACGCTCACCGTGGCGTTCCCGATCACGGCTCCCGATGCGTCCTGCACCACGCCGCTAATGGCGCCCGTGGCTCCGCCTTGCCCGAAGGCTAGCGAACCGAAGCTCAGCGACAACAGCAACAGCACAGCCAACTTTCCCTTCATCGACATAAGGTCCTCCCAACGGATGGCATGGACTGCTAAGAAAGAAACGGTATTCTTTTGAAGAACGAAATTAAATACGCCAGAACGACCACTGTCAAGAAAGATTTGCTTCTGGGCAGGGCGGGCGCATCTGAATTTCGGGTCCCACGCATTTAAATCTCAGTTCAGACGCAGTTCACCTCGCCCCCAACCCCCTTCCCACCATCGCCTGCCCGGCTGTGCCTTCGGTTAGCACCTTGAAAACTGGCTAGCGCCCCGTGCGAGCGAGCCCCCGCACGATGCTGACGTTTCCTTTGCGGGCCCGGTTGCCATCTGTCCCAAAGGTGCTGCGAATTCCCTGCAAACAGGGAAAAATACAGGGAATTCCTCCATCTTGCGGGTCTAGAAATGCCGCGTCACCCTTCATATAGCATTGATTCTGCTGGATTTGCTGGCGTAACGACCTTTGAACAAACAGGGAGTTATCAGTAGATATCAGGGAATACGATTCCCTGATACGGTCGGAACGACAGGGGCTTCAGATTATCTGTCTGTTTGTTAATTGCCGTAGGTGCAGTGGTGGGAACCCATCGGGTGGCTTCCTCGGCTTCGCCGGACTCATCGCTCCTGCTCTCGGCTCCCATGTTTCAAAGTGCTGCGCGAAGAGGAACATTTCACGATTACTCATCGACGCAGCCATTTGGCTTTGTTTTGCCAATCCTAGCCACGGGCTGATTGAAACTAGAGTGCTTCTTGGCTTTGTTTCGCAAAAATGTCATCTCCTTTTCCCCAGAAATGTTGAGAGGAGGCGGCACCTTTTCTCCTTGGCGCCGCCTTTGAAAACGCTCCAGTTGCTCCATGGCACGATAAAGTTCCATTCTGCTTGGCGACCAGCGCTGCATGAAAAATGCGGATGAACCCCGTATACCGCGGGATCGGGACCACGCGTGCTGCTCGATCGCGGGAATCAAGGCCTCCCCTAGGAGAAACACTCTTTAACATTGCCTGGGATCTTTCCCGGAAAAGACCACTAAAAAGGTTGGAACACGCCGCCCGGTTCTTTGGCGATCCAGATGTCCACGAGGGCGTCTCAGTTCAATCTTTGGGGGAAATCTAACGGCGATCAGGTTTTGTCTTGCCGGTCCTTCTGCTGGGCTTTTTCCCTGGCCTTGGCCACCTAGCGGGAAAATGGCGAGAATTGGATCTTTTATGTTGCCGTTTACCAGCGCGCTCTTCCAGCTTCAAACACTCAATTAGCTTGAAGTCTTCTTCTTCTTCTTTGCCTTCGCCCAACGGGCACGAATCGCCTTCTGGGCAATCTCTCGCCGCTGCTCTGGCGTCAGCTTCTCTTGTCGCGCCTTTGCACCTAGTCGACCGAGGGCTACGGCATTAGGATTCTTCTCTTTCTTGTTGGACATTGGGCAGGTTCAAACTTAGCCTCACTCCTATCAAAAAAGCAAATTCGGTATTGACAGCCATACTCAGCGCTGAGTATACTAAGCGCTGAGTATGAATGAGGTGACGTTATGAAAAGGAAGAAGACCGCAGCCCAGACAAGCATGCGTACGGCTCGAAAGATCTGGACCAACCTTTCTCGGGAGGCTCTCACCCGGCTCAGGGAGATTGCAACCCAGCACGACTTCTCAGTGGGTGCCGGTGACTTGATCTACCTAAATAACGGTTGGTACGTCACACACACCGGTCTAATTGGGCTGGCGCGCCGCAAGAGATGCAGCGGCATCCATATTGAAGCCGTCAGTTCGCTGTGCGATTCGGCGGCGAATCGGTTCGTCCTCAAGGCAACGGTTTTTCCCACCAAGGGCTCCTCCGGTTTTGTCGGCTATGGCGACGCCGATCCGTCCAATGTCTCTTCTCTTGTGCGCGGTGCCGAGATGCGAGTGGCCGAGACCCGAGCGGTCAATCGCGCCCTACGCAAGGCCTACGGCATCGGCATCTGCTCGGTCGAGGAGCTCGGAACAGTTCCAAATCCGGTTGAAAAGCGTCCTCCACAAAACGCAAATGGGAATGGCACTGGCCTGAAGGTTCGGGACCGCCTCTGCCAGCTCATCCGCCAGCACAAGCTCGATCCCGAACTGGTAAAGGCCTACGCCGTCGACTTCTGCGGCACGAAGACTCTCCGAGATGCCACCCGTGAGCAGGTTGAGAACTTCGTCCAGCAACTGGCCGACTGGGCCGAGAAGGACCGCAATGCGTTGCTCTGCCAGCTCAATAGCTACTCACATCCGAAGCAGGAGGGGGCCGCATGAAACGCCAAGTCCCTGGACTCGCCGAAACTGCCCGCGATATTCGTCCGGAGATTCCCGACGGGGTATTCCTCGTGCGCGTCGATGGCGCCCAGTTCCGCTGGCACGCTCACAAACCGTTCTACGTCCTCCGACTCTCGGTTATCGAGCCCCTGACACTGGCCGGGCAGTCCATTGTCGGTCGTCTTCACTGCACGCAAAAGGCGATGTGGAAGTTGGGCTGGTTCCTGCGGGATTTCCTCTATGACCCGGAACTTCTGGCCCACGAACAGGTCGACGAGAAGGCTTTGCCTGGACTCCGCGGTGTCGTCAAGATCAGCCACACCGTGATCAACGGCATTTCGCTCATCAATCTCGACGGCTTTGCCCCCGCCAGCCAGTGGGAAGAACTGTCATCGGCACCGGTTTCGAGCGCTTCTCGGTCCAACACAAAGGAGGCAACCCGATAACCTACTCCTACACCCAGATCAGCCAATACCTTAGCTGCCCGCGCCGTTACCGGCACCGCTACCTCGACGGTTGGCAGGAAAAAGACACTCGTGCTGCCATGCTCTTCGGCAGAGCCTTCGAACAGGCCGCCGCCGCCCTCTTTCGCCGTGAAGACCCGGCCACGGTGCTGTTCGACCAGTGGGGCGTGTGTAAGGACATGGGTCTGACCTACTCGGGCAACGACACCTGGGACCGAATGCTGCAACAAGGCATCCAGTTGCTGGAGCGTTTCGCTCAGGACGGCCGGGTTCGCATTCGGCACCCTCGTTCCACCCAGCAGATTCAGTTCAATCGGACTCTTGCTTCCGGCAACAGCTTTGTCGCTTATGTCGACGCCATTGGTGAACTGGACGGCAACACCATGCGTTCTGGAATGGAAGACGACTTCTGCCCGATATCCAGAAGAGCCGGCCGGCATTTCCGCACTGGATCCGCAACTCGTCTGCTATTCGTGGATGACCGGAATCGACGAAGTCGCCCAGGTTGTTTTCGTCCGCAAGCGCCTGGTCGAAATTCAGTACCTCAGGGCCACCATTTCTGCCGAGCAGCGGCAGGAGTTCGCAACCCTGGTCGAAGACACGGTGCGACGGATCGAGTCCGGGCTGTTTCTGCCGCACAGCGGCATCCGTTTTCCGCAGAATCCGTGTACCACCTGCCCCTTCATCGGGCTCTGCCTCGATAAGCGTGACTTGGTCGAAGCTTCACTGGTGCGCAAACCAGGAGTCGATCTTGGTCTGTTTGACGAACTTGTTTACTAAGTATCAGCCGATGCCGCCGAAGCTCAATCGCAAGCGTGCGCTGTTTGTCCTCACCAAGATCGACGAGATCCTGGCATGGGAACGGCAGAAAGAGGCAGAGCGCGACACGCGCTTCGTCGAGCTCGGCAGGTATCTGTGCGAGGTGCGAGCGGGACAGTACTGGAGGCTGGAGAACCTGAGCTCGTTTGACGAGTTCCTGGCGAGGCGGTTCCCGGAATCGAGAAGGAAGGCGTATTACCTGATGTCCATCCACGAGCACCTGCCGCCGCAGGCGAGGCGTGAACTGAAAGAGGTGGGATGGACGAAGGGGCTGGAGCTGGCGAAGGTGGCACGCAGGGACGGGCAGCACTTCGATTGTGCAACCTGGTTGCACAAAGCTCGAGAACTACCGAAGGAGGACTTCAGGCGGGCAGTGGAGAAGGAACTGACAGGAAGGGAAGAGGAGCCGTCGGAGCTGATCTATTTCAAGGTCTACCAGAGCCAGATCCCGGTGATCGAGCAGGCGATTGAAACGGCCGCGCGGATGCTGGGCACGGACAAATCGCGCGGTTACTGTCTGGAGATGATCTGTGCCGACGCATTATAAAAGGGTGCCCCTTTGAGGTAGGTTTTGGGTGTGAAGCAAAACTCTACCGAAAGGAGCACCCTGATGAACATTAAGTATATCGGCATGGACGTTCACAAAGAAACGATT
>Ga0187857_10001390_pt1 | contig 24930 bp, 24 predicted proteins | sample June2016WEW_8_10_FD_132984 | JGI IMG/M metagenome (GOLD analysis project Ga0187857, IMG submission 132984) | Peatland microbial communities from SPRUCE experiment site at the Marcell Experimental Forest, Minnesota, USA - June2016WEW_8_100 | ecosystem: Environmental > Terrestrial > Soil >... | reverse complement strand
GGTGGCGGAAGGGCGCGGAGCGACAAGGCTGGCTTCCAACCGTACCGGGGAAAACTCGCCGTACGGGATGAACAGAGGGGGTGGGGGAAACGTGGGCAGGACCTGATGGCCGTTTGCCACGATGCTCGAAAGGGCAGAAACACAGGAAGCCATTGGTCTAAACCGGTCGCGCCTCCACTCCACTCGACCAGTTATGTTGGGCGGCAAACAATGTTGTCCTTTTGCCGCCCGGCTTCCCGGATCGCTCATTACGAAGAGGGTCTTTCAGGCGTTGACCTGGGTTTGCTCGGTATCCATCACGGCTGACCTGAGGGCAGGACGGAACGAAACCCCAAATAGCTGCCCTTGCCGCCCGGCTCGGGGTTGCCCGGCCCGCCGCTGAAGCGATTCGCTACCCGGCAGTCGGGCGCGAAGTAGCACCAACTGCCGCCGCGCCACACGCGGTTCGAGCCTGATGTGGGTCCACTGGGATTACTCCCACCAACATACGGTGTGCCATACCAATCCCAACACCACTGCCACACGTTTCCCGCCATGTCATACAAACCATACCCGTTCGCCGCAAATGAACCCACCGGACTCGTGTAGGGAATTGGCCAGGTGTCGAAGTTGGTATTCTCACCAACTGGCCCCCAATCATAGCTGTACTCAATAGGGTCTCCAAAATAGTTGGCCTGGCTTTCACTGATCGTCGCCCCCCACGGAAACCGCTGCCCGCTCAACCCGCCACGCGCCGCTTTCTCCCACTCCGCTTCCGTCGGCAACCGGTAACCCTTCTGCCAGTTCACGCAGGCATTGCCAAGATCCAGGTCGCCGGTGCGATAAACCACCGTCTGGCTGGCGTCCGTGAAATACGCCGGCGTCAGTCCCCCCATCTCGCTCCGCGCGTTGCACCACTTCACACAATCATACCAGTCGATGCTCTGCACCGGATGATTCGCCGCCTTCCCCGCAGCCAGATTGAGAAAGCTGTAGCCGTGCGAGATCGCCCAGTTGTAAACCTGCTGCCACAAGGCATACGCCACATCATACTGATCCATGTAAAAGGCCGAGACGTAAACATTGATGGGCGCGGCATCACCATCAAGATTGTTGTAAGCAACGTCCCCCATCGTAAACGAACCCGCCGGCATCAAAACCATGCCCGCCGGGGGAGGCGTGTTCGTCGGGGCAGCGACCCCGCGCACACGATAGAACATCGGAACGCTCACCGAGATCATTCCGTTCGAGTCTGCCACCACCGAACTGAGCTCCGCCCAGTTGTTCGTCCACGGCCCCGCCAGCGAGGACGCCCATTCCACTGCCCCAGTGCTCCCGGCCAGCAGGTTGCTGCACACCAATACCCCGTTCTGACTAAACGAAGTAATGACGGGCGCCTGTCCGAAGACCGTCCCGCACACCCCCAAGGCCAACGCGCACAAACCAGTTATCAGAACATTGCGCTTGTTTTTCATAGATGAAGTTGCTTCTCTCATCTCAAGTGTTCGCGTGTTTTCACGCGAACACGATCATTTACTCCCCAGACTACCCGCAGGCGCAATGAAAATCGATTCAATTCAAACTCTGAAAAGGACGCACCTTTTCATTTTGGTAAGCGCCAGGGAAGGGGGGAATTTGCAGAAGATGAGCGCGTGCAAGCGGTCATGAAAAGTACCAAACCGTAGATTGGTTCATTTCTTGACAAAAGGGGAGTTGGGAGCGGGTTACAGGTCGCCAGAAACGCGCCATCATCTCCTGGCAGCGGATTCAGCCCTTCAGCCGCGCGAAGTCGGCTTCCGTCATTTCGGACCACACGCTCAACCCGCAGGCATGCGCCAAGAATCTCAGGGAAAACGCGTTGTCGTCGGCTGAACGTCGATGGGGTCAGACCGTAGAAAAGGACCTTTCTCTTGCTTGACGGCTCCGGCGGCTGCGCTGACCATGCCCAGATGGCACGAAAGCCGGGGATTGAGTATCCGGGAGCCATGCATCACTTCATGAGCCGCGGTGACCGGCGCAAGAGGATATTCCTTGGAGAATTGCATTGGCAGGCTGCGCGAGCGAGGGCCGAGCGAATCGTCACCGAAGAGGTCCAGTGCCGCGGCTGGCAGGAACAGGATTTAGTCAGCCGCCGCAAGAATGACCCCGCCAAGCTGGAGATTGCGGCGCGACTGCGCCGACAAACCACGCTGTCGCTCAGAGAAATAGCGGCCCTGGTGCATTTGGGAACCTCCAAGACGGCGAACAGCAACCTGCGCGAGCAGATGCGTGGCGCGACCGCGAACGATCCATCGCAAGCGCCCTTGGGCATCTGAGCGGGTGAAAACGAATGAACGAGAACGAACCAAACTATGGGTGGACCCCTTTTCGGGTGGACCCCTTTTCCGATCGCAGTAGAGGCTTGACCCCTTTTCCGAGCTGCGCCCTTTCAGGGCGCCAGAATGTGATCAGAGGACGGTTTCCCAGCGCGCTGCGCTGGGCTGGTATGCTTTGCGCTTCCAGCGCATGCTACGGGCGGCGTGGCGGCGAAGCTCCGTCGGGAGCGCCATCTTTATAGGGGTGGGGCATCGAGAGGGCCAGGCTCCGTCAGAAGCGGCATGTGAGCGCAGCGCGGTTTAGAGCGTTGAGATGCCGCTCCTGAGGGAGCTTGCGGGAGGCGTTACGGGTCTGCGCGGCTATAAAGATGGCGCTCCTAGCGGAGCTGTCACCATGGCGAACGTTAGGTGTGACAATGCCGGTGACGGCTGGATATGCTGCCAATAGAGCATTGCGGTTCAGCGCCTTCTTCTGGAGAGGTCCCGAAGGGCTGCCTCGGCGGCGTGGAAGCCGCACATCCCGTGTACGCCGCCGCCGGGCGGGGTCGAGGCGGAGCAGAGATAGATGCCGGGGGTCGGGGTGCGGTAGGGGGTGGGGCTCAGAACGGGCCGCGCCAGCATTTGCGGCCAATCCCCGGCCCCACCGTTGATGTCGCCCCCGACCAGGTTGGCGTTTTGTAGTTCCAATTCCTGGCAATTCATGACCCGCCGCGCGAGGATGCGGTCGCGGAAGCCGGGGGCGAACCGCTCGATCTGGCTTTCAATCCGCTCGGTCATATCGAAAGCGGAGCTGTTGGGCACATGGCAATAGGCCCAGGCGACGTGGCAACCTTCCGGGGCGCGCGTGGCATCGAAAAGGCTGGGCTGGGACAGGATAGTAAAAGGCCGCTCGGGAGGCTGTCCTTGGGCGGCGTCGCGCTCGGAAGCGGCGATTTCCTCAAGGGTCCCGCCCAGGTGCACAGTTCCGGCGCGGGCGCAGGCCGCGGCTTTCCAGGGGATTGGCCAGTCCATGGCGTAATCGATCTTGAAGACGCCGGGTCCGTAGCGAAACCTCTGAAGGCGGCTTCGGTAGGAGAGGGGCAATCTATGGCCGGCCAGGCGCAGGACCTGCCGCGGCGTGAGGTCCAGGAGGACGGCCCGAGCCAGGGGCAACTGGTCGATGCTCTCGACTCGCACCTGTGTGGCCAACTCTCCACCGAGGGCGCGCAGGCGGGCTGCCAGGGCGTCGGCAAGGCGCTGGGCGCCGCCGCGCGGGAAGGGCCAGCCGACGGCGTGGCCCATGGTGGCCAGGACCAGGGCGTAGGCCGCGGCGGGGCTCTGCTCCAGCGGCAGGAACGAATGGGCCGCCATCCCGGCCAAAAGGGCGCGCGCCGGTTCGCCGGCAAACCGGTTTCGGGCCAGGCCCGTTGCGGAGTGAACGGCGCGCAGGCCGAAGCGGGCCAGGAGGAGCGGATGGCGCGGCAGGTGAAGCAACGGCTGCAAGAGCTCCGCCGCCAGGGCCTCCCAGTTGGCCGCCAGCGGTTTCATCAGGCGCTCATAACCAGCCTGGTCCTGGCCCAACCCGATGGCGGTGGCCCGGACCGAGCGCTGCAGGACTGCCGCCGTGCCGTTGTCCAGAGGGTGGGCCAGGGCCAACTCGGGTTCGACCCAGCTCAACCCGTACTTTTCCAGCGGCAATTGTCGAAAGAAAGGGGAGGCTACGGCCATGGGGTGGACCGCGGAACAGGTGTCATGCACAAAACCGGGCAAGGTCAGCTCGGCGGATCGGGCGCCGCCGCCGATGGTGTCATTGGCCTCGGCTACCAGGACCGACAACCCCTCCTGGGCCAGGCGAATTGCTGCGGCCAAGCCGTTGGGTCCGGAGCCCACCACCACCGCGTCGTAGGAGACATTCAATGCTTCGGCACGCCATCCGCATCGGCGCGGATGGCCGGTTTCAACGTCCAGGCCTGGAGGCGAGCCAGCTCGAGGATGTTCGGGGCGCGGAAGCCTTCTTTATGGATGATCCAGCCGCCGAATAACCCGGGGGTGTCGGCAGCGACCTGGCGAGCGGGAAGCAGCTCGGGATTGTTCCCCAGCACCAGGCCCTGAGCCGGCGGGAAGTGGCCGCCGGCGTACGCCGCGGCCAGGGCAAGCAGGAAATCCGCCGGGGGCACGGCGTCAGCGCCGATGAAAACGCGCGAGGGGATCCGCCGCTGGGTCTGGATGAAGTCCAGGACGTCATGCGTGGTGTCGCGGAAGGCCGGCCAGGGGAGGGGCCCTTTTTCGCAAGGCGGCGGAGGCGGACCCTCCGGGCCCAGCAGTCCCTCGGGGCGCAACGGGAAGCGCAACTCCTGGCCGGCGCTGAGCTTGCCGACGGCCAGCGCCAGCAGCTCGAACTGGTCGGCGACGGAATAAGCGCGGCGGCCAAGCACGAGAAAATCAAGGCCCTTGGCCGAAGTCGAGAGGAGGCGGGAGGTGATTTCGGCCAGGTCCTCTCTGGGAACGCCCTGCGCGTGGATGGCGTCCGGGTAGAGGACCGGCAGGTCGGCAGCGGTTACGAAATGGAGATTGGGCAGGGAGCGGATGTGATCGATATACTGGCCGAAACGGCCAAAGGCGGCTGCGGTTTCCTGGGCGGTGCGCTGGGGCGGGGGCCGCCATTGCTCGCGGGGCGGGTTGGCGCCCCGGCTGAAGTTGACGGCATCCCAGAACTGACGATGCACCCACTCGCAAGGGTGGTAATAAATGCTGATGAGCCCGCCGTCCTGTTCACGGCGCAAGCGGTCGGCGATGGCCGAGACTCGCCTTTTGCCCGGCTCGAGATCGGCCGGGTCATGCAAGTCCATGCGCGTGCAATTGCCGCCCATGCGATAGACGTTGAGGGCGCCTGCGTACCAGAACGGTTTCTCGTCCAGGCCCACATGGTCACCCTCGTCCACGTAACAAGGGACGCCGTGCGGGGCGACGCCGAGGTCTTTGAGGGCGGCGATTGCCTGCGGGGCCCAGGATGAACCAGGCTGGCCGTAGCACGCCAGCGTCGGGACGGAGAAGATTCGCCGCACGTCCTGCGCTCCGCCGCCTTCGCGCCGGGTGAATTCAGCCATCCCGTCCAGCAGGCCGCAGTCGGCCAGATACTCGGAGGGGGTGGGATGGACGGAATGGAAATTGGCGTGGTAGCCGATGACATGTTTCCCGAGGGCGGCAATGACATCGCGGCGGCCGCGCCGCTCGAGGACCCGCGCCTTTTCGCCGACGACTTTGAAAGTTGCCCGGATGCCGCGCTGGGTGAGCATTTCGGCCAGTTGCTTGCAGGCGTCGTCGTCGGCCGGCAGCAAATAATCCTCGGTGTCGAACCAGAGAATGAGGTTGACGCGGGGCTGCTCCGCTGCCGGTGTCATCGACGGCGCCAGCAGGGCGAGGCAGAGGAGGGCCAGGGTAAGACCCCGGTGCAAAAGCAATCCGGCATCCGAGGGGCGAGTGTCGAGGGGCGAGTGTCGAGGGGCGAGTGTCGAGTGTCGAGGGGCCGGGGGCAAGGGGTGGCGCTTCCCTGCCTCGACCCTCGACCCTCGACACCTGCCTCGAGACGCTTTCGAACTGCGGTCTGGGGGACGAATTCGAGGCCAGAGCGCCAATGCCTCGAGAAGGGAGAGCAAGCGTTTCATATTCAGTGTCGGATCTGTTGAAACTGCAACCGTCTTAAGAATGCCCGTCTCGGGGGCAATGATCCAGATCAAATACAAAACAGCGCCGTGTTTCTGCTTGCTGAATTCTCCGGCAAAGGCCAGGGTTAGTCAGAATTGGCCCCGCTCATGGATTCAACCCAAAAGCTTGCGCCCGGCAGATGTTCTTTCAGAGCACCAAGCCAAGGCTTTACCCTTATCGAGTTGTTGGTGGTCATCGCCATCATTGGGATTCTGGCCGCCATGCTGCTGCCAGCCCTCGCCCGGGCCAAAGAATCGGCTCGCCGTGTCCGATGCATGGACAATCTCAAGCAGTTGGAGCTGGCCTTGAAGGTTTACGTGGACGAAAACCGCAATCTCCTGCCGCCTCGCAGCGATGTCGTACGCTGGCCCCAGGATCTGCTGAATGTGTACCGCAGCACCAACTTGCTGGCCTGTCCCACGGACCTGGTTCGAGGGATCCCTCCCGCAAATGATGGCGCGTCCGACCCGAAATACGTGGCGGACAACGCCTGGCGCAGCTATATGATGAACGGTTGGAACGACGTATTTTCCGCCGCCTTTAACAGCGGGGCCCAATACTCCATGAAGGAACCGGCTATCTTGAAGCCGTCGGAGACCGTGATCTGGGGAGAGAAGCGGCATGCGGCCACTGACTATTGGATGGATCTGCTTGAGGCCAGCGACAACCTCATCGACAAAATCCAACACGGCACGCACTCCAATTACCTGAAGCCGACCCGGTCCGGGGGCGCCAACTTCGCCTGCGCGGACGGCGGGGTACGCTTTCTCAAGTTCGGCCGCTCGGTGCATCCCGTGAACTGGTGGTGCGTGAGCGACGCCGATCGCCTCAGATACGCCTTGCCCATCGCCAGTCTTGAGCCATAGCCCTTTGCAGGCCGGCCCCGTTCATCGTTTTGCCCCTATCCACCCGAGGGGGCGCTTTGGCCGGCCCAATCGTCGCGCAGTTGTTCGGGTTTCAGGCCCCGCATCCGCAGGGTGCGCAGGCTCAAGGCGTCGTGCCGTTTGGCCAGGCGGGCGCCGGATTGGTCGGTGAGCAACGGGCAGTGGCGGAACCGGGGTGGTTTGAGCCCAAGGGCCCGGTAGAGGAGCAGTTGCCGGGCGGTCGATTTGAGCAGGTCTTCGCCTCGGACTACCTCGGTGATGTGCATGGCGGCATCATCGACCACCACCGCAAGCTGATAGGCGGGCAGGTCATCATGACGCCAGACCACAAAATCTCCGAAGTGTTTTCCAGCTACGAACTCCTGCGGAGGATAGAATCCGTCAACAAACCGGACCGGTTGGCCATCGGGCACGCGGAAACGCCAGTTGCAGCGTCGGCCTGGCAATCCCTTGCCGGGGTCTTTCATGGGTGGCCGGCAAGTGCCGGGATAAAGCGGTTCGTCCTGGCCGGCGTGGGGCGCCTGCAGGGCGCTTAGCACATCCTGTCGGGAACAGGCGCAGGGGTAAACGAAGCCGGCGCGGCGCAATCGCTCGAAGGCTGCCAGGTAATAGGGCCGGCGCTCGCTTTGGGAGTAAGGCGCCCAAGGTCCCCCGCAATCCGGTCCCTCCTGCCATCGGAACCCAAACCAGCGCAGGTCTTCCAGCATGGCTGAGACGAAGTGGGGTTTCGAGCGGGCGGCGTCCAGGTCTTCATTTCGCAGAACCAGGACGCCGTTGCGGGCCCGCGCCCGTTCCTGGGCGAGCCAAAACGTGCGCGCATGTCCCAGGTGCAAGAACCCGGTCGGGGAGGGGGCCAGCCGTCCGCGATAGCTCGTGCTTTCCATTTCAGAACACCTCGTCCGGATGCTCGGCGAGCCACTTGGTCAAGCCTGGCAGGGGAAAGGAAAGACACTGCTGTGCTTTGGCGCAGTTGAGCGAAGTATCCGGAGGGCGTGGAGCGCCGGTGTATTCTCTGAGGGAGCCGGGGACAATCCTGGGATGGAGGCGGGGCCAGCGTGCGGCCAGGAGTTGGCCGATCTGCAAGCGCGAGAGACGCTGGCTGCCGGCGACGTGATAGAGGCCGGCCTTGTTGCGGGCCAGCAACTGCCAAATGGCGCGCGCGGTCACCTGGGCGGGAATCGGGCTGCGGAATTCGTCGCTGAATAAATGCACGGCCTGGCCGCCCTCCCAGGCGCGGCGCATCTGCTCGTTGAAGGCCCGGCGCCCGCTGTGGGAGGTGCCGCCGTTGAGGGAGGTGCGGATGACGGTGTGCCTGGGGTTGGCCAGCACAACCCGTTCTGCGAGGGCCTTGGTCTCGGCATAGAGGCTCAGGGGATTGACCGGGGCAGTCTCGTCGTAATTGCCGGCCTGGCCGTCGAACACGAGGTCAGAGGAAAGAAACACAAAGGGGATGCCCGCTGCCAGTTCTGCCAGCAGGGCGGTCGCTTGGACATTGAGCCGATGAGCCAACTGTGGGTTGGCCTGGCACTCGGGGCTCTGGCTCATCGCGGCACAGTGGATAATCAGCCGCGGCCGCTGGCGGCGGAACTCGCTGCGAACTGCCGCAAAATCCCCCAGGTCCAACTGCGGCCGGGTGAGGCCGACGATCCTGGCCTGGGGCGCGCCCTCCGGGGCGCTGGCCAGCAGATAATGCCCGATGAGGCCGCCGGCGCCGGTTATCCAAAGAGGCCAGTCATCCATCAATAAACCTCTTTGTCAAATCGCCATAGGCATCGATGCGGCGGTCGCGCAGGAAAGGCCAATGAGTGCGGGCGCTTTCGACTTTCCGAAGATCCAGGGGCACGACCAGGATTTCCTCGCGGTCCGCTGCGGCCCTGGCCAGGAGCTCCCCGGCAGTGCCGGCGACGAAGCTTTGGCCCCAGAACTGGATGCCCTCCCCGCTCAGCTTCTCGAGGCCGACGCGGTTGGGCACGGCCACATAGCAGCCGTTGGCAATGGCATGAGCGCGCTGAATCGTCTCCCAGGCGGCATGTTGGCATTGGCCCTGTTGGGCCTTCTCAGCCGGATGCCACCCGATCGCAGTCGGGAAAAACAGAATGTCCGCCCCCTGCAAGGCGGTCAGACGGGCCGCCTCCGGGAACCATTGGTCCCAACAGACCAGAACTCCGAGCTTGGCGTAACGGGTCTGCCAGGCCCGAAACCCCAAGTCACCGGGCGTGAAGTAAAACTTCTCGTAGTAGAGCGGGTCGTCAGGGATGTGCATCTTGCGGTAGAGCCCCAGCAGCGAGCCGTCGGCGTCGATGACCGCCGCCGTGTTGTGATAGAGCCCGGGGGCCCACCGCTCGAACAAGGAAGCGATGACAACCACCTTCCTGGTTCGGGCCAATTTCTGGAATGCCTTCGTGCTGGGCCCGGGGATCGGCTCGGCCAATTGGAAGAAGCGATGGTCTTCGGACTGGCAAAAGTACTGGGAGCGAAACAGTTCCTGGGTGCAGATGATTTGGGCGCCCTTGGCGGCGGCTTGTTCGATGGCGGCGAGGGTCTTGCCCAGGTTTGCCGCCGGGTCCGCCGAGGCGGTCGATTGGAGCAGGCCCACCTTCACGATCGAGTTGACCGCGGGTTTCATCTGGAGGCTGATGTTGACCGAGCCCCTTCCAGGAAGTCAAGCCCCGGTCTTGGGCCGGCCTATGCAGGGCAGCTCTAAAGTCTGGCCGCAGAGGCAGAGCCAAGCGGGCAGCCCTGAAATCCGAAATCCGAAGGCCGAAATCCGAAGGAAATCCGAAATCCGAAATCCGAAGGCTGAGATCGCAAAACTTTCGGGCATTGGCTCGGCGCTCAATACTGAGGCCACAGGCGCCTCCGTGTCACGCAACGACCGCGCCGAATGGGGGACCGGGGGCCGACTTTGGATCTCGGACTTGCTTCGGATTTCGGGGCTTCGGTTTTCGGATTTCAGGGCTGCGGGTGTTGGCCTGTCCTCACCAGCGTGACCTCGGAGCAGCCCTGCGGCTCGTGAAAAAGCTTGCGCCGCCCCGCCAAAAGAGTTTAACTCAACCTCAGCCCGAGCCTTTCGACTCGAGTTGCTAAGCAAGCGACCGTTAACAACAAAGCGCATCATTGAGAATTATGGCTAAAGCACTCTCCAAAACACAAATCGCCGCCACGATCGCCGAGGAGAACGGGATCTCCAAGAAACAGGCCGCGCAGGTCCTCGATTCCATTGCAGGGCTGGCCTACAAACAGGCCAGGAATACCTTCACCCTTCCTGGTTTGGGCAAGTTGGTGCTCGTCAGCCGTCCCGCCCGTTCCATGGTCATGCAGTTTGGTCCCGACAAGGGCAAGACCATCACCATCCCCCCCAAGCGAGTCGTTAAGTTCCGCATTGCCAAGGCGGCCAAAGACGCCATCCTGGGCGCCGGCTAGTCGGCTCATTGCTCCGAAAGCACCCTGCCCGACCCAGGGTGCTTTTCATTTCTCTCAATGAAGATAGCCGTTGTCGGCTGTGGAGCGGTGGGCAGCTATTATGGAGGCAGACTCGCCCGCGCCGGCCAGGAGGTCCATTTCCTGTTGCGCTCGGACTACGAGATTGTGCGGCGCCAGGGTGTGCGGGTGCGCAGCTTCCAGGGCGATTTCCACGCGCAACCTTCTTGCGCCCGGCTGCCCGAGGAAATCGGGCCGAGCGACCTGGTGCTCATCGGGCTCAAAACGACCGCCAACGACCAGCTTCGCCGCCTGCTCCCGCCGCTGGTCGGGCCGGCCACCGCCGTGCTCACGCTGCAAAACGGGCTCGGCAACGAAGAACAACTGGCCCGCCTTTTTCCCAGCGAGCAAATCCTGGGGGGCCTCTGCTTCGTCTGTCTGAATCGCCTTGCCCCGGGCCTGATCCATCACATCGCTCACGGACAAATCGTGCTGGGCGAATTCCGGCGCCGGCCCGAGCGGCGCACCCAGGAGCTGGCTTCTCTGTTCGGCAAGGCGGCCGTGCCCTGCTCGGTCACCGATGACCTTGCCCGGACCCATTGGGAAAAGTTGACCTGGAACATCCCTTTCAACGGCTTGGGGGTAGCCGGCGCTGCCGGATACGAGGCGGCGACCGGCGGCCGGTTGCCCGCCAACAGCGCGCTCGGTCCTTGCCTGCCCACCGAGGAACTCCTGGCCGAGCCGAGATGGAAGAAGCTCCTCCACGAGCTGATGCTCGAAGTCATCGGGGCTGCGCGCGCGCTGGGCTTCGAGCTGCCCGAAACCCTGGCCGATGAACACATCGAACGCACCGGCGCCATGGGGGCCTACAAGGCCTCCACGCTCCTGGATTTCGAGCACGGCTTGCCCCTCGAACTGGATGGTCTTTTTCTCGAACCTCTCCGCCAGGCGCGGGAGGCCAAGGTCCCGGTCCCACGCCTGACGGCCCTGTGCCGGCTCCTGGAGGCGATGGAAGGGGCGCGCCGCGCGACGGGCGAGCGAAGTGCATCTCAGTTACTCGGGTAGCCGGTCCTAATCGTAATCCTAATCGTGCTCCTAATCTCCTTCGCGCAACCGGGGATCGGAATCTCGATGAATTTGCGGTTTTTCATGGTCCAACAGGCCATTGGCTCGGATTAGGATTAGGATTAGGATTAGGATTAGGATTAGGATTAGGAGCAGGATTGGGAGCCGGACGCCGCCTCCCAGTTTTGGTGATACAATCCATTCAAGGTGTTGACACGCCGCGGGCGGGGGCGTAGCCTGCCCTCGATGAACGTGTTGCCTGATTCGCTGCTCGAACTCATTCGCCGCGCGTCGGCTGAGATTCCGGAGGATGTTCACCGGGCCATCGTCGGCGCGCTGGAACGCGAGAAGCAGGGAACGATTGCCCAGAGCGCGATGAAGATCATCGAGCAGAACATCGCCCTGGCCCGAAGCAAGTCGCAACCGATCTGCCAGGATACCGGGACCATCATTTTCTACGTCGAGTGCCCGGCGGGCTTCGACCAAATCGGATTCGAGGAGGCCGCGCGCGGGGCCGTCAAGCTGGCCACGGCGAAGGGTTTTCTGCGCCAGAATTCAGTCGATTCGATTACCGGACGGAACGACGGCACCAACGTCGGGCCCGGCTCGCCGGTAGTTCACTTTCATCAACATCGCTCCTCGGAAACCACGGTGCGGCTGGTGCTCAAGGGCGGCGGGTGCGAGAACGTGGGCGCGCAGTACTCGCTGCCCAATGAGCGGCTCAAGGCGAACCGCGATCTGGATGGGTGCCGGAAGGCCATTTTGGATGCGGTGCTGCAGGCCCAAGGCAAGGGTTGCGGGCCGGGCATCCTGGGTGTCTGCATCGGCGGGGACCGCGCGACGGGCTACGAATTCTCCAAAGAGCAGTTCTTGCGGCGGCTGGACGACCAAAATCCGAACCCCGAGCTGGAGGGGCTGGAGCGGGACATTGTTTCGACCGCAAACAAGTTGGGGATCGGGCCGATGGGCTTCGGCGGGCAAACGACGTTGCTGGGAGCCAAGATTGGGGTGCTCAATCGCCTGCCGGCCTCCTATTTCGTGAGCGTCAGTTATATGTGCTGGGCCTACCGGCGCCAAGGCATCGCGCTGGGTCCGGAGGGCGAGATCCGGAAATGGCTCTACTAAACGTAATACACTGCGTCCCCTTGTCCATGATTACACTTACAACACCGGTTGGCGAGGCTGCGGTGCGCGCCTTGAAGGTCGGCGATGAGGTCGCCATCACGGGCATTTTATTCACCGGACGTGATGCGGTTCACAAGTATCTCCACGACGGGGGCCAGCTCCCGCCGGGGGTAAGCCTCCAAGGGGGCTTCCTTTACCATTGCGGTCCGGTAATCATCAAGGACGAGCAAGGCAACTGGAAATGTGTCGCCGCCGGCCCGACAACATCGATCCGTGAAGAGCCTTATCAATGGCAGATCATCCGCGATTTCGGCCTGCGCGGCATCATTGGCAAAGGCGGCATGGGCGAGAGGACGCTGGGGGCGTGCAAGGAATACGGTTGCGTCTATCTGCACGCCGTGGGCGGGGCCGCGCAGGTGCTTGCCGAATGCGTCCGCAAAGTGCCGAGGGTCTATTTCATGGAGGAGTTCGGCGCGCCTGAGGCGATCTGGGAGTTCGAGGCGGTGCGGTTCCCGGCGGTCGTCACCATGGACGCCCACGGCAACTCGCTGCATAAGGAAGTGTTGGCCGCCAGCCAGGCTGAACTGGCGAAGCTGCTTTAGTTATTCGACGATCTTCGCGCCGGTGGGCTTGAACCAGGACGGCTGGGCGGCCCCGTTGGGGTCCTTGGCAAGTTCGTTGAGCCGGGCCTCGAACTGTTCGAGCTTCTGCGCCTGAATGGCACATTGCTGTTCTAAGTTCTCGAGCCGGCGCGACAGGGCATCCGACATAGCTTGGAGGTCCGGCGCGACAGCCTGAGCGGAGTGCGGCTGTGGAGCGTTGAGATGCCGGGCCAGTTCTTCCTGCAAGGCCTCCCTGAAGGCCTGGAAGTCGTCAAACAAGGGCGAGGCGTGCCGGCAATCCTCGACGATGCGTTTCATCCAGCCTTCCAGCGCGGCCAGGCATTCGGGGAAGTCTTTTCGCTCATAGCGGAAGGCCTCCCCCAACTCTCTGCCGGGAGATTCCATCGTCATGAAGCGGGGCTCCCTGGGATAGCCTGGGCCTTTCAAGAGCTTGAAGAAATAGCTCTCGTTGGGCACAAAAGAAACCACCACCAGAGCCGCCCGGTCTTTCAAATCCTCGAACTCCGCCGCGAAGTTGTGACGAATGAAGGAGGATTTCTCGAGCGCCTCGAGGATGGCCCTCCGGCTGGTGTTTCGCAACAGGCTTGGCTTGTGCTTGGTCATGGGCGCGGGATGGGTTCTAGGGCCCGACATGGCTCAGGTCGATGGGGTGGAAACCGAGCTTGAATGCCGGGGAGCCGGGTTGGAGGTGGAAATCGTTCTTTTCGGGAGCGGCGAAGAGCGGGTCGGCGACGATGGAATTGCGATCGTGATTGTGTTGGCGCCATTGCTCGAGAGAGCAAGGGCCCATGCGGAGAGAGTCGGGCTGGGCGCTGGGCCGGGCATCGAAATAGAGGTTCCAGTCAATGAGATAGTGGTCGTCAGACCAATTGCCGCCCAGGAGGTCACCCGAATCGAAATAGACGATGTTGGTCTGGAAGCTGAAGCTGGGATGGTCTTCGAGCCGGCTGCGCTGGAGTTGCTGGTCACGGGCGAAGGCGAAGATGTTGTTGCGAAGGAGGTTGGTTTCGCCGTAGTGCTGATGGAAGCCTCCATGGGTGGTGCGATAGACGACGTTGCTTTCGGCCAGAATGCCGCTGCTGCCTTCATCGAAATAGATGCCCCAACCGCCGTAGCGGAGGCCGGCGATGTCATGCCAGAGATTGTTGCGAATGGTAGTGCCGGGTTGTTTGCCCAGGGTGTAGATGCCGCCCATGTCGCTGAGGATGGGCCCGTCGCCGTCGGATTTGACGCCGATATGGTGGACATGGTTGAACTGGACGCTGTTGTTGGCGGCGCGGGCATCGCCGTAGCCCCAGGTCCAGCCAATCGAGATGCCGGTGTAATAGAAGTCATGGATGAGATTATGGGTCAAGCGGTTGTCGGGCGACTGGCCGATCCAGATGCCAATGGCGCTGTGGAACATCTGGGCGCCATCGTGAATGCGGCAATAGCTGATTTCGTTGGCGCGAGACTGGTCGGCAGGATTGGGGCGGATGGCCGTTTCGCCGATCTTGATGCCGCCGGCGCCCAGGCCGGCGAACTCGCAGCGCAGAACGCGGTTTTCGCTGCAGCCGCGCGCCAGTTCGAGCCCGTAGTCGCCCAGGTTGGAGAACGCGCACATTTGGAAAACGCAGCGGCGCGCGCCCTGGCCCCAAACGGCGCCGGGCACGCCGATGTCTGCCTGGCCAAAACCGCCGACCTCGGCGGCGGGGGCCGGGTCGATGACGGGGGCATGCTCGCCGGTAGAGAAGCCATGGGGAAAGCACCACTCGGTGTGGGAGAAAGTCAAGCCGGTCAGGGTGATGTTCTCTATAAGCTGCCCGGCTTGGGGGCGGCCTTCAAAGCGAAGGACTTGGGCTAGGACGGGGGCGACGGCCTGGACCTGGTCAAGGATTTCCCCGGGACGGGGCCAGTAGTAAAGGGTGCCGGCGGCCGAGTCGAGGCACCATTGGCCCGGTTGGTCCAGGAAGTCCAACGCGCCTTCGGCATAGTAGAGGTCGCCGGGTTCGAGGGCGAAGACTGAGCGTTTGGCGAAGCAGACGAGGCGCTCTTTTTCATCGACGGCGAGCACGGGCAGGCGGGATTCCACCCACTTGGTCATGACGACGACCTCGGCATTGGTCACGGTGTTCCAGGCTTTGAGGTCGCCTTCGCGAAAGCGGAAGCGGCTCTGGCCCGCGCTCCAATTGGAGGTTTTATCGGGCAGTTCGGCGACAGCGAGGTAGCCTTTGTCTGGATGGCGGGCGCGCACGGCGCGCCGGCCGTTGACCCAGAGTTCGTGGAAGAGCCACTTGCCGCCGCGGGCGGCGGGGACATCGGCGGCCCAAAGCTTCTTTCCGTCCAGCGTAATCTCGCGCCAGTCGGTGACGGGCCGGCCACCGCTCAGGATGGGCGTCTCGCCCGGATGGCAGGCCAGGAGGAGCCCTGAATCCTCAGGTTCGAGAACCAGCGGCTGGTCCAGGAAATAGGAGCCGCCGCGAACCCAGATGGTGAGCCGCCGTTTGGGGGTGGCGCTCTGTTGGTTGAGGGCGCGTGTGGCCTTGAGGGCGCGGCCCAGCGTGGCGTATGGCCCGTCAGTCCCATCCGGCTTGGGCGAGGGCAGCCTGCCGGACCACTGGTCATTGCCGTCGGTGGCAACGAAGAAGAAGTCCGGGCTAGGTCTGAGCGGAGAGGGATTTCCTGGCTGGGCCCCGAGGCAGTGAGTCGCCAGGAGCAGAGAAAGTAGGGACAAGGACCCGGACCAGAGGTGTTTTGCGCTCATAGCGGAGGCGATCATTACAACGCAGCGGGACGGCAACGCAAGAAAAAACCGGAGAAGTCCCGGATGGCGCAGGGCTGATTCAAGATTCCCGCCAGGATGTAGGAGCCGGCGTGAGGAGGCTCACTTTTTAAAAAGGGCAAAGATCAGAGCCTCCTTACGTCGGCTCCTACACAATCTTGAATCGGCCCTGCGAATGGTGGAGGGTGAGTTTTGGGCGACCACGCAATACTCACAGGAGATTGTTCTGCTGCTCACTTTTTTCCTTGATGGCGAGGAGATAGCGGACGGCGGCCAAATCCTGCTCCCGGCCAGCGGCCTTTTTCGAGGCAATCAGGGCGTCGAGGTTCAAAAACCTGAATTCGCCGTAGGAGAGAGCTGCCACGACACTCCTGGGGAGCACCGCGTCGAAGTTCCCCAGTCCGGCCACCTCGCTCAGACAATCCAGTTTGCCCAAATCTGTTTGCAAATACAGATTCCTCAACTCGCCAAAGACGCTTCGCGTCGTCTCCAGGGGCAATTGGTTTGCAGTCAACCGATGAAACGGATGCAGGTCATTGACCGCGGATTCGATTTTCCGGACGTTTTCCACGCCAAAGGGGCAGCAGATGTCGAGGTCGAACGTAGCCAGCGGTCCGCCGTGATAGACAACGCACACTCCGCCAATGACAACGAAATCCAGGCCGTTGTCCTTCAACCGGGTGAGTAATGCCTGGTCATTTTGCGCCATGAGAGCGACCCGCTTCCTGAAGCTCGAGCAAAAAATCAATGACCTGCTGATGCTCGGCAAGCCTCTCCTCCGGCGTCAGTCTGAGGGCTCCGTCAATAAGCGACATATCGACGCCGGCCTCGTACGCTGCCCGCCATGCCGGCCCGGCGTCGGGCGGCAGGGCGTATTGGCCATTCATTTGCGCCAACGTGTCTTGGTCGATCATAGTTCCAAGTTAACGCCGTCTGGACTCCCATCAATCACTTTTCCGCGCGGTCCCTTGGCTGCGGTCGGTGATGCGGGCTTTGCCGGTGAAGATGTTGTCGGAAATGACGGAACGGCGGACGGATTCGCCGAGTTCGATCTGGGGTTTGTTTTCGCGAAACTCGCAGCCGCGGACCAGCAGGGTCCCGCCGTCGGCCTGGATTGCATGACGCCCTTCGTTCTTGTGGTCCCATTGGACAAAGGTGCAGTCGCTGAAGCCGACGGTGCCGCGTCCGGATATTTTGGCGATTTGATTGCACGGTCCCCAAAACGCGCAGTTGACAAACCGCACGCTGCCCGAGTTGGCGGGTTCGACGCGGACCATGGTGGGGTCCGGCCCATGGAAGGAGACGAATTCACCGTTGGAGATGAGCAGGCCGAAAGGGGCGGAGTTCTCGACGACCAGCGAGGTGAAACAGTCGTCGGCGCCAAGGCCCAGGAAGTTCCCGTTGCAGACGCCGGCGCGGGTCTGGATGAACTTGTAACCGATATTATAGCCGAAGCAGAAGGTGTTGAAGACGTATTGCCAATCGCTGCGGCCGAAGATAAAGGCCTCCCCATGCTGCTGCTGCCAGTGGAACAAACGCGGCTTGTTGCTCCACCAGGGGTTGAAGTGGACGTTTTCGATGCGGCCGATGTCGTAAATGTCATCGACGAAAATGCCCCGGCGCAAGGGCTGCCCCTGCACATCGCGGATGAGGTGCCGTTCGTTGTGAGCGGCATCGATGCCGTTGTAGGGATTGAGCAGTTCGACGGCGAGGACGGCGGGGTTTTTGCCGCGCAGGGCGATGGCCCATGGATAGGCTTTGGGTTCCTCGGCGGGGTCCTGGAGGGGATAGTAAATGACCACGCCTTTGAGCGTGCAGTTATGGTTCAGAGTGATGAAAGGCGGACCGTCCTCCTTGCCTGGGTTCTCGGTGACGAGGAAGGTCGTGCCTTCGTCCGTCGGTTTGGGCAGGCCGGCATCGCGGATGCCGTTATGGGCCGGGACGGATTCCCAGATGCCTTTCAAGGTGACAGCGGCCGGCACATTGAGGTGGCCGGCAAAAAGGTAATTGCCGCGCGGGGCATAGACGATGCCGCCGCCGGCCTTCCCAGCGGCATCGAGGGCTTTTTGGAAGGCCGCCGTGTCGTCCGTCTGGCCGTCCCCTTTTGCGCCGAAATCACGAACGGACAGGACATCGGGGTCCGGCGCGGCACCGGCCAAAGCCGCGGCAAAAACGAGGGCCAACCCGGCGCAGAGGCGAGTGAACATCGATCGAAATGATGTGTGCATGAGGACAGAAAGACCGAAACGGCCAGGAGATCAAGCACCAAGCAGAGCGCGGGGTGGATTTTAGTTTTTTGGGTGGCCCTTTCTGGCTCCTAATCTCAATCTCGCTCCTAATCTTAAGCCTTTGGAGCAGGATTAAGATTGGGATTGAGATTAGGATTAGGAGCGCCTACCCAAATAAGTGAAACACACGGTCCAGAGGGCATCGCACATAGCTGGGCTTGACTGGGAGGTTCTGGTAAGAGGCTTTTACCGCATGAAAGCAACGACCATGACGTTGTCGGAAAGGCGCCAATCGTTCTTCCCGCAGGACTGGTGCGAGCGCGTGGGCTTGGGCGAGGCGGCCCGGTCCGTGTGTGGGCTGCAGCGAGTTCGTTGAGCCGTGTTCGTGTCATGGATTCTCGATTAGCCGGATTGAGAAGTCCCCGAACTTCTTTCGGAGCACAAGACGCAGGATGACGATGGAGAGTGGTATCCCCCCGAGCCAGCCCAATAATATTCCTACGACGCCCCCAAGCTCAGGATGGCCGGCGAACCCAACCAAGAACCCGCCAGTGAAGCCGAGGGACGCGCCCAGCGCCATCCCAAAAACGGTGCTGCACCACACAAGCGCCCACCAGATAGTGAGTACTCGGTCCCAGGTGATGTCCAGGTATTTGGGCTGCAACGGTGGAATAATCGTTATTAGGGACTGTCCATGTATCGAACAGGAGGCAGCCCGGTCGGGGTACTCCTCACCGCAGTATGCGCATTTCTTCATACATTGGCGGTAGTGCTGCCTGGCGTCTTTTGTGGCTTATTGCGCTCGTGGGCCTTCCAGATTTCGAGCATTTCTTGGCCGCCTATTAACCCGTTTTCGTTTCGAGCGTCCTGGGTTTTGTCATCGTGTAAGATTTTCTCGACAACATCCTCTTTTGTCAGGTTTCTCCAGTGCTCCATAAGACCCCAGTGCTTTCCTGGCCCTTCGCGTTTTAGCTTAAGCCAATACCTTTTATTCATTTTGTGCCTTTCTTCAATTCAAAAACGCACAGCGTCAGTCCCGGAATCCGGGATTTCTTGCACTGTTCGCGCGTGCTTTTCGTCAAGCTCCGTGTGTGCGCCACTCATCTTGCGGGCAAGACTTCCTGCTTTAGCAATTGGGCCGGAATGGCCGAGAAATGCGCGTCGCGATGAACGAGCGTCGCGCTTGGCAGGGAAGCGCTCGCGGCGATCAAGACGTCCATTGAGGCAACGCGGGTGCTTGCCGCGGTTCGCAAGCGAACCGCCTCGCTTCGCACACCCTCGTCCACATTCACAATCTCGTTTAACAAGGCACGGTAACGGCCCAGTTCCGCTGCGCGGGTCATGTTATCCAGTCCAAGTTGATGCAGGCGCAACTCAAACTCGAAGAGCGCCAGGACGGATGTTCCACCAGGACGGTTTCATCCTCGAACAACGCTTGGACGCGCGAAGCCCCCGGTTCAGCCAGGTAGTGCGCCAGCAACGCCGAGGTGTCCAGCAAATGGGTCATTGCCTTTCGTCGGCTTCGTCGAGCTGGTCGTCTTGTTCCCGTTCTCGAATCAGGTCTCCGATGGGGTTCACTCCTGGTTTAAGCCAGCGCTTGCCGGCGCCCATGAGTTGGCGGGCCAATTCACCCCGGCTTGGCAACGGCTTGACGATGATAGCTCCCTCACCCGTCCTGGCCCACTCGATCCTTGTGCCAGGGTGAATGTCAAACTCCCGGACGATTTCCGTCGGGATACTGACCTGATTGCTTTCGGTCACGGTCGTTGTCATGGGCATATTCTACCCCCTCGCCCCTCGTGCAACAAGCCCGCAAAGTATGGGATAATACATGCTCGCTGGAGTTGCTCATTAACACCCTTTGGTTAGTTTTGGTTGGGTCTGTAGTTTGGACATCTTGCACGCCAGCGGCGTGCGGGCATATCAGCCCAGGGTAACACCCTGGGAAGCAAGCCTGCATTGGCACCGCCCGCCCTGCAAGGGCGGGGGTGGTGATTGAGACATCCGGGACGCCGACCTGCGCCCTTGCAGGGCGCCAGAGTGTAGTGTGGGGTCGGCTTTCCCAGGGTGTTGCCCTGGGTTGGTATGCGATGCGCTTTCAGCGCGTGCTCTTCGGTTAAATCGACCGGCAGCAGAAACGTCCACACTCCAGGGTCCGCGTATGGGCGGAGCAGGTCTGGCAGCCCTGCGCGGTGCGGTGTCGAAGAATTCTGGCCTGCGCCCCACCGGGGCTCACGAAGGTTTTCGATACTGACATAATGACGGTCTCGGTTGGCTTGCTGCTCCAGGCGACTCGCCCGCGCGCCTGTTCAGGAGAGCTCCGTTAGGAGCGGCATGTTTATAGTCAAGGCGTCCGGAGGAGCTCAAGCTCCGTCCGGAGCGGCAGGTTACGCCGAAACAACAACGTCCAGCCACATGCCGCTCCTGACGGAGCTTGAGAAAGGCTCGGTCGGCTGGCGTTTCTATAAACATGCCGCTCCTAACGGAGCTTTCGCCGTTGGCGGGAATCGTAAAACATTCGGATTAGAGCGCGTCCGAAAAACTCCGATTCCGAATCTTTGTCGCCGCCTATGTCGCCAACTGTGTCGAAGAATGGCCAATTCGACCAAGGTTGTGACAGAGGTTGCGACAAAGGTTGCGACGGGCGCATCGCGGCCTTGTCGAGGGTGGCAGATACGGCAGCGCGAAAACCGTTAAAACGGTTGACCTTCGCTCGCTCGGCGCGCAACACCCCGCTGAAGCAGGGTGTTGAGATTTGGGGGGAGGTCGACAAAGGTGGGATGCGCCCGCGACGAAGTCTTGCGTTCGCCGGGCCTTTGGGACAGGCTCGATTTATTCCTTCACCTTCCACTGCAAAATGCCTCCCGAGAAGTCAGGCTGGAGCCGGACTTCGAGGCAGAGGGCGGAGGTCTGGACGGGCTTGAAATGGAGGCGGTTGTAAGTGTCCGGGTTGACAGCGAATGCGGAGGGGTCTTCCACGGGTTTCCAGTTCTCGCCCTCTTTGTAAAGAAGCTTCCAGGAGGCGGGGACACGGCAGCTCCCGAGGCCGGTATCGTCGAACCAATAGACTTCGACGGCGGAGACTTTGCGGGGCTGGCCAAAATCGTATTGGACCCACTCGGGGCTGCCGCGATGGTCCCACCAGGTAAAGCGGGGGATGGAGTGGTCGTTGGAGTTTTTGGGTTCAAGGCCATCGATCATCGCTTCCACCGTATCGCCCTCGTTGCAGTGCGAAGCGGAGACGGGGGGCGTCTTGAGGGCGGTCCATTGGTGGGCGCCTTCCCCTCTCCCGATGACTGGGAAGGCGGAGATGCGCAGGCGGGCGGCGCCCATGGGGATGAGCGTGACGGTCTCGAGCGGCTCGTCGGACTTGACCGGGCTGGGCTGGAGTTTGCCGACCAGGCCGAGGCTATCCTGCTTCCAAGCGGGGATCTTTTTGGCCCGGGCGTGGAGCTCGAGCGGGGCGGTTTCGGTGGTGAAGGGGTTAGGGGGCACGGGACCGGGTTTGGTCACAAGCTCGAACGACTTGGCCGGGTCCTGGTCGTCGAGGAGGAGGGCGTAATTCCAGGGCGTAGTTGGGAAGACTTCGGTCTCGGGCCAGGCCGGGGTGCCGCCGTAACGGGAATAGCGCTCGCCGATTTTGAGCGAGAAGGTCAACGGACCATAGTCAACCGAAACGGAGTTATTGTTTTTCGCCCATTTGTGGAGGGAGACTTTCATGGGCAGGCGCAAGGAGAGGCGGTCGCCGTTTTCCCAAGTGCGGTCCAGGACGGCATAAGCGAGGGGTTTGGCGTAGAGGGCGACCGTTTGGCCATTGATGGCCACTGAGGGGGCGGCGCACCAGCGGGGGATGCGGAGGTAAAGCGGGAACTTGACGGGCTGGGTGGGGGCGAGCTTGAATTCAACGGTGTCGCTGAAAGGATAATCGGTGTCTTCGGAGATAGTGACGGTGGCGGCGTCGCCGACTTTGGCGGTGACCTCACTGGCGGAGTAGAGGGAGGCGCAGAGGCCGCGGTCCGGGGTGGCCAGCCAGAGTTCTTCGGCGTAGTAGGGCCAGCCGTGGGAGACATTGTGTTGGCAGCAGCGATAGACTTCGTAGGGGCTGTAAGAGAACATGGTGCCGCCGTTTTGGATGGCGGGGGACTTGTTTTCTTTATCGAGCTGGATCTGGTTGGCGCAGGTCAGGTAGTGAAGTGCTTTGAGGTCGGGCGTCAGCGCGGCGGGCAGGGAGTTGAAGGCGAGTTCCTCGCAACGGTCGGCCCAGAGTGGGTTGCCGGAGATCTTGGCGAGCATCTCGAAGCTGTGCATAAACTCGACGATGCCGCAGGTCTCGAAACCCTGGCGGGGATCGACGTAACCCGGGCGGCAATTCTCGTCGCCGGCGAAGCCGCCGCCGGGGAACTGGCCGTACGTGCCCATGACGGCCTGGTAATTGCGCTCGGCGTCATTCAGGAATTGTTCATCGCGCGCCTGCTGGTAATAGACGGCGGGCTCGCGGAATCCCTGGGAGATATTCACGTTGTGCCAATTGATGACGCCGGTGTCCCAACGGGCCATGTGGTCATGGATTTTCGTGCCCAGGTCCAGGAGCCAGGCCTCGCCAGTGCGATTGTAGAGCCAGTGGGCGGATTCGAGGGTGTCGCCGAAGCGGATCTTGGGCCAATAGCCGCGCCCGAAGGTTTCGGGCGGCTGGGCATTGAGCCACTTTAGGTAGCGGGTCATGAAGGGGATGACGCGTTGGTCGGCGCTGAACTCGTGGAAGGACTGGAGCACGTTGAGCATGACCATGTGGGGCCAGAGGTCGGGGTGGCCGTCCAGGCCAGTCTTATTGGCGCGCGGGCCGAAGTAGCCATCGGCTTCCTGGCTCGAGAGGGTGGCATCGATCCATTTGCGCGCGGCGCGGATGATTTCCGGGTCCTTGAGGACGTAACCGAGATCGCCGTAGCCCTTGAGCCAATAGGGGAGTTCTTCCCAGCCGAACTTGCCTTGACCGGAGGGGGACGCCCAGGCGCTATCGTTGAACTTGCACCATTGGGAGAGCTCCTCGAGATGGCCGGTCATGCCGCCGGCCTCGAGCTGGAGCTGGAATCGGAGCCAGCCTTTTGGGGTGATGCTGCCGATGGGCAGCTTGAGGAGCGGGCTGGGAGTCAGGGGCTGGCGGTTGGCGGGGTAGAGCGCATTGCCCGAAGAAACGGGCGGAAGGGCAACTACGCTGGCGGCGACGTTGGCATCAGCCCTACAGCAGACCTGGGATTGGAGGCAGAGGGCGGCTAGGAAGGCCGCACTGCCAAGCAGACGGGGGTTATGATTGCTCTTCATGGGACGGGCACCTGCATTCGCGTTCATCTGGTTATTTATCCGGCGTTTTTCGGTCAAAGCAGTTCATGGCCGAGAATGAGTGGCCGTGACCGCCAGACCCGTGACCCGAACATCGGTGGTGAACTTGGTTTGGTGCTGCGTGCCCGGAGGCGACCAGGCCACCAGGACCTCGCCTTGCCGGCCGTGGAACAGGAGACCATAGCCACCCCCGCCCAGATCCAGCCAGCCAAGGAAACGCGGAAGCATCATCGCGCAGATCATCCTGGCCACCGCCCGCCGGGTTGGAGAGGCTGCCGCCAGCGGCAAGAGTCAGTGCCCCAACCGCCGTGAGGCCAGCCAAGGCCAATCGCAGCCCAAACTTGTGCAGGTTCCGTAACATTGCCTTCCGTCTCAATTCCAGAAAAGCGGCGCCAAGGCAATTGTTATTTGATGCCATTGCTCGCCAAGGGCGCATCCCGGCCATGTCGAGGGCGGCAGATATCGCAGCGCGAAAACCGTTAAAACGGTTGACATTCGCTCCTTCGGCACGTAACACGCCGCTGAAGCAAGGTGCTAATGAGGAAAACGTGACGGAACGTTTCATGAAATCGTTGCGCCGTCCTGTAGGTTCGCCATTGCCGTCCGGATTGTTCCATGGACCGGTTGTTACGCGCGGATTCTTTTCTGGGAACGACGCGACTTTAGAGGGTCGGGCGTGCGTTCCAAGCATAATCCCAGTGCTTGCCTTGATCGAGCCGCGATGTAAGCTTCAGGCATGGGTTCAGAAGAATTGGCCCGTATCGCACTTGGCATGAAGAAAGGCCCCGCCACAATCGTTGTTGAATCCTCGGAAACTTCCAAGAGGCCGGAGAATTCTGCCGGGACAGGATCATTATTACCGCTTATAATCATCCTGTTCGGCCTTATCGCCAGCTTTCATCTGGGGAGCGCCCTGGCGGGCAAATCCGTTATTCGGGCTTTGCATCTGGGCACGGCGCTGGAGTATGCGCGCGGACCGATCAACCTGCTGCGGCCCGTGGTCGCAGGCTTCAACGCCACCGGCACACCGACGGCCCAGGAATTGCCGCTGTGGCAGGGGACGGCCGGACTGGTCTTCAAGCTGACTGGCTCGAGGTGGTACGGCTGGGCAAATGCGGTTTCGCTAGTGGTGTTTGCCAGCGGGCTCTGGCCGTTTTGGCGGCTGGCGCGGCAGTATGTGGGAAGCCGCGCGGCCGGATGGAGCACGGTTTTCCTGCTGGCCCAACCGCTGGTGGTGGTTATGGCGGGGAAGGCGGCCACGGACGGGTTTTCGTTGGTTGTGACCCTTTGGTTTCTGTTCTTTGCCGATCAATTGATCCGCACTGGGAGGCTTGCCTGGTGGTGGCCCACCGCGCTTTTTGCAGTCATTAGCGCCCTTACGAAGCTTCCATTCTTTATGGCCGCAGGACTGTGCAGCGCATTTCTGCTGATGTCGCAACGGCCGAAGTCGTGGCAGCCATGGCTGGCACTGGCCGGGGCGGGCGCGGCGGCCGGGGCGGCTTTTCTGGC
>Ga0187857_10001389_pt1 | contig 24941 bp, 18 predicted proteins | sample June2016WEW_8_10_FD_132984 | JGI IMG/M metagenome (GOLD analysis project Ga0187857, IMG submission 132984) | Peatland microbial communities from SPRUCE experiment site at the Marcell Experimental Forest, Minnesota, USA - June2016WEW_8_100 | ecosystem: Environmental > Terrestrial > Soil >... | reverse complement strand
CTGGGCAACATCGGCGTCGACGAGCTGATGGATTTCATCGTCGACTACACGCCCGCCGCCAGCGAACATCACGCCCTCACCGGCTGGACGGCCGAGGGCAGCACCGAGCCGGCCGTACGCAAAGGCACCGACAACGAGCCCGCTTCCGTGTACGTCTTCAAGACCATGTCGGATGCGTTCGCCGGGCGCATTTCTTACTTCAAGGTTTTTTCCGGCGTGCTGAAGGACGACGCCTCGCTGCAGAACTATAATCGCAACACGCAAGAGAAGTTCGCCCACATTTCCCTGATCCAGGGCAAGCAAGCGGTTCCGATTCCGGAGCTGCATGCCGGCGACATCGGCGCGGTCGCGAAACTGAGAGAGACTCTCACCGGCGACACGCTGGGCGATAAGTCGTCGCCGATCCGGTATCCAGCGGTACAGCTGCCGGAGCCGGCGATCACCTTCGCCATCGAGCCGAAGAGCCGCGCCGACGAAGACAAGCTCGGCGTCGGCCTCCACAAGCTGATGGAAGAAGATGCCATGCTGCGCTTCTTCCGCGATCCGCAGACCAAAGAATTCCTGATCGCGGGCACCGGACAGCAGCACATCGAAGTCGTGGTCTCGAAAATGAAAAAGCGTTACCACGCGGAAGTGGTGCTAAAGGCGCCCAAGGTGCCGTATCGCGAAACGATACGCGGTAAGGCCGACGTGCAGGGACGCCACAAGAAACAAACCGGAGGCCACGGCCAGTTCGGCGATTGCAAGATCAAGATGGAGCCGCTGCCCCGCGGCGGCAACTTCGAGTTCGTCAACGAAATCTTCGGCGGCTCCATTCCCAGGAACTACATTCCCGCGGTCGAGAAGGGCATTGTGGAAGCGGCGCAGCGCGGCTTCCTGGCCGGCTTCCCCGTCGTCGATTTCAGGGTCATCCTCTACGACGGCTCCTATCACGATGTCGATTCCAACGAGCTTTCGTTCAAGACCGCCGGCCGCATCGCCTTCCGCAAAGCCATGGAACAGGCGAAGCCGACAATTCTGGAGCCGATCATGAACGTCGAGATCACGATTCCCGACGAATTCGCCGGCTCCATCATGGGCGACCTCAACAGCCGTCGCGGACGCATCCAGGGCATGGACAACAAGGCCGGCAAGACCGTCGTCAAGGCCGAAGTGCCAATGTCTGAGATGCTGACCTACGGCACCGATCTGACCTCGATGACCCAGGGCCGCGGCAGCTTCGCCATGGAAATGCATCACTACGATGTGGTGCCTGCACTGCAGCAGGAGAAGATCATCGCGGCTGCCAAGGCCGAGCGCGGCGAAGAGGTGGAAGAAGAAGAGTAGTCATCGGGACCCCGGCTGCGCGACTTGTGCTGGCGAATCTCGCGAGCGTTGCAGATGGCTGCCTGGATCCCAGAGTCTGCGTGAGAACTCGGACTGCAAGTTTGTGGTGCGACAAGCATCTGAAATTGTGGCGCAAATCGAGCGCCGTAGGCGCGAAATAATCTAGCCCAGCACGCAGCCGCAGGCGGAGTGCTGGGTAGAGTGGGAAAATTCGCCGAGTCCCGTAGGGACGGCACAGTTCTCACTCAGACTCCGCAACCGTAGCCGCCTCCACGCCAACGTCTGTATGCTAGTGAGCTGCACTGGAGACCCTGATGCCCCTCAGCGTAACGCGGCGCCTGCCGCACTGGCTTCTCCTGATTCTGTTAATCGTTTCGTTCCCTCTCGCCTTGATTTGCCAGCAGCAGCCTGACGCCAAACTGTTCTCCGGGATGCAGTGGCGGCCGATCGGCCCGTTTCGCGGCGGCAGAGTTACCTCAGTTGCGGGAGTGTCAAGTGACCCGAACACCTACTACTTCGGGACGCCCGGCGGCGGAGTCTGGAAGAGCACGAATGGCGGACGCGTCTGGCAGCCCATCTTCGACAGAGTGCCCGTGCCTTCCATCGGAGCGGTGACGGCTGCGCCGTCGACGGCCAATGTCGTCTACGTCGGCACCGGAGAGCAAACTGTGGGCAAGGGACTCTATCGGTCATCCGACAGCGGAGCGACGTGGACCAGCGCCGGTTTGCAGGACGTGGCCTACATCCAGGCAATCATTGTTGATCAGCGAAACCCAGATGTCGTCGTCGTCGCCGGCAACTCCGTCGGCGTGGGAATTTTCTGGCGGCCACTGCCAAAAGCAGCATTGCTGACCAATCGCGGAATCTTTCGCACCGAAGACGGGGGAAAAAGCTGGAAGAAAGTTTATGCCAACGATCAGAGCGTTGGAGTGGTCGACATGTGCTCCGATCCCGGCGACCCTCGCACGCTTTACGCGGTGGTGTTTCATCCTGAATCGGGTTCCGGCGCCACCCAAGTGGCCGATACCTCCGACATCATCAAGTCCAGCGACGGAGGTTCGACCTGGGCGCCGCTGGTAAGCAAAGGCCTGCCTGACAAAGCGCGCGGAAGGGTGGGCATAAGCGTCGCTGCGGGAACAGGCGGACGCCGTTTGTACGCGATTGTCGATCAGGGCTTGTTCCGTTCCGACGATGGCGGCGCGAACTGGTATCAGTCCAGCAAAGATCCGCGCGTCATCGGCAGTCTCTACTTCAGCCGGGTTTTTACCGATCCGAAGAATCCTGACGTGCTCTACGTGGCCCAGACTTCGCTCTATCGCTCCACTGACGGTGGTAAGACATTCGAGGCCTTCGTGGGCGCGCCCAGTGGCGACGACTTTCACGTCCTGTGGATCGATCCGCAGAATTCCGCGCGAATGCTCCTCGGTGTCGATCAGGGCGCAATTGTCAGCGTCAACAGCGGCCAGACATGGACCTCGTGGTACAACCAACCGACCGGCCAGTTCTATCACGTCTCCACTGACAACTTATTTCCTTACCGCGTCTTCGGCGCCCAGCAGGACAGCGGGACTGCCAGCGTTCTCAGCCGCAGCAACTACGGCGAGATCCTGCTTCAGGATTGGTACTCCATTGGCGGCTTTGAGTACGCCTACATTACTCCCGACCCGGCGAATCCAGACTTCGTCTACAGCAACGGCTGGTATGGCTCCGTCGTGCGCTATGACAAGCCGACCGGCGAGATCGCTGTCGTCTTTGAGAAGGGACAAAAGTATCGCGCCGGAAGTATGCCGCCGCTGGTCTTCTCACCGCAGGATCCGTCGGTGCTGTATCTGGGGATGCAGTTCGTGCTGAAGACCTCCGATGGCGGGCGCAGTTGGCACGAGATCAGCCCTGACTTGACCGGTTATGTGGAGAAAGAGCGGAAAGAAGGCGAGAAGGCCGCACCCGGTGAGGAGCATCCGCCAGCCATTACATCGCTATCGCCTTCCCAGGTCCAGGCCGGTGAAATCTGGGTGGGGACGACCAACCGGCTGGTGCAGCTCACGCGCGACTCAGGCGCGACCTGGCAGAACGTCACTCCGCCGGGATTGACCGCACCCACCGAGATTCTGTACGTCGAGGCCTCACATCATGATGCCGCTACTGCCTACCTGACTGTCGGCGGGACACGCGAGTCCACTCCTCCGGCTATTTTTCGTACCCATGACTACGGAAAAACCTGGCAGAAGATCGTCAATGGGTTTCCCCCGGACGAAATGGTTCGTGTGGCCCGCGAAGATCCCAAGCGCAAAGGTCTCCTCTACGCCGGAACCGATACCAGTGTCTTCGTCTCCTGGGACGACGGCGACCACTGGCAGTCGTTCTCGCTGAACCTTCCGCCAACTCCCGTGACCGACATTGCTGTCCACGGGAACGATCTCGCCATCTCAACTTTTGGCCGCTCCTTATGGGTCCTGGACGACCTGACTCCCTTGCGTGAGTTCGAGCCCAAGGTGACGTCCGCGAACGCGTACCTTTTTCCTCCTGCGACCGGCATGCGAGTGCGCTGGGACAATTATCAGGACACGCCCTTTCCACCTGAGACCCCTGCCGGGCAGAATCCGCCGGATGGCGCCATCATCGACTACTACCTGAAGAACGCGGCTACTGGCGAGCTGACGCTGACAATCTACGACGACAAAGGCGCCGAGGTCGCCAGCTATTCGAGTGAGGCGAGGCCGTTTGATCTTCTCCCGGCGAACGCCCCCGAATACTGGTTCGCGCCTCCTGTCGCGCTGACGAAATCGGCGGGCGTGAATCGCTTCGTATGGAACCTGCGATATCCGGCTCCGCTCACTCTTCCTTATGGCTACTTCGGCGCGCTGTTGGGCTATACGGAATACACGCTGGCAGACCACGCGGTGCCGGGCGACACACCAAGGTTGCAGCCGCAGGGGCCGCTGGTCATTCCAGGCAAATACAAGCTGAACCTGCACTACGCCGGCACAACCTCGGATGCGGAGCTCACCGTCGAGCTCGATCCTCGCGTTCGCGCTTCGCAGTCGGACCTGGCGGAGCAACGCGATCTGGCATTGCAGGCCAGCCGTGGCATGAAGGCAAGCTTCGAGGCCTATCATCAGGTCGCTGAGTTGCGAATGGCCCTGGCGGATCGGCAAAAGGGCCTAAGCGCTGACGCGATGAAGAAGCTGAAGGAAACGGGCGACGCGCTCGAAAAGAAGATCGACGCCGCGCAGAATGGTACTCACACGGCTCCCGGCTTCGGGCCTATCAACCGCGAACTGGCCCGGTTGATCTATAGCGTTGAAAGCGCTGACATGCGTCCGGCGGACACCGTACGGGCAGCGATTCAACAAAGTTGCGATGCGCTCGACAAAGCTCTCGTGCTCTGGTCGCAGCTGAACGCCCAAGATGTTCCTGCGTTCAACGCGACCCTTGCCGCGAATAAGGCGCAGGCATTGCCGGTAACGACGGTTGGCATGAGCGGATGCAAACCATAAGTCGGTGAATGAATGGGCGGAGCGCCACATCAGCGTACTCGCGCCCGGTTACAGTAAGTCTTAGACTGGCCTAGAATCGTTTGTGGCGCCCTGGAAGGTCACCCCGACGGCACGCGGCATATGAAAGCTCTCGATCGCTTCATCAAAGGGGACATGCACGGCGTCCACTACGCGGTGAGCATCGCCATTGCGACCGCAGTGCTGTGGATTTGTGTCCACGAGCTTGCTGCGGCCAATCCCGTCTGGGCCATCAGTTCCATGGTCGCCACCAGCGATCCGCTGATGAAGACGGCCTTATTGACTTTTCGTGCCCGCATCATCAACACCACGGTTGGCTGCGCTGTCGGACTCTTGTTCATCGCCATTGGAGGCAACAGGATCATTGCTCTGCCGGTCGCCTTGGCGGTGACTGTGCTGGTGACCTCTTACATTGTTCGCATTCAAACCATGTGGCGACAGGCGCCAATCAGCGCGGCCTTCGTCATTGCTGCCGGTCTGGAGCATCACGCCCGACTCCCTGGGCTTAAAGCGGGCGTGCAACGAATGTCTGAAGTGCTGTTCGGCTGTGTTATCGGTCTGGCAGTCGCATGGTTGGTGTCCATCGTCTGGCCGCTGCCCGACCAGGCGCCGGTTGCTGGCGCTGCCCAGTCCACTTCTTCCGCGCAGAAATAACGGAAGTCGTCTGAGTGCCTGCAAATCGAGTGTGACCGCAGACTCATTTCTACTATCCGCTGTAGTTGAATTTTGCCAAATCTTGCGACAAAATCAGCCGATAATGGAACTGGCGGAGTTGAGTCGGCCCCAATTCCGGTGTACGATGCTTGCAATCAGTTGTTCTCGTCCCCCCAAAGAAATCGCACGACGCAGACAATTAAACGGATTCTATTGCAATTCTGCGGATTTCGTTGCATGTGAGTCGAACGTGCATTGTAGGACTTTGTTCCCCGAGATAAAATTTACCTCGCTGCTCGCCAGAATGAGAGATCACCCATGAAGCAGTTATTGATCGCGTTGATGGTGGTAAGCGCTTTAATCGCTCCGGCAGTGCTATGCTCCGCCAATAAATCGAAGCCGTCAACGTCTCCCATTTACGTCTTCACCAACGATGACGCACTGCGGCATACCTATTCCAGCGTTTATCTCGCGGGAGGTTCGCAAGGGTCGCCGACCTTGACCTTTCAGCAAAGCATCAACACGACTGGCCTGGGCATAGGAGGCGGTTTTTTTGGAACGCCGCGACTGGCGATGCTGCCATCCAGCTCTGCCCAGTGCCTGTTTGTGTCCGATGCCGGTTCCAGTGACATCGCGGCTATTAACATCCAGACGCAGACGGTGTTGGGAACCTTCCAGGGTTCGACCAACGACAATGGGACCAGCAATGGCATTGGTATGGTGATGAATCAGAACTACCTGTACGCCGGCTACACCCTATCCAACACGATAGCGACTTTCTCCATCGGAGCGGGATGCCAGCTGTCGTTCCTGGGCGACATCGCCGTCACTCCTCTGAATGGCGGCTGGATCGCCGGGATGGCGCTCAATGGAAACGTGCTCGTGGTTGCCTACATTGATGGTTCTATCCAGTCGTTCAACACGGCCAGCGGAATTCCCACGTCGAATAACGATGAGCAGAACGCGACCGGCTTTGCGTCGGCTTACTTTCCTGACAGCGTAGACATCACTCAAGACGGCCATTTTGCGATCTTCGGCGACGCGGCCGTACCCACGACCGTGGAAGTTTCCGACCTGTCCTCGGGTAAGCTCGCTCCCACCGTCCTGTACATTCTTGGCGCGGCAACGAACGCCATCGGACCAGGGATCAATTCTGCTACCGCGCGGCTCAGTCCGGATGAGAGCCTGATCTATATCAGCAACAGCCAAAACGGCTACGTTACCGCCGCCTTCTTTAATAGGAACACCGGCAAGGTAACGGGGGGCTGTAACTCCCCACAGCTGGCGAACTTTTATAACCCGTGGGCCTATGTCGGATCGCTACAGACCCGCGATACGACGGGAACCGGCAATGTACTTTACGTTGCGGAGTTCGGTTCGTCCATCGGCATAGTCAACGTCACGTCGACTGGGACGGCGTGCACGCTGACCGAGTCTGCCGCGTCTCCGGTGACCGACGACTTGAGCCCGGGACTGCTGTCGATCCAGGTATTTCCTCCGCGGCCGTTCTAGCAGGAGAGCGCCACGGCCGAAGAGTTGGGCGCAGGAATTTAGGAGTGTAGGAATGCGCGTAATGATGAAAGCAACTTGGTTGTTCCTGATCTGTGCAATTGCGGTCACGGTGGCTTCGGCGCAGGACATGTGTCCGGCTCGACCGCTGCCGGGGAGTCTGGTTGTTAACCCTCTGGATTTGTTCAGCCAAAATGGCTCTCTGACCGTCAACATGACGCTGGAGAACCAGGAGGGCACCGACCACTTCATGCACTACTGCTATTCCTACATATACCAGGGACAGCAGATCGAAGCTCCCACGCTTCGCCTCAATCCGGGCGATCAGCTGAACCTGAACCTCACCAACAGCATTCAGGCGCCGTACGACAAGTACCCCAAGAAGATGCAGATGAGCATGCATGTTCCGCAACCGGCAACCAAGCAGCCTGACGCCGATTGCAACGGCGGAATGATATTGCCCAGCACCACGAACATGCACTTCCATGGAATGAATATTGCGCCGATTTGTCACCAGGACGATGTTATCTATACCCTCATCCAGTCAGGCGATCCTCCCTTCCAATACAACTTCCAAATTCCTCCAAACGACAACCCGGGAATGTATTGGTACCATCCGCATCCCCATGGTGAGGCCACAACGCAGATCGACGGGGGAGCCTCCGGTGCACTTTTTATCGAAGGGACTATCAATGGGACGCAGGGCCTGCCGGAACGCGTACTCGTCATCCGTCAGCAATTCAACAACCCCAATTCCTGGATTCCCGGCCCCAATCAACTGACGGTTAACTACCAGCCGGCTCTGTTTCCCGATGCGCCGTCGCCGTACATCAATATGCAATACGGGCAACAAGAATTTTGGCGGGTTCTGAATGCAACCAGCCAGTCGTTTCTCAGCCTGCAGGTTGTTTACGGCACAACCCCACAGCAAGTACAAGTAGTGGCGCTGGATGGCATTCCCTTGTCGCCCCCGCTGGCTGAAAATCAGATTGTTATACCGCCCGCCGGACGGGCTGAATTCATCGTGCCCGGTCTCCCCTCCAACCAGGAAGGAATATTCCTGACGAACGGCTATGCCACGGGTGCGGTAGGCAACGCCAATCCACCGCAAGACCTGTTGAAGATGTTCGGCACCGACAGCGCGAGAGTTGAGCCTCCTCCGGCGCGGCCTGCGAGCAAGCCGACGGCTGATCGTCCGCGATTTTCCGGCCTGCTGACGGCCCAGCCTACGACCACCAGAAGCCTCTATTTCTCCGAGCAGACGGTGGGCAGCAACGGACCGACCCAGTACTTCATCACTGTGGCGGGCGAAAAACCGCACGTGTTTCACATGGACGATCCGCCCTCGATTACCACCACCATCGGTGCGATTGAGGATTGGACGATCGAGAACCATGCCGGCGAGGCACACGATTTCCATATTCACCAGGTCCACTTCCTGCTGATGGCGATTAACGGTGTGCCTGTGCAAAACCCGGAGCTCTATGATAGTTACCCCATCCCTGCCTGGTCAGGCACTGGGCCCTACCCCAGTATCACCGTACGCATGGACTTCAGCGATCCGAATATCGCCGGGACATTCGTTTATCACTGCCACATTATTGATCATGAGGATGGTGGCATGATGGCGAAGATCCAGGTCAATCCATCCAACAAGCACTGATGTAGTTATTCTCTGCCAGGGCACGGCTTCGGCCGTGCCACTGATCGCTCATCAGAAGATCGTCTTCACATTGGCGCATTTCGCCCCCTGCGTTTATTCTGGGTGGTCTTCACCATCTCACCGTAAGCCCTCGATCACATGCCCGACTCCCGGCGCCTCAGAGTTTGGAGAATTCGTCTGCTGATGTTCCTGGCCGTTATCGGCCCCGGTTTCATCACGGCGAATGTCGACAACGACGCAGGCGGCATTTATACCTACTCCGCCGCAGGCGCCCAGTTCGGCTATCTCCTGCTCTGGGTGATGATTCCCATGACCGTCGCGCTGGTGGTGGTGCAGGAGATGTCGGCTCGCATGGGCGCAGTCACTGGCAAGGGCCTCAGCGACCTGATCCGCGAAGAGTACGGGTTAAGGATCACGTTCCTGATGATGATCGGGCTGGTGATCACCAATTTTGGCAACGTGGTGGCGGAGTTCGCCGGCGTCGCCAGCAGCCTGGAGCTGTTTCACATTTCGCGCTACATCAGCGTGCCGTCCGCGGCAGTAATTGTGTGGCTCCTGGTAGTCAAAGGTACGTATAAGAGCGTCGAGAAGGTTTTCCTCGCAGCCTCGTTTTTCTACTTCGCCTACATCATCGCCGGCGTGCTTGCGGGTCCAAGCTGGAAGGCAGCTTTCGTCGCCACCTTCAAGCCGCCGCTGGCGGGCGCGTTCCACCAGTCCGCCTACATTTACATGGTCATTGCGGTGGTGGGAACCACCATCGCTCCCTGGATGCAGTTCTATCTGCAGTCTTCCATCGTGGAGAAAGGAATTACTCCCCGCGAATACAGAGCGTCGCGTTGGGACGTGATCCTGGGCTGCCTGTTCACAGACATTGTTGCCTGGTTCATCGTGGTGGCCTGCGCGGCGACGCTCTACGTCCACGGCATTCGCCAGATTCGCGATGGCGCCGATGCTGCCCAGGCGTTACGTCCTCTGGCGGGAGAATATGCCTACATTCTTTTTGCCGCCGGGCTGTTTAACGCTTCCTTGTTTGCCGCGTCCATTTTGCCCATCTCGACCGCCTACACGGTCTGTGAAGGTCTTGGTTTCGAGTCGGGCGTAGGGCACAAGTTCAAAGAAGCGAAGGTGTTTTACTGGCTGTATACGTTGCTGCTGATCGCCGGCGGCGCTGTTATCCTTCTACCCAACGTTCCGCTGATCAAGATCAGCATTCTTTCCCAGGTGGTGAACGGAATCGTTCTTCCCTTCGTGCTCATCTTCATGCTGTTGCTGATCAACAAGAGCGAGTTGATGGGCAAATACGTGAACGGGACGTGGTTCAACTTTATCGCCTGGGCTACGACCATCATCATGATCGGGCTGACGATTGCCTGGTTTGTCACGGGCGGCGGCAGCTGATTGCTGCATCTAAACATCCATGCCTATTCGCCGGAGAACCCGAATCCTGCTTTGGACGGCGCTGGCGGTGGTTACGGCGGTCGCGATTGCGTTGGTCGCGCTGACCCTGGCGCTGATCAACGTCCCTGCTCCGGTTGAGCGCTGGCTGCAGGGCCGCATCCAACTTGCCCTGCGCGAACATTATCAAGCTGACGTCCAACTCCAGAACCTGCACGTCACGTTGATTCCCGGCTTTTACGCCACCGCCGACAACTTTGTGTTGCCGAACCGCAGCGCTCCCGGCCTTCCGCCCCTCGTCACCGTTAAACACGTCACCGTGCGGGCCGCACTCCCCGAACTTCTGCGCAGTCCGGTCCACCTCAGTTGGGTGAAGCTGGATGGATTGGTGATTCAGGTGCCGTCCAAGCGCGACCATCCGCCCAGACCGCCCGCGCAGAAGCAAGGTGGCCGAACGCATCTGTCCGATTTCGTTATCGACAAAGTGGATGCGGACGGCACCGAGCTCTACATCCTGCGCAAAGATCCGGCGCGCGAGCCGATGCAGTTCGAGCTTCGCATGCTGACCCTCCGCAGTGCCGGGGTCGGCCAGCCGATGAACTTCACGGCGGAGCTGACGAATCCCACTCCGCCGGGCTTGATCGAAACCACCGGTCGCTTCGGCCCGTGGGTTTTCGACGAACCTTCAGCCACCAAAGTCGGCGGTCACTACAACTTTCAACATGCCGACTTGTCGGTGTTCAACGGCATCTCCGGCATACTTTCGTCGGTTGGGGACTATCAGGGTGTTCTCCATAACATCGTCGTGGATGGCACAACCGATGTTCCTGACTTCAAGCTCGACCGCGGGGGCGAGCCGGTTCACCTGACTACGAAATTTCATGCCACAGTGGACGGCACCAATGGCAATACCTACCTGCAGCCGGTCAACGCCCATTTTCTGAACTCCGACGTTGTCACCAACGGCGAGGTCGCCGGCAAGCCCGGACAAAAAGGGAAAACCATTACCCTCGACGTCGAAATGCAACATGCGCGAGTGCAGGATGTGCTGGCACTTGCCGCCAAGTCCGAACCGATGCTGACCGGCAGGCTAAAGCTGAAGGCTAATCTCGACTTGCCGCCAGGACCCGATCGCGTGCTGCAAAGGATACGATTAGCTGGTAAGTTCAACGTCTCCGATGCACGATTCGCCAGCGACCGAGTGGCGATCGCAATCACGGCCCTGAGCCGCCGCGGCCAAGGCAAGCCTGATGACACCAGCATCACGGACGTGGCAGCCGATTTCAATGGGGACTTCTCACTGGGAAACGAGAACTTGAGCTTCAGCAAGCTGGAGTTTTCGGTGCCCGGCGCGGTCGCGCAGGTGAAGGGCTCCTACGGATTGCAGAGCAACAAAATCGATTTCGTGGGGGATGTACGGCTGAACGCAACCGTTTCGCAAACCATGAAAGGCGCCATGCATTGGGTGCTGGTTCCTTTCGATCCCATCTTCATGAAACACGGAGCGGGAACTTATTTGCCGGTTGCGGTTGCGGGGACGCGGGAACATCCGGAAATCACAGTGCAGTGGAAAAAGCTGTTCTAGCAAGGCTGCGGGCGAACAACCGATTTGTTGCAACGACGGCACAACTGGAAGCGAGGGTATTTCCCATGAACGCTTTTGAAACCAATCCGCGGATTACGCCGTTCCTCTGGTTCGACTCGAATGCGGAAGAGGCGGTGGAATTTTACCTCACCGTATTTGAGAACTCGCGCCGATTTGGCGAGGCGCGCGACGCGCGCTCGCCTAAGGGCGGCGTCCTGACCGTCAGTTTCGAGCTTGATGGACAGAAGTTTATTGCGCTCAATGGCGGCCCGTTGTTCCAATTCACCGAGGCCATTTCCTTTGTGGTGCGCTGCGACTCGCAGGCGGAAGTGGATCACTATTGGACCAGGCTGAGTGCCGGAGGCAGTGAAGGCCGGTGCGGCTGGCTCAAAGACAAGTTCGGAGTGTCTTGGCAGATTGTGCCGGGGCGGCTATCCGAACTCATTCAACATCCCAAGGCGATGCAGGCGATGCTGGGGATGAAGAAACTCGACATTGCAGAGTTGGAGCGGGCGGCCAAAGAGTAGCTAAACTCTGCGTCCGGATAGCTCGCCCGATTCAGCAACTTGCTGGATTCCCGGCCGAATCGGTTATCGCTACGGTTGCTGCTGCGGCGGTGCCGGACGCGGCGGCTGTGGAGGCGCGGTCGCGCTCTTGTCGGCCTTCGGGCCGGTCGGCTTCGCTCCCGGCTGGACTTTCGGCGGCGCCAGGATCAGGTGCAGGGTGTTGCCTTCCTGTCGCGGACGAAACTCCACGACAGCCTTGTCGCCCAGATCCTGAATTAAGCGGTCCAGAATCCCACGGCCCAGTCCCTGGCGCGTCATCTCGCGTCCGCGGAAGAAGATGGTTGCCTTGACCTTGTCGCCTTCGCCGAGGAAGCGGAGCACGTGGTTCTTCTTGGTCTCGTAGTCGTGATCGTCCACGTTGATGCGGAACTTCACTTCCTTGACCGTGATCTGGTGCTGGTGCTTCTTGGCTTCGCGCTCGCGCTTCTCCTGCTGATAGAGGTATTTCCCGTAATCCATGATGCGGCAAACGGGAGGTTGCGCGGTGGGCGAGACTTCTACCAGGTCAAGGGTTTTTTCGCGGGCAATCTTAAGCGCATCGTAGGGAGTCATGATGCCAAGCTGATTGCCTTCATCGTCGATCACGCGAACTTCACGAACACGAATGCGATCATTCGTGCGGATAAAACGTTTGTCGATACAGTCCTCCGCAGTAACTGCAGTACTACAAAAAGTATAGCATGGGGCGACCGCACAGCCGCCTTCGGTCTAAACAACGCAAATCGCCTGAACCGCTGGTTTGTATCAGGGCACGGCTTAGTCGTGCCGATCGCGATCTCTTTTTATGGTGTCATCCCGAGCGAAGTCGAGGGGGACCTGCTTTCTCTGCACATCGTCACATCGCAGGCGAACAGCAGGTCCCTCCGCGCGGACTAAAGTCCTTAGTCGGGATGACACTCTTAGCTTATGCGGTCCTTTGCGAAGCGACTAGAGCACCCACTCGTGTTGCAATGACCGGCAGTCCAACCAACTCATTCGAGCTATGCTGGCCGGGCACCTGCAACTTCAGATAGTTATCCGTCAGAGCTTCCGTGAACTCGCCGTCGAAATGGGTGAGGGTGATGGCCTCCACCTCGCGCCCCACGAACGACTCCATGAACGCGCGCTTCTTCTGAGCGGCTAGCTCGCGCAACACGCGATTGCGCTCCCGCGCGACCTGCACTGGCACCTGCTCCGGCATCTCTGCCGATGGCGTTCCGGGCCGCGACGAATATGTGAAGACATGCAGATAGGTGAACGGCAAGCGTTCGATCAGCGCGCGCGTTTGCTCGAAGTCGTCATCGCTCTCGCCGGGGAAGCCGACCATCACGTCGGCACCGATTGCTGCGTCGGGCATCGCGCGCCGGATACGCTCAATGCGGTCGGCGTAATGCCACGGGCGATACTTGCGATGCATCTTGCGCAGGATTTTGTCGCTGCCCGACTGTAAGGGCACATGCGCGTGCTTGCAGATGCGCGGTGACGACGCAACCAGTTCGATCACCTCGTTCGTCCAGTCCATCGGCTCGACTGAGCTGATGCGAAGCTTCTCGATCGCTGTCCGCTCCAGAATCGCGCGCAGCATCGCCGCAAAGTTCATGCGCGGGGACAATTCTCTTCCCCACCGGCCGAGATTGATGCCCGACAGCACGATCTCGCGATAGCCATTAGCAACCAGATCATCGACTTCGCGCAGCACCTGATCCAGCTTCAGCGAGCGGCTTCTACCGCGCACGTAGGGAATGATGCAGAACGAACAGCGATTATTGCAGCCGTCCTGCACTTTCAGGTTCGGGCGCGTCTTCTCGAAAGAGTCGGCGTCGAAGACGGGCGCGGCCATCAGTTCGGTATGGGCGAAGATGTCACCGATGATGACATTCGATTCGGGTGTGCCCCCGATCTCGGCGAGCTGGATAAATCCCGGATCGCGCGGCACAACGTACTTTGCCAGTTCGTGTTTGTGCGAGTTGCCAATAACTAGGCTGACGCCGGGCAGAGCGGATATCTCCTGCGGCGCGCGCTGCGCGTAGCACCCCGTCACCAGGATCTGGGCTGCGGGATTTTCGCGCTGGATGCGGCGGATGGCAGCGCGGGCGTCCTGATCGGCGGAAGCGGTAACCGTGCAGGTGTTGAGTACGACAACTTCGGCCTGGTTCGCAGCAACGGCCCGCTGGAGGCCGCGGTCGAGCAGTTGACGCTCAATGGCCGCGCCGTCGGCCTGCGTCGCTCGGCACCCGAAGTTCTCCACATGATATGTCGCCACAGATTGATTATACTGGGCACAGATATTGGCCCGCTTCACCCGTTGGCTTCAAGAAAAGGTGTATGATCTCGGCCAGCGAGTTTGAGCTGAGGCAGACAACTCAGCCGAGAAAATCGGCATCGCACAAGCCGCTTTACAGACGAACGCGGTCTCTCTGGAGTTCCCCATGAAACGTCGCATTCTGTTGGTCGATGACGAACTGGCAATTCTTCTCACCCTCCGCGCAATTCTGGAGATGAATGGCTTCGAAGTAGACACGGCGGCTTCCGCCAAGGAAGCGCAGAGCAAATTGAAAAGCGGCGTCTACGAGATGGTCATCACCGACATGCGAATGGAAAGCGAGACCTCCGGCTATGACGTGACCCATGCCGCACGCCAGCAGCCGTACGATCCGGCCACGGCTTTGCTGACCGCCTATCCCTCGCTGGGTAACGAGTGGAAGACCAAGGGTGCCCAGTCTCTGCTGGTGAAACCGGTCAATACCCACGAGATGCTGCGTCAGCTGGAAGCGCTGCTGATTACACACCAGGACCACAAGATGCTAGCCCAGAAATCAGGCGCCAAAAAGAGCGCTGTTCCCGAAAGCGCAAGGCCGCAGCGCCAGGCCGCGGCCAAGAGGGCGGAATAAGCAGCGCTGGGCTACCCACGTAACGGTGGTTAGATTACGGTGTTAACGGGTTGCAGGTCGTAGATATTTGTCTTGCGGTTTTTCCTCTAAGATCCTGCACCTCTTCGACGCTGGATTCAATGTTCTGCTCGAGGCCCAACATAACGGCTGAGTCTGGCGGTATCACCGGTGAGATTATGGACTTTCCCATTGTTGTCTACGACCTTGTAGTGACCGCCAGAGCTTTGTAAGCAACCGTCGATCATCGTCGGGCCGGACGCATTGGGAACCTGCATCTTGTCGATGCCTGACTGCTTGTCCAGCTTTTCGGTATGACATTTGGTACATTCCGGCGTCTGCTGGCCGAAGACGGCGGCCTCGAACTTGTGTCCACAGGCTTCGCAGCGGTATTCGAAAATAGGCATCGACGACTCCAATCTGTTCTCATTCGCGGCCTATCGGTGGTTTAAGTCGAATCGGCAGCGACCATAAGGACATCATTATGGATGCAGGAGTTCGATCTATCCTCTCCAACAAGCAAATTGCACCGGGGGCATCTGAGCTTCGCCTTCCTCCCACCGAGGCGGCGCAGCAGCAAGATTTCTTTGGCGAGCCCTTTCAGCCGCGCCGGCCTTTCGTCAGCGGCCATGCACAGACTATTGCCGGAAACTTCCTGCCGCGACGCAACCTGCTTTCTCCGCCTGAAGAGCGGTTGTTTCTGGTCGAACCGGAAGTCCGGGTGCTGTGCCATTGCCATTGGCAGCCCGAGCCCAAAACCGCGATGACCGTTGTCATCGTGCACGGACTCGAAGGCTCCAGCGAGTCACAGTATGTGATCGGAACCGGCAGCAAGGCTTGGACAGCAGGGATGAACGTTGTCCGCATGAACATGCGCAACTGCGGTGACACCGAGCATCTCGGTCCCACCTTGTACAACTCCGCTATGTCAGGCGATGTCGGCGCGATTGCGCAAACCCTGATCAACGAAGATGGCCTGCAAGAGCTGGCGTTCGTCGGGTATTCCATGGGCGGCAATCTGGTGCTGAAGCTGCTTGGTGAGTGGGGAACTGATGCGCCGCCGCAAGTCAAAGCCGGTGTCGGCGTCTCTCCGGCGATGGACCTTGCGCCGTCCTCTGACGCGCTGCACGCCCGCGTCAATCGTGTTTATGAGTGGAAGTTCCTTCTGGGATTGCGTCGCCGCATGTTGCGCAAAGCTGCGCTTTATCCCGACCGTTACGATGTGCGCTACCTCCGTGGCATGCGCAGCATGCGCGACTTCGACGATCAGATTACCGCCCGCTACTCCGGATTTCGCGACGCCCAGGACTACTACACGCGCGCCGCCTCGGCCAGCGTCATCGACCGCATCGCTGTTCCTACCCTGGTGCTTTATGCCCAGGACGATCCCTTCATCCGCGTGCTGCCAGAAACGCGCGCCAAGCTGCTGGGCAATTCTCATATTACCTTCACGGAGACGACGCAGGGCGGACATTGTGCCTTCCTCGCCGCTCCCAATGGCTATGACGGCCGCTGGGCCGAGCGCCAGGCCATTGCCTTTATCCAGCGTGCCCGATCGCGAGGAACTGGCTAAGCTTGCCGCCGGTTAGCGGGCGGGCTGCAATTCCCGGAGCGTCCCACACTGTAGGCTTGTTTAATTATTAACCTACTTGGAGTAGAATTTGCCACACTTCGTTCTGCGTGGGCATTCTTACCGCTCAATGGCCTCAGCCGGACGGCAAGCGCAAAGACGCTGTTGTTGTCATGCGGTCTTGAACCAAGGCCGCGAATCAAACTACGAGGTCCTGCAAAGACGCCGCAAACGGGAGCACGTCAATGTCAAATGGAATGTCGGATGCCTTCGTGTTTTTCGGAGCCACGGGAGACCTGGCTTATAAGCAGATTTTCCCATCTCTCCAGGACCTGATTCGCTACGAAGGATTCAACCTTCCCATCATCGGCGTCGCGAAGGCCAACTGGAGCCTGGACCAACTCAAAGCTCGTGCCAAGGACAGCCTGGAGAATCACGGCGGTCTGGAGCAGGCAGCTTTCGAGAAACTGCTCAGCCTTTTACGTTACGTCGATGGTGACTACGCCGATGCGGCCACCTTTACCGAGCTTCGCAAGCAACTCGGCGACGCTAAAGCTCCGCTGCATTATCTCGCCGTTCCACCCAGCTTATTCGGTACTGTTGCGGAGGGGTTGGCGAAATCGAGCTGCGCGACCAACGCGCGCGTCGTGATCGAGAAACCCTTCGGCCACAATTTAGCTTCAGCGCAAGAGCTGAACCGCACTCTGCACCGCTTCTTTCCGGAGGAAAACATCTATCGCATCGACCACTACGTCGGCAAAGAACCAGTGCAGAACATTCTGTACCTGCGCTTTGCCAACCCCATCTTCGAGCCTATCTGGAACCGGGAATATGTCCGCAGCATCCAGATCACCATGGCGGAGAGTTTTGGTGTGAGCGACCGCGGCAGGTTCTACGATGAGACCGGCGCCATCCGTGACGTCGTGCAGAATCATATGCTGCAGGTGCTGGGCAATCTGACGATGGGTCCGCCGACCGGCGAAGATCACGATGCCGAACGCGATCAGAAGGCTGCGCTGCTCAAGGCTATCGTTCCGCTGAAGCCCGAAAACGTTGTCCGCGGCCAATATAAAGGCTACAAGCAAGTCCCCGGTGTTGCTCCAGGTTCCACGGTCGAGACCTTCGTCGCCATCAAGCTCCATATCGATAGCTGGCGCTGGGCCGGCGTTCCCATTTACATTCGCGCCGGCAAAGTCATGCCGGTCACCTGTATGGAGGCGATTGTGGAGTTCAAGCGTCCTCCGCGGGAGACGTTCCGCGAGATTGTGCCGCGTCGCTCTTCGCACGTCCGGATGCAGGTCAGCCCGGACATCAGTATCGATCTTGGTGTTCGCGTGAAGGTTCCCGGCGAGCGCATGGTGGGCCAGGACGTTGAATTGAAATTAAAGAGCCAGACGGTTGACGACCCGCCGCCCTACCAGCGCCTGCTCGGCGATGCCATGCGCGGCAACGGAGAGCTTTTTGCCCGTCAGGATCTAGTGGAAGCGCAGTGGCGCATTGTCCAACCGATCCTCGACAACGTTACGCCGGTCTACGAATATGAGCCGGGGACGTGGGGCCCGGATGAAGCCTCCCAGCTGATCGCGCAGGATGGGCCGTGGATCGATCCGTTGCCAATAACCACCGACAACAAATGACCGCACCAAAAAGTTCCAAGTCGAGGGCTCCGCTCCGGGCCGCTGCCCCAGGCAAAATGAAGGACCTGGTGTTCCTTTTCGACGTCGATAACACGCTCTTCGACAATGATCGTATGCAAAGCGATCTGTTCCGTCATATCGGTCGTGAGTTCGGCGACGAAGCGCGTGAGCGGTATCTGGCTATCTTTGAAGAGCTGCGCAGCGAGCTGGGCTATGCGGACTACCTCGGCGCACTGGAGCGTTACCGGCAGGAGAAGTTGCACGATCCGCGTTTTCTTCGCATGGCGAATTGGCTGATTGAGTATCCGTTTGCTGAGCGCCTTTATCCGGACGCGCTGGAGGTCCTCAAACACGCGAAGCGCTGGGGGAAAGTGGCAATATTGTCCGACGGTGACGCGGTTTTCCAGCCGCGCAAGGTCGAGCGCTCAGGCTTATGGAAAGCCGTCGGTGGAAAAGTGCTGATCTTCATCCACAAGGAGCAGGAGCTGGAGTGTGTGGAACAACTTTATCCCGCCCGGCACTACGTAATGGTCGACGACAAACTGCGACTTCTGCAGGCCATCAAAGACATTTGGAAAGATCGTGTTACAACCGTATTTGTACGGCAGGGCCACTATGCGCGCGATAAGAAAGCGAGTGCCGAGTACCGGCCCGCGGATATCAGCATCCGGCGCATCTCCGACCTGCTGGACATCGAATTGCACTCCTGGGTGCCCAAAGAAACTGCGTAAAGAAGAAGAGGTAACAGCATGAAAGCCACGCAACAACTGCATGACCTTGGACAGAGTCTATGGCTCGACAACATCACTCGCGAGATACTCGATAACGGCACGCTGACGCGTTACATCGGCGAACTGTCAGTCACCGGATTAACCTCGAACCCGACCATCTTCGATCATGCCATGACTCACGGAAACTCGTACGACAAGGAGATTGCCAAGCTGATGTCCAGCGGGCTCTCCGCCGAAGAGGCGTTCTTCGAGATGGCGATCGAAGACCTTCGCCGCGCTGCCGACCTCTTCGCTCCCATCCATCAGCGCACCGCGACCGTGGACGGCTGGGTGTCACTGGAAGTTTCTCCACTGCTGGCTTACGACGCCAAGACGACCGTTGAAGTCGCCAAGACGCTGCATCAAAAAGCGGCTCGTCCCAACCTTTTCATCAAAATCCCCGGCACACCCGAAGGTAGAACTGCGATTGAAGAGGCAATCTTCTCCGGCGTGTCGGTCAACGTGACGCTGCTCTTCAGCCGCGAGCACTATGTCGGCGCCGCGGAAGCCTACATACGTGGACTTGAACGCCGCGTCGAAGCCGGGCTCAGTCCCGATGTTCGCTCAGTCGCATCGCTGTTCGTCAGCCGCTGGGACAAAGCGACGATGGACAAGGCGCCTGCTGAGCTGCGTGACAAGCTCGGTCCGGCGATCGGCTGGCAAACCTACAAGGCGTATCGCGATGTGCTGGAGTCCGATCGCTGGCAGCGGCTGGCCAACCTGGGCGCGCGTGCGCAACGCCTGCTCTTCGCCAGCACTGGAACGAAAGATCCCAAGGCGTCGGACGTGCTTTACATCGGAGCGCTGGCTGCGCCCAACACGGTCGATACCATGCCGGAAGAGACCTTGCTTGCCTTTAGCGAGCACGGCAGTGTTACGAAAGCGATTCCGCGCGATGGTGGAGACTGTGAACAGACGCTGTCGGCCTTCACCAAAGCCGGCATCGATCTGACGAAGCTCGCTGCGGATTTGCAGTCGGAGGGCGCGAAGTCGTTCGATGAGTCATGGAAAGATCTCCTTAATTCGATTGAGACCAAGAGCAAGGCGCTGAAGTAACGTTTCGTCTTCGCCAGTGGAGATGACGCGCGAGGATAGAACCCCGAAGGGGTGGAGTTGCAGTTAGCCCAGGACGCAGCGAAGCGGAGTCCTGGGTAGAGCAAAAATTTGACCGGAGTCCCGTAGGGACGGCACTGCTTCTCACCAGTTCACAGGAGCAACACATATGGCGGATCCGAAGTTGACCACCCAGCGACCCATCGACACCCCAGCCTGGAAATCTCTTCAGGCCCACTACGAAAAAATCAAGGATGTCCAGTTGCGGCAGTTGTTCGCCGATGACCCACAACGTGGGACCCGGCTCGCTGCCGAAGGCGTTGGCTTGTATCTGGACTATTCCAAGAACCGTATCACCGACGAGACCATCAGCCTGCTGGTGCAGCTTGCTCGTGAGCGCGGTGTGGAAGCGCGCCGCGATGCCATGTTTCGCGGCGAAAAGATCAACGTTACGGAAAAACGTGCGGTGCTGCACGTCGCTTTACGCGCGCCGCGTGGCGCCAAAATCGAAGTTGACGGCAAGGACGTCGTGGCCGACGTTCACGCCGTGCTCGACAAGATGGCGGCCTTCTCCAACCGCGTGCGCAGCGGCGAATGGAAGGGCCACACCGGCAAGCCGATCAAGAACGTCATCAACATCGGCATCGGCGGCTCATATCTCGGCCCGGAGATGGCCTACGACGCGCTGCGCGACTTCACCGATCCCTCCATGAAGTTCCGCTTCGTCGCCAATGTCGATGGCGCGGCCTTCACCGATGCGACCCACGATCTCGATCCCGCGGAAACGCTTTTTGTTCTGTCTTCAAAGACCTTCACCACGCTGGAGACCATGACCAACGCGGCCACTGCTCGCAAGTGGATCGTGGACTCCCTGAGGAGCGATACTGCCGTTGCTAAGCATTTTGTCGCCGTCTCCACCAACGCGGAGGGCGTGGCGAAGTTCGGCATCGATACCGCTAACATGTTCGGCTTCTGGGATTGGGTCGGAGGACGGTATTCGATGGATTCGGCCATCGGCCTGTCGACCATGATTGCTGTTGGCCCGGATGGTTTTGCCGAGCTACTGGCCGGTTTCCACGCGATGGACGAGCATTTTCGCACCACCCCGCTGGAGAAGAATCTTCCCGCGCTGATGGGACTTCTGACAGTGTGGTACAACAACTTTTTTGGAGCCCAAACCGTCGGCATCATGCCTTACTCGGACAACATGAAACGCTTCCCGGCCTACCTGCAGCAGTTGCAGATGGAGAGCAACGGTAAGCACGTCGATCTGGAGGGAAATCACGTGGAGTGGCAGACCGGCCCGATCATCTGGGGTGAGCCGGGCACCGATGGCCAGCACTCGTTCTACCAGTTGATCCATCAGGGTACGAAGTTGATTCCCTGTGACTTTATCGCTTTTTGCCAGCCGCTGAGCCCGCTCAAGGTACAGCACGACTACCTGATGGCGAACGTCTTTGCGCAGTCCGAGGCGCTGGCGTTTGGTAAGACTGCCGCAGAGCTGAAGGCCGAAGGCTCGCCCGACTTCCAGACGCCGTTCCGCGTTTGCGAAGGCAATCGTCCGACGAACACCCTCCTCGCCGACAAACTCACGCCGCACGTCTTGGGCAAGCTGGTCGCTCTCTATGAGCACAATGTCTTCACGCAAGGGGCAGTCTGGAACATCGATTCCTTCGACCAGTGGGGCGTGGAGCTGGGCAAGGTGCTGGCCAAGCGCATCATCCCGGAGTTGGAGAGCGAGGCCGCGCCGCAGTTGAAGCACGACAGCTCGACCAACACTCTAATTAGCCGCTATCGCAAGGCGCTTGGCCGGAGGATCTGAAGTCAGTGTTTTGAAGGGGCGCAGCTTTAGCTGCGCCGTTACGAGCCATTTCTCTTGTCATCACGAGCGGGCTTTACAAGCTGCGGAAAACTCGTGGCGAACGAGAATTCAGGTAGAGCTGGCCTTCATGCCAGCGTCTAAGCCCTTTGTTTCTCATCCTGAGCCGGCTTTAGCCGGCGGCACCAGGGCCTGTTTAGGACTTTTTCCGCAGCCTGTTTAGCCCGCGAGGGATCTGCTGTTTAGTCTGAATCACGATGAACGCACCCACCGCATCACCCGACCCGCACGCCGCACTGAAGAAGGCTGCGGCGGAATACGCCGTTCGCTACATCGAGTCCGGAATGACCGTCGGGCTCGGCACCGGCTCAACCGCTATCTTTGCCATTCAGCGCATCGGCGCTCTATTGCAAAGCGGGGAATTGAAGGACATTGTGGGCTTCGCGACCTCGCGGGCATCGCGGGATGCCGCAGTTGACCTCAACATCCCCATGTTGCCGGATGACTTGCCCCAGGCTATCGACGTCACCATCGATGGCGCCGACGAGGTTGATCCTCAGCTCAATCTGGTTAAGGGAGGCGGTGGAGCGCTGTTGCGCGAGAAACTGGTCGCGCAGGCCACGGCACGCGAGGTCATCGTCGTCGACGAGAGCAAGCTATCGCCTCGTCTGGGTACACTCCACACCCTGCCGGTAGAGGTCCTGCATTTCGGCTGGCGTTCGCAGGCGCGCTTTCTGGAATCTCTGGGCGCGAAATATACCGTTCGTCAGACCGCTGGGGGGGATGAGTACCGCACTGACCAGGGGAACATGATTCTCGACTGCGACTTCGGTCCGATCGGCGATGCCGCAAAGCTCGCGCGCCAACTCGAGAGACGGGCCGGAATTGTAGAGCACGGGCTGTTTCTCGGCCTGACCCACTTGGTCGTGGTTAGCAGCCCAAGCGGAATTCGCGAGATGACAGGCGACCGCACGAAGACGTAGTCAACTGCCAAGGATTCTCTGAATGTTCCCGGCGGTGCGATTCCTATCAACCCAGTTATAACCTGCAAATTCAAGACTTGAACTTTCTCACTCTTCCCGGAACAGTCCTGCCCACGAGTCGTCGAGATTGTCCCAGCGATCGCGCTCCAGCCAGTTTGCCTCCGAGTCAGGAAGATACAAAACGCCATGTCCCTCCGGACACATGAGCTCCGTTCCCGACCAATCGAGCAAAACGTGTCCCGGCGCTCCAATCTGAATCGGAGTTCCCAGGCGGCGCAGGCAAACGCGGCAGCGGCGCTGCTGGTCGTGGATCGCCCATGACAACGGGGCGACGGACAGAATCAGGAAAAGCCACAGCGCGATAGCATTGGCCATGGGATGTATTGAGCCTACAAGGCACACCGAAAGCCAGCGAACCGCCGTCCAGGCGAACAATCCTGTTACCAGCAGCAACAGCGCCGCCTTGGCGATAAAAAATGTCCACCAGCGGCAGCGGTCGCGCAAACTGAGGGGCGCGCGTCCCACACCGCCTCGGGAGCGCGCATACACAATCAAGACGGCGCAAGCCATAGCCAAAAGCACGAACAGCAGATAGGTGGCGACATAGCGCCGCATCTCCGCGCGTCCCGAGGTGACAACCAGCAGCGATGCAGGGAGAACATAACCGGCATTTTCTGTCCGATCGGCGAGATCGGCCTCCACCTCCTGCGCCGTCGCGGTCGGCTTCATGCGAGCCACGGCGCCAATGCGCTCGACAAAGTTGCTGAACGAAGGTGAAGTGGAGTCGAGCAACGCCCAGACGGCTATCTCCGGCGAAAGCAGATGGAAATTGTTGGGCAGAACACCGATCACGGTTCGCGGGCTGCCGTCCCCTTCCAATGTTACCTGCTGGCCGACAATCGCTGGATCGCCGTTGAACTGCAGTTGCCAGATCTCATGGCTGAGGAGGACACAGTTGCTACAGGTTCGATCGTCTCCGGTGCGGAGCGTTCGCCCAATTGCTACGTTGAGATTGAGCACTTGGAAGAACTCCGGAGCCACTCTCGCCGCAAGAATGGGTACTGTGCGTCTCGGTCCCACCAGCTTGCCCGGGCTCCAGGAATACGGTGCGACCGCGTCCAGAAGCTTACTGTTTTTCCAAGCGGAAGCCAGATCGAGCAGAGTCTCGGAACGGACGCGCCGAAACTTGCCATTCAAACTGATCACGCAGACGTGATCGGGCTCCGATATAGGCGATGATAAAAAGGACCGCACGGCGGGGATGATTCCTCCGGCCAGTATCACAACTGCCAGCAGCAACGCGATTCCACCCAGGCAAGCCGCGGGCGAACGGCGCAGGCGGTTCGCTCGCCTGAGGAACTGATCGCGATCGAATCGCAGCCAGAACGCGGCCGGGAAAGCGCTCCAGCAGAAGCGGGCCAGTTCGAGCTTCTTGTCGCGATTGAGCTGACCGGATTCCGCAAGAAAGTTGCACCAATGCCAGACCTGATTGGTCCAACTCTCTCGCCATCCGACACGCTGCCCGTCAGGCACAATCCAACTCGCCAGCCACAGCATTGACCGGCAAGTGAAAAACGTTATTTGTAATGGACCAGGAAAGCGCATGGATCAACCCGCAGGCTCAACCAATGATGAGATGACGAAAACCGTAGCCCGTTGCAGTCAAAGCGGAGAAAAAATATTCGCATTCTACAGAACCGCAGAATGAACTACCGCAGAATGAACTATTGCAAAACTCTCCTTTTGAAGGTATAAAGCGAAACATTCTCTGTGGTGCATTCTGGCGCTGTCGTTACAAGGAAAACGGCGCGTGTTGAGGCCCGCGATAGGAGTCGGCGGTTGGGTCCGGGTCGGTGTGCGGGCCTGCTGCTGATCACGATGTCATTAGGTGGTCCCCGGCCTGCAAACCGAGGAAAACCGTTAACCTTTAGATTTAGCCGTCGGTGGGGTGTTCCCATTCCCATGCACTCGCGATCCATGTATTGGGAAAGACACAACTCGAGGTCATCGGGAGTCGCTGGGAAGCGGG
>Ga0187857_10001387_pt1 | contig 24975 bp, 22 predicted proteins | sample June2016WEW_8_10_FD_132984 | JGI IMG/M metagenome (GOLD analysis project Ga0187857, IMG submission 132984) | Peatland microbial communities from SPRUCE experiment site at the Marcell Experimental Forest, Minnesota, USA - June2016WEW_8_100 | ecosystem: Environmental > Terrestrial > Soil >... | reverse complement strand
CAGTGTTTTCTCATTCAGCAGGGAATCCTCCCCGGCACCTATCTGCCGCCCGTGAACATTACGGGGGTCTCGATTGTCCCGGCCGGCATCCAGTTGCAGTGGCAGGCGCCGGCCACCAACCAATTCCAGGTGCAGTGGAGCCCTTCCCTGGACCCGGCCAGTTGGAGCACTTTTCCGGTCCTGATTACTTCGCCGACGGGGGTGTTCTCTTTCCTGGATGACAGTTCCCAAATCAACGGCCTGAATGCTGTGTTCTACCGGCTGCTGGAGTTGCCTTAGACCCCGAAGGGGCGAGGGCCAAGTGTCGAGTGTCGAGTGTCGAAGGAACCAAGCGCCGCCCCTCGACACTCGCCCCTCGACACTCGCCCCTCGACACCCGACACTCGATACCTATGAAGATCCTTTTTCTGGGCGGCACGGGCAACATTTCGGCGGAGTGCGCGGCGTTGTTGCACGAGGCCGGCCATGAGATTACGGTCCTGAACCGGGGCCGCGCGCCGGCGCCGGCAGGGTGGCGGGCCTTGCGGGCCGACCGCAAAGACCCGGCGGCGATGCGGGCCGCTCTCAAGGGCGTCGAGTTGGAGGTTGTGGTGAACTTCCTGGGCTACGAACTGTCGGATGTGGAATTGGATTTCCAGTTGTTCCATGGGGCCGTCCGGCAGTACGTCTTTATCAGCTCGACCTCGGTCTATGCCAAGCCGCCGCCGAAACTGCCGCTGAGTGAAGAGATGCCGCTGGGCAATGCCTGGTGGGACTATGCGCAGAAGAAAGTGGCGTGCGAGCAGTGGCTGCGGCAGCAGTGGCAACAAAGCCGGTTCCCGGTGACCCTGGTGCGGCCGTCGCACACCTATTCGAAACGCTGGGTCCCCAACGCGGTATCCAGCTCGAGCTACACCTTGGCCGCCCGTCTCGAGCAGGGAAAACCGGTCTTTGTCCATGACGACGGCCAAACGCCCTGGACGCTGACCGCCTCGGCGGATTTCGCCGTCGGCCTGGCCGGGCTGCTGGGCAGAAGTGATACCCTGGGCGAAGCCTTCCACATCACCAGCGACGAGGTGCTCACCTGGAACCGGATTTACGCCGGGATTGCCGAGGCCCTTGGAGCGCCGCCGCCGCGGCTCGTCAAGGTGCCGACCGATTTCATCTGCCAGGTTGCCCCGCGCCTGACCGGCACGCTCAAGGGCGACAAGGCGCACCCGGGGGTGTTCGACACCTCGAAAATCAAACGGTTCGTCCCGGAGTTTGCCTGCCGCAAATCCTTCCGCACAGGGGTCGGTGAATCGGTGGCCTGGCTGCGCGCCCATCCCGACCAGCAGAACCTCAACCCGCAGTTGGATGCGGAAATCGAGGCCGTGCTTGTGGCGTGGCGTGCTGAGCGGGGGGAGCGTGGAGCGTGGTGAGCGTGAGAGCGTGCCGAGCGTGCGGAGCGTTTTGGGCGTGGTGCCTAAAGCGGATATTTCCCAGCGCGGCGGCGCCGCAACCAAAACTTCTTCCACAGATGCATCCCCTTTCTTTTTCCCGGCGCCGGGCTATGCTTTGCGAGGTGAGTGAGCGAGTGACAAGAGCGGGCTTGGGCCGAGGCCTGGGCAGCCTGATGGGCGGGACGAAGGAGCCGCGGACGCCAGCGCCTGCGCCGGCGGCAGCGGAAGGGCCTGCTCTGAAGGCGGATAACCTGTCGCCCGGCATGGCGGCGCTCGTGCGCGGCGGTGGCGCGGTGCAATCCGAGGGCGAAGCCGCGCCGCCGCGGCCTGTCCCGTCTCGTGGCCTCAAGCTCATTCAGGTCTCACTCCTCCTGGCTGACATCCTCCTCGTGGCGCTGGCTGTGCGCCTGGTCGTCAAGGCCGACGGCCCATTGGGCTTTATGGGCGCTGCCTTGTGTGTTTTCGCCATGGCCTTGGGCGCGTGGCTGTTCTGGCTGGCCTCCAGAGTGGAATAAAGTTCCGGCTCGACCCTTCATTGCTTCATGCTCAGGAATACGGCCCCGCTGACCAGCAGCGCGGCGGCGATTAACTCGAGGCCCGGGGATTTCTTCAGGAAAAGGCAGAGGAGGAAGGTGGACAAGACGGGAATGGCGGCCGCCAGGAGGCTCAGGGTCTGGACCTTTGCCCTGGGCAGGGCCATCTCCCACAGCAGATAGCCGGCCGCCAAAGGTCCGGCTCCGTAGAGGAGCGTCAGGCAGAGGGCAGACCAGGCCAACCTGGGCGGCGGACTCCCGGTGAATCCCATGATGACGCAGGCAATCGCTCCGATAATGAGAAAGCTGAGCGGGCTGGTGACATAGTCTTTGGCCCAATGGCGCCACCGCGCCAGCGAGGCTGAATAAACCCCCCAGGTCACCGCCGCCAGCAGGGCCAGCGCATAAGGCAAGAAACGGGGGCTTGGGAAAGAGCCGGCGCCGGACCCGCTCGAGAGCATCTGGCGGAGTTGGGGGAGATTGGCCAATGCCAAGCCCGCCACGGCCAGGAGCATCGCGCCCACCAACCGTCCGGTCAGCCGCACTCCGGGCACCCACCAGGCGCTCAAGACCACCGTCAGAATCGGCCAGAGATAGTTGATGAGGTTGACCCCGACGACCTGCCGGGCAGTGGAAGCGGCCAATGCCCAGGGCCACACCAGGCCGTAGAGCACAAAGCAACACACCGGCAGTGCCCAGAGCCGCCAGGGCAGCCAAAGGGCGCTCCGCAGTTCGCCGTGGGACATCCGCCGCCAAATCAGTTGAAGCGCCGCTCCGGTCAATGAGGAGAGGGCCACGAACGCCCATGGGCCTGTCTGCCGCGCGCCCAGAAAAACCAGCGACGAGCCGAACGACCAGAACAAGACGGCGCCCATTCCCAGCAACAAGCCGAGCCGCGAAGCCGGGTTCGTCTGGTCGGCGTCGGTGGGCTCAGGGGTGCATTTCACCTGTCTGGGTTGCCGCTCGTAATCGTAATCCTAATCATGCTCCTAATCGTAATTCTTGATAAACTTCGAGTTTCCCATGGTCGGGCAGGCTATTCATTCGGATTAAGATTAGGAGCAAGATTAAGATTACGAGCGAAAAACTGCCAGCCAAAAAAGCACCCGGCAGTGGGCAACAAACGGCTTTTGGTTTGGCGGCCAACCGGAGATAATGGGCGCATGGCGAACAGCGGACGGAACCTGTGGATGGTCGTGGTGCTGGCGTTGCTGGGCGGGTTCGCTTGGGTGGTATTGCGGCCGCACGAGCCGGTATTCGATGGCAAACCGTTGAGTGTGGTGCTGGATGAGGCCTATCAGCACGAGAGACATGCCCCAAGTTTTTATTCCGGAGCTTACCCGGCCGAGCCCGAGATTCACCGGATGCGGGCGGAGCGCGCGCTTCGGGCCCTGGGAACCAATGCGCTGCCCCTCCTGGTGAAGATGGCGGGCACCCGGATGTCAGGCTTCATGGGGCTTCCTGGCGGTCCGAGCTTCAGGGGGTTTGTCGGCGCGATGGCTGGCGCTCCTGAGATGGGTTTCCTGCATCTCCCGCCCCAAGAGGGCAAGCATGAGATAGCCGCCTGGGGCCTGAGGCTGCTCGGGAGGGAGGCGCGGCCGGCAGTGCCAGTCATGATCCGATTGTTGAGCGACAGGGACACCGAGGTGCAGCGGGTGGCGGTGGTGTGCCTGGCCGGCATCGGTCCGGAGGCGGCAGAGGCAGTGCCGGCGCTGGTTCGGATGGTCGAAAACAGCAGCCGGGCCAAGAAGTATGACTTGGGGCTGGTGTACACGCTGGTGCATGCACTGGGGGAAATCGGTCCCGCGGCGAGCGCCGCCGCCTCGGAACTTGCGGGGATGACCAACGAGTTCGCGGCGGTGGCCTTAATCAAAATTCGCCAGGGCTCTTTCCAGCCGTTTTTCGAGCGGCTGAAAGACACCTCCGACCCGGGCAAATGGGCCCGCACGGCGTTCGAGGTCGAACGCCTGGGCACCAATGCCGACCCGGCGATTCCGCTTTTGTTGGCTGGGTTTCAGCACACCAACGACCGGATCCGCCTGGCTGCCGCCAGGGTCGTCGGGCAGCTTCGTCGGCAGCCCGAGCTTTGCCTGAGGCCGCTGGTCTCGCTGCTCGATTCGACAAACAAGAATTCCCGACGCACCGCGCTCGATGCCCTGGGCGACTTCGGCCCGGCGGCCAAACCCGTGGCGCCGGAGATTGCCCGTTACCTGAGCGATCGAGACCCTGGCGTTCGGGTTCAGGCCACCAATGCGTTGCGCCTGGTTGACCCCGATTCTCGCTGGCTGCGGGCGAAACGATTATGACCTTTTTGCCGGTTGTCGGGCGCGAATTGCGCGTCGCGGCGCGGCGGCGTCTGACCTATTGGGGGCGCGCCTTGGCCGTGCTGCTGGCCATCGTTATTGGCGTGTTCGTCTATTTGGCCAATTATAGGTCAGGGCCGCGGGATTTCGCGGAGAGCCTTTTCGCCACCCTGATCTGGCTTGCGACCCTTTACTGTCTGTTCTCGGGCGTCAGTTTCACCGCCGATTCGTTGAGCGAAGAGAAACGGGAGGGGACGCTTGGGTTGCTGTTTCTGACGGATCTCAGGGGCTATGATGTCATACTGGGCAAGCTGGCGGCCACTTCGATGAGCGGGTTTTGTGCTGTTCTGGCCCTGTTTCCAATGTTGGCGATGCCCCTGCTGCTGGGGGGCGTAACCCTCGGCGAGTTTTGGCGCGTGGTCCTCGTATTGGTCCTGACGGCGCTCTTCTCGCTGACCGCCGCCATCCTTGTGTCCGCCCTTAGCCGCAGCCGGCGCAAGGCCAGGGCCGGGGCCTTTTTCCTGCTCCTGTCGTTCGGGGCCGGTTTGCCGGCCGCGGCGGGACTTATCCTGCTCCTGACCCCTTCCCATCGGAGCGCCCTGGCCGAGCACCTGCTCGTGCCCAGCCCGTTCTATGCCTTGGTCCAGGCGGGCGACTCCTTTTATCGGGGCGGGATGCGGCATTTTTGGTGGTCGGCCGGGTTGATTCACGGGCTGACCTGGCTGTTCCTGTGGCTGGCGGCGCTGGTCGTGCCTCACTCGTGGCAGGATCGCCCGGCCGAGGCGCGGGGACAGCGCCTGCGCGAGGCCTGGCAGAACTGGGTCTATGGCGATGCCGGGCAACGCAAGTCGTTCCGCGCGCGGTTGCTCGGCGTCAATCCCATCTGCTGGCTGGCCGCCCGGGCCCGCATCAAGCCGGTCCTCGTTTGGGCTGCCATTGCCATTGTGGCAGGATTTTGGGCCTGGGGTTGCGCGCTCGCGGGCAGCGAGTGGTACAACGAGGGCGTCTATTTTCCGACGGCCATTCTCCTGAATTCGATGCTCAAACTCTGGGTGGCGTCGGAGGCCGGCCGGCAGTTCGCCGAAGACCGGCACTCGGGCGCCCTCGAGGTGGTGGTCTCGACTCCGCTGAGCGTGAAGGAGATGCTGCGGGGGCAATGGCTGGCCCTGCGGCGGCAATTTCTCGGACCGTTGTTGGTGGTCATTGCCGTGGAGCTGATCTTCCTGGCCGCCTCGCTCGAGCGGGAGTCGTTTCGGGCCCAACCGATCAACCCGGTTTTGTGGCTGGCCGGCATCGTGATGCTGGTCGCCGATGTCGTGGCCCTGGGCTGGGTGGGGATGTGGGAAGCCATGACCGCCAAGAAGCCCAACCATGTCACCGGCAAGACCATCGTCCGCATCCTGGTCGCGCCGTGGGTTTTGTTCATTGCGATTGCGATTCTGAGCGCCTTCCTCCTTGAAGACGCCCCGCCGCCCTCGCCGCTGAACTGGCATTTCTTTGTAGGGTTATGGCTGGTTCTGGGTCTCCTGACCGATGCCGGTTTCAGTGTTGGGGCGGCCGTGCATTTGCGGCGCAGCTTCCGGACGCTGGCCCTCCAGCGCTTCGCTCCCACCGCCTCGCCGCTCGGCCGGCTGTTCGGCCGGCCGTTCAAAGCCATCCGGACGCGGGTGTAGAGGGGCGAGGGGCGAGGGGCGAGTGTCGAGGGAACGAAGCGCCGCCACTCGTCACGGGTGCGATTAAGAGCGTCGGGCATGCGCCCCGGAAGTTTTGTCCCGGAGGGACATCTGATAATAGCCCGGCGTTTCAACGCCGGGGAGGCCAGGACAGAGACCCTCGTCCCGAAGGGACGGCTATTCTCGGAAGCCCCTTCGGGGCAAAGAGGTGCGGCGAGCTGACCGAGAGTTTTAACCGCACCCGTGCCGAGTGTCGAGGGTCGAGGGAACGCCGTCCGCCCCTCGACACTCGACACTCGCCCCTCAGGCCAGTTTCCCGCCTGCGAGGATGGCGGCGCCGAGGGCGCCGGTGAACTGCGGCAGTGGGGGCACTTGGATTGGGCAGGAGAAGGCCGTTTCCACCGCCTGGACCATGCCCGGTTGCAGGGCGACGCCGCCGGTGAAAAAGACCGGCGGCTGGATCGAGCGCCCGGCCAGGGCCAACACGCGTTGGGCGATGGCATTTTGCACGCCGGCGGCAATATCCGGCGGCGACACCCCTTCTGCCAGGAGACCGATAATCTCCGTTTCGGCGAAGACGACGCACATGCTGCTGATCAGGGCCGGTTTGGTGCTCTTCCGGCTCAGGGCGCCGAGCGTGAGGAGGTCCACCTCCAGCCGGGCGGCCACCAGTTCCAGGAACCGGCCGCTGCCGGCGGCGCAACGGTCGTTCATGGCAAAGTCGCGCACGCGCCCGCCGTTTTCCAGGGCGATGCATTTGCTGTCCTGGCCGCCGATTTCGATGATGGTATGGGCCTCGGGCGCCAGGTGATGGACGCCCTGGGCGTGGCAGGTGATTTCGGTGATGGTGGTCTGCGCGAAGCGCACGGCCTTGCGCCCGTAGCCGGTGGCGACAATGGGGCCGAGCCTGGCCCGGTCCACCTGCGCCTCGTGGCAGGCGCGCTCGAGCACCTCCGCCGCCAACCGTTCCAATTCCATTCCCTGGTTGGCCAGCCCGCGGCCAAGGACCCGGCCCTTTTCCGTGTCGAACAGCACCACCTTGGTCGAGCGAGAGCCCGCATCGATGCCCGCGCAGATCATAGTTCGGGGCCGAGCGGGTCGCGGGTTTTTCGTTCCGCGCTTTGCCCGGCCAGGAACTTGCGCCAATCCTCCATTCCCTGGCCGGTCCGGGCGGAGGTCTCGAACAGGCGCGCGCGCGGCGCGATGCGGCGGAGATTGGCCAGCGCCAGGTCCCGGTCGTAGCCGCAGGCCCCGGCCAGGTCGATCTTGCTGGTGACAACGACGTCCGCCCCCTGAAACATGGGCGGGTATTTCAACGGCTTGTCTTCGCCCTCAGTGACGGAAAGCAGGACCACGCGCAGGTCTTCGCCCAGGTCGTAGGCGGCGGGGCAGACGAGGTTTCCGACATTTTCGATGAGGAGAAGCTCGAGGCCCTCGAGGTCGAGTTGGCCGACGGCGCGGGCGACCATCCGGGCTTCGAGATGGCAGATGGTGCCGGTCGTGATCTGGACCACCGGCGCGCCCGTCTCGCGCAAGCGTTGCGCGTCGTTGTCCGTGGCCAGGTCGCCCACGATCACGCCCGCCTTGAGCTGCGGCGCCAAGGTCCGCACGGTCTCCCGCAGAAAGCTCGTCTTGCCCGAACCGGGAGCCGAAAGGACGTTCAGCACCAGCAGCCCGCGGGCGCGGAAGAAACCGCGATTGCGTTCGGCCAGGCGGTCGTTTTGGTCCAGGATCGCCCGGCGCACCTCGACGGTGCGGCGCGCCTCCGCCCCTTCGGCAGGGGAAGAATCGGGGCTGGCGGTTTCATGGGAATGAGGGTGAGAGTGGGAGGCCTCGTGGCTGTGGTCGTGGCCGGGGTCGTGGTCGTGCTCGTGCTCGTGGTCATGGTGGTGCCCGTGGCCCCGCTCATGCTCATGTTCATCGGCGTGCTCCCGGGCATCGTGGCCAGCGCTCACGCTGATGGTATCCTCGGCAGTCGAGCCGCATCCGCAATTCTCACACATCACTCAATCTCCAGAGAGGCCACTTCCAATTCCCGGCCGGCGCGGAGTTCCCCGGTGGGCCTGCCGCAGCCGGGACATTCCGCAAACAGATCGTCGGAGACAAATTCGCGGCGACAGTCGGCGCACCAGAACCGAGCCGGGACCGGCTCGATGGCCAACTCCGCCTTTTCGGCCAGGGTCCCCGGCGCCAGGGCCTCGAAGGCAAACTGCAGCGCGTCGGGCGCCACGCCGCTGAGCGCGCCGATGCGCAAGCGAATGACCAGCACTTGCCGGGCCCCGGCTTGCCGGGCCTGGTCCAGCACCAGGCTCAACGCGCTCTCCATAATCGATAGCTCATGCACGGTTTTCTCCGGCCAGTTCTGTCTATTGCGCCAGGCCCCCTCTGGCAACGGATCGGCGATGGGTGAGGGTTGGTTACTTCTCCTCCTCGCCCCGGCGTCCCGCCAGCTTATCGATCTGGTAGAGGCCATTGTGGCTCTCCCCCACCAACTCGAGCTTGGCGATGAAGTCGGTAACCGTTTTTTCCTCTTCGACCTGCTCGTCCAGGAACCATTTCAAGAATGAGAGGGTCGGGTAGTCTTTTTCGTTCTGGGCCAGTTCATAGAGGCCGCAAATGGCGGCGGAGACCTTCTGTTCGTGGCCCAGGCTTGCCTGGAAGCTCTCGAGCGGCGATTTGTAGTCCAGCTTAGGCTCGGGCAGGCCCTTGAGGACGACCCTGCCGTTGCGCTCGACGAGGTAATTAAAAAACTTGCGGGCGTGTTCGAGTTCCTCGTCGCTCTGCACCCTCATCCATTTGGCGAAACCTGTAAAGGCGGTTTGCTCGAAATAAGCGGCCATGCCCAAATAGGCATAAGCGGAGGAGAACTCGAGATTGATTTGTTCGTTCAGTGCTTTTTCCAACTTGATTGGCAATTTCATGACGTGAAAAGTACATGACCTCGGGGATTTAGCAAGCTTGCGCCCCGCGACGACGTGCAGTTGGGCGCATCCCACCTTTGTCGACCTCCCCCCAAATCTCATCAACACCCTGCTTCACAACGCTTCTTTGGAAAACTGCGCCGCCAGTTCGCGAATCTTCCGCAGGTCCAGTTTGCCGGTGCCGAGCATCGGCAAGGCCTCCACGCGATAGAACTGGTCGGCGCGCGGCTTCCAGAGATTGGGCAGATCGGACTGCTGCAGCTTCGCGAGGAGCTCCGTCAATTTCGCCTCGGCCAGCTTGTGCAACACGACCAGTCGTTCGCCTTTCTTTTCGTCCGGCAGGCCGGTAACGACGAACAATTGCTCCGTCCCTCCGGCCAGTTCATGCAGCTTCTCCTCGACGCGGCCGTGCGGGACCATCTCTCCGCCGATCTTGCTGAAGCGGCTCAGGCGGTCGGTAATCTGGAGGAAACCATCCTCGTCCAGCGCCGCTATGTCGCCGGTGGCATACCAGCCGTCGCGCAGCACTTCCTGGGTCTTCTCCGGGCGGCCCAGATAACCCTGCATCACATTCGGGCCGCGCACCAGCATCAGGCCCGGTCGGCCGAGCGGCACGGGTTGCTGCGTCTCGGCGTCCACGATGCGCACGGAAACGCCAGGCAATGGATGGCCGATCTTCCCGCGCTTGGCCCCAACCTGGCGGAAACCCGCCGAGCGAAAATCATGCGTGTTGACCGCCACCGCCGGCGCGCACTCGGTGGTGCCGTAGGCCTCGAAGGGCCGGATGCCGAACTGCTCCTCGAACGCCGAGGCGAGCCGCTCGGGCAGCTTTTCCGCGCCCACGGCCACGACTCGCACGCTGCCGAACTGCTCCGGCGCGCAACCGCGCATGTAAAGCTGCAGAAACGTCGGCGTCGCCAACACGAACGTCACTTTGTAGTCGCAGACCAATTGGCCTATCGTTTTGGCATCCAGCGGATTGGCGTGATAAACCGCCCCCACCCCCAGCACCGCCGGCAGACAAAGTGTGCCGGTGAAACCGAACGAATGGAAAAACGGCAGGACGCCCAGGAAACGATCCCGCCCGTCCAGGCTGAACACCTGTTCCATCTGCTCGATGTTCGACCCGATGTTGTAATGGCTCAGCATGATGCCCTTGGGCTCGCCCGTGCTGCCGCTGGAGAAAATGACCGTCGCCAGATCGTCCAGCTCGACTTTCTTCGCGCGCCCCAATGCCCGCTCCAACCAACCAACGGGCAACATCCAAGCCAGGAAAAACGCCGCGAGTTTTTCCCCTGGACCCGGGTTCGCCGCGCGTTCTTCGATGAAAACCGGCTCGCACGGCACCGCGAGCTTCACCTTTTCAAGGAACGCCTTGGACGTGACGACGGTCTTGATTTCGCACTGCCGGATGCAGGAAGCCAGGGTTTGCTCCGAGACCGTGTAGTTCAGGTTCACCGGCACTTTGCCGAGCAGCATCGCCGCAAAATTGACCAGCGCGCCCGGCACCGAGGGCGGCAAGAGCAGCCCGACCATTTTCTGCCCGGCCCAAACCATTTTCAATCGCCGCGCAAGAAAGACAGCTTTCACCAGCGCCGAACCAAAGCTCACTTTGGGCGAGCGCGGGTCGGCCATCGCAAAGCGGAACGGATGCCGCCGGGCCGAGAGGACAAAGGCGCGCTGCAGCGGCAGGATATGCCCGCGGCGATAACGCCACGCCGACGCCAGCAGTTCCTGCACGGCCTGGCGAACCTCAGACGCCCTGGCGCGCGGCGGCATGGACGGGCCGAAGCTCACCGTAATCGGATACGGAATCCGCCGCGGCCACTTCCACAGGAAACGCCGTTTCTCGAAACTGAAGATGCTGCCCCAGACGCCGTCCAGGGCCACCGGCACGATGGGCGCCTCCACCTCCTTCATGATCTGCTCCATCCCCCGGCGAAAGGGCAAGAGCTGCCCGATGCGCGTGATTTGGCCCTCGGCGAAGATGCAAACCACCTCGCCGGCGCGAATGGCCTCGCCGGCGGTTCGCAGCGATTTGAGCAGGTCGCGCGGCCGTTGCGCCGACGAGATCGGAATGACCCCCAGGATGCGCGCGAATGGCTTCACCCAGGGCAACTCGTAAAACCCGGCGAACATCATAAACCGCACGCGCCGGTCCGTGGAAGCGATAAGCAACAGGGCGTCCACGAATGAAACGTGATTGCAGACGAACAACGCGCCGCCTTTCTCGGGAATATTGTCGCGACCGAGCACGCGCACCCGGTAGAGCGTGCGGGTGAGCAGCCAGAGACCAAACCGGAGCAGCGCGTCGGGCAGGAGCCACAAGACGTAAATCGTTCCGGCCAGCGTGGCTGCCGCGGTGATCACAAAGACCGTGGACGGACTCAGATGCAGAACGACGGTAACCAGGGTATAAATTCCAGAGGCCGCCTCGATGCCCACAAACGAAAGCAAATTGGCCGCCGCAAGCACACCCCCTTTGCTTTCCCGATCCGGACGATGCTGCAGCAACGCGGCAATGGGGACGATGAAAAACCCGCTGAAGAAACCCAGCAGGGACAAATCCACTGCCACGTTGGCAAAGGACAGTCCGCGCCGCCCGAGCAGCGCGGCGAACACCGTCATGCCGATGGAACCCAGCGGGATGAGGCCGTATTCGATTTTGCCGCCGGAAAGGTAGCCCGCCGCAAAGCTGCCCAGACCGATGCCAATGGCCGTGGCGGCCTGAAGATAACTGCTGGGCCGCGGATCGGAAATGTTGAGCACGTCTTTCGCGTAGATGACAATGATGAATTGAATCAGCGCGGCGATGGCGAAGAAGTAAGTGTTGCCGAGCGTGGCCAGCCAGAGCACGCGATCTTTGCGGATCAGCTTGATTTGTCCCCACAAGTCCGCGAGAAAATTGGGGCGGAATTTTTTCGCCGGATCGGCGGCGGGCACTTTGCTGATGCCGAAGCTCGTGAAAAATCCAAATCCCGCCAGCGCGATCAGCACTACGCCGGACCAAGCCTGTTGTCCGGCAAAGGTTTTGCACAGCCGCGCGCCGACAACCGTCCCGCCGATGATGGAAACGAACGTGCCGAGTTCCAGGACGCCATTGCCCCAGGAAAGTTTTCTCTCCGGCAGCAGTTCCGGGAGCAGGCCGTATTTTGACGGGCCGAAGATCGCGCTGTGAACCTCCATCAGAAAAACGCAGGCGATGGCAAGGTAAAGCCGGTTGGCCGCCAACCCGCCCAGCGCGAGCAGCATGACAAAAATCTCGAACACCTTGATGCCGATGGTAACGGACCGTTTGCTGAAACGGTCCGCGAAATAACCGCCGGCCATGGAAAAAAGAATGAACGGGAGGGCGAACAAAGCGCCCACCACGCCGACAAGTTGGTCGCGTTTGTCATTGGAGAACCCCATGCCCGTGATCAGCGAAATGACCAGCCATTTCAGGACGTTGTCGCTGAAGGCGCCCTGGAATTGCGTGACGAACAGGCACCAGAAGCCGCGTTGCCGGGCCTCGGGGGCCGGGTCGGTGCCGGGTTTCATGAGGGTTGGCGGGTGGCGCGGGGGGCGGTCAGTTTGGCGAGCACGAGATGCGTTGGCACGAATGCCAGCGTGAACAAGGCCAGGAACCAGACAACCAGATAGAGGCCCGGCGGCATCCGCGTCTGCGGATGGGCATCATCGAGGCCAAACACGTAGTTGACATTGCGCGGCCATTTCGGGTCCGCCAGGGTTGCGCCCGCCGGTGGCAGCAGGAAAAAGGCGACGAGACACAACCCGCAAGCCAGCGCGGTCCAGAGCTTGAAGGCGCGCCGGTCATAGCCCAGGCGGAAAACCAGGTAGCCGAGCAGGAAGGGAAGCCAGCCGTGAAAAAGCGAAAGCCCGCGCAGGAAGAGAGAGTGATCCGCCGCGAACATGTAGCCCGTCATGCCGGTCAGGTGGAGACCCAGCAACTCCCCGCCAAAGTCCACGCACCAGAAGAATTGCGGAACCAGGATGCCAACCGCCGCCATGGAGGCCAGCAGTGCGTTATCCATCCAGATGGCGAACAAGGCCAGGAACAACGCCGCGTCGCAGAAGTAGATAAAATTCGTCGGTCCGTAGTTCGCCAGGTAAACCGGCACCAGCACCAGCATGAAGGCGGTGTAGGCCCACTTGAGCCATGCCGGCACCCGCGGCCTGTCCAAGGCGCTTGTTGACAACGGGCCGGTTTCGGCAACTGCGCTTGGTTTCATGCCTTCCACATTCTCACCTGGCTGATCGGCGGTCAAATTGATAAAAACAGAAGCACCATTGATTTGTAAAGGGGTCGCCCATCAGGGCGTGTGCGCCTAACGACTTTGTCAGTGGCGCTCTGGTTCGGTCACGGCTGCGCCATTCTGATCCGCGTTGAATTCGTCGGCGTGGTAGGAGCTGCGGACCATCGGACCGCTGGCGACATGGACGAAGCCCATGGCGCGGGCGCGCTGGCCGTAAGCCTCGAATTGGGCCGGGGTGATGAATTGGAAGACGGGGATGTGCTCGACCGAGGGCTGAAGATACTGGCCCAAGGTAAGCAGGTCGCAGCCAACGCGGCGCAGGTCGGCCAGGGCGGTCTCCACTTCGGCCTCGGTCTCGCCCAGACCGAGCATCAGGCCGGACTTGGTGTAGATGCTCTCGGCGCGTTTGCCCTTCACTTTGCCCAGGACACTCAATGAGCGGTCGTAGGTGGCACGCGAACGAACCGCCGGCGTGAGACGCCGCACGGTCTCGAGGTTATGATTGAAGATGTGCGGATTGCCCGACAACACGGCGTCGATCGCGGCGTCGCGATCATTGAAGTCGGGCGTCAGCACCTCGATGACAATCCCGGCATTGAGGGCGCGCACCGCCTGGATCGTCCTGGCAAAATGGCCGGCCCCGCCGTCGGGCAAGTCGTCGCGGGCCACGGCGGTGATGACGACATGCCTGAGACGCAGCCGGCGGGTTGCCTCGGCCACACGCGCCGGTTCTTGCGGGTCCAACGGGAGCGGTTTGGCCGTCGTGACCGCGCAAAAACGGCAGGCCCGCGTGCAGCGGTCTCCTCCGATCATGAAGGTGGCGGTGCCCTTCTCCCAACACTCCCAATGATTGGGACAGCGGGCGCTCTCGCAGACGGTGTGCAGCTTGAGTTCCCCGAGAAGCGCGCGCGTCTGGGCAAAACGGTCGCTCGTCGGGAGCCGGATGCGGAGCCATTCCGGGAGCCGCGGACGGGCCCCGGGTTCAGCGAGATTCGATCCGTGCATTCTTCTTCTCCAGTGTCTTCCAAAACTCAGCGAGCTGGTCCGGACCGAAGTCCGCCAGGACTTGGCCATCCACCTCCAGCACCGGCGCCAGGTCCTGGCCGGAAAGCCGGATCATATCGTCGTATGCAGCCTCGTCCCCAATGACATCGATCTTCTCGTACGCCACGCCATGATTATCCAGCCAGTGCATCGCCTTCTGGCACCACCCGCAGTACGGTTTGATAAAAAGGCGTATCCGTTTCGGTTTCACATCCATACTCTGCCGGAGGTTGGCCGAATTATCAAATCCGGAGTGGAACCTCACCCTCGTTGGGCGCAGACCTGTTTTTGGGAGTTGGTTTTGTTGGGCAGCCCGTTTCCCCTCGCCCCGGCCCTCTCCCCATCGGATGGGGAGAGGGAGCAGCCAGCGGCGGCTCTCGAGCATTCCCACACCGCTGGATTCGTCGACCGACTGGCGAAGATTCTCCCTCTCCCTCGGGGAGAGGGCCGGGGTGAGGGGAAACGGGACGCTCCAAATCCAGCAGGCGCTCAAATCATGCCGCGCCGATCAGGGCCACGTACTGGTCGGCGCTCAGCAATGTGTTCAACTCTTCCGGACGGGAGAGTTTGATCTTCCAGATCCAGCCTCCGGCCCAAGGCTCGGTGTTGACCAGGCCTGGCTCATCGGCCACGGCCCGGTTCACCTCGATAATCTCTCCGCTAAGCGGGGAGTAGATATCGCTGGCGGTCTTGACGGATTCGACAACGGCGCAGGCCTCGCCGGCTTTGACCTGCCGGCCCAGCGCCGGCAGTTCGACGAAAACGACATCGGTCAACTCATGCTGCGCATGGTCGGTGATGCCGACCGTCGCCACCTCGCCGGACAACCGCACCCATTCGTGTGACTTCGCGTATTTTAAATCCGAGGGAACATTGGCCATATAGAGATGATATAATTGGTCGTCAATCAGGTTTTCGGTAAAACGGTTTAGGCACCACCAGGGCCGCGGCGCGCTGGCCGCGGATTTCGATGCCCAGGGGTGTCTGGGGCTGGGCGAATTGCGCGGGCAGGCAGGCCATGCCCAGGCCGATGCCCAGGGAGGGGCTTTGGGTGCCGCTGGCCACCTCGCCAATTTTTTCCGCCACGGCGCCCTGGCTCCAAATCGCGTAGCCGGGGCGCGGCGGCGGAGATTTGCCGGCCATCTTGAAGGCCACAAGCTTCCGGCTGACTCCTTTGAGTTTCTGCTCAGCGAGCGCAGGCCGGCCGATAAATTCGCCCTTGGTCAGGGCGACAAAGAAGCCCAGCCCAGCCTCGAGGGGAGTAGTGGCTTCGTCCAATTCGTGGCCGTAGAGCGGGTAGCAGGCCTCGGTGCGCAGGGTGTCGCGGGCCCCCAGGCCCGCCGGTTTCAGCCCGTGCGGCCGGCCTAGCTCCAGCAGCCGATTCCATACGGCTTCGATGACCTCGCCCGGGGCGACAATCTCGAACCCATCTTCCCCTGTGTAACCGGTGCGGGAAACCCAGACCTGCCGCCCGGCGAACTGGGTGCGGGCAACCTGGTTCTTCTTGAGCTCGGTGGGGAGCCCAACGGCGGCGCCACCGGTCAATGGGCCGGGAAAGCCTGCGTTGATGAATGCGGCCACGCGGGGGCCTTGCACCGCCAGCGCGCCGGTGGCCTCAGAGGCGTCTTGGAGCCGGACCCCGGCGCGGGGGCCCAACCGGGACAACTGCTCTTGCAGCCAGGCCACGTCGTTGGGAATGCGGGAAGCGTTGATGATGAGCAGGTATTCAGCAGGGCCGAGGCGGTAGGCATAAAGGTCGTCGATAACTCCGCCCTGTTCGTTGCACATCAGCGTGTATTGGCCGTGGCCGGGCGCCAGCTTGCGCAGGTCATTGGTCAGGACCTGGTTCAAGAAGGCCTCCGCCTGGGGCCCGTCGATCCAAACCTCGCCCATGTGCGAGATGTCGAACAAGCCGGCGGCGTGGCGGACGGCCAGGTGCTCGTCGGTGATGCTGCTGTAGTGCACCGGCATCTCCCAACCGCCAAATTCAATCAGTTTCCCGCCCAGTCTTTGGTGAGCGGCAAAGAGCGGAGTCCGTTTCATGCTTCATTCTTCGGCTGCGCGCCCCGATCCAAGAGCCGGCGCACCAGCGCGACCAGTTCCGTGTTGTCGAACGGTTTGGTCAACTGCGCATCGAACCCCTGGGCGGCCGCGGCCCGGGAGCCCTGGTCGCATTCCGGAGGCAGCCCGCTCAGGCCCACGGCCCGAACCCCCGCGTCCACCGCGCGAATTTGCTCCAAAGCAGCCCGCCCGTCCAGTTTCGGCATGGCCCGGTCGAGAATGACCAGGTCAAAGGGACCTCGCTCGCGAAAGAGCTTCACCCCATCCTCCCCGTCGCAGGCCTCAGTCACCTCATAACCCCGGTAAGTCAGCACCGCCCGAACCAGGAGCCTGACGGATTCATCGTCCTCGACCAGGAGGATGCGCTCAGAACCTTCCAGCGAAGCCGGCTGGGCCGCCCCGAGCCCTTCGGCAGACCCGGCAGGCTTGAGTTCCCGGGTTGGGAAAACGGCCTCGCGCTCCCCCGGTTCCTTGCCGCTAAACCGCAGTTCATTCGCCAGGAGAGCCCCCTCCCTGGCGCTGGTTTGGGCTTGCATCAGGAACCTTCGGGCTTCGGGCTGCCCCGGAAGAGCCAATGCCAGATCCAGACTGGAATGGATGCTCGCAAAAATATTGTTCAACCGGTGAAGCATTCTTGGCCAGTCTGGCTCCCGCGGCGGCGGTTGCGGCCCGGGCACTCTCTGGGAGGGCGCGCTACTCGACTGATCGGGCATGCTCATGCGGCAATTATGCTTGGACGCCCGAGTATTCCAAGACAAAATTGGTAACTGTTCAGGTGGGAGGGTGGGGCAGACCTCTGGTCTGCCGGTTAGCCGGGCCTCTGGCCCGGTGTTCCGACTGCACCAGGTTCACGGAGCCGGAGGCTCCGTGAACTGGCAGACCGGAGGTCTGCCCCACACCTGAACAGTTACCAAAATTGAATTGTCTTGGCCCGTGATTCCCTCATCCTGTCGGCGTCTTCGGACCCTGTACTCTATGGAAAGGTTCAATTTGAACGTCTATGGGCAAGATGTGACGCTGAGCATTGATTCGCGCCTGTACGACCCGAAGAACACCACGATCCTGGGACCGCACGATTATTTCGCGCCAGGCACGGATTCGACCCTGGAAATAATCTTGTCTTACGGCAAGCGCCGGCGCGCCTTCGCGGACGATGATTTTGTCCAGATTACCCATTACCGCGGCAAGGCCGGCAGCCATATCATCCGCCAGTTGGTATGTTACCTGGCCGCGTATCACAGCCGGGCCTTTGACATCCTGCATGGCACCGGCCTGCTGGTGGACTCGCGCAAGAACCTGGGGGTTTTATTGGTCGGCGCAGCCCATTGCGGCAAGAGCACCCTCAGCGCGAAACTGGGCGACATCGTCATGGACGATGACCTCATGCTGGTGACCAGAGACAAGATGCGAGTGGCCGGCAAAATGGGTTTTGTCACTTACAAGCGCCTGGAAAGCGGAAGAAAATATCTTACGCCGCTGCCCAACGGGGTCAAGGAAGCGGATCTTGGCCTGGTCTTCCTCCTGGATAAAAAACAAGAGGGTGGAACCGTTCTGGACGTCGACAACACGATTCCGCGAACATACGCGGGGCTGGATGATTTGCCCCCGATATTGAGGAGAGCCTACCTGCGCCTGCCGCCCATCAGAGTCAACGCTCCCATTTTCAGGCTCGGGACCCACGGCAAGCTCCCGCAGACGCTCCAAATCGCACAATATATCATCGACCAGCACATCTAGAGCCCGAGCCGTCCACTCGTACTAGCCCGTCCCCGCGTATTCTTCCTCCGTGATGAGCTTCAGGTCCATCAGGATGTAATCATGCGTTACGGATTGCATGTCTTTCACATAACCCGGCCGGCAGAGCACGTTGCTAAAGCCCAGCAACCCGAACATCTTGATGGCCGCTTGCTGCTTATCGAACAGCTCGGCTTCCAGCCACATCAGGCCGCATTGCCTGGCGACATCAATAATCTCATTGACCATCTTGCGTCCGATGCCTTTCCCGCGGTATTCCGGCAGCGTATGGACATTGAAGCGTCCGATATGGCGCTTCCAGCCCCCCAGGTCCTGGTTCAGCGAGGCCAGGCCCACGATCTTTTTGTCGGCGAAGGCCAGCAAGTGCAGGGTGTGGCCGTGATCGATTTTTTTGCACCACCGGCGAATCACTTTTGGGTCGGAAATGCGTTCCTTGAGGAAAATGAGGTCCTCGCTCGGAAGGGCCTTGAAAAACGCGCACAGCGCTTTGTAGTCGGTCGAAACCAGCGGTCGCAGCGTGAGGCTCACCCCGCTCTTCAACGCCACGGCCTTCGGATAGCTTTCCAGTGCAGTTTCCATTGACATAATCAGCATTACTACACCCGCGCTGCCCCAAAAGAAAGCCTTTTCCGCTTGGGAGGCGTCAAAAAAATAAAGGTGGCAAGCTGCCTTGTTCTTTTGCCGCCCAGTTCGCAAGCGCCATGTGGCTTGCCGTGTCCGCCGTGGCGCTTCGGACGGCAGGCGGCAGGCAACCCTTTCAGCCGTGGGATTTCCACGCCTGCCGAACCGTGCCGCGTTGGCCCAGGGCGCTCGAACGTGCTTTCGGGTCATCCGCTTGGTCGTGAGCCTCGCCCGCTTATTTCAGCGTCTGTTCGGCAAGAATCTTCTCGAACATGTCATAAATCCGGTTCGAACGGCTTGGGCTTTATCCTGCCGGACTCATAATCCCGGATTGACCTCATTGCGCTTTCGTCTGCCATGATCTCCAGGGTCTCCAGAATCGCCTCCATCCGCTCTCTGGAGACGACAAACGCCACCGTGCGGCCGTGCCGGCAAACGGCGACGCTCCCGTTTCGTTCGGCGCGCTTGACCACCTGGGGCGCCTGGTCTTGAAGTTCACTGATACTTACAGTAGAATTCATTCCGATTTTCTGTACGACAACCTTTCCCGTTTGTCAACCAAGGCGGTCTAACTCCTCGCTGGCGATGCGCTGGGCCTTGGCCTCGGCCGTCTCCCGGCTCAATTCCCCGAAAGGGTGTTCGCCGAGCTGGCTCTCCGTTTCCTCAAGCATTCGCCTCTTGAACTCCTCGCTGCCCAGGCGCCAGCCGCGGTGAAGCGCTCGCATCAGGCGCAGGCCTGCCCCTGCCAGCCAGTTTTCTGGCAGACCTCAGCTAGCGTCTGAAAACCTGTATGCCGCAGATCTTGGGTTCATCGGCGGCGCCTTTGGTGAATTGGATGATGATGTTGCTGTCCGCGCCGGGCGTGATCGAGTCGAAATCCTTGACCAGGGCCTTGGCCTTGCCCGCCTCAGCGGCGATGTCAAGGTCCGTGAGCACCCGGCGGCCATTGATCGTCACGTTGAACTTGCGTCCGCCCGGGGAATGCTTGACCTCGGCAAAGTGCAGGCGAACGGTGTAGGCGGCCCCGGTCCTGGCGGAGATCGTATAGGTGGACTGTCCCCAGCGTTCAGTCTGGTAAACCGCAGCCGGGGCGGCATTGGGGGTTTGGGCATCGATGGCTTCTTTGGTCGAAGCGGTATTGCCGCCGCTAAAATCGCGGTCGCCAATGAATCCCTCGGCTGGGGCGCCGAAGCGGAAAAAGCCGAGCCGAGGGCCGCCGCAGTTGATGCTTAGGGTGTCGGCGGCTTGCGCAGGCGGGGCAGTCACGGCGCCGCTGACCTGCGCCTCGGCATTGGGAACGACCCGGACCGTCTTGCCGGCGGCGGGGGTGGGATTGGCCGTGACATTCCAGCCGTCCACGGCCAGGAGCGGTTCTTCGCCGCCGAGATCGGCAAGCGCCGCCTCGATGGTGAGGGCCTTGCTCTCGCCCGGCAGGAGCGAGAGGTAATTGTCGCTGTAGAAAACCGGCAGCACCCGTTGGCCGGAGCGAGCTTTGCGCAACTGGAGATGGGCCATCAAGGCGATGGCCTTGGACGGATTCTCCGCCACAACATTGAGCAGGCAATTGCCGTCCCGCTCCTGCTTGAAGGCAGTGAGATCGAGGGCGACGGTCGGGAGCGAGTTGAGGGCCTGGAAATTATCCTGCTGCTTTGGGGTTGCGCGCCAATAGAAATTCTCCGAGAGGAGCCGGTCCTTTGCGGCAAAGAGTTCCAGCTTGACGAAGTGGACAGCCGAGAGGCGGTCTTCAGGGAACCGGATTAGGCCCGCGTCGGTGGCGGCGCTGGCGGGGGCGGTGACTGCTCGGGTTTGGAAGGCTTGCCGGGAGCCGTCGAGGTTATAGAGGGCGGTGTTGAGGGTGAGGCCCTCCAGCGGGCGGGGGGTGTTGTTGATGACCATGGCGTGCCAATCGTTTTGGTTCAACTGCACGTGAATCGGTTCGCAGGCCTTGCGCGTGGCGTAGAGGGAGGAGTTGGGTTCGAGGTCGTGGCTGTAGAGCTGCCACACGAAACTGGGCTGGGCCGGGTGGCTCATCCAGGTGATGACACCGGTGGCCGGATGGAAGAGTTTGGCAAAGCGCCCTTCGTAGAGGGCGCGGAAGCATTCGTAGTTGGCCAGTTGTGATTTGCGGACAAAATCGGCCAGGCTGGCGGGAAACCCGTAACGCTCGGCAATGATGTCGGCATAGCGGTCCCCTTGCTGGGCGCCGGCGCAGAAGTCGTGCTCGGCCCAGTCGTCGTTGATGACTTCCCAGTCTTTGGGGGGCATCATGGCCCGGACGGCCTCGAGCGTGGGGACGGAGATGGAGCCGATCTCGGTTTTGAAGGCCTCCCCGAAGGTGTAGAACTCGCGCGGGGTGCGCCAGTGGTATGGGCCGCCGGAGTTGACGCCGCGTCCGGAGGTGGAGCTGGGCTGGTAGAGGCGTTCCGGGTCCAGTTCATGGATGAGCTGTTGAATGCCCTGGCCGATGGCCGCAGGCGGATCGCCTTCGTTGCGGGCACACCACAGGGCGATACAGGGGTGGTTGCGGAAGCGGAGGATCTTTTCGCGCACGTTGGCCAGGTAGAGTTCGGTGTTTTCCGGCACGGGACCGTCAGCGGGGTGAGGCTCGAAGAACTCGTCCCAGAGCAGCAGGCCGTATTGGTCGCACAGGTCGCACAGGTCTTCGCTGGTGCTTTGGCCGACCCAGTTGCGGATGATGGTGTAATTGGCGAGCTGGTGCATGCGGACCGCGGCTTCGAGGCGTTTGCGTGGGATGCGTTTCATGGCTTCGTCTATCCCCCAGTCGCCTCCCTTGGCGATGACGGGAACGCCGTTGACGGACAGGGCGAGGTTCTCCGAGCCGGGCAACGTGTAGGTTATCTGGCGGACGCCGAACTTGACCTGGCGGGCGTCTGAGAGGGCGCCCTTTTGCACAAAAGCCAGCCGCAATTTGTAGAGATTCTGCGCGCCGAAGCCGTTGGGCCACCAGAGGCGGGGTTCTTTGAGGCGCAACGCCGGGTTGGCTGTTGGGGAGAAGGTTGCCTCCAGAGCCTGGCGCGGTTCCAGGCTCACGTCTTGTTCGAAGGTGCTCCCCTCGATGGCGCCGGTGAGGGTGCCTGCCTGGGGGCTGTCAGTCGCGTTGCGGACAGTGGCGTGAACTGTGAGTTGGGCGCTGTCTGTGCGGGGCATCGGCAGTTTGGACGTCACGTATGGGTCCTCGACGACTACCGGCCCGGTCGCCGACAGGGTCACATCCTGCCAGAGGCCGGTGTTCCGGTCGCGAATGGTGGGAATCCAGTCCCACCCGATGGCGCACAGGAAAGTCGGGCCGTCCAGGGCGGTGATGCCGCCGTTAGGCCCGGTCCCGCCGGCGATGGTTTTCTCGTGAGCCGCACCCGGGTGAGGCTGCGGCAGGACATGAACGGCCAGGGCGTTGGGGCTGCCGATCGTGACCTGGGAGGTAACGTCGAAAATGCCGCGCGCGAACGCGCCCTTGATTGTGCCGGCCTGGTTTCCGTTGACCCAGACCTGGGCGATGTAGTTGATTCCGTGGAAAGTGAGCCAGACCCGCTTGCCCGCGTAGGACTGCGGCGGCGTGAAAGTCGTGCGGTACCAGTAAGCGGCCCGGCAGAGGCTGTCCGGGATCGTTCGGTTATTTTCGCCGTAGAGCGGCTCGGGATAGACGCCGCCATTGGCCAGGCTGGTGAGAACGGTGCCGGGGACGGTCGCCCGGTGCCAGCCGGCCGGTTGGAAGTCCCTCCGGGAGACGGCTTCGCCGCCCTGCGCCACCAAGGCCGCATCCTGGAGCTCCCACCCGGCCGTCAGCCGAATGGGTTCAGCCGGGTCCTGGCTTGAGCCACCATGGGCCGCGAGAAAGCAGGCCGGCCAAACCAGCAACCCGGCCAGAAGTCGATTCGGCATCCGGGCCCGAGAGGGCCTCGTTGAGAGTGCGCAGCGGACGAACCAGGAATGGGCGTTGAAATGTGTTCTCATAGAAAAGACAGGTGGAAGGCCGCCGATACGAAGCTGGGAGCTATGCGCGCGCCCGCTTGCAAGCCAGCGGCTCCTGCAACCGGGGTGACGATACAGGACCGAGGTGATCGTAGCAAGAGCGAGATTCCGCAGTCGCGCCAAAGCCAGGGCCGATTCAAGATCGGGGGCGGGGACGGCTCGTCCCATGCTCGCTAAGATTTGACGCCGAACTCAGAGGCACGCCCCGGCCAAGTGCTTGTCCCGGAGGGACATCCGACAATAGCCCAACGTTTCAGTGCGCCGTGAACACGGAGCAGGACTCCCGTGGGAGAGAGAATCCCACCCGGCAACTGTCGCTCCGCCGGAAGCAGTCGGGACGCGCGTCGCTGGCAACGGCGGCGGGCGAAGCTCCCGATGTCAAAGGCTCGTGCAAGCGAGTCAGCAAGCGAGCAGGTCCTAATATGAGTGAACACCGAGCAAGCCTCGAAAAGGGCAATGCGAACGCCGACCCGCTTGAAACATGGGGAAGGCTGGCAGGGCACGGGAAGCGAGCGAAGAAGGCACCGCGTCCGTATCGCCGGGGTATGGGTGAGGACATGCGCGCAACGGAGACCTGCGGCAACACGGGAAACCCAACACGGTGGGAAGTCAAAGCTCCCAACCAGCAACCCGTGAGGGACAGGCTGGGCCGTGAGGGGTGGCGGAGAGGCTCGTATGAGCGAAGAAGCCGGGTAATGCCGGTGGAGCAAAGGGGCCTCAGTTCAAGGACGATGACTAAAGAGGGGAAAGCCCGGAGATTGGCATGAGCCTAACAACTCCAGAGGGTGTTTGGAACCTTCAGCAGTCATTACAGGCCAAAGCGAAGGCAAATCCGACGCTGCGTTTCTACAGCCTCTACGACAAGATTTGCCGCAGGGATGTGCTGGCCCACGCCTGGCAACGCTGCCGAGCCAATGGCGGCAGCGCCGGAGTGGACGGACAGACCATCGAGCAAATCGAGGCGCAAGGGGTGGGAGCGTGGCTGGATGAATTGACGGAACAACTCAAAAGCAAGACCTATCAACCGCAAGCCGTGCGTCGGGTGTATATCCCCAAAGCCGACGGCAAACAACGACCGCTGGGCATTCTGACCCTGCGAGACCGGGTAGTGCAGATGGCTTCGGTCATCGTGTTGGGACCCATCTTCGAGGCCGACCTGCCCGACGAACAATACGCCTACCGAGCGCAACGCGGCGCTCACGATGCCATCCGCGCCGTGCATGGGCTGGTCAACCGAGGCCATCGAGAGGTGGTAGATGCCGACCTAAGCGGCTACTTCGACACCATTCCGCACCACGAGCTGATGAAAAGCGTGGCCCGCCGCGTTAGCGACGGAGCTGTATTGAGGCTCATCCAGCAATGGCTGGAAATGCCCGTCGAAGAAACCGACGGACGGGGGCGCAGACGACGCACGACGGTCAACAAGGACAGTGGACGAGGCACACCCCAAGGAGCGCCGATTTCGCCCCTTTTGGCCAACCTCTACATGAGGCGGTTCATCCTGGGCTGGAAGCAGCAAGGCTGGGAGGAACGGCTGGGAGCGCACATCGTGAACTATGCAGACGACTTCGTCATCCTGTGCCGAGGCTCGGCCCAGGTGGCGCGAGAACGGATGCAGAAAATCATGACGGTGCTCAAGCTGACCGTGAACGGGAAGAAAACCAAGACCTGTCAGTTACCCGAGGAAAGTTTCGACTTTCTGGGGTACACGATAGGGCGGTGCTACTCGACCCGAACTGGCCGCGCCTACCTGGGGACTCGACCGGCAAAGAGGCGCATCCAGCGCCTCTGCACCGACGTGAGCGAGCAAACGCGAAGGTCAACGCTGGGAAAAGCAGCAGAAGACATGGTTGGAGGTCTGAACCGCAAACTGCGTGGCTGGGCCAACTACTTTTGTCTGGGACTCGTGAGCAAAGCCTATCGGGCGGTGGACAGCCACACCCGGCAAAGGCTCCGTCGATGGTTATGCAGAAAGCACAAGAAAGCCGGCAGTGGGATGGGAGCCTATCCCGACGAGTATCTCTATGGGCAACTCGGCCTGCTCCGCCTGGAAAAATTAACTGCGAACCTGCCATGGGCGAAAACCTGAGCACCTTGTCCGGAAGCCGGATGCGGGAAAACCGCCCGTCCGGTTTGATGAGCGGGATGTGGAAACGGAAACTCTCCGAGCTCACCGCGCCACATCCCGACTCCACACGCCGGGTGGGCGAACCCAAAGAGTAGGTCCGTCCCGTAGGGACGGCTGAAAGCAAGGAGTATTCTCAGTCGTCCCTTCGGGACGAGAGTCCCATTTCTCGCCTCCCCGGCGTTGAAACGCCGGGCTATTATCAGATGTCCCTCCGGGACAAAACCTCCGGGGCTCGTGCCCGGCGCTTTTAATCGCACCCGTTTTGCCTT
>Ga0187857_10001370_pt1 | contig 25219 bp, 25 predicted proteins | sample June2016WEW_8_10_FD_132984 | JGI IMG/M metagenome (GOLD analysis project Ga0187857, IMG submission 132984) | Peatland microbial communities from SPRUCE experiment site at the Marcell Experimental Forest, Minnesota, USA - June2016WEW_8_100 | ecosystem: Environmental > Terrestrial > Soil >... | reverse complement strand
TTGGTGTCCACCGAGCCGCAGCGTCCGGCACGCACGGGGCTCCCCGTCGAAGACGTCATACCTGAGCTACGCGCCGCGCTGGCTGGCGACGGCGTCGCTGTGCTGCAGGCAGAGCCTGGCGCAGGCAAGACGACGCTCGTACCGCTGCGGTTGCTCGACGAACCCTGGCTTGCCGCCGCCCGCATTGTCGTCATGGAACCACGCCGAGTCGCTGCTCGCGCCGCGGCGGCTCGGATGGCGAATCTGCTCGGCGAAGAGGTCGGCGCGACGGTCGGGTACGTGACTCGAGACGACCGGCAAGTTAGCCGGTCGACGCGGATCGAGGTGGTCACCGACGGCATCCTCACCCGTCGACTGCAGCACGAGCCGGATCTGCCGGGGGTGGCGATGGTGATCTTCGACGAGTTCCACGAGCGGCGCCTGGAGGCCGATTTGGGCCTGGCGCTCACACTGGATGCGCGGAGCGGACTGCGCCCGGAGCTACGGGTGCTGGTCATGTCCGCGACGCTTGACGTCGAATCGCTCGCGGCCCTGTTGGGAGGAGCGCCTGTCATCTCCAGTCGCGGCCGGACGTACCCGGTCGCACTTCGCTGGAAGACTCCGCCGCGTCCCGGTCGCCTCGCGACGACTGTCGCCGCCGTGGTCAGCGAGGCGTTGCAGCGCGACGTAGGCAACGTGCTGACCTTCCTTCCGGGCGTCGGCGAGATCCGGGCGGTGGCGAGCGCGCTAGGTGACGTCACCGGCGTTCAAGTCATTCCGTTACATGGAGGTCTCTCCGCCGCGGAACAGGATCGGGTCCTGCGATCGGGGTCGCTTCGGCGTGTCGTGCTCTCGACCGATCTCGCCGAGACCAGCGTGACCGTCGAAGGCGTCGGCGTTGTGGTGGACGCCGGTCTGGCTCGCCGGCCCATGTACGACCCAGCGACGGGGCTCACCAAGCTCCGCACCGTCACCACCTCGCGCGCTTCAGCCGACCAGCGCTCGGGTCGAGCCGGGCGCACCGCGCCAGGCGTCGCGTATCGCCTGTGGTCGGAAGCAGACCACCTTGCTCGAAGCCTGTGGTCCGAGCCGGAGATCCTGAGCGCCGAGCTGGCGGCGCTGGTGTTGGAGCTGTCTGTATGGGGTGCGCGCGTCGCGTCGCTGCGATGGTTGGACCCGCCCCCGTCGGCTGCGGTGGCGACCGCCCGGCAGCTGCTTGAGGGGCTGGGGGCCCTCGAGGATGGGCGACCGACCAGTCTCGGACGGCGGCTCGTCGAATTACCCGTTCATCCTCGTCTCGGGCGAATGCTCGTGGAAGCGCCCCGCCACGACCTCCCGACCGCCGCGCTGCTGGCAGCGCTGCTGTCCGAGCGCGATGTCTTTGGACGCTCCACCGCGGACGGCGCGCTCTCCGCCGACGTGGCGAACCGTCTCGCGGTCCTCGAACGCGACGACCACGGGGAGCCGGCCCCGGTCGACCGCGCCGCAGTCGCTACCGTCCGGCGGCGCGCGGACGAGCTCATCCGACGCGTCGAGCGAGCGGCAGCGTCGGATCGCGCGTCGATCGAAACGCTGCCGCTGGGCGAGACCGACCACGACCCAGGCCGGCTGCTTGCCCTCGCGTATCCCGATCGAATCGCTCAGCGGCGAGGCGGTGGAAGGTACCGGTTGCGTCAGGGCGGCGGCGCGGTCCTCCCGGCGCACGATCCGCTGGCGAGCGCCGAGTGGTTAGTGGCTGTCGACGTGGAGGCTGGCGCAGGCGGAACTGGCCGGGCCGACGGTCAGATCCGTCTCGCGGCGGCGCTCGACCGAAGCGACGTCGAGCGGATCGGTGCTGCACACGTCCAGCGTGTGGTGCGTCTGGAATGGGACGAACAGCTCGACGATTTGCGGGCGACCGAAGAACGAACGCTCGACGCCCTCGTGCTCGACGCTGTCCGCGGTCCTGCTCAGCCGGGATCGAACACAACCGCGGCGCTGGTCGCGCACGCGGCTCGAACGGGCCTGACCGTCCTCGGTTGGACGCCCGCCTCCCGATCGCTGCAGGCGCGCGTGGGGTGGGCCCGTCGGGCCTTGGGTGAGAGCTGGCCGGACGTTTCCGACACAGAGCTCATCGCGAGCGCGCCGGAATGGCTGACGCCTGCGCTGAAGGGGGCACGCGGGCGATCCGAGCTCGCGCGCGTCGATCCGTCCGCAGCAATCCGAGCGGCGCTCAGCGGCCGGAGCGCCGAACTTGATCGCCTGCTGCCCGCCGCCCTCGAGCTCCCGGGTGGAAGGAGGGCCCCGATTGCTTACGACGGCGATCGGCCGCGCGCCGCGGTTCGGGTGCAGGATCTCTTCGGTGTCGTCGTGCACCCCGCGGTAGCCGGAGGTCGCGTACCGATCACGCTTGAGCTGCTCTCCCCGGCGGGGCGTCCGATTCAGATCACCGCCGATCTGCCGGGCTTTTGGAGCGGCTCATGGCGCGAGGTCCGTCGCGAGATGATTGGGCGTTACCCTAAGCATTCCTGGCCGGACAATCCGGCCGCGGCGTCACCTCCGTCGAGGCGAACCGGCGCTCGCCGAGCGAAGTAGCGCCGAGGTCGGGCGTTTCAGCCACGAGAACCAGGGCTGGCCGTTCATTGTCGCAGCTACTTCGTACCCTGAGGTGATGCCCTCATTGGTCGAAGAAAGCTCTCGGGCTGAACTTCGATCCGAGGCCCAGCGACACCTCGTCGTTCTCGCGGGCCGCCTCAGAGTCCGGACGAATGTTTGAGGTTAAGGAGACGAGAACGGTTTGTGAGAACGCTGGCCGAGATGGGGATATGCAGGATTCGCAGCTGAGTCGAGGTCGTCTCAATTACCCTCGTTTTCGAGAAAGCCTTCGAATCATTGGGCACGAAGGCGTCGATTGCATCGACGCCGTGCCTTATGTCATAAGCGACGATGATCCTCGTGTTCATCGGGACGAAGCCGGCACTCCTTCGGCGATTGCAACCTGCTCAGCCCGATAGCCGCTCACGATGCCTGCAACATGCCAGTCCGCTGTTCCTTGTTTGCAGAACGCGACAGAATACAACGCGGACCTCCGCGCTCCCGCTCGAGAGCAGTACCATTCTCCGGCCGTCGAACATTTCCGGTTGCATCACGTGCACGGCGCAACCGTCTCTGACGGCCTCCGCGACGAGAATGGAGGCTGGCGGCGCCGCGGCCAGGGCAGCCGGCACCGCGTAGGGGTATTGCATGTTGACTTTCCTTCCGCAAGAAGCGTTCGCCTTGCAGTGATTACCGCGATCTTTTGTCAGGAACCTTGACGAGGGAGGGACCGTCAGGTATCCTGACGGATTGATGGCTCCCCACAGGTACGCCTACCCGTTCGAGGAGGAGAGCGTGGCTCCCTCCGTTCTGCTCGACTTTGTCCTAAGGGAGCACGTCAGTGATCCGATTGCGACGCTGAGGGGAATTGGCCGACTTCAATCGTTGCTCAGTGACATCGAGGACGTGGCGGTACTCAGCGCGCGTGCGGACGACATCTCGTGGTCGAAGATTGCCGACGCGGTCGGCAGAAGCAAGCAGGCAGTCTGGGAAAAGCACCGTCCCGACGGGAACCCGTGGGTTGACAGAAAGCGGGTTCGTCTTTCCGACATCGGAGCGCTTCTTGACCGACTCAAGCCGCTCGCGCATCGACAAGGGTTGACACCCGAGGAGCAGCACGTCGAGGAGTGGCGGAGCGGCGTGAACCTTCTGCGCCGAGCGCTGACGGCCTTTCCTCGAGAGGAACTGCCCCTCTGCCGTGATTTGGCGCGAGAAGGCGCAAGACGCGTCGACGAACGATCGATGGTCGATCAAGCGACCGCCGAGGTGCAGGGCGCGCTCGAGTCGTTACAGCCGCTCATCCTCACGCCGGAGGACCTCAAGAGCTTGCGTGCGCCGCGGATCATTGTTGAGTAGTTCGCTTTGAGAGGCCTGGATGACGCAGTACGCGGCCGAACTCAGTGGTACATCGCGGCGTGAGGCGGGATCGTCGCCTGGATGACAGTTCCGCGATTGAGTGCGCGGTGTCAGGTCGTCTGCCGCTCAACCCCATCCCAGAGGTGCTGGGGTGATGTCGGCCAATCGAACCGCTCGACGCCGAGCGAGAACGCTGCTGGGTCCGTGACGCCAGCGACGAATTCGCTTCGACGGTCGTCGAAGTCTTCGAAGAACGGATCGTCCCATTCCAGGGGGAGGAAAATGGCCGCTGGACCGATGCGGACGATCACGCTTCGAAGAAGATGGGGGCGCGTCACCAGCGCGATCTCACGGAGATCGTCAGGAGACGAGTCGTCGTAGAAGATCGGCAGGGGATCGATCAACTGCTCGTTGGCTGAATGAAGCTGCTTGATGAGTACCTCGAAGGCGGTTTGGAGGGCGTAGACGTAGCCGAAGGTCGCAAATGCGACCAGGAAGGCTGCACGAATGAGCGAAAGATCAGCCAGACGCGGATTGCCTCGAATGGGGATCCGCATCGTGATCTCTCGCCCGGCTAAGGGAGTTTGTGCCCATCGCGACGAGACTTCAAGGTGTTCCTGAAGCCGTTCGGGATGGTTCTGACGTTCGATGGGGTCGAACCTCAGTCCTTCTGGGCCGATCGCGAGTCGGCCGCGCGCGAGCGTGCCCTCTTGAGTCGTCTCGACGTTCTCGTATACGGCAGTGCCACCCCGCGCGAGTTGCCGAGTGTTGTGGCGGTGTAGCAGCTCGGCGTCGAGCTGACTTCCTGACCGGCTGTTGCAAGCTCGGCAGGTCAGCGCGATCCCGCGACCCCCGATGCTTGACGGAGGCGCGTGCTCTACCGTGAGGTCCGTCGCGATCTGACTTCGGTCGAACGAGTCTCGGCAGAGGGGACAGACGTATTTGTCACCCAGTTTTGGGACGAGGAGCCGATCGAGTGCGGCAGCTCCTAAGTCAAACCAGCGGTGCTCCGTGGACCGTGCGGACATGTTGCTTAACGATTCCATCGCGGATCAACGTTCGCGCGGATGGACGAGCTCACGGCACTTGGTGGCGATTCCCGGCTGGTACACAGTGCTGTGTATCGCTTCGTGTGGTTATGAGCCGAGCGAGGACAGCCGGAAACTGACATACCCCGGTCGTAGCCTCTAGCCATGAGCAGCGAGGCGAGTCCAGCCGAGGGCGAGTCCCTTGATGGACTCGTCGCGCGAATCGATCAAGCCGCCGAGGGAGTAGGAAGTACGGACGAGGTCTGGGACCGGCTCCGGTTGCAGCCCAGCGAAGAGGGGAGCGCGACTGCACTCGTCGGCAAGGCCTTCCTCTACGACGAACGCTCTAACCGCCAGACGGATTCCGCCGCGCCGCACTTCGCCGAGTTCATTGCTCGGCAAAAGGCTGAACAGCAAAGGGCGGAAGAGCTGCGGGGGCTTGTTCAAGGCATGGTCCGGCACTTCCATCTCTACAACACCACCGAGGCAATCCGCCTCCCGGATGCGGATGGCGTATTTCCGGCGACGACACTGTGGCGAGCCTCTCTTGTCGTCGTAGATGCGAACACGCTGCGCAACGACATCATTTACGCCTGCCGACACGAGGGCACACCGACAACACTGGTCAATGGCGCCAACAGTCAGATGCTTCGGCTCTTCTGCGCTCGTCACGTTCTCGAGGAACTCCACGAGCACTACCAGGAGTGGTGCGAAGAGGACGTGCCGGTCGCCAAGTTCGTCAAACACTTCAAGACGTCATACGCGCCATTACTGCGGGCAGTGCGGCAGGTGCCGGACGGACTGTTATCGACCGAAGAGCAGGACCGAGTGGAGGTTCTCCGCGTTGACGATCCTGACGACATCCCGTCCGTCACGCTTGCGCTGTTGCTCCGAGCCTTTTACATGAGCGAAGACCTCAAGGCTTGCAGGGCGGTGTACGGACGCGAGTTCTCCAACGACGAGGTGCGAGCGTGGCGCGAGGTACTCGGCGCTGGCGGCGACGCGGGAGTCGTAGGCAGCCTCTTCCAGGTTGGAGCGATGCTCACCGGTGCCTTGGGCATGGGTGTCTGGGCCCTCTTCGACAAGCTGACCGGGAGCCTCAACCCGTGGATCAGACTGTTAATTGCCGGCGTGGTCATCGGTGGCGGGGGCTACCAGTACCACCGGATGCCAGAGGAGCGCCGAGACGGGGTCCGCAACGGTCTCGAGCAGGCGCTCAACGTGGCTGCGGCGTTCAGCGCTGAGTACGTTGCCGCCATCACCCGGATGAATCGCGCGCTGCCAGCGGCGCCGAGCCGGGAGCGGCTCGCTGGCGAGCAGCAGCGACGGAACGTGCTAACCCGCGCGTGCCTCCACGCTCTCGGCCGTGCGCAGGGTCATCAATCCGCGGTTGAGCTCGCTGAGCTACTGCCGAGCCTCGGAGTCGGCCAAAGCGCTCCGCTGGTACGCGAGGTGCTCTACAAATATCCCGGTTGCTTCGAGTCCGTCTACTCGGGGCGGTGGCAGGTGGGCACGGCGTTGGTTCGCGCTCCACGGGGCATCGACGAATCGAGCTGAGAGGAGCATGGAGTGGCTGACGATTCCGAGCCGTTGAACCCGAAGCTCATCGATGATGTGCGCAGCGCGATTGAAGACCTGACGCCCACGGTCTCTGACTACGTGGGTCAGTCACAGGACCTCGCGGAGCGGCACTGGAACGAGCACATGATACGGATGGCAGATGCTGGCGCCGTGGGTGGCGCAATGGCAGGCCAGCTGATTTCGGGCTACCGCTTCCTCGCCTTCAAGCTTGTTCTCGAACTGAGTGCTGCGAAGGGCGTAACTCCCGACGCGGCGCTGCGTGCCATCGGGAAGTGGACCACGCAGCTCGAGCAGCCGTAAAGCGGCGGTTCGGGCAACCTCTTCGACCAACGCAGGCCCTTGGCGTCGCTCCGCCCAAACCTCAGCCGTCCTAATCAACACCTGGGCCGTCTTTCAGGACGCCTGGATCGTTCACGAGAAGGGAGGTTCGCTATCGGCATCCGTGCTTGGAATCCCACAGATTGTGAAACCGCACTACTGGGAACTACGCGTGGGCATCGCCGGCATGGAATCGACGACACCGGAGGAGAGGTAGTCAGTCCACATGAGCGCCTGGCCAACGGTGGCACCAAAGTAGGTCCTTATGGTTGCTGGTTCCTTAGCTGGGTCAACGACAACGTGTTCGACCTGCAAGAGGTTGCCAGTGGTCGGATCGAGGATCACCTCCATGCAAAGACCCGCATACACAGGGCTCGCGATCCCGATTCCTCTTCGTCCGCTCCGATCTGTTTGCTTACCGAGGAGCTCCACGCCGTGCAGGCTCGCCATCACCCGATACAGAGCTGAGCGAAGCGCGGGCGTCATGCCGGTCTCGGGCGTGCCGAGGAGCGCGACTGCCATTTGAAAGGTGGCCGCCGCCGAGCCAGAGGGCAGGGAAACAAGGTCCCACCCGGGGGTCGAGCCGGCCACCGCGCAGTTGACGTTCATAGGACCACCTGTGGCAGCGAAACAGGTGAAAGCTGGATTTGGGAACCATTCGAGAATGGAGACGCCATCTATCTCCAAAAGGGAGGGAACATTAAAGCTGTTCTCAAGTGCCTTGAGTCTGTCAACTAGCGCGGGTGGATTGGTTGGCAACTTCGAGACGTCGAACGGCGGGACGCCTTCTGATACCGGTACGGCAACCATCAGTTGTGGCGGAACCGCCCGCGTCGACAGCGCCTTCGGAGGCGATCCTGCCGCCACCCAGTTCGCCCGGCTCTCCTGCGTCGTGAACCGGACGGGACCGACATTGTGAATGACCATCACGGCCGAGCCGTTCGAAGCCATCCAGAACTGGCTGTCGATCTTGTAGTCGAGATAAACCGGGTCAGCATAAACCGGGGTAGTGAGGGCGATCTCGCCGAGGTACGAGAGGCTGGAGGTCTTGTTGTAGAGGTACCGACCTGGCCCGAGCTTCAGTGGTGGTTGATCTGCCGCCGCAGTGGCAGCTTCCCGGAGCACTGCTGCCGCAGCCGGGATCGTCCCGTCGAGCGAACCAGGCAGCAATGCGATAACAAGCACGGTGACTGCCGCGACTGCTGTCAGGCCGGCCAGCGCCACGACTGTGCGTCTCTTGGCGCGTGGGGGCGTCCCGGCGATCCGTGCCTCGATCGCGCGTCCGAGCGGCGATTCGGCATCGGGCTGCTCGCTTAGGAATGCCGGGTTAGCTTCTCTGATCAAGGTGTCGAGGTTCATGGCGTCGAGGTCCTCCAGGTTTCGGATGATCGGGTGTCAGGTGCTCGAAACACATCGGCATCAGTCGGATGCTCAGACGGCATCGAGAGCTCGAGTTCTTTGGCAATGCGCTGTTTGGCGCGGTGGAGGCGAACGGCGACCGTATGAACGGAGCAGCCGAGGACCGCCGCTGCGGCCTCGTGTGTCAGCTCCTCCCATAGAACGAGCCGGAGAACCTCCTGGTCAGCTGGGCGAAGACGAGAAATGAGAACGAGTAGACGGTCGTGCAAGGGGTCGCGGATCGTTTCGCGCTCGACCGGTGGCTCGATTGCAATGCGGGCATCGAGTCGGACTCGACGCCAACGGCGCTTGCGATGCTCGGACACGACTCGCCGCGCCACGCCGTAGAGCCAGAGCAGATCGCCGGGAGGTTCCGGCACGCTGTCGATCCGTCGCCATGCGACCGCGAATACGTCCGCAACGATGTCGGCAACCTCCGATTCGGAGAACTCGCGTCGTCTCACGTACGCGAGCACCGTGCGGAAGTGTGTTCGGTAAAGCGCGTCACAGCGCGCCTCGGGCGGAGGGGTGTGAGCTTCGCTCATCCGGCCGGACGATCCGCGCGGAGGTCCATGCCTCTTTATGGTCGCGGGAAGCGCGAACCTCTCACTCACGTTCGACGCGCATGCCTAGAAGGGAATCGTCGGCGCCTACGGCGCAACGGAACCGAACGGCGGAGGCCTGGGTTCCTTTCCGAGAGTTCAGCCTGAGCGCCCTCACAGAGGCGATGGTACGGCACAGGCGATAATGAAATAGATCCGCCGCGGCGGAGCATCACTCGTTGCAAAGGGAGGTTCAGCGCGTAATTGATCGGTGTTCACCAGTCCGCCAATCGGGAATACGGCAGAGCTCATGACTTCCACGCCCATCTCAATCCCAGTCGGAGATCCGCGACGTCGGCCTTCCGACACGAACCCCACCTCGCTCTCTCGCCACGCGAGCGACATTTGGCCAGTCACCGCAAGAGCGACATAACGTTTCGTCTGGGTGGTCGCGCTAACGGGCTTAGCGGGACCAAGTGCCACCCAGACGGTTACGCGAGCGCCTCGGTGAGGCGAATCACGCTTCTCTTGTACCCAGGCATCACCTCACCAAGGTGAGGGTTGACGCACCTTTCCGCGGACTTGTGTGGTGCATGTGGTGCGAAATGTCCGTGGAGCGCGCTCCACGAAGGAACACCGTGGGTTCGGGAAGGTGAGCGGTTCCGGTCGGCCGCTGCATTTGAACCGGGCCGAGGTTTAAGGTTCTCGTTCTCGACTCGAAACGCCAGCTACTTCAGGCCGAAAATCCGCAAGAGCCGCCCGATGGCACCCATGGACTTGGAATAGGACTTCCGGCGCACGACGCGCTTCGCGTAGGCGCCTGGGCCTCGTGAGGCGGCGCGGACGTTGTTGCTGAGCCGTGCAGCCCGGTAGAGGTTGCTGGTGAGGCTTCGCTTGCGTGGCATCCGCTTTCCCCATGTAGTTAGCGAACACAAGCAGCTTACGAGTCTCAGGCGTTCATCCGGAAGCGTGGCAAGTCTGCGGGGCCGGCCTCAAGCTTCTCGAGGATCCGCCGATTTCACTCGAGGCGGATTCCAAAGGTCGCCGCGAGGCGTTCGCAAGCACCCAGGCGGAGGATCCACAGCTCGGAGCATCTCTTTCCGTCTTCTATTTCGGCCAGGAGTTCTCCTGCCCGAGTCTGCCGCTCTCGCCACATCGCGTGTTCTCGCTCGCGATTACCAGCGGCCTTGGCTTTCTCGAGACGCTTGTCCAGCTGATTCAGCTGGGCAGTCATTTCATTGCTCAGGCGTGTCAGGTCTGGAACTTCGGTCACCGCCCACGTCTTCACAGAATCGGCGAATACGTGGAGAAACTCTCCGGCGTAGAACTCGGGGATCCTCGCCGACAGATCCTGGATCCGCTGAGCGACCTGAGTGACGAATGCGCTCTCTGCCTCCGGAGTATCGAGGGCAGCCAGCAACGACATTGCTGTCGCGTTTAGCTCCGCATAGGCGATCTCGTATGCCTCCTCTCCTTTCTTCACACGCAAGTTCGGCCTCCTACCGGCTTGGCCGCCTGTCCCGAAGCCCGACGCTGCAGACGGCTGGTCCTGCAGTGGTTTCGGCACGCTGGGCGACTGCTCAGTCCACCGAGTCCCGTCCCACCAGCGGACGCTACCGCTGCCGTTCGGATCGGGATACCAGTTGGGTGGGGGCTTTTGCGGCACTGGTCCCTGCGTTCCTTGTCCCACCGGCACCCGCCGCTTCACTTCAACAGCAGGCTGAACCCTGTCGGAGTCGGCTCCCGAATGAAGGCTCAGCTGGTGGCCGCAGATGCGGCACTTCTTTTGTGTCGTCCGAACTATCTCGGTGATGCCTAGTGAGTAGACGTCCGCAAGTACCCGACCCGTATCGCGGCCAGCATTCGCCACCTTGCTGTTGGTGCACCTCTTGCAGTCGCGACAGCCAGTGTTTACGTGAGGCTTCACCATCAGACCCGCTCCGTCACTGGCGAGAGATGCACCACGTCGCCTCCTGGTTCGAGTCCACGACCGAACTGTCCCCTGAGCGCCAATCACGCGTTCGTTGTTGCCGCGCAAATCTACTCGTAGGCGGTCGCTTCAGGCTTCGCTAGCTATCCCAGCCTGGTGGATTTGTCAACCTGAGTTCACATGAAGTGATGAGAGCTGGCCGAGGTGAACCAACTATCATTCACTGACAGCAGGCTGCCAAATGATCCCCAGTTGCCGTCGTCGTCATGTCACCTCGTGCATCCCCGAGGCGCCCGCTGTGTCACATGCCCTGCCGGGCATGTCGCCAGGCTCTCTGCAAGTGGCATCGCGAGTCGCACCGCACTGTCTTGGCTGTGCGCTCGATCGCCTGGCTAGCTCGTCGCGAAGGGGAACCGACGGCTTCGCTATCGCGGTATCACATCGGGCCGATCCACAACTCTTGACTATTCCTCGAGTCCGAGGCGACGAGCCAGTGCCTGTGGGCCGATGATGACCAGTTCGGAGACCGCTCGGCTAATTCCGACGTACAGCAGGGTGTCGGAGATGTCGTTCGTTTCTGAAACCAAGAGAACCGTGTCCGACTCCAGTCCCTTCGCTCGGTGGACGTTCTCACAGACGACTGAGCCCTGACCACCTCTCTCCCATGGCACTAGGCCCAGCTGCTCTCGGATCGTTTCTCGGGCACGACTCTGGCGGGTGAAGTCCGGTCGGAGCGAGCTGCTTACCGTCTCCACGAGGATTCCGTTCGGGTCTCTTCCCTCGCGTTCCAAGAGTCGAGAGAGCTCGCTCCTGACTGCACGAACAGCTTCTTCGATACTCCCAGCTGCAATCCATCGAATGGGAAGCGACTCCGGGCGTCTCTTGGGTGCCGGAGCGCCGTTCAGAAAGCGGCGCAGTAACTTGGCGATCTCAAAAGTATTCCGGCAGTTCGTAACCAGCTCACCCCGGGTCCACCCGTCGTCGGCGGAGGGGACCACGAAGCCGCGATGGTAGAGGTCCTGAGCTTCGTCCGCGACGAGCAACAATCGTCCACGAGGATTGAGCAACGCAGTTAGCCAGGCGATCCAGGCCGGGCTGAAGTCTTGCGCTTCGTCCACAACGATGGAGTCAAAGCGATCTGTGATGGAAGGCCAATGGCGGTGGAGGTGTCCGATCGCCGTGAAACTCCACCATTCATCGCCCGCATCAAGGGGGACATCGAGTTGTGGCATGCCGGCAAAGCTGCGTGCTAGCTGGAGAAACGCACCGATAATAAGGTTTTCGTCGTCGGGCAGTCGAGTGCGCAGGTCCGCTCCCAACGGCTCGTTGTAGCACGTCAATAGAGTCCGCTCACCTCGGGCGAAGGCGCGTCTGGCCCACGATGTGGCTAGACGGGTCTTGCCAGTTCCAACACTTCCGGTGACTGCGACCCGTCGGTTAAGGTCGAGGCGCTCGAGCACGCTGATCTGGTCGGCGCAGATTTGATCGAGGCGTCTCCGGGCTGCGATTGCTCTCGCCTCAGGGTCCCAGGTGAATTGCGCGCTGGGACGCAGTAGCCGCACAATCTCCTCGACAGCGGAGCCGGCCAGGGCTTGGTTGCGCGTTCGTGACAGCATCAGCCGTTCAATTGCTTCCTCGGCGTCCTGAAGATCAGTTGCGGTAAGGACCTGCGATCTGTTCAACCCGGGCGGCAGCGTGCCGATCATCCCTTCGGTATTGGGAAGCGCTATCCCGTTCTCGACTTCCAGATGTTGGAGCGATTCCGACTCGCCACGCAGAAGGTCCCGGAGGGCGTACGCGTTCGTGCGAGCTTGCCAATCCGGCTGTGGCTCAAGTGGCCTTCCAGCCCCGCACCACACTCCATCTCGTATCTCCACGCGGTGGGCTTTGATCTCGATGTTGGCGACTCCGAAGCCGTGGTGGACCAGCACGATGTCCAGCTCGCGGTCCCGTCTCTCCTCCCACAGCCCGACGTTGGGAATGATGATCCAACCGTCGTTGAGCTGATCCCGAAACATCTCGACCACGCGCCGCTCTGCTTCATTCTTGAGGCTTGATAGCTGGAAGTCTTCCGGGATGAGTTGACCCATGGTCGCGATCTTGCCTCAACCGGCGAGCCGCCGCGTCTGGGTACCGTGGGGTGACTGCTTTGGGATTGTGATTCTCATGGACCATCCCTCCGGCAAACTGGTCACCGAGCAACCTCTGGTAGTCGATCACTTTGACGCGTCCGCGCCAACAGCCCGACCACGCCCTCCCGAAGAACGTCCAGGGACAAGCTGGAACGGCCCGGCCTGGATTCCGCGGTAGAGGCACACCCTCAATGGGAGGGGTTCGACGTTACCTTCCGACGCCGGGTCTCGATGACACAGCTGTGATGTATTCTAGTAGTTAACTCATCCGGAATGACTAAAGAGATCTGGTTCGATAACGATCCGAGGACCTACCTGAGGCTTGGCGCCAACGCCAGGCGATGAGGAGGACTAAATGACTCGTCGTAAAAGTCGCGCGGAACTGGAGGAATGGCTCGTCGCCGTCGACCGCCTCCTGACAGAGGAACGGGAGCACGCGATCTCACCGTCGACGGTTCCACCGGCGAGCGACGACACAGTAATTTGGACGATGAGATTGAGCACGTTTCAACGCGACCTCGTAGGGTTGATCGACCTGCTCGTGAGCAGTCCAGGGCGGTGGGTCTTCATTCTCGAACCTGGCGAGAGTGACCGCTACTTGCAGATGCTGGTCTACGAAGACGGCTCGATCTTCGCAGAGGCTGTCTCCAACAACTTCCTGGAAGGGCCCGATCGCTTGAGTACCGAGGAGGAGGCAGCACTCGGCGTTATTGGGTGGAATGAACCCCGTCTTCCCGACAAGCCGAACTGGTGGGCGGTGCAAGCCACCCTCTACCCGGACACATCAAAACTCGCCCGTCTCGTCCTCGGGACGCTCGGGGGGGTGTACGGGTTGTGTGGCACTGATCTGGTCACTGGCAAGCTTTTCGATTCGCCCCGGCGCGGCGATACGCCGGCATCCAGCATGTCTTACCCCTCGGCCAACTTTGTAGCTCCCTCTGAAGGAAGGGAAGCAGTCAGGCAATACGGGTGGTCAGACGCCTTCCATCGTTCGCGACTAAGCCCCGTTGTCTTCGTGGTTGCCGCGGACTTCGTTGAACCGGTGCTTGAGGTCCTCGCGGCGAACGGCGTGCCGCTCGTGAGTCACTCGTCGAAGTCCGACAGTGCGTACAGCTCGGCAGCGCTCCTCGACGGGCTGGTCATTTCGGTCCTCACCTATGGCTTTCCAGCGGGACAGTTGTCCACAGGGTGGCGGGTGCTCGGCCGAGTCGGACAGGACGCCGAGATCGTCGTGCTCCTCAGAGGTGCGAATCCTCGAACGTCAACTCCACGGACGTGTCCGGTACCGGCTAGGCGTTCGAGACGCTCGCTGCCGTTGTCGTACTCGAGGAGGAACGGGAGGCTGGTGTCGGTTTCGGTTACGGACCGGCGACCGTGAGCTACCGGGATTCGGTGATCCGGTAGCGACGAGGCGAGGCGCTCACGAGCTGCGCATCGCCAGCGACCTCCAGTCGGGCGAGGGCGTTGGACACGGCTCCTTGGGAACGGCCGAGTGCCTTGCCGATCTTACTGGTGCAGAGCAGTTATTCGAATGTGCGGTATTCGTAGCTGTTGTGCGGGGAAGGTGACGCGCTTGACGAAGAGCTCGGCGCTGACGGTGGGCGGCGTGGCTGAGGTGGTCGCTGCGCAATCGGAGCCCTGACTGTGGTCGAAAGGCGCCTTGAGGTCGTCGCCGAGGTGGAGGTAGGTCTTCTGCACTGCCTCGACCGACGCCCCGATCTCGTAGTCGAGCCCTTCCTTGCCGTGCATCGGCCCGGCGGAGCTGTTATTGCTCAGCGCCTGGACGTACCGGCGGTCGTAGCCGGAGCACCATGATCTCGATGTCCTTGTCCGTCACGGTCCGCCGAGAGGATCGGAGCAGGCCGAGGATCGGGCACAGGCCGAGGCAACAGAGGGTGAAGGCCACGGCCGATCATGGTCGCTGGTGGCAAACACTGCCAGCTCAGGGCAGCGATCGAGGTTTTGGTGCCCTACACCTCGCCAGTCCCGCCGAGATGCCCGAGCCATGGCGTCTCGAGCGGGTGGAAGGCGGCGGGCACGCCCAGTCTTTGCCACCGTCGACCCAAATGGCCGGCGACCACCTGCTCACCGGGTGCCCGAAGCCTACTGGCCCCCCTCGATCCTGCGGCTGCGTTGCTCCAGGCCAGGCACCCCGTAAGGTAAATTGGCGGCGCCAGGATCGCTGGCCTGGTCGAGTGATTGAACCTCCTCCTCTGTTAGGTCCAGTTCGGCAGCACCCAGGTTGTCATCGAGCTGCGCGAGGGTCCGGCACCCCAGGATTACCGAAGACACCGCGGGCCGGTCCCGCAACCAAGCCAGCGCCACATGGGCCATGGAGCACCCTCGCTCATTGGCGACGGCTTCCACGGCAGACAGAACGTCCCAGGTCCGTTGCTCGGCGTTGCGTCGGTCGTAGGCCTCGACACCGCGCTCCGGGTTCTCGCCGAGCCGAGTCGCGCCGCTCGGACGCTGGTCGCGTCGGTACTTACCGGTGAGCCAACCACCCCCCAGCGGCGACCATGGGATAAGCCCGATACCCTCCGCCTGGCAGGCGGGAATGATCTCCCACTCGATCTCGCGTGCGAGCAGGTTGTACTGCGGCTGTAAGGTGACCGGACGGTTTAGGTTGAGGGCGTCTGCCATGTCCACGGTCTTTTGCACCTGCCAGCCGGTGAAGTTGGACAGGCCTACATAGTTGATCTTGCCGGCTCGCACGGCGTCGTCCAGAGTCCGGAGGGTCTCTTCGATCGGAGTCAGGGGGTCCCAGCTATGCACATAGAAGAGGTCTATGCGATCGAGGTCGAGCCGGTGGAGGGAGGCGTCGATGGCCCGTCTTAGGTGGCGCCGGGAAAGGCCCAGGTCGTTAGGACCGTTGCCGGTAGGGAAACGAGCCTTGGTGGCGATCACCGCCCGATCTCGGATCGCGGTCGGCTGCTTTGCCAACCAGCGACCGATGATCGACTCTGACTCAGTATTGCTGTACACATCCGCCGTATCGATCAGGGTGCCACCAGCATCGAGGAAGCGGTCCAGTTGGGCATGACTGCCTGCCTCGTCGGTCTCGGACCCGAAGGTCATGGTGCCGAGGGCCAACGCCGAAACAGCACAGCCGCTGGCACCCATTGTCCGGTATCGCATCACCGCTTCCTCTCCGTTTTTGTCAGGCCTGTCTCATTTCTCGTCGAGTTGGTTGGTTTGTTTCGAGCGGCGCTTCGCGCTCGTGCTGGGCGCAGCAGGCTCCCGGGGACCGTGGTACTGCCCCGGATGACAAGGCTCGTGGGCGCGTGGATATGCGCCGGTTGCACCTGGGCGTGGTCCACAAGAGCGCTAACCAGTTGCTGGGCGATCGCGCGTCCTTGGTCGCGAACTGACTGAGAGATAGTTGTGAGGTCGAAGTACTCAGCCAGCGGGTGATCGTCAAAGCCGACCACGGACACGTCGCTGGGTACCTGGAGTCCCAGGCGTGCCAATGTCCGCAGGGCACCAAAGGCCATCTCGTCAGACTCAGCGAATACCGCCGTTGGGGGCCGCTTCCGCCCGAAGAGTTGCGCTGTCGCGCTCTCGCCGCCTCGAACGGTGAAGTCGCCTTGGGCCTCAAGGCCAGGATCCAGAGGGATACCCGCCGCCTCCAGCGCTGCTCGGTAGCCGGCCAGACGGTCTTGCGGCACAGTGAATGGCATCGGCTGGTTGAGGTCTCCCGATATGATCGCGACCCGCTCGTGGCCGAGGTTGAGAAGGTGCTGCACGGCGGTTGACGCGGCGCCCACGTCGTCGATCGTTATGCTGTGAAAGCCGTCGACCTCGGCTCCGACCATGCAGATCGGCACGCCCAGGTTACGCAACGCGCTGATCTCGGGGTCAGTTAGCGCAAGTGTGGCAAGGAGTGCTCCGTCGACGCGCTTGCGGAGAAGACGGAAGGAGAAGTACTCCTGGCGCGTCTCGGCATCACCCACGTGATAGAGCAGAAGGTCGAAGCCGGCCTCGCGGAATACCTGTTCAGCAGCACCGAGGAGCTCTCCGAAGAACCACCTGTCGACGTAAGGCAGGAGGACGGCAACAGCGCCAGCGCGTCCTGATGCAAGCCGTGATGCGAAAGGCGAGACCGTGTAACCTAACTGGTCGGCGACCTTACGGACCCGCGCGGCTGTACGTGGCGAAACACCACCCAGGCCGCGAAGGGACCGCGATACCGTCGCGGTTGACACGTCTGCGTGACGGGCGACCTCTTTGATTGTTGCTTCCTGCATCACACCCCTCCGTGGTCGCCGACCACGACACCCCTCTATTCTGGGTGAGCACTCCCGCAGGCGGGCGGTTGCCTTTCAACCGAACGATACACCGCAAGTCCGAGCAACGCAAGCGCTTACTGTCCGATTTACTAGGGGCCTTGTCCCTGGCCTCGGCTGTGCTATCGTGATGTGTCAACGCACTCATAGTTCTTTTGAACCGGAACGCAAAGGCTTACGTCCATTACACCCATGAATCCCGGTCTCGAGACATCAGTCGATCGCGCCCACGGCCCCCAGGTCATCGTCTACGCTGACCGCTTCGGAGGCACGCTCACGGGGGTCGCACATCTGATGCGCACCCAGTTTGCGGGGGTTTTCAACGGCGTCCATCTCCTGCCTTTCTACTCCCCTTTCGACGGTGCGGACGCCGGCTTCGACCCGGTGGACCACACGCAAGTCGATCCACGACTTGGTACCTGGGCTGACATCCAGACACTCTCCAAGGACACCGATATTGTTGCCGATGTCATAGTCAACCATATGTCGTCGAGCTCTCCAGAGTTCGAAGACGTCAGAGCTCGCGGCGATGCCTCACCATGGTCACCTATGTTCTTGACGATGAAACGCATATTTCCAGTAGGCGCCACGGAAGAGGACCTTGCGCGTATCTACCGTCCGCGGCCCGGGTTACCGTTTACGGTGATACGCCTCGGCGGGACAGTCCGGCTGGTCTGGACGACCTTCACCTCACAACAGGTCGACCTCGACCTTAGGGAGCCGGTGGTTTGGGATTATCTGTCAGTTGTCATCGACCAGCTGACGCGATCAGGCGTTACCATCATACGACTCGACGCGGTCGGATATACGGGCAAGGCTGCTGGAAGCAACTGCTTCATGACAAAGGAGTCAATCGAGTTCATCCACCGCCTCACTGAATATGCCCATCAGCGGGGAGCAGCGGTCCTGCCCGAGGTACACGGACATTATACGCAGCAGGTTGAGATCGCGCGCGACGCCGACCTCGTCTACGACTTCGCCCTACCCCCTCTGGTACTACATGCGATCTTTGAGCGCGACCCTGGACCACTTGCGAAGTGGCTTGCTCTCCGACCGACAAACGCGGTCACTGTTCTTGATACCCACGACGGCATTGGCATCGTCGACGCTGGCGCCAACGAATTGCCGCCCTTCCAGCCGGGATTGCTTAGTGACGCTCAGATCACGAAGCTTGTCGAGTCGATACATTCCAACAGCGGAGGCACCAGCCGTGTCGCGACTGGAGTTGCGGCCTCAAACCTTGATCTGCACCAGGTAAACTGCACATTTTACGACGCCCTCGGCCGTGACGACTACCGCCTGCTCCTGGCCCGGGCGATACAGCTCTTCGTCCCGGGCATACCGCAGGTATATTATGTCGGCCTGCTGGCCGGGACCAACGATATGGGCCTGCTTGCTGAGACCGGTGTTGGCCGGGACGTCAATCGGCATCGTTACAGTTCCAGTGAGATCGATGAGCAACTCTTAAGGCCGGTGGTCCGCGCTCAGCTGAGGCTAATCCGGTTTCGCGCTGAACATCCGGCGTTTAAGGGCGAGCTCGATCATGAGACAGCGGATGGCCGAATGCGACTGCGTTGGCGAACCGAGAGCGATGAGGCGACACTCGAAGCCGATATGTCTCGAGCATTCTTCACGATTAGTTTTAGCTCGAACGGCAAGACCGAGTTCATGAACAACCGCGACCTGCTCTGCAGTAGTTGAGGCCGGAGTTGTGGCCCGACGTCCCCTGCCTCTGCCTAAGTACCTTGCCTCGGTTTGACACGCAGCGCCATCCACCGCTCGACGTCCGCTTCGCCCCCGAATCTGTGCACACGTTCGCTCCCGCGGAGCACAGCGACTCCCGACATAATGTCGGCTGGGCTCTCGACACAACGGTGTAAAGGGTGCCTTTATCGTCACTTGGATGGGTCGACGGTCGGTACAATAGTGGCGCTTTCTTGCTCTCACCGTGGTACCAAGCAACGATGTCAATCCCGTCGCAGCCGACCACACTGCTTACTCAGACCGGCGGCCCATTGGGGCTATGGTTGCCCTTCACCCACGCTAGTGGGTTCCGTAAAACGCCCGCTCGGCGACCAGGGCCTCCAGTGACCCTCGCTTGGCAGCCGCCCTTCGCAAGGCGCTGCAAAGCTGCCGACAAGCGGAGGCGAGGGGGGCGCCAGAGCGGTGCTCGTCTCGGCAGCCAAATTCCGCGCCACCAACAGGAGGCGCCTCTTGTCTCACCAGCCTCACTATGCCGGCCTCATCCAGTTCGCCGGCGTAGGCGACGTGCAGGGATGTCGACGCCAGGGTCGGCTAGCTTGGCGGTCAACGCGACAGCTTCATACCTTCGCAGACCAGCTTTCCGCCGTGGTGTGCACCAAGCAATTCCGCGCGGCCACTGTTATTTGATGGCCCCAGCGGTGAGCCCAGACATGATCCTTCGCTGGGCAACGAGGACAATCAACGCGACAGGTAGGGTGACTACGACGACAGCCGCATCGATCTGGTTGTAGAAGATCTGGAACTGGCTCTGCCCTAGGTTCACGATCGCCAGCGGTGCCGTATAGTAGTGCGGGTTCGACTCGAAGCAGAGCGCGAAAGTGAAGTCATTCCAAGCGAGGATGAACGAGATGATTCCGGCCGTGAAGATGCTCGGGGCGGCAACAGGCGCTATGACACGCCGCAGCACCTGCAGGCGGGATGCGCCATCTACCATCGCTGCCTCGTCGAGTTCCTTGGGGATCTGACGGAAGTAGTTCGTGAGCAACCAGACCGAGAGTGGAAGCGTATAGATTAGATAGGCAAACACGAGCCCCGGGTATGAATTCAGGAGCCCGATGTGCCGATAGACCAGGAACAGCGGTCCAACCATCGCGAGTATCGGAAAGAACCCTGCGAGGAGAACGAAGCCAAGCACCACACCTCTACCTCGGATGTCAAGGCGCGCTAAAGCGTAGCTGGCAAACGTGGCGAGCACGACAGTCACGATCATCGTCGACGTTGCGACAATCACGCTGTTGAGGAGGGGTTGGGCGAAGTCCAGCTCGCTAAAGATCTGATGATAGGCCTGAAAGGTCAGATGTGCCGGGAAAATGCCTGTCGTCCCGGCGTTCAGCTCGTTTGTTGTCTTCATCGAGGTAGCGAGGATCCAGTAGAAGGGGAACAGCGCGCTCACAACGAGCATCGTGTTTATCAAGATGAAGGCGGCCCGACGCAGCGCGTGCTTCGCGCCAAGATGTAACCTTCTGACTTCGTACGGCGCGGTGATCGTTGCCATGGTATTCCGCCTTACGTGCTCGGTTTGAAGAGCCGCGTATAACCAAAGGCGATGATCAGCGACACGACGATGAGGCTTATCGAGATTGCCCCACCATAGCCGAAGTCGGTGTCGACAAGGAAGGCCTTCCAGTCGAGGTAGCCTAGTGTTTCGGTCGACGAGCCGGGGCCACCACCGGTGAGGATGTAGACCACGTCGAATACGAGAAATGCTCCCAACGTCCGGAAGATCAGCGCCACCATGAGCGCCGGCTTTAGCAACGGGAGCGTGATGCTACGAAACCTCCGCCAGGCTCCCGCCCCGTCCACCTGCGCGGCCTCGTAGACATCCGCGGGGATGACCTGTAGTCCGGCGAGAAGGATGATTGCCACCAAGGGGATGGTCTTCCACGCGTCCGACACGATGATCACCGCCCACGAGGTCCATGTTTCTGCCGACCAAGTGATACCGGACCCGGGAAGGTGGAACGTCTTCAGCAGGTAGTTGACGAAGCCGCTCTGGGGGTCCACCATCGTCTTCCAGAGCATTGCCGAGACGACAGTCGGTACGGCCCAGGGTACTAATATGGCGGCACGAACGAGCCCCCTACCACGAAACGCCTTGCTAATGACGATGGCGATGCCGAGCCCGATCACTATCTCAATGGCCACGGAAACCACTGTGAAAAAGAGCGTGTGGACAAAGTCTATGGTAAAGCCCGGCTCATTGAACAGCTCCTTATAGTTCTGCAGCCCCGAGAAACCATGACCTGCCGACGGGTTAGCGAGCTGGACCGTGTGGAAAGAGTTCCAAATGTTGTAGATGAGGGGGAAGGCGGTGACAGCGAGTAACGCTACGACTGCAGGAGCGACAAAGAGATAGCCAATGTGGCGGTCCGTGCTCGCCCAGCGGCGGAGGGATCGTGTTGATCCCCCCGCGCCGGGCAGTTGCTTTGTCCTGATTGTCTCGGCGGCGTCACCGAGACTTCGGCCCTCATCGGAGTTCGTGTCCTCGGACCCCTGGAGGCGCATGTACTAGGACTCCTTGAACTCAGCTATTACCAGCAATGTAGAGCTTCTTGACCAATGGTGCAGTCTGCGCAAGAGCCTTTTGAGCTGTCGTCTGGTTGGAAAGGACCGACGAGAGCATCGTCTGGAGGTCGAGCGAGATCTCGGGGTACACGGGCGAGATTGGCCGCGGCGTCGTCACAGCGAATACCTTTTCAGCCTCCTTGAGGTAGGGGACCTCTTTATAGAGGCTCGCCGTGTAGGCGGCGCGTACTGCCGGGGCGTCGCCCGCTGCAACCTGCCGAGCAGCTTGGACTTGCGGGTTTTCGAGGTACTGGATGAACTTCCAATCCTCTGCCTGGTACTGGCTGGCCTTGTTGATCACTAGGTCGTCCCCACCGAGCGAGGCCGCGGGGTGCCCGGTCTTCGAGGGGAAAGGTATCCAGGCCACCTTTCCCGCAAGCGGCGACCCCTTTGCCTCGACAAGCGGGAACATGTAGGGCCAATTTATCGCAAAGGCGGCTTGGCCGGAGTCGAAGGCCTCCTGCACGTTTGTCTCCTCCCAGCCTGTCACCGCGGCGGGGGCGATCTTGTACTTGTAGATCGTGTTCTGCATGAACTGGAGCGCTTCAACGTTTGCCGGAGTGTCGAGATTGGCAACGTTGAGCGACCCACCGAAGCCACCAAGGAAATCTTGGTAGTCGCAGATGACCCCCTCGTACTTAGCACCCTCGAACGCGAGGCCTTCCTTCAACGAGGGGTCCTTTTTCATGGCGGCCTGTGCGTCAGCCACCAGCTGTTGTGGCGTCGTGGGGGGGGTTGGCACAAGGTCCGTACGGTAGAAGAGCCCCTGAGCATTGATAAACCAGGGCATGCCGTAGTACTGACCTTTGTAAGCGACCGTCGCTACTATCGAGGGGAAGAACTGGTTCATGTTCGGGTGGAACTTCGTGAGCGGCAGTATCCAGCCTGCCTTTGCGAACTCCGCCGGGTAGATTATGTCCGACTCGATCACGTCGGGCGTGCTGGAACCGGAAATGAAGTCATCGGTCAGCTGCTGGAGGGCGTCGGAGGTATTGGAGGAGAGCAGGAAGTACTTTACCCTGATCTCCGGGTTGGCCTTTTCGAAGCCAGCAATCGCTGTGTTGGTGGCGCTCTCCTCTGCTCCAAGTCCCTGCGTGGCATATACGATGGTCACGACTGCTTTGTTGCTAGCAGATGCCGGGGCCGAGCTCGCAGCCCCAGCCAACAAGCCGGCAACCATTGCGGTTGCGGCTCCGACTGCGACTAACCCTCGGCGTAGTCTCACAGATGCGCGCCCGTTAGGGCCGATGCTACGTGTACCTGACCTTGAGTTGCCATACATCGTGTTCTACCTCTAGCTTTCTTTCTTGTTTGTGTTTCGTAAACGACGATAGGGGCTACGGGGTGGTCGCCAGGGTCAGGGGCCAGCAACTGTTACGTGACAAAACAAGCCGGGGTGGAACTTGGTCCCGACATTGATTTGCTATCCGACAGCTGTTTCCTCCTTCGCTTGGCTTCTTTCTCGTCGAGTTGGTTGTTCCTTCCTCTAGTTTGTTGGTTTGTTTAGCTCGGCCGTACGTGTCGAAGCACCACCCAGGCCGCGAAGGGACCGGGCACCGTTGCGGTTGGCACGCCTGCTAGACGGGCGACCTTTTCGATCGTCGGTTCCCCCAACACCCCCTTCCGCGGACACCGGTCGCGAGAGCCTTCTTTCCTCCGATAGGCACCCGCCAGCAGACGGTCAGTTGCCTACCAAGCGGACGATACACCGCAAGTCCGAGCAACGCAAGCGTTTACTGTAAGGTCAGCTGTAGCTCGCTTGTCCCTGTCTGCTGTCTGCTATTTGGGCAGGTCAAGCCGGTGGACACTTCCGCGGCCGGTAACTCAAGGGTTTGCGTAGCTTCCCTGGCGCGCCAGTAGGCCACCCTTGCTCGGCAAAAGACTTGAGATAGAGCACCCGGTGATCGACGGTCCGTTTCTCGGCGAGGGTGAGCATCCGGGCGGAGGGGTCGACTCCGAGGACGCTCTTGGCACCTTTGTCGACAAGGACCCTGCAGAGCTGACCGTCACCGCATCCGAGGTCGACCACTACTGCATCGTCGAGCGGCGGGAGAAGCGTCAAAAGAGCGGGTTGCTCGACAACCTCGTTGATGCCGGACTTGGCGTCGCGCATCGCCTGATACCCGGCGAAGAACTCCTCGTCGTCGTAGATGTTCTGCATCGCCACAGACACATTGTGCCAGCCCACAGCCCGATTTCCCGTCTCCCCGGTGCCCTGTGCACCCGCTGGCTCCTAGTCATTGGGGTGTTGTTCGCTTCCCCGTCCATGCTCAGGGATGCACGCGAGTCCCCGAAGCGGCATGCTGCTGGAGTGCTCAAGTCAGACCGACTTCAACGGGTGCCTCGCGAAGTCCCTGGTCACGGGACCGCGATTGAGATGTGTTCCCCGTACACACCGCCGCTGAGCTGGGACGACGCGATCAGGTGATGCGGCGTTTTCTATCTGTACGCAGGCAGGAAGAAGGTCGCCCAGAGCAAGGAGCAGCTCGCGCCCATGATGGGCTGGGTCGACCGCACCCCGATGTGGCTGGTCCGGGTGATCGGTGTCGTGGAGGTCGCCGGTGTCGCCGGCCTGATCCTGCCGCCCGCGACCGGTGTCGCTCCTGTCCTGGCGTTGGTGGCAGCGATCGGGTTCGTCATCCTGCAGATCCTGGCCAGCGGCGTCCATCTCTCCCGAGGGGAGAAAAAGGAGGTCAGCCTCAACGTCGCGCTGATCGCCCTGGCCGGGGTGACGGTCTGGCTCGCGACCGTCTGGTGAAGCCGGCCACAAGACCAAGCGTCAGTGTGTCGTGGGCGCCGCTGGAGAGAAGGCGCTCACCGTGCCGGTGTGGTCGGGGGAGGCGTTGGCCAGGCGTAGGACGGTGCGGTCGGGTAGCCAGGTGACGATCCGGCTGGTCCACCGGTTGCGTGCTCCGGAGATGACGCTCCGCGGCGGGGTCTTCTTGTCCAGGGCGGACAGGGCGGTGGTGACGACCTCGTCGGGGGCCTGGAAGGCCACCCCCTTCTCCGAGGAGCCCGAGGCGCGGTAGAAGTCAGTGCGGGTGGGGCCGGGCACGAGCGCGAGGACCGCCAGCGGCGTCTCGTGCCGCTCGTAGGCCAGGGCTTCGGTGAACCGCAGCACGAAAGCCTTGGAGGCGGCATACACAGCCATGCCGGGCATCGGCATGTAGCCGGTGAGGCTGGCCACGTTGACCAGTGCCCCGCCCTATCCGCTAATGCCCTTAGGGGCTGCGCAAGTATTAATCATGCGATGAGTGGACCGTGTAGTTCCACTCGCCGTGGAACTCGTGGTGGGTGAGCGGAACCGCCGCAAGTTCTTTGTTGGAGATCTTCACCCCAAGCGGGTAGTAGCCCTCGTCGCGGTCGGCTTGGATCTTCAAGCCCTTCTTCGTCGTCGTGCCGGCGATCAGCTGGACGACGGTGCGGTATGAGACGAGCGGCCTTCCTCTCCAGTTCATGGTGATGAAGCTGAACATCCGGTGCTCGATCTGGGGTGAAATGCGATCTCCTCACTCACGACGCGAGGACGCGCGCGACCGGGGTGCGGGGCGGAGCCCCGCTCGGGACGAAGTCCTGATCTTCAGACGGTGGGAGTCAGAGTGAGGGTGACCTGGTGGCCGAGTGCTTCAAGTTGGCGGACTAGACCGAAGTTCACCCTGAGGTTTCGGTCGACTCTCGCCGCCACCTGCGCTTTCACGTCGACTGCCGGCTGGAGTACTGACTACGCGTAGCCGAGGCGGTGCGAGACGCCAAGCAGCTCGAAGGC
>Ga0187857_10001365_pt1 | contig 25325 bp, 15 predicted proteins | sample June2016WEW_8_10_FD_132984 | JGI IMG/M metagenome (GOLD analysis project Ga0187857, IMG submission 132984) | Peatland microbial communities from SPRUCE experiment site at the Marcell Experimental Forest, Minnesota, USA - June2016WEW_8_100 | ecosystem: Environmental > Terrestrial > Soil >... | reverse complement strand
TCCTGGCGGTGGACCGCTGGAAACCCGGACGGTTGACCGACGGCCGGCCGTGCCTGTTGCCGGAGGCCTGCCAGGAAATCGTGGCTCCCAACGGCGAGTTCCAGGTGGTCTGGCAGGGACAAACCTACGCTCGACGCGCGCCCGAGTCCCTCTATTACGATGTCTGCCGGGCCCCTTTAGCCCACGCTCGAACCGCCGCCGACATCGACCGTTTTACCTGGCCCGATCCGTGGACCGACCGTGAGGAGGACTACCTGCGAAAACGCGTCCAGGAAGTGTACTTCGGAACGGACAGGGCCCTCTTCGCCGGTTTGTCGAACCTGCTGGGCTCTTTTTTCGAGATCAGCCTGGTCCTGTTCGGGTTCGACAACTTCATGATGAAACTGGCCTCGGAGCGGGAACTGGTCGAATACTGGCTGGATGCCAAGCTGGCGCATGACCTGCCAATCCTGGACCGGTTCCTGGCCGTCGCCGGCCCCTTTATCGAGGCCATCCAGATGAACGACGATTTTGGCTCGCAGTCAGCCCTGCTGATCTCCCCGCGTCTTTATCGCGAAGTCTTCAAACCCAGGCAGCGCCGGTGGATCCAGTTCGTCAAAGCCCGCACCCGCGCCAAGGTCTTCATCCATTGCGACGGTGCCATCGATGAAATCCTGCCGGATTTCATCGAGGTCGGCATTGACGCCCTCAACCCGCTCCAGACCTCTGCAAAAGGCATGGACCCGGCCCAAATCAAGCGCCGGTTCGGACGCGACCTTGCCTTCTGGGGCGGCGGCGTGGAAACCCAAACCACCCTCCCCTTCGGCTCCGTCGAGGACATTCGCCGCCAGGTGCGGGAGCGGGTCAAGCTCCTTGGCCCCGGCGGAGGCTATGTCTTCGCCGCCATCCACAACATCCAGGCTGACATTCCCCCCGAAAAGATCCTCGCGGTCTATGAAACCGTCGCCCAATGTGGAGTGAAGTATGAATTATGAATTATGAAGGCACTCCCCCCCTCCAACGCCTCGATGGAACCTTCAAAATGCTCCAACCCCTCCTGCGCCTGCCGCTCTGTCGATGTGTTGCGCAGCGAGGTTCCCCTCACCCCAGCCCTCTCCCTAAGGGAGAGGGGGCAACCGGGGCCGGCTCTCGAGCATTCCCACCCCGCTGGATTCGTCGAGCGACTGGCGACGATTCTCCCTCTCCCCCGGGGAGAGGGCCGGGGTGAGGGGGAACGGGACGCTCGAAATTCAACAAGTGCTCAAGGGCAGACTTCCGCCCCCGGCTGGCTCCGCCGTGATTTCCTCAAACTCCTCGGCTTGGGCGCCGGGGCCCTGGCCTTTCCGCAGTTGCAGGCCATGGCCGGCCCTTTCACCCGGCAGGACTTCGACAAACTGGTCCCGGCAGACAAGAAGTTGCGGCCCGAATGGGTCGCGTCGCTCACCGCCCGCGGTGAACGCACCGTCTATCGCGGTGCGGAGCTCGACCGGATCGGGATGCCCATCGGCGGCGTATGCGCCGGGCAACTCTACCTGGGAGGCGATGGGAAACTGTGGCATTGGGATATATTCAACCATTATGTCGGCACGGGCGCCGACCATTACGCCAAGCCGATGAGGCCCGCCTCGCCCTTCGATCACGGCTTTGCCCTCCGGCTCACGACCGGCGGCCAGACCCGGCAGTGGCCGCTCGACGGCGCTCACTGGCGCGACATTTCGTTCATCGGCGAATACCCGATTGGCTATGTCGAATACCGTGATGCCGATTGCCCGGCGGAGGTGAGCCTCGAGGCCTTCTCGCCCTTCATTCCGCTCAACACCGATGATTCCTGCCTCCCAGCCACTGTGCTCGAATACACTGTGAAAAACCGGGGCGACGCCGAGATGGAAGTGGAACTGACCGGTTGGCTTGAGAACCCGGTTTGCCTCTTCAGCAGCCAGACGCGGGATGGGCTCCATCGCAATCGACTGGTCCAAGCCGGCCAATCATCGCCTCTGCAATCAGGACATCCCACCCTCGCCCCTCAAAGCGTTGCAGGCCAGACCCTCGGAACGCCGCCTTTAGGCGGCAGCATCCTGACTCCCGCGCCCGCCTCTCAAGGCGCTGCAGGCCAGACCCCTGCCCCGCCACCGTTCCTGTTTCTGGGGTGCGACGCCGTGGATGCCCCCGCCCCTTCGGTTGCCCCCCGGCCCGACATCGTTTTCGCCGACTTCGAGACCGACAGTTACGGCCAGTGGGTCGTCACCGGCGCCGCCTTCGGCGCCAGCCCGGTTGAAATCTCCAAAATCCCGGACTACCAGGGCGACGTTGGCGGCAAAGGCAAGCGCGTCGTCAATAGCCACGCCTCCGCGCCCGGCAACAGCGTTGCGGAGAAGGACGCTGCGACCGGCACCTTGACCAGCCCGCCATTCAGAATCGAGCGCTGCTATATCACCTTCCTCGTGGGCGGAGGCGCCCACAAAGACAGGACCTGCATCAACCTGCTCATCGAGAACCAGGTCGTGCTCAGCGCCACCGGCCAGGACAACAACCGGATGCGCCCCGTGAGCTGGGATGTCCGCCGCTGGGCCGGCAAGACCGCAACCTTGCAGATCGTCGATCAGGAATCAGGCCCCTGGGGCAACATCGGCGTGGATGACATCATCTTCAGCGACCAACCGCGTGGACCCCTTGGTCCACTGGCCCAGGAGCCTGATTTCGGCACCCTCGGCCTGGCCCTCCTGGACCCAGGGCCCGGCGACTTCGGCAGCGCCGAGGTGCCGCCTCCGGATCAAACCAGTTCGCAGGAGAAGGACCCGGCCCACCGGGATGCCGCTACGGCCCCAGCCCTCAAGCCGTTCGGCCAGAAGCTGGCCGGCTCGCTTACGCGCAAGATGAAGCTGGCGCCCGGCGCCTCTGCCAAAGCCACCTTTGTCCTGACGTGGCATTTCCCCAACCTCAAGCTCAACCGCCTGCCACCAGGCCGATACTATGCCGCGCACTTCGATTCCGCCCTGGCTGTGGCCCAGTACGTCCGGAACAATTTCACCCGTCTGAGCGCCCAAACCCGCCTCTGGCACGACACCTGGTACGACTCGACCCTCCCCTACTGGTTCCTGGACCGCACTTTCCTCAACACGTCCATCCTCGCCACCTCCACCTGCCATCGCTTTGCCGATGGCCGCTTCTACGGCTGGGAAGGCGTCGGCTGCTGCGAGGGCACCTGCGGCCACGTCTGGCAGTACGCTCATGCCGTCGCCCGGCTCTTCCCGGAGCTAGAACGTCTCACACGCGAGAAGGTCGATTTCGGCCTGGCGCTCCAACCCGACGGCGCCATTCATTTCCGGGGCGAGTTCAACGACTTCCCCGCCATCGATGCCCAGGCCGGGGCCATCCTGCGCGCCCTGCGCGAACACCAGGCCTCCGCCGATGATACCTTTCTCAAACGCAACTGGCCGCGCATCAAAATGGCCACCCAATGGCTCATCGCCAAAGACGCCAACGGCGACGGCCTCATCGAAAGCAACCAGCACAACACGCTGGATACCGATTGGTTCGGGCCCGTCGCCTGGCTGAGCGGATTGTATCTGGCGGCGCTGCTGGCCGCACAGACCATGGCCCTGGAAATGGACGACAAAGAATTCGCCGCCCGCTGCCGCACCATCTTCGAGGCCGGCCAGAACAACATCGTCTCCCGACTCTTCGAGGGCGAATACTTCATCAACAAACCCGATCCGAATCACCTCGAGGCGATTAACTCCGGCACCGGCTGCGAAATCGACCAGGTCTTCGGCCAGAGCTGGACGTTCCAGGTCGGCCTGCCGCGCGTGTTCCCGGCCAAGGAGACCCGCTCGGCCCTCAAGTCGCTCTGGCGCTACAACTTCACCCCGGATGTCGGACCGTACCGCGCGGCCTATAAGCCCGGCCGCTGGTATGCCATGCCAGGCGAGGCCGGTCTGCTGATGTGCACGTTCCCGCGCGCGGATTGGGATTACGCTCAAGCCAGGGGCAAAGGCGCGGATTGGGCGGCCGGTTATTTCAACGAATGCATGAATGGTTTCGAGTACCAGGCCGCCGGCCACATGATCTGGGAGGGCCTGCTCACCGAGGGCCTGGCCGTCACCCGCGCTGTCCACGACCGTTACCACGCCGGCCGCCGCAACCCCTGGAACGAAGTCGAGTGCGGCGACCATTACGCCCGCAGCATGGCCAGCTACGGCATCTTCCTGGCCGCCTGCGGATTCGAGTACCACGGACCCAAAGGCCACCTCGGTTTCGCCCCGCGCCTGGTCCCTGAGGACTTCCAAGCCGCCTTCACCACGGCCGAAGGCTGGGGGACCTATCGCCAGAAGTTCCGGATGTCCCCCCTCAAAACCCCGCTCGGTGCCGAGTCCGAGCTGTCGTTAAAGTGGGGCCGACTGCGCCTCAACACTCTTAACCTCGCGCTGCCCGAACAATTCCACCCCGCGACCGTTGGCGTGCAACTCGATGGCCGCCCCGTCCAAAGCAACCACTCCCTCTCGAACAACCGCCTGACCCTGACCTTCTCCGATACCCTCCAACTCACCGCCAATCAAAAACTCAAGGTCCGCCTGGCCTGAGCGCTGGCGCAGCAATCAATGCCGATTTTCCTGTCAGTGGACGCAGCCAAAGCGCGGGAATACCGCGCACTCCAAAGGCTTTGCCAGTTCGAGAGCCGGTTCGCATATCGCAAAGCGTCTGGAGTGTGCGGCTTCCCCGCGCTTTATCCCTGCCCCTTGCGTCTTAAATGGCCATCCGAGGCCCCCTGCCGGCGCCCGTCCGAGCGCCAGCGTCCCTTCCCCCACGCTCCACGCTCCACGCTCCACACGCTCTTGTCTTCGCCTTCAAAATTCCTCTGAATTCGTTGCGTATGAAATGCAATCCCCTTCTCTTCAGCGTGGCCCTGGCCGCCGCCGTTCTCGCCCGCAGTGAGGCCCAGGATCGCTCGCAGGCCCGCTCGATGGTCATGACGCGCCATGGCATTGTGGCCACCGAACACCCGCTCGCCTCGCAAATCGGCGCCATGGTCCTGGCCCAGGGCGGCAATGCCGTCGATGCCGCCGTGGCCGCCAACGCCGCGCTGGGCGTGTTCGCTCCCATGGCCAACGGCATCGGCGGCGACCTGTTCGCCATCGTCTATGAGGCCAAAAGCGGAAAACTCTACGGCCTCAACGCCAGCGGTTGGGCGCCCGCGGCGCTGACGCCGGAGTTCCTGAGGAGCAAAGGCATTTCGCAGATGCCGCAAAGCGGAATCCATTCTGTGACTGTCCCGGGCGCGGTGGATGGCTGGGCAAAGCTCCTGGAACGTTTTGGACGAAAGCGCCTTTCCGAGGTGCTGGCGCCCGCTATCGCTTATGCCGAAGAGGGCTTCCCGGTGACGGAGATCTTCTCGAGCTATTGGGTGGGTTGCGAGAAAAAACTGCGGCAGGACCGGAATGCCGCCGACGTCTTCCTGTTGCAGGGCCGCGCGCCGCGCCCCGGAGAAATCTTCCGCAACCCGGACCTGGCTTGGTCCTACAAACAACTGGCCCGCCATGGGCGGAAGGCCTTTTATGAAGGGGCAATTGCAAAACGGATTCTCGCCTGCTCCAGGGCCTGCGGAGGGACGATGACCCCGGAGGACTTGGCCAGGTTCTCCAGCCAATGGGTCGAACCGATTTCGGCCACCTATCACGGCTGGACCGTTTGGGAGTTGCCGCCCAACGGCCAGGGAATTGCCGCCCTCATCATGCTCAACCTGATGGAGAATTTTCCCCTCGCCCAGTTCGGCCCCGGCTCCGCCAACTCGCTCCACGTGATGATCGAGGCCAAGAAGCTCGCCTACGGCGACCTGCTCCGTTACGTGTGCGACCCCAAGTTCAACCGCGTCCCCGTCGCGGGCCTGCTCTCGAAGGCCTACGCCCTTCAACGCGCAAAGCTCATTGGCCTGGACCAGGCCAACGCCCAGGCCGAGGCAGGCCAGCCGCCTGCGGGCACCGATACCACCTATCTTTGCGTCGTGGACTCCGAGGGCAACATGGTCTCCTACATCCAGAGCAACTACAACTCGTTCGGTTCCGGCCTCGTGCCCGAGGGCGCCGGCTTCGCGCTGCAAAACCGCGGCGGCCTCTTCAGTCTGGAGCCCCAAAGCCCGAACCTGCTGGCCGGGCGAAAGCGTCCCCTGCATACCATCATCCCTGCCTTCATGGCCAAAGACCAGGTCCGCATCGCCTTTGGCATCATGGGCGGCTGGAACCAGGCCCAAGCCCATGCGCAATTTGTCTCCGACCTAGTGGACCACGGGATGAATATCCAAGCGGCGCTGGAGGCCCCGCGTTTCACCAAGCAGACCTTCTCCGGGCGCGACGTCCAAATCGAGGATCGCGTCCCCGCCGCCGTGCGCGCCCAGTTGGCCGCCAAGGGACACGAAATCGACCTGCGCGGCCACTTCGCCGCCGCCGTCGGCGGCGGCCAGGCGGTCATGCGCGATTTCACCGCCCGCATCAACTACGGCGCCTCCGACCCGCGCAAAGACGGCGCGGCGGCGCCGCAACCGCAGTGGTCCGTCAGCCCCACCGTGCCGCACCGTTGGTGACCGCGGTGCCTTTCGGAAATTCTCCTTCCCCGGTCAGCGGTCGCCGTGCCAAGGCAAGGAACACGCTCCGCAGTCGTCTGACTCAGAGGTCTTCGGGACGCCTGTGGTTTGGACCTTCTGCGCGCCAACGGCGTGCGGGCATATCAGCCCAGGGTAACACCCTGGGAAACCAGCCCGAGATGATAAAGCCCGCCCTGCAGGGGCGGGGGTAGCTCGGATGACCGGCGCCCTTTCAGGGCGCCTGAGCGTGGTGGGGGGCCGGCTTTCCCAGGGTGCTACCCTGGGCTGATATGCTGCGCGCTTTCAGCGCGTTGCTCGCGGGGGAATCGGCTCGAACCAGGAGTGCCCAAATTCCAGACGTCTTCGGGAAGAGTGCGATGCAAACCGGCCCTGCGGGCTGCTCACTCGGTTGCCGCGGTTTTTGATTCGGGCCTCGGACCTCGGACTTCCTTCGGGACTTCGGACTTCGGACCTCTCGACTATTGCCAACGAACTCCGGGTTTGTTACGTTCCGTCATGCCAGCGACAACTCGACCGGCGACGATGAAGCTCAACCCGCCTTGCAACCGCTTGATCGGCGACATGCCCAAAGTCGGCATTCGCCCCGCTATTGATGGGCGCCGCAAAGGAATACGGGAGTCCCTCGAGAAAACGACGATGGGGCTGGCAAATGCGGCCGCGGCGCTCATCCAGTCCAGACTCCGGCACGCCAACGGCCTGCCGGTCGAATGCGTCATTGCCGACACCTGCATCGGGGGCGCCGCCGAAGCGGCCATGGCCGCCGAACAGTTCCGCAAGGCCGGCGTAGGGCTCTCGCTCACCGTCAGCCCGTGCTGGTGCTATGGCTCCGAAACGATGGACATGGAGCCGCTGACACCCAAGGCGATCTGGGGTTTTAACGGGACCGAACGACCAGGGGCGGTCTATCTGGCCGCCGTCAGCGCCGCTCATGCGCAGAAGGGCCTGCCCGCCTTTACGATTTACGGACGGGACGTGCAGGACATCGGCAGCACGGCCATCCCGGCCGAGGTGGGTGAAAAGCTCCTGCGGTTTGTAAAAGCAGGTCTGGCCGTGGCCACGATGCGGGGCAAGTCCTACCTGTCCGTCGGCGCGGTTTCGATGGGAATTGCCGGTTCGATCGTCAACCAGGACTTCTTCGAGGACAGCCTCGGGATGCGGGTGGAATGCGTGGATATGAGCGAACTGGTGCGGCGCCTCGAGGAGAAGATCTATGACGAGGAGGAATTCGCGCGGGCTTATCCCTGGGTGCGGGGGCATTGCCCCGAAGGCAAGGACTACAACGCCACGCCCCGCCGCCGCCAACGCAGGGACGGAGAATGGGAATTTGTCGTCAAATCCGCCATGATTATGCGCGACCTCATGGTTGGAAATCCGCGTCTGGCCAAGTTGGGCTTCGGCGAGGAGGCCCTGGGCCACAACGCCATCCTGGCCGGCTTTCAGGGCCAGCGCCAGTGGACCGACCATTTCCCCAACGGCGACTTCCTCGAAGCCATGCTCAACACTTCATTCGATTGGAACGGCATCCGCGAGCCCTACCTGGTGGCCACGGAAAATGATTCCCTCAACGGGGTCTGCATGTTGTTGGGCCATCTCCTGACCGACACCGCCCAGCTTTTCGCCGACGTGCGCACCTACTGGAGCCCGGAAGCCGTCCTGCGCGTGACCGGCAGCGAAGCCCCCGGCCCCGCCTCCAAGGGCCTCCTGCACCTCATCAACTCCGGGGCGGCCGCCCTCGATGGCTGCGGCAAACAGATGAAGGACGGACAGCCCGCGATGAAACCGTTCTGGGAGATCACCCCGCCCGAGGCCCTCGCCTGCCTGGCGGCAACGACATGGCCGCCGGCCGTTTATGAATATTTCCGCGGCGGCGGCTTCTCGAGCGCCTACGGCACTCGCGCCAATATGCCCGCCACCCTGTTTCGGCTCAATCTGATCAAGGGCCTCGGGCCGGCCCTCCAAATTGCCGAAGGCCACATTGCGGACTTGCCGGCGGAGATCTACACCATCCTGGAAGGCCGCACCAACCCGACCTGGCCCTCACATTGGTTCGCGCCCAGGCTCAACGGAAGCGGGCCCTTCCGCGACACCTATTCGGTCATGAATGCCTGGGGCGCAAACCATGGCGTCATCAGCTACGGACACATCGGCGCCCAACTCATCACGCTGGCCGCCATGCTCCGCATCCCCGTCTATATGCACAATGTCAGCGAGCAACAGGTCTTCCGGCCCGCCGCCTGGGCCGCCTTCGGCACCGCTGACCTGGAGGCCGCCGACTTCCGCGCCTGCGCCAACTTCGGACCGCTCTACCGCAAGACCTGAATCGGTCAATCAAAGCATGTTTAGCGCGAGTTTCCTTTTCGCCTCGCTCTTCTGGGGTTCGATCGGCGTTGGCTATTTCATCTACGGCAAGAAGCAGGGTTCGTGGCTTCCGATGGTTGGCGGAGCGGCGATGGTGGCCGCATCCTATTTCATCGGTTCGGCCCTCCTGATGTCTCTGCTCTGCGCCGGGGTTGTGGCCGCCGTCTATTCTCTGCTGCGCAGAGGCTATTGACCCGTGAAGCGGGTGGCGCATTGCACTGTTTTGGCTGGCAGTTTCTTGTTCCTAATCTTAATCTTGCTCCTAATCTTAATCCGAATGCACGAAGGAGATTAGGAGGAGGATTGAGATTACGATTAGGACCGGCTACCCAAAAAAAGTGAAATGCCCCCACGAAACAGCGATGTTTGCCGGTTGCAGTTTCCCAGCGGGTAAGTTACTAAGAGCCTCATGCGATTTATTGGCAGCGTATTCGAGAAATTGCAGCGACACCCCAAGCGCATCGTCTTTCCGGAAGGCGCCGAGCCGCGCGTGCTGCAGGCGGCGCGGCAGTTTCACTCGTTGCGCTTGGGCGCCCCGATGCTCTTGGGGGACCGCAGCCGGGTCAAAGAGACCGCTGCGGCCTTGAGCATCTCGCTGGAGGGCATCCTCATCATCAACCCTGCCGAGAGCGACGACTTGGATAATTTCACCCGGCGGTTCGAGGCCCTGCGGCGTCACCAGGGGCTCAAGGAGTTGGAGGCCCGAGAGGCGGTGCTCCAGCCCAATTATTTCGGGGCCATGATGGTGGCGATGCACCAGGCAGACGGCTTTGTCTCCGGGACAAATCAGAGCAGCGGCAGTGTGCTGCGGCCCCTGTTCCAGATTATCAAGGTGGCTCCCCACACCAGGACGGCCTCCAGTTGCATGGTCATGGAGGTGGAAGATTCGCGGTTTGGGGAAAATGGCGTGCTCTTCATGGCCGACTGCGGCGTGATCGCCGACCCGACGGTCGAGGAACTGGCGGACATTGCGGTTTCGACGGCTCAACTGGCCCGGCATTTGCTGGGGGCGCGCCCTCGAGTGGCGCTGCTTTCCTTCTCCACCAAAGGCAGTTCCCTGCACCCGTCGGCCGGGCGAGTCCGGGCGGCGGCGGCGCTGGCCGAGAAACGCGCTGCGGAGAAGCAGCTCGAGGCCGATTTTGACGGGGAGCTGCAGGTGGACACGGCCTTGGTTCCCGATATTGCGGCGCGCAAACTGCCGGAGGGCAAACTCGGGGGCAGGGCGAATGTCTTGATTTTTCCGGACCTCAACTCAGGCAATATCGCCAGCAAGCTGGTCCGCCATATCTCGCGCGCCAATGCCTACGGCCAGATTCTGCTGGGACTGGACCGGCCGGCCGCCGACGTTTCGCGCGGCTCCAACGCCCATGATGTCCTGGGTGTGGCGGCCATTGTGGGAGTCCAGGCCGTGGCATATAATAAGCTATACCCGGGGGCGGGCCAGAAACTGCCCGGTGAAGAGTGAAGATCGCTTTACTTTTACCTTCACTTTTGGCTTGGGCGCCATTATGCTCAAGAGCGTGACAGTAGAAACGTTCAGGCCGGAGATCGCGGAAGCCATGGCAGCGTACGACAAGTACGTCATCTGCATCGACAAGACCCCCGAGGACTTTGAGGCCTCCCTGATTTCACTTCTCAACAAGGCCCTCAAGGCCTATGAAAGCCGCGGGCCCCAGCTTCGCCATGGCATCGCCCTGGACAAACAAATCACCGTTATCCTCAGCCAAAACGACGGCCCGCGCCCGCTCTGCGGCATCTACTTCAATCTGCATTCCCCGTACCAGAAACAGGTGTTGCCCAAGACTGCCAAACCGATGACCGAACCCATCGGCGGCGGCCAGACCAAGGCCGAAGGCTAGCCGCCTTAGGCTCACCGCTTGCGCGCTTCATCCCCAGGGGCCGCCTCCCCCTCCAGGACATCGGCCACGATATTGTCATCATACTGCGGGCCGACAATTTTGACTTCGCCGACTTTGAGGCCTCGCCGATACAAGCCGAGCCGCATCTCCAGGGCCGGGAAACGCCCCACTGGATAATTGAGCACCACAAACTGTCCGGCCTGGTTGACTTTGACGACTCTGCCTGCCGGCGCAGTTTCGGGCGTGACGATCAGTTTCTGGTTTCCGCTGCGGACCACCGAGGACCCGGTCGGTGAGGGCAAGCTTGACTTGCGGCCGGCGCAACCGCAGCCCAGCGCAACCGCCAGCATTACGACTGAAACCAAGACCCGCATACAACCAGCTCAGACACAGCGGAACATTACCCGTTTCAATGGCTTACGTCCAGGGGTACGTGTTCAGCGCGTTGCTCATAACGCGCTGAAAGCGCGCAGCATACCAGCCCAGTCACGAGGCCGCTCTACACGTTACTGCTCCTCGGGTTGCCCTGCAGCGTGTGGCGACCGACCACTCTCCCTCTCCCCATCCGATGGGGAGAGGGCCGGGGTGAGCGGCCGTCCGTCTGTAATGCATCCCACGGACCCTTCAGTAGGTCCGTCCCCGGGCAGGGGCGAGGACGGTCTGCCAGTTGGTTTGGCCCAGGATGACGCCGGCCACGATGAGAAGCATTGCCAGCCAGAAGGTCCGGGTGACGGGTTCCCCCAGGCAGGCCCAAGCCCAGCCCATGGTGCTCAAAGGAACCAGGTTGTTGAAGAGCAGCACCCGGCTGGCCGGCCAGTGGCGGAGGGCCTGATTCCAGATGGCGAAGGCCGCCACGCCGCCCGCCACAATGCAATAGGCCTGCACCCAAGCCAGGTCCGCACGCCAGACCAAGCCCGAGCGCCAAATCTCCAGCAGTCCCAGCGGCATCAGCAGCACGCCGGCCCGCCACATGGTGTGCGCGCTGCTCTGAGCCCCGGACAGGTGCGCCCCGAGGATGCGGCACTGGCGGCCGTAATTGGTCCAGAGCACGCTGGCGGCAAACCCGAGGACTTCTCCGCCCCAGCTTCCGCCGGGCGCTTTCGAGGCGGGCCAAAAAAGGACCAAGACCCCCGTCAAAGCCAGCGCCGCCGCTCCATATCGCTGGAGGGTGCTCCAGGCCAAGGCCGGGCGCCCTTCCCACAACAACGCCCAAACCGGCGCCGCTCCGAGGTACAAAGCCACATGCGAAACGGCGGTGTAGCGGACCGCCGAATTGAACACGACGATATAAACCCCCAGGCTCAGCCCGCCGCGCCACCAGAGCCCGCGCCGCATCTCGGGGGTGAGCGGGCGGCCGCGTCCCAGCCAGTCGGTCCAGCGCAATATCCCCAACAACAACAGCCCGGCGCTCAAAAAGCGGGAACCGCCTGTCCACGCAGGCGGCCAGGCCGCCAAAACGAACTTCGTGCCGGCATTGCTGCCGCCCCAAAGGAAGATGGCGAACAGCAAACCCAGCCCCAGCATGGCATTGCTTGTCTTCTTGCCGGACATAGAAGGCGCCGTTAGCGCGTGCCTATCAGAGCGATTCGACGAACAGCGGGGCGGCGGCCAGTTCCCCGGGGGCGGGCCGGAGGAACCGCGCCAGCCAGATACAGGTGAGCACACACGCCAATGAAACCAAGCCGGCAACCGGGTAGTGGGTGATTTCCTGATTTGGACCCTGGCCGAGGATGGCTCCGCTGACCCAGGCGGCCAAGCCGCAGGAGAATTGTTGGACGGAGGAATTGACGCTCATGAAACCGCCGCGATAGCGCGATTCGACCGTTGCCGTCATCATCGCCATTGCTGGAACAAACCGGCCGGACATGCAAATCATAAGAAGCGTCGAGGCCGCCAGCGCCACGGGCAGGGGAACCCGCGGGAGGTTGGTGAGGGCGATAACGGGGACCGACGCCGAAAGGGACATCAGCGTGAAGACGCGGAGTTTTCCGGCGCGGTCGGCCCAGCGTCCCACCCAGTTCATGCTAAAGAGCGTGCATAATCCGCCTGCCAAGTAGATGAACGGCAGTTGTTTTTCGGTCAATCCCACGTTGTACACCATGTAGGTGGCCACCGTGGGAAAGATCGTGAAACCGGCGCAGGTGAGCACGGCCATGAAAAGAAAGGCCATTTGATGGTTCGGCTCCATGAGGACGGCCAGCATCCGCGCCACCGGATGCTGGTCGCGGGAATGGTCCAAATGACCGTGCAGGGCGGGCACGAACCGGAAAACGGCCGCGAGAATCGGCACGCTGATCCCGGCAATGACGTAGAACGGCACGTGCCAGCTAAAATGGGAAGCCAGCACCAGCCCCAGCGGCACCCCGAAGATCGAAGCGACGGAGAAGGCCGACCCCACCAGGCCCATCGCCTCGCCGCGCCGGTGTTCCGGAATGACATCGCCGACAATGGCCAGAATCACAGCGCCCGTCACGCCGCCGAAAGCGCCGGCAATGGCGCGGGCGGCAACCAGAAGGCGGTAGGCGGGGGCCAGCGCGCACAAGAGCGTGCCGGTGGCGAACCCCAGGAAAAGCCAGAGCAGGGCGGTCTTGCGATCAAAGCGATCCAGGAAAAACCCTGCGGCGACACCGGCGATTCCCGCCGCGATGGCGTACGCCGCGACGATCAGGTTGAACTGGGCCGGGGTGATGCGCATGACGCGCATGTATTGAGGTCCCAGCGGCAGGATAATCAAAAAATCGAGGGTCGTGGCAACCTGGATGGCTGCCAGGAGCAGCAGCACCAATCGTTCGTTCTGTAGTTTCAATGCCAAAAATTCCAAGTTCAGTGCCCGACACTCGCCCCTCGACACTCGACACTCGCCCCTCGGGGGTGTTTGGCGCGGGAGCGTTTTGGGACGCAACGTCCAAGGCTGGAAACGTAGCACCGAATCGCCCCGGCGCGAGTGGAAAAGCAGGGTAGCCTACTGTTGCGCCCGATAAAACCGCGGGGCGCCGCCGGCCGGCGAAGCGTCGAGGAACTGGAAAACCCCGGCGGGATTATCGAAGTTGGTCAGGCTAAGCCAGGTCGATAGGTCGGCGGAGACTTCCAGGGAACAAGGGAGACCCGCCTGGCAGGAGATGACGAGTTGAACGGCGCCGTCGGACAGGGCGGCGATCGATTGGAAACTCGGAGGAATATAGAACGCAGCGGTGGCCGGACCCGACCATTGGCTGGAGAGCGGCGGATTGCCCGGGCCCGTGAGGTTGTGGTGATTCGGGTTCCAGTTGCGCGCAAAGACCTGGGTGTTGGTGGCCAGTGTAATCGTCGCCGTATTGAGAGCGGAAAAGGCCGTGCCCGAGGCGGCCCCGCCCGGCAATCGAGGGTCGGTCCCGTCCAGCGTGTAGTAGATGCGGCTGTTGGGCTCGAGCGTCGAGGAAGTCAGAGTCAGCGCGCAGCCCGAGGTGACCGCGCCCCCGCCCAGGCTGAATCGCGGGACGGCCAGAAAGTTCGTGTCGATGAAATGCACCCGGTTGGTGAACCAGAGTTTGGCGAAGTGGACCTCGCCCTGGTAGGTGCCAGGAGTCGGGAAGGTGTAAGTGTAGCGGTCGCCTTGGACCGGCCCGGAGCGCGGCGAGGTGTCGGATTGCCCCTGGCCGGCCCACTTGGCGGCATCCCGGGGAGCGGCCTGGCTGAGCTGGTTGGCCAGGAAATCGATTTGGCAGGTAATATTCGACAGGGAATATATGCCGGCGCGCAGTTCCTGATACCGGTCGATCCATTTCTGAAAGAAGTCGGGATCCTGGAACAGCCGGCTGTACCATGGGTTGTTGTAGGTATTTCCCGGGTTGAACGCGTCGGTGCCTCCGTCCGACTCCGAGGACCGCCAAAGCCAGGGATCAAAGCCACGATTGTCGCCGTAGGCGCCCGTCCCGAAGCTGCGGTCGAAATCCCACAGGGGGCCCTCCACCAGCGGGCCGCTGCGGGGCTTGTAGAAATAGGCGCTGAGCCGGAGCATGTCGACGTTGAACACGAACGCCTGGTGGAGGTGGTAGTCGATCCAGGAACTTAAGTCGATGAAGCGCGCGTAGCCCTTGGCCGGGTTCCTCCAGTCGGTACTGTAGAGCGCGCCATAAAAGGCATTGAAATAGCCGCGGAGGTATTGAAGCTGGACCATCTGCGTTGGCGAGGCAAGGGTATAATAGTCCGGCTCCAGGCAGTTCATGGCCACCGCAGCCGCCCCGAGTTGGGGAATGGGGTTCCCATTGTCGCCGGTTTTCTGCCGGTCGATAGCCAGCAAATACCCGCCGGTCACGTCGGGCGCGTTGGTGTCCGAGGATTGGAGCTTATTGATGTCCACGCGGTTTCCCCCGATCTTGATCTTCTCCTCGATGACGTAGAGTCCGCCGTACGCCGCGGTGGTCAACGCGGCCGGCGTGCCCGGGTTGCGCCGGATATACACCTCTACGAACCGTGTGCGCGAGGTGTAGTGGCCCATCTCGCTGAACAGTTCGTGGGCCAGGGGATTGTGGAGCGAACTCTTGTCATACACATCGGGGGCGTAAAAGATCCAGTCGCTGTCGGCGGGCATGCCGGCCAGGGGCTGGTTGTTATTGCCGCCGGATTCGTCCTGCAATTTCAGACGCAAATTGGGTTTCGGATCATCGAGCGTGGAACTGCCATGGCGGTGATAGACCGTGCGCGACACCAGGTCCGGCGCGTTGGTCATCGAACTGACCCCGTTGGTTGGCTCGAAAACCAGCATCGCGGCAAATTGGCCGGAGCCCACGGGAACATCCCCCGCGCCGAAATTGTCGAACAACACAATGGGCAGGAGGGAGGTGAATTGGGCCGCGCTGGCGGTGATCTGCAAATACACCTGGCTCTGCACCGGGCCTGGGAAATAATTGGTCTGGGCCGGGAACGACCGGGCGCGAACCATGGAGGGACCCTTGATGGCGATCGGCTTCGAGTAGATGGGGCAAGTCAAATCCGGCACGTTGGTCAGCGCCGCCGAAACCGAATTGGTGACCACGAAGTAACGGATGACCGCGTTGGTATCGGTGGTGGACAAGGCGAGCGAAAACCCCTGCTGGAAGGTGCGGCTCGACACCGAAAAATCCACGGCCGGACCGAAGCCGGCGCCGACGGGTGAATTGGGCGCCCCGGGGGTGGGATAGGCACAAAAGCCCGCCTGGTTCGGGCCGGAAGGGTCGCACCCGTAAGATACATCGGTGAACTGCTGGGCGAAGGCAAACTCCGAAGCCAAGGTTGCGCCATCGGGCTGCACCAGCGCCAAAAACGCGCCGCTCTTGGCCAGCTTGAAATTGGTGTGCAGCGGCGCGGCAGGGTTCGTGCGGTCCTTGCCTGATGCGAATACGATGAAATAGGAGCCTGCTTTGAGCTGGAGGCTGGGAAACTGCCACTTCGCAAGATCCTCGGGTTTATCGGTCAGATACCAGCCTCCCAGGTCAACGGCGCTCGCCCCCGGATTGTAGATCTCAATCCAGTCGGTCGTATCCCCGTCCTCGTCGCGAATTCCGCCTTGGTTAGAGGCCATGAATTCATTGATCCGCACGCCATCAGCCCGCGCGTTCAAGCTGAACGCGGTGGCGAGCAGGACCAGCAGCCGCAGCCATCGGGAATCTCCCATACCTTTCCGCAAATTCACGAGTATTGGAATACTCCGTTCTCCCCGCCGAAGTCAAGACAACTGGCAAACGCCCATTTCTTCTTTGCGCCAAACGTCCGTTGACCTAACCTGCGCCCATGGGCACGCTTTATTACGGCGACAACCTTGACATCCTTCGCCGGCACCTCAAGGACGAGACGGTGGACCTCGTCTATCTCGACCCGCCGTTCAACTCGGCGCAGAACTACAACGCCTTCTTCCACGACTACAACGCCTTCTTCCACGAGAAAGACGGCACCGACGCCGCCAGCCAGATTCGCGCTTTCGAGGACACCTGGCATTGGGACATCGAAACCAGGAAGGCCTACGACGCCCTCACCGAACAGCCCGGCAGGGTCTCCGACGTGATGCAGGCCTTCTACACCTTTCTCGGTGGCAGCGACATGATGGCCTACCTCACCATGATGGCCCCGCGCCTCGTGGAACTGCGCCGCGTCCTAAAATCCGCCGGCTCGCTCTACCTGCACTGCGACCCGACAGCTTCGCACTATCTCAAGCTGCTGTGCGACGCGATTTTCGGAAAAAACAATTTCCAAAGTGAAATCGTCTGGAAGCGAACGAGCGCGCATTCGGCGTCGAAACGATGGAACGATGTCCACGACACAATTCTCTTCTACTCAAAAACCGAGGACTTCACTTGGAATGAAGTGTTGCTCGAACACAGCGAGGAATACGCGGCTCGCTACAAGAACAAGGACGCCGGGGGGAAATTTTGGGCCGACGACAATCTGACCGGCCCAGGGGTGCGGCATGGGGATTCTGGCGCCGCGTGGAGGGGATTCGACCCCACGAGCAAGGGCTCTCACTGGAAGGTGAGCTTGAGGGCCGTCGAGTCGATCGTTGGTCCGGAGAAAGCGAAGAAACTCTCGACAACCGAGAAACTCGATCTACTCGACGAGCACAGCTTCATCCACTGGCCGCAAACACGCAGTGGAGGCGGCAGCGGTTTTCCACGCTTCAAGCGCTACCTCAGTGCAGGAACCCCGGTTCAAGACGTGATTGCCGACGTTCCACCGATCAATTCTCAGGCGTCCGAACGCCTCGGCTACCCGACGCAAAAGCCCGTCGCCCTGCTGCAGCGCATCATCCAAGCCAGTAGCAATCGCGGCGACGTGGTGCTCGACCCGTTCTGCGGCTGCGGGACAACGATTGACGCCGCCGAAAAACTGGGCCGTAAATGGATCGGCATCGACATCACCCAACTTGCCACCTCACTCATCAAACACCGCCTCCGCGGCACCTACGGCAACAAGATCGAAATCGTCACCGTCGGCGAGCCGGTCACCCCCAACGAAGCCTATGTTCTCGCCGAGCAAGACAAGTATCAATTCCAATGGTGGGCGCTGGGCCTCGTCGGCGCGCGACCCGTCGAGCAAAAGAAAGGCGCCGACCGCGGCATTGACGGCAAAATTCTTTTCCGCGACAACCCCAAAGCCGGCAAGCCGGAGCAAATCATCATTCAAGTCAAAGGCGGCAAGACCGGCGCGAAGGACGTGCGCGATTTGCGCGGCGTGCTGGAGCGCGAGAAAGCCGCCATCGGCATTTTGATTTCCCTCCAACCCGCCACCGCTCCGATGGAGACCGAAGCCGCCAGCGCCGGATTTTACGAGCACAAACTGAACCGCCAGAAATACCCGCGCCTGCAACTGCGCACCGTGAAGGAACTGATGGAAGGCAAAGGCATCGAACGCCCGTCAACCGTGGCCGCCACGGACGAGACGTTCAAGAAAGCGCCGAAGGCCAGCGCCAGGGGCGGCGGCCAGACTGCGCTGGAATTGTGAAAAATGAGACGGCCCAGACCCTTCGGGCTTCGGATTTCGGGCTTCGGATTTCAGGGCTGCGCGCTGGTGCCTCCGCCCATAAGCCGACTTTAGGGCAGCAGCCCTGCCGAGCCACTAACCGGGTTTGAAAAAGTCTGGCAAGAACGACCTAAGGATGCAAAGGTGCCAAAGCTATGAAAGCCAAGAGCATCGGATACCTAACCAGGGAATCGTGGGCAATCGGCGCGCTGCTCCTTGCTGCCGTGGCAGCAGCGGCAGAGTCGGACGAGTTGGCCGGGCAACCAGCCGACATCGTGCCCAGCGCTTATCTTTACCGGGCCGACCGCAAAGCTGAGGAGAACCCGCCGGAGGCCTGGGTTTTGTTGATGCAGCACGGGAATCTGCCGTTCGACCTGCCCGTGGACCTGAATGCTCCGGCAGTCAAAGAGGCGCTTTGCGGGTTGTTGTGGGAAGAGGTCCGGCCTCTGCAACGGCTCGAACTCTCCTGGCCGCCCCAGGCCGCGAACCAGCCCACGGCCGATGAACTCGCGGTTTCCTGGTTCGACGGCAGGGACGACGCCGCACACACCTGGTGGAATCCGCGCACACTCAAAGAAGCCGGCAAGCCGCTGGTCAGCGCGGATGGCCGCACCTATTCGTACACGATCCCGGCGGAAACGTGGGGCGTCGTCGTTGGCACACGCGGCCAAAGGGAGGCCGCGGGGTTTGCCGTCCCGTCGATGCGCGCGTTTGTGGCCCAGCGATGGAAGCAGATGGATGTCGAAATCGAGTGGGGATACGAACCGGCTCGCGCGGCGTTGCCTTACGATGGGCGCATTGAAACATACGACGGACGGACGGCTGAACTGCACCCCCTGGCGGGAGACGCAGGGACGACCCTGGCCGGCCCGGATGCCTGGCGCTCCGCCAAAGCGACCGTGTCGCGCCGGGGCGTGGGTTTCCGCTTGCTCTACATCGGCGATTCACGCTGGCGGCGGGTCTGGCCTTACCATGCCCAGGCCCAGGACGTTGCCCGGACCATCGTTACCTTCCGCACAGAGTCCGGCAGTTTTTCGTTCCTGGCGGCCGACTTGGAGAACGGGCCGATCCTGGCTCCAGAGTATGGCTTCTTCGTCCGCGCTGGCAACCGGCCACAGACACCCGCTCCAGCGGAGGGAGACCCGCCGCCGGCCAAGGAACTGCTGGCGCAGCCCCCGAGGCAGGGTTCCCCCGAGCCCTCGCAACCCCCGTTTGCGCAGGCCTCGAGGGCGGCCAGCGCCTCGGAGTTCCTGGGAGAACTGGCCGCCAGGGGCCTGGCGACCATCCGCCAACGGACCCGCCAACACGCCGAACAGTCCTGGGAGGGGGCCGTCACGGCGTTGCGCGGAACCGATCTTCCTTCGCATCCGACACCGCCGTATGGGCCGGCCATGCAAGTCGAGGTCCCAAGCGAACGGTTGACCGCCCAGTGGAAGCTTGGGGCCTGGCATCTCCTGCGCCACTCGGTCAAGGACTCCCAGGGCAAATGGCGGTTCAACGACTTCCCGTTTGGCATCCTCGCTTCGGAGACTTACATGATCCTGCGCGCGCTGGACCTGCAAGGCATGAGCACGGAGGCCGCCGACGGATTGGTAAAACTGCGCGGGGTGCAAGGTGCGGCGCGCCTCGACGTGATGTATGGAAAGTGAGATACGTGCTCGGGATCAATTCGGCGTACCATGAATCTGCCGCCTGCCTCTTGCGGGACGGGGTGCCCGTGGCCTTTGCCGAGGAGGAGCGCTTCAACCGGCGCAAGCATGGCAAGCTGGCGCGCGTGGACAATCCCGACGAACTGCCGCGTCAGGCCATCCAATTCTGCCTGCGCCAAGGGGGCATTAGTCTGGCGGGCGTGGAGGCGATCGGCTACTCCTTCAACCCGCCTTTGCGCCTGCGCAATGTCGGACTGGGCGGGCCCGCTGGCTCGAGAGACTGGGGAAGCGGCGCCGGTGAAGAGCTGTTTCAGCGCCGGCTCCGCGCGATCCCTGGGGCGCTGGCAGAGATGGCCGGCGCACAGGTCAGCGACCGATTCCATTGGATCGAACACCACCTCTGCCACGCTGCCAGCGCCTTTCTGGTCTCGCCGTTCGACGAGGCTGCCGTGCTGGCTATCGATGGCATCGGTGAGTTTGGCACCGCCTGGCTCGGGCACGGGCAGGGTGTCGAATTGCGGAAGCTGGGCGAACTGGAGTATCCGCATTCGCTGGGATTTTTGTGGGAGAAGCTGGCCGGGTTCCTGGGCTTTGGCAAATACGATGCGTGCAAGGTCATGGGACTTGCGGCGTACGGCGATCCGAAGACCTTCGCGCCGGGCTTGGCCACACTCGTTTCAAGCGACCAGGAAGGGGGGCTGCGCCTGGCCGCGGACACGTTGCGGTTCCGCAGCGACGAGTTCCGCCCGCTTGAGTCGCTCCTCGGTCCGAGGCGGCGGCCGGATGAGCCGCTGACCGGGCGCCATGCCGACATCGCCGCCGCGCTCCAGAAGGCGACGGACAAGGCGCTGCTCGATCTGGCCGGGGCGTTGCGCCGACGGACTGCGAGTTCCCGGCTTTGCCTGGCCGGGGGCGTTGCTCTCAATTGCGTGTCGAACAGGGTCTTGCAGGAGAGCGGCCTGTTTGAGGAGCTATACGTCCAGCCTGCCGCCCACGACGCGGGAACAGCGCTGGGCGCCGCCGCGTGGCTGTGGTGCCGGCACTCCGGCGGGCAGCGCGCGTTCGTCCTCGAGCACCCGTATCTGGGCCCCGGGTATTCGGCGGCTGAGCTGATCGCCGCCCTGGAGCGCCGCGGACTGCGCTACCGGCGCTCATCCGATGCGGCAGTCGAGGCTGCGGCGTTCATCGCCAGCGGCGCCGTGGTCGGCTGGTTCCAGGGCCGAATGGAGGTTGGACCCCGCGCATTGGGTAACCGTTCTCTGCTTGCCGACGCGAGGCGCCCTGAGATGCGCGCGGTCCTCAACGAGAAGGTCAAACACCGCGAGAGCTTCCAGCCCTTCGCCCCGGCCGTGCTCGCCGAGCGTGCCGCAGAGTGGTTCCGCATCCCCGGCCGTTCGCGGGCGTCGGACTTTATGCTGTTAGCCTGCGACGTGCGGCCGGAGCGGGCAGCACGCATTCCCGCCGTGGTCCATGCCGACGGCACGAGCCGCATTCAGACTGTGCGGGCAGAGACGAACCCGCTCTTCCACCGCCTGATCGCCCAGTTCGAGCGCCGAACGGGTGTGCCCTTGGTGCTGAACACCTCTTTCAACGACAGCGAGCCAATCGTTTGCAGCCCGGAGGACGCGTTGCGGACTTTCGGCAACACGCACATTGACGCGCTCCTGTTGGGTGACTTCGTGGTCGAGCGGGAGGATGCTTCATGAAGCGCGATCCAGCCGTCCCAGCGCCGGCCTTGCGGTTCGAGCCGGTCCAAGACCGGTACGGAACACGGTTGGCACTGGTGTTTGGCAACGAGGCCTCCGGGGGCGTCTGCCCCTTCTACGGCCGACAGTGTTACCATTGCGATATCGGCGCGGGTGAGGGCGCGCAGTTCGATATGGCGATGAACGGAGCGCGCTTAGTCTTTTTCCGAAGGCATTACGCCTCCGTGCTGCCGAGGGTCGCTCACCTGGTTCTCTACAACTCCGGCTCGGTGCTCAACCCACGGGAACTTGCTGCGGGGAGTCTGCAGGGGATCCTGGAGTATGCCGCCGCGTTGGCGAGCTGCCGCGTGATCTCACTCGACTCGCGCGAGGCGTTCATCAGCAGAACGCACCTGGATCGCGTGCTTGGGTGCTTGCGCCCGGACCAGCAGCCCAGGCCGATTCTTGGCCTGGAGACGCAGAACGAGGAGGCGCGCCTCGGAGTGCTCAATAAGAGAATGACGCGCCGCGCCGTGGAAGCCGCCTTCCGCGCCATCGGCCATTACGAGGGCCGGGTCGGGTTGGACATCAACATAGTGTTTGGCCTGCCTCCACTCCAAGGGCGCGCGGCGGTCGCCGAGGCCGAGGCGACGGCCCGCTTCGGCCTGGAGCTGGCGGGACGCCACGGCGTGCCTGTGGATTTCAATTTTCATCCCTACTACCCCAGCCGCATCGCCCGCGAACATTTCCCGGATCATCCCCGTGCCGATCTCGGCGCAGCCCTTGAGGCTGTGACGCGCGTCCGCGAGGGCATCCTCCAGAGCGGCCGGTCCTCGATGCTTTTCATTGGCTTGCAGGATGAATGGCACGACCGGGAGCCGTCGGTGCGCCGTGCGGAACTGGCTCGCTACGCCGATCTCTTCCACCGCTTCAACATCACGCAGCAGCCCTTCCCGCCGGGCGCATCCGCTGCGCCCGGCGGATGACTTCCTGCCCGCAAAACCTGGACCTACTTCGCCCGGGTTCGGCTCGAGGCAGCCGGGGCGACGGTGGCTTTGGACAGAAGAGAGGGATCCTCAACCAGGACCATGCTGTGGCTTCCCCGCGCCGCAACGAGCGCCACGTTCCTGAGTCCGCTGGGGACCTCGCACTGCCCCGCGGTGTTCAGGCCCCAGGCAATCACCGTGCCATCACGCTTCAATGCCAGGCTGTGGTAGTCACCGGTGGCAATTGCAACCACGGTCGCCAGTCCCGTTGGCACGTTGCCGCGGATGAGTCCATAGCCGCCCCAGAAAACCACTGTTCCATCGTCCTTTAGCACCAAGCTGTGATACCCGCCGGCGGCAATCGCCACCACGTGATCCAGTTCCGGTGGCACATCGCATTGGCCCATGAAATCGCCGCCCCAAGCGACCACCGTGCCGTCCTCGCGGAGGGCCAAGCTGTGATACATTCCACCGGCAATCGCCACCACGCCATCCAATCCCGGTGGCACATCGCATTGGCCAAAGGCGTCAGAACCCCAAGCGACCACCGTGCCGTCGCCCCTGAGGGCCAGGCTGTGGACCGCCCCGGCGGCAACGGCCACCACCCCGTTGAGCCCCGCAGGAACATCGCACTGCCCGTAGTCGCCGGCCGCTCCTCCTGAGGCCCCCCAAGCGATGACGGTTCCATTGCTCAACAGCGCCAGGTTGTGGACATTACCGGCAACCGCTTCCACCACCCCGCCCCGCTGCGCTGAACCCGGAATCGAGGTCTGACCGAATTGGTTGTCTCCCCAAGCCATGAGCGTCCCATCACCCTGCAGCACGAGGCTGTGAAAGGAGCCGGCTGAAATGCCCGCCACTGCCCTCGTCGCGGGCCGCGAAGGCACTATGGTCAGGTCGTAATTGAGGTCGCCCCAGGCGGCCACCTGGCCTATGCCGGGTGGCAAGCCGCTTGCGCAAAGCACACCCTGAATGGCTATTAGAAACAAACCAAATGCCCCAGTGAACCGGATCTTCATACGGATTAACGAGTGAACGAGCTTTTTCATAGGTAACAGCACCAGAAACAACATGCCTCTATTTACCACGAGCGAGGTGCGATTACTATTAGGGGCGCTCCTGAAAATCATCCAGGGGAATCCCCGGCAAGCGGCTCTTGTGAACTCGGCATCGGGACATTTTGGTTCACTTATTGGGCATCATTGGACTGATTGCCACACACATAATTTATCCCGGTAATGTCCGCTATGAAGGAATGTCAGTCAAGCTCAATCCGCAGGCGAGGAGGGTTGTGGCCGGGAACGGAAGAGGAAACCGGCGATGCGGCGCTCTGCGGCGCCGACCCGATCGCGGCCGATTCGGCCCGCAGCGCCCAGAGGTTCCGGACCGGCGTTTGGGGCAGGGCCTTGGCTCAGCCAGGCGACAGCCGCTCCCTGGACGACCAGGGCCTCCCTCAAGGATCGATAGCGCGATAGAAGCGCAGCCCCGACACCGCGGTCTCAACGAAGACGAATGAGCCGGAAGAATCGGCTGTCACCGTGCCCAGAGTCACCCAATTCGTCGTGGGCAGCGTGCTGGTAGTGTACTGAATGATATACGTCCTGGCCGGAATACCCTGGCCGCCAATCGCGACCGTCCCGTTGCCGAGGTTTACGATAGCCAGGTTCCGCGAGGGTTCGGTATCAACCGTGATGTCGACGGTGACCGTGCCGGCCACGGGCGCACTCCAACCGTCGGTAACCACATAGGTGAACGTGTCGGTGTTGGTGGAGCCCGAGGCTGGCGTAAAGAATACCCACCCTTTGTTGGTCATCACGGTGCCCCCGTTGGCACTGGTGGCGCTGACGCCCACGAGACTAATCAGGTCGCCATCGGCGTCCGAAACATTGGCGAGCAACCCCGGGATGCCGACCATCACACCCTCGCTGAGGCCTCGATAGATGGTCACCGGGTGGGCCACGGGTGGAGTATTGATCACCTGCGGGGGCGACAGCAGGTTGGTGATACCCAGGAAGTTCGCGTCACCGGCGTACTGCCCGGCGACGGTGTGCGAGCCGTGCGTCAGATTGGTGGTGGGAGTATAACTGGCCGTGCCCGCGCTCAGGGACACAGGTGCGCCCGCGGCGACGCCATCGACCTCAAACTGCACCGTTCCCGTGGGAGTCCCTGCTCCCGGGGCCACGGCGCTGAGCGAGACGCTGAACGTCACTGCCTGGTTGGGCAGCGAAGGATTCCCAGACGAACTCAAGAGACCTGCCGTGCTGGCTTTGGTGACGACCAGTGTTCCTGGGGTATATATGAACACGTAGTTTGCACCGGCCGCGCCGCTGGCGGTAATCGGATAGGTGCCCACAGGGCTGGCCGCTGTCGCCGTGGTGGCCAAGGCCGGCGGCGTGGTCAGGCTGCTGGCGGCGTCCCCGTTGACAAAACCGCTGTACCTGGCGGTCAAAGCCGGCACCGCCGCGCCGTAGAGCTTGCTCGTGCTCACGGCAGTTATAGTCAAGCCGGCCTTGTTCACGGTCAGCGTGCCGCTGGCATAGCTGATGGTGTAGTTGGGACTGACCGCGCCGCTGGCGGTGATCGAGTAACTGCCCGCGGGACTGGCTGCCGTCGCGGTGGTGCTCAAGGCCGGCGGCGTGGTCAGGCTGCTGGCGGTGTCCCCGTTGACAAAACCGCTGTAGCTGGCGGTCAAAGCCGGCACCGCCGCGCCGTAGAGCTTGCTCGTGCTCACGGCAGTTATAGTC